>Ga0075365_10000451_pt1 | contig 15354 bp, 14 predicted proteins | sample EndMetdeltDD1765_FD_71387 | JGI IMG/M metagenome (GOLD analysis project Ga0075365, IMG submission 71387) | Populus endosphere microbial communities from Tennessee, USA - Endosphere MetaG P. deltoides DD176-5 | ecosystem: Host-associated > Plants > Roots > Endosphere | place: USA: Tennessee... | reverse complement strand
CATGCCGGGCACGCTAGGAAGCGTCCGACACCTGTCGGTGAACGAGGGGCGACGTCCACCGGTCCGGCCGGCGGACGGCTGGCCGGGCGTCGGTGACGGGCGCCTCAGTCGTCGCCGGCGGTGACGACCTCGTCCGGCTTGGCGACCAGCACGGTGTCGATGTAGTCGCGGGCGGTGTCGAAGATCGAGACCTCGTGACCGGCGCGCTCGGAGAGGTACCAGCGGTGCTCGAGCACCTCGTGGAAGAACTCGGCCGGCTCCAGCTTGCCCCGCTGGTCGGCGGGGATCATCTCGACCAGCGGCTCGAAGACCCGCGACAGCCAGCGGTTGGCCACCAGGCTGCGGTCCTCGCGGCCGAGGTCGTGGTGGGCGGTGAAGGCGGCGATGTCGTTGAGCATCCGCCGGGCCTGGCCGTCCTCGACGTTCAGCCCGGTCAGCGCCTGCAGCTCGCGGCAGTGGTGGCCGAGCTCGACCACCTTGGGCTGGATGCGGACCTCGTCGCCGTCGAAGTCGGTGACGATGTCGAGCTCGTCGACGTCGAAGCCGAGGTCGTTGAGCCGCTCGATGCGCTGCTCGATGCGCCACATCTCGTCGGCGGAGAACTCCTCGACGTCGGTCAGCTCGGCCCACAGCGCGGCGTACCGCTCCTGGAGCAGGGTGACGATCTCGTGCGCCTGCACCTCGGAGTCCAGCGACTGGCTGGCCTGCAGGTCGAGGAGCTCGGCGAAGACGTTCTCGGTGGCGACGGTCAGGTCGTACTCGCGCATCTGCCGCGACAGGGTCGGGCGCAGCTCGCCGGTCTCGGCGTCGACGAGGTACGCCGCGAAGCCGCCGGCGCTGCGCCGGAACAGCACGTTCGAGAGCGACACGTCGCCCCAGTAGAAGTCGGCCAGGTGCAGGCGCACCAGCAGCACCACGAGGGCGTCGACCAGCGACGGCAGCGCCTCGGCGCTCATCCCGTGCGCGAACAGGCTGCGATAGGGCAGCGAGAACTGCAGGTGCTGGGTCAGCAGCGCCGCCGGCAGCTCCTCGCCGCTCGGGTCGACGCGGCCGGTGACGACGCCCTGCGGCACCACCGCCGGGAGCCCCATCCGCTGCAGGTCGCGCAGCAGCCGGTACTCGCGGAACGCGATCTCCTCCACCGTCTCCTTGACCGCGTAGGTGCGCTCGCGGAGCCGGACGATCCGCACCACGTGGCGCGAGAGGCCGCGCGGCAGCGGGACGACGTACTGCTCGTCCCACTCCTCCAGCGGTTGCGACCAGGGGAGGGTGATGATCGCCGGGTCGGGCCTGCTGGCGACGATGCGCAGCGCCATGGCGCCAGAGTAGACCTCGTTCCCGTCTAGGCTCGTCGGGCATGGGGTGGATGCGGGTCTCGGCGCTGGTGGCGGCCGTCGCGGTGGGCGGGCTCGTCGGGACGTCGGCCGCCGCGGTCCCGGGCCGGTCCCCGGCGCCGGTCGAGACCCTGCACCGCGTCGTGTGGGACGTCCCGCACGGCGACGTTGAGGTCCGGGGAAGCCTGCCCACCCTCGACCTCCGGTCGGCCGAGGTGGACGGGAGCGACGAGCGCAGCCTCCTGCGACACGACACCGCCCGCCTCCACGACCTCGCGCTCGACCCGGCCGGTCGTCGGGCAGCGCTCCTCGTGTCCGGCTGGTCCGGTCGCGGCCACCGTCCCACCGTGGTCGTGGTGGAGGTGCTCACCGGTGCGCACCGTGCCGTGCGGGGGTTGCGCGCCGTCGACGGCTTCGTCGGCGTCGAGTGGTCGCCGGACGGACGCCGGCTGCTGATCGTCGGTCAGGACCGTCTCGCGCACGGGCGGCGATCCGCGCTGTGGAGCGTCCGACCCGACGGCTCCCACCTGCGTCGGCTGCTGGTCCGTGAGCACCGACCGATCCTTCGCGGCGATGCGGTGTGGACCCGACGCGGCGTCGTCGTCTCCGACGGGCGTGGGCTCCTGCTCCTGCGCCACGGCCGGCTCCGGATGCTCGCGGTGGACGGGTACCAGCCGCAGGTGTCGGGCGACCGGACGTGGCTCTACTTCGTCCGGGAGCGCGACGGTCGCGCCGAGCTCCGGCGGATGCGACCCGACGCCCGCCGCCAGGAGCTCGTCGTCCCGGACGTACGGGACACCCCCGAGCGGGGCTTCCTCCAGACGTGGGCGCCGGACCACTCCGGGGGACTGCTGCTCTCCCGCTTCTACGGGCCCGAGCGGGTCTCGGGCGATCCGCTGACGTACGTCGTCCACCCGGGCGAGCGGGAACCGCTCCTCTCGGACCCGGTGCTGGACTTCCTCGGGGGCCCGATCCTCGTCGACTGGAACTGAACGGGAAGATTGACGCTTCAACTTCTGTTGGGCCCGACATGAAGAACATCGGGTTCCTGTCCTTCGGGCACTGGACGCCGTCGCCGCAGTCGGCGACCCGGACGGCGGCCGACGCGCTGCTGCAGTCCATCGACCTGGCCGTGGCGGCCGAGGAGCTGGGCGTGGACGGCGCCTACTTCCGCGTCCACCACTTCGCCCGCCAGCTCGCGTCGCCGTTCCCGCTGCTGGCCGCGGTCGGCGCCCGCACCAGCCGGATCGAGATCGGCACCGGCATCATCGACATGCGCTACGAGAACCCGCTCTACATGGCCGAGGACGCCGGCTCCGCGGACCTGATCTCCGGCGGGCGGCTCCAGCTCGGCATCAGCCGGGGGTCACCGGAGCAGGTGATCGACGGCTACCGCTACTTCGGCTACCAGCCGGCCGAGGGCACCGACCACGCCGACATGGCCCGCGAGCACACCCGCGTGCTGCTCGGCGTCCTGCAGGGCGAGGGGTTCGCCGAGCCGAACCCGCGGCCGATGTTCCCCAACCCACCCGGCCTGCTGCGCCTCGAGCCCTACTCCGAGGGCCTGCGCGAGCGGATCTGGTGGGGCGCCGGCTCCCGGGCGACCGCCGCGTGGACGGCCGAGCAGGGCATGAACCTGATGTCCTCCACGCTGCTCACCGAGGACACCGGGGTGCCGTTCCACCAGCTGCAGGCCGAGCAGATCGCGCTGTTCCACCAGGCCTGGGAGTCGGCCGGTCACCAGCGGACCCCGCGGACGTCGGTCAGCCGGAGCATCTTCCCGATCGTCAACGACCTGGACCGCCGCTACTTCGGTGGCGAGGGCGGCAGCCAGGACCAGGTCGGCATCATCGACGGCACCACCGCCCGCTTCGGCAAGACCTACGCCGCCGAGCCCGACCGGCTCATCGAGCAGCTGCGCGAGGACGAGGCCATCGCCGCCGCCGACACCCTGCTGCTGACCGTGCCCAACCAGCTCGGCGTCGACTACAACGCCCACGTGCTCGAGGCGCTGCTCACCCACGTGGCGCCGGCGCTGGGCTGGCGCTAGCCTCCGCGCTCCACCCTCACAGCCGCCACAGCGTCACCGACGGCCCGTCGGAGGGCAGCCGTACGACGCCCCGCCTGTCCTTCAGGTCGCCGGTGCGGCCCTCGGAGGTGGTGAGCAGCAGCGACCCGTCGGCGAGACCGAGCGGACCGGCCGGCAGGTCGATGGCGGAACCGGCCGCGCGGCGGGCGGCGACGAGCACCGAGCCCGCGGGGTGCTCGCGCACGAAGACCAGCGCGTCGTCGTCGACGTGGGCCCAGCGCAGGCCGCCGCGGCGGAGCGCCTCGTGGTCGCGCCGGGCGGCCGCGAGGGCGCCGTACGCCTCGAAGGTGGCGCTGTCCCAGGTCTCGGGCCGGTCCCAGGGCATCGGGCGGCGGGAGTCCTCGCCGAGCACGCCCTCGAGGCCGATCTCGTCGCCCGCGAAGATCATCGGGACGCCGGGCAGGGTGAACTGCAGCCCGGCCGCGACCCGGTGCACCGCGCCCGAGCCGGTGACGGTGCGGATCCGCGCGGAGTCGTGCGAGCCGAGGATGTTCCACGACGTCGAGGCGGCCAGCCAGCCGTAGCGGGCCGCCCACTCGCGCAGGGTCCGCTGGACCAGCGGGCCGGGGCGTCGCGGCACCGGCAGCGGCCGGCCGAAGGCCCGGGCGGGGGACTCCGGGTCGCGCAGCCACGACCACACCGGCCACGAGAAGCCGGAGTAGTTCATCGTCCCGTGCCAGCCGTCGCCGTCGAGGTCGCCCGAGGCGTCGTGGTTGTGCTCGCCGATCACCAGGGGGTCGGCGCGCTCCGCGGCCGCCGTACGCCGCACCGCGCGGGCCGTGTCGTGGTTGACGTCGAGCGCGCCCAGCCGACCGGTCATGTTGGCGACGTCGATGCGCCAGCCGTCCACGTCGAACGGCGGGCGCAGCCACCGGGCCACCACCGAGTCGGGGCCCTCGACCATCGCCGCGCGCAGCGAGGCGTCGTCGAGGTTGAGCTTGGGCAGCGTGCCGTGGCCCATCCAGCACTCGTAGCTGCCGTCGTGGTTGAAGTAGTACCAGCCGCGGGTGGGCGAGCCGGCCTCGGAGGAGGCGCGCTGGAACCACTCGTGGGTGTCGCCGGTGTGGTTGGTGGTCAGGTCGCCCAGCAGCCGCCAGCCGCGCTCGTGCACCGCGGTGCTGAGCCGGGCGTACGCCGCGTCGCCGCCGAGCAGCGGGTCGACGCCGTCGAACGTCGAGGCGTTGTAGCGGTGGTTGCTCTCGCCGGGGAAGACCGGCGTCGTGTAGAGGATCGTCGCGCCGACGTCGGCGACGTGGTCGAGGTGCTCGACGATGCCGTCGAGGTCGCCGCCGAAGAACTGCAGCGGCGTGCGCGGGTCGCTGCCCTCGAAGACCACCTCGTCGTCCCACTCCGCCGGCACCGCCCACGCGGGCGTCGGCCGCTCGGCGGCCGCGGCCGAGCGCGCGAACCGGTCCGGGAACACCTGGTAGACGACGCCGTCGCGGCCCCAGTCGGGCGCGGGCTCGTGGACGGTGACCCGGAAGTCGAAGGTGTCCGGGCCGTCGTACGCCACCACGCCGGCGGCGCTCAGCCAGCGCTGCCCGCCGTCGGCGTCGGCCAGCAGGAACCGGTAGTGGGTCACCGGGTTGTGCACCGGCAGGGCGCCCTCCCACCAGGTCGCGTGCTCGTCGCGCTCGACGACGGCGCAGGCATGGAAGGTCGGCTCCGCGTCGTAGGTCGTGCGGATCCACACCGACTCGACCGGGTCGCCGGACCAGGTGCGCAGCCGGACCTTCACGTGCCAGCCGAGCGCGGGTGCCTCGTCGTCGAGGTACGCCGGCGAGCCGTCGTGGTGGGGCTCGTGCAGGAGGTGCTCGGTCATGGGGTGCCTCCGGGTCGGGATCGGGGTTCCAGCCAGACGGCGCCGGTGCCGTGGTCCGCGGCCTCGTCGCCGGGGTTCATCAGGCTGCAGCTCTTCAGGCTCAGGCAGCCGCAGCCGATGCAGCCGTCGAGCCGGTCCCGCAGCAGCTCGGTCCGACGGATCTGCTCGTCGAGCCGGGGCCGCCACGACGTGCTCAGCCGGTGCCAGTCGGCCGTGGTGGGGGTGCGGTTGTCGGGCAGGGTGGCCAGCGCCCCGGCGATCTCGTCGAGGCTGAGCCCGACCTGCTGGGCGGTGCGGATGAAGCCGATCCGGCGCAGGGTGTGCTGCTCGTAGCGGCGCTGGTTGCCCGTCGTCCGCACGGACTGGATCAGCCCGCGGGACTCGTAGAACCGGATCGCCGAGGTCGCCACCCCGGCCCGCTCGGCCAGGTGTCCGATGCTCAGCTGGCTCACGCGTCCAGCCTTGCGGAGGTTCAAGCACGCTTCAAGTCGGGGTCGGTGTTCGCGTGCCTCGCGAGGCACGGGCGAGGTGCACGAACACCTAGAACAAGTTCTACTTCTGCGCTAGGTTCCGGCCATGCCCAGCACCCCGAGCGACGTGCCTCCTGCCGACCGGCGCGTCGTCGTCGTCACCGGCGCCGCCTCCGGCGTCGGCCACGCGACCGCCACGATGTTCCGCGACGCGGGCGAGGTGGTCTTCGGCCTCGACGTGAACCCGGGCGTCCCGGACGGCGTGACGTACGTCGAGACGAACGTCGCCAGCAAGGCGTCGGTGGACGCCGCGATCGCCGCCTGCGCCGGGTCCGGCCGCATCGACGTGCTCGCCAACGTGGCCGGCGTCGTGCAGTTCGGCCGGTTCGAGCAGATCGACGAGGCGGAGCTGGACCGGGTGCTCGCGGTCAACCTGAAGGGCCCGTTCCTGCTGACCCAGGCCGCGCTGCCGTTCCTGAAGCAGGCGCGCGGCTGCGTGGTCAACGTCTCCTCGGTCGCGGGCCGGGTCCCGCAGCCGTACGCCGCCGCGTACGGCGCCTCGAAGGGCGGGCTGACCCAGCTGACCAGGAACCTCGCCCTGGAGCTGGTCCCGGCCGGCGTCCGGGTGAACGCGATCTGCCCCGGCACCATCGACACCCCGATGGTCGCCCGGGTGGCACAGAACTATCCGAGCGACCTGGAGCCCCGGATCTCCGAGCGGCTGTTCATGCAGATGCCCGGGGCGATCCCGCCCGGCGACATCGCGGCCGCGATCGGCTACCTCTCCTCCCCGGCCGCGCAGTACGTCACCGGCGAGGTGCTGGCCATCGACGGGCTGATGAGCTGACGTGGGCGTCCTGGACGGCCGCGTCGCGCTGGTCACCGGTGCCGCCCGCGGGGTCGGCGCGGGCATCGCGCGGGCGTTCGCGAAGGAGGGCGCGCACGTCGCGGTCGTCGACATCGACACCGGCGGTGCGCAGCGGGTGGCGACGGAGCTGACGGCGTACGCCGCGGCCGCGTCGTACCACTGCGACATCCGCGACTCCGCCCAGGTCGACGCGTGCGTGGCGGCGGTGGTCGAGCGGTTCGGCACCGTCGACGTGCTGGTCAACAACGCCATCGACGCGACCTCCGGCAGGCTCGAGGACACCACCGACGACGACCTCGACCGGGTGCTCGACACCGGTCCCAGGGCGACCCTCTCCTTCATGCGGGCCTGCTTCGCGCACCTGCGCGACGGCGGCCGGGTCATCAACCTGCGCTCCGGATCGGAGCCGCAGGGCATGGCCGGCTTCGCGGCGTACGTCGCCGCCAAGGCCGCCGTCGGGGGCCTCACCCGGGTCGCCGCCCGGGAGTGGGGCCGGCACGGCATCACGGTCAACAACCTGGCGCCGTTCGTGCTCAGCGACGGCGCCCGCTCCTACTTCGACGAGCGGCCCGAGGAGCTGGAGAGGATCGTGCTGACGTCCCTCGCGGTGCCCCGGCTCGGCGACGCCGAGGCCGACGTCGGTCGGGCCGCGGTCTTCCTGGCCGGCCCGGACTCCTCGTACGTCACCGGGGTCACGCTGAGCGTGGACGGCGGCGGCAGCTTCTTCAGCTGAGGCGGTTCGCCACTAGCATGTGCGACCGGCCCCCGTGGGCCGCGCCGCCTTAGCTCAGTTGGTAGAGCATCGCCCTTGTAATGCGAATGTCGAGAGTTCGATTCTCTCAGGCGGCTCCGGGACTTCTGGGGCATCGCTCGAGGTTCGCGGGCGATGTTGCGGCCCAGAACGTCCGGCTTCCCCGGTGCACCGGGGAAGCCGCCGCGCCCCGGACTCAGCGCAGACGCCGCGCGGTGAACCGCGCCGGCGGGTCGGCGATGGCGTCCTGGGCGGCGACCAGGGCGATCTCGCGGGTGCCGGCGGCGATGGTGGCCTCCAGGATCGCGAAGACCGACGAGGTGGTCCGCTCCAGGGCGGTGGCCGGCGAGCCGGTGGTGCGCAGGTGGGCGAGGTAGAGCGCGGCGGTGACGTCGCCGCAGCCGTTGGGGCTGATCGGCAGCAGCGGGGTCGTGACCACCCAGGCGCCGGCGTCCGAGACGGCCACCACGTCGAGGTGGTCGGCGACGCCCTCGGTGGTCAGCACGCTGGTGACCAGGACGTCTCGCGGCCCGCGATCCCGCACGGCGTCCACCGCGTCCAGCACCTCGGCCAGCGTCGTGGTCGTGCGCCCGGCGAGGAAGTCGAGCTCGAAGTGGTTGGGGGTCAGCACGTCGGCCTGCGGGACGACGGTGTCGCGCATGAACTCGGGGATGCCGGGGCGCACGAACATGCCGCGGCCGACGTCGCCCATCACCGGGTCGCAGCAGTAGACGGCGTCGGGGTTGGCGGCCTTCACGCGGGCGACCGCGTCGAGGATGACGGCCCCGACCGCGGGGTCGCCCTGGTAGCCGGAGAGGACCGCGTCCGCCCGGCCGAGCACGCCGCGGTCCTCGATGCCGGCGATCACGTCGGCGACGTCCGCGGGGGCGAGCAGCGGACCGCGCCAGGCGCCGTACCCGGTGTGGTTGGAGAAGTGCACGGTGAGCACCGGCCAGACCTCGTGGCCCATCCGCTGCAGCGGGAAGGTGGCGGCGGAGTTGCCGACGTGGCCGTAGGCGACCGAGGACTGGATGGACAGGATCTGCACGGGACCCATCATCGCGCCCCGGAGAACTAGAACAGGTTGCATTTCATGTCGTAGGGTGAGCGGCGACACATTCCCGGAGTATGTGAACGCCGAGGTTGAGACATGGCCAAGACCCCCTACCGCAACGAGGCCGACTACGTGGTCGTGGGCTCCGGGAGCTCCGGCGCCACGATCGCCGGGCGCCTGGCCGAGTCGGGCGCGAGCGTGATCGTCCTCGAGGCGGGCAAGAGCGACAACCAGTTCCTGACCAGGAAGCCGGGCATGATCGGCCCGATGCACGCGGTCCCCGAGATCAAGAAGCGGGTCGACTGGGGCTTCTACTCCACCCCGCAGAAGCATCTCCTGGACCGCAGGATGCCGGTCCCGCGGGGCAAGGTCGTGGGCGGGTCCAGCTCGGTCAACGGCATGGTCTACGTGCGCGGCAACCGGGCCAACTTCGACTCCTGGGCCGCCGAGGGCAACGTCGGGTGGGACGCCGACACGGTCAACGCCGCCTACAAGCGGATGGAGGACTTCGAGGACGGCGAGAACGCCTTCCGCGGCCAGGGCGGCCCGATCAAGGTCACCCGCAACAAGGCGCCGCAGGAGGGCTCGCTGCAGTTCATCCAGGCGACCTCCGACACCCTCGGGGTGAAGATCCTCGACGACTACAACGCCGAGTCGCAGGAGGGCGTCAGCCGGATGCAGCAGAACGCCGCCGGCGGCCTGCGCTACAGCGCCTCGCGCGGCTACCTCCACCACCTCGCGCCGCCGACGCTGCAGCTGCAGTCGCAGGTGATGGTGACCCGGGTGGTCATCGAGAACGGTCGCGCGACCGGGGTCCGGGTCACCGACAAGGACGGCTCGACGCGCACCGTCCGCGCGGGCCGGGAGGTCATCCTCTCCGCGGGCTTCGTCGGCTCGGCCCAGCTGCTGATGCTCTCCGGCGTCGGGCACGCCCAGCACCTGCGCGACCACGGCATCGAGGTCCTGGCCGACCTGCCGGTCGGCGACAACCTGCACGACCACATGTTCCACGCGCTGACCTTCCACGCGAGCTCGTCGAGGATGCGCGGCAACGCGATGTTCTTCGCCCGGGGCATCGCCGAGGAGCTGCTCCGCCCGGGCCGGACCTTCCTGGCCAACTCGGTCTTCGAGGCGGTGGCCTTCCTGCGGACCTCCCAGGCCACCGACGTCCCCGACCTGCAGCTGCACCTGCTGCCGTGGTCGTACGTCTCGCCCAACCAGGACGAGCCGATCCGCCACGACGTCGACCCGCGTACGTCGATCACGCTGCTGTCCACGCTGATCTACCCGAAGAGCCGCGGCACGCTGCGCCTCGCCTCGGCCGACCCGACCGCGACGGCGCTGATCGACTTCCAGTACCTCGCCGACCCGGCCGACCTGGAGGTGCTCGCCGAGGGCTCGGAGATGGTCCGCGAGATCATGGGCGGCGCCGCCTTCGGGGGCGCGGTCAAGGGCGAGACCCACCCCGGCCGTGAGCTCACCGGCCAGGCGCTGCGCGACGCCATCCTGAACCGGGCGACGTCGGTCTACCACGGCGTCGGCACCTGCCGGATGGGCGTGGACGAGCTCGCCGTCGTGGGTCCGGACCTGAGGGTCCGCGGCATCGAGGGCCTGCGGGTCTGCGACGCCTCGATCATGCCGTCCATCACCGGCGGCAACACCAACGCGCCCGCGATCATGATCGGCGAGCGCGGCGCCGACCTCGTCCTCGGGAAGGGCTGATCCCCGTGCCGCTGCAGCGCCCCGCCTCGCTCACCGACGCCTTCCTGGAGAGGCTGGTGTCCCGGGTGCCGTCCACCAGCGGCGGCAGCTGGAAGCTGACCGAGGTCTACACCGGCGACCTGCTGGTCGAGCTGCCCCAGTCGACGCCGGCCGACATCGAGCAGGCGTTCGCCACCGCCCGCGCCGCCCAGCGGGAGTGGGCGGCCCGGCCGCTGAAGGAGCGGCTGCGGGTCTTCGAGCGCGCCCACACCCTCTTCGTCGACCACGCCACGACCACGACCGACCTGATCCAGGCCGAGAGCGGCAAGAACCGGCGGATGGCGATCGAGGAGACCTGCGACCCGGTGATGGTGATGAGCCACTACCTCAAGCGCGCGCCGCACCTCTTGAGGCCCCGCAAGCGCGGCGGTCCCGTGCCGTTCCTGACCACCTCCACCGAGATCCGCCAGCCCAAGGGCGTCGTCGGGATCATCGCGCCCTGGAACTTCCCCTTCGCCACCGGCATCTCGGACTCGATCTCGGCGCTGATGGCCGGCAACGCCATCGTGCTCAAGCCCGACAACAAGACCGCGCTGTCGCCGCTCTACGGCGTCCAGCTGCTGGAGCAGGCCGGGTTGCCGAAGGGGCTCTTCCAGGTCGTCTGCGGCGAGGGCCCGGACGTCGGCCCGACGCTGATCGACCACGCCAACTACGTCATGTTCACCGGCTCGACGGCGACCGGCCGGGTCATCGGCGAGCGCGCCGGCCGCAACCTGATCGGCTGCTGCCTGGAGCTCGGCGGCAAGAACCCGATGATCGTCCTGGAGGACGCCGACCTCGACGACGTCGTCCAGGGTGCGATCTTCGGAGCCTTCGGCAACACCGGCCAGATCTGCATGCACATCGAGCGGATGTACCTCCCCGAGAGCCGGTACGACGAGTTCCGCACGAAGTTCGTCGCGGCCACCGAGGCGCTGGCCATCGGGGCGTCGTACGACTTCGGGATGGACATGGGCTCGCTGGTCTCGCCCGACCACAAGGACCGGGTGCAGGCGCACGTCGAGGACGCGGTCGCGAAGGGCGCCACCGTCGTCACCGGGGGTCGGGCCCGCCCCGACCTCGGCCCGGCGTTCTTCGAGCCGACCATCCTCGAGGGCGTCACGACGGACATGCTCTGCGGCGTCACCGAGACCTTCGGCCCGGTCGTCGCGCTGCACCGCTACCGCACCGTCGACGAGGCGGTCGCGCTGGCCAACGACACCGACTACGGACTCAACGCCTCGGTCTGGGGCGGCGACGTCGCCGCCGCCTGCCGGGTCGGGCGGCGCATCGAGTCGGGCAACGTCAACATCAACGACATCCTGGCCACCGCCTTCGCCGCCAAGGGCACGCCGTCCGGCGGGGTCAAGCAGTCCGGCGTCGGCGCGCGCCACGGCGACCAGGGGATGCTGAAGTACACCGACGTGCAGAACCTCGCCGTGCTGAAGAAGCAGGTCATGGGCGCCCGCCCCGGCCAGGACTACGACGCCTACGTGAGATCCATGCTGTCCGGGCTGAAGATGATGCGGCGGACCCGGATCCGCTGAGTCGTGGTCGCCCGCTAGCGTCGCTCGCATGAGCGACATGACCTACCGCCCACTGGGCGACTCGGGCCTGATGGTGAGCGTGGTCGGCGTCGGCTGCAACGCGTTCAGCCGACGCGTCGACCTCGACGGCGTCCGCGAGATCCTGAGCGCCGCCCGCGACACCGGCGTCACCCTGCTCGACACCGCCGACATCTACGGCGCCCCGCCGGGCGGCAGCGAGGAGCTGCTGGGGCAGGCGCTGCGCGGGCAGCGCGACGAGTTCGTGCTGGCGACCAAGTTCGGCATGGACATGCAGGGCGCCAACGGCGCCGACCACGGCGTCCGGGCCTCGCGCCGCTACGTGCGGCGCGCCGTCGAGGCGTCGCTGCGCCGGCTGCAGACCGACCACATCGACCTCTACCAGCTGCACACCCCCGACGAGACGACGCCGGTCGAGGAGACGCTGTCGGTGCTGACCGATCTCGTGCGCGAGGGCAAGATCGGCTACCTCGGCTGCTCCAACGTCGCGGGCTGGCAGGTCGCCGACGCGGACTGGACGTCGCGCTCGGCGGGCCTGGAGCGGTTCGTGTCGGTGCAGAACCGCTACTCCCTGCTCGACCGCACCATCGAGGACGAGGTGGTGCCGGCCTGCGAGACCTTCGGGCTGGGCGTCCTGCCGTTCTTCCCGCTGGAGTACGGCCTGCTCACCGGCAAGTACCGCCGGGGTTCGGCGGCTCCGCAGGGCTCCCGCGCCCAGCTCGACCCGTCCCGGGCGCAGTGGCTGGAGACGGCCGACTGGGACCGCATCGAGGCCCTCGAGTCGTACGCCGCGGCGCGCGGGGTCGAGATCCTGGACGTGGCGATCGGCGGCCTGGCCGCCCAGCCCGCCGTCGCGTCGATCATCTCGGGGGCGACCTCGGGCGATCAGGTCCGCCGCAACGCCGCCGCGCTCGCCTGGGAGCCGACCGAGGCCGACCTGGTCGAGCTCGACGAGATCACCCGCGGCTGACGACCCACAGCCGGCCGGAGGAGGCCACGCCGAGCCGCGCGACGTGCAGCCGGCGCGGCTGGCCCTCGCCGACGAGCCCGGGGTCGTAGGCGTGGTGGACGAGGCGCAGCCGGCCCCGGGCGTCCACGAACGCGTCGGCGCCACCGGTGCCGACCTGGTCGGTCGACGAGGCGAGCAGCGGCCCCCCGTGCTTCGGCCGGCGGCACGGGCCCAGCGGCGACTCGCACACGGCGTACCCCGTCGCGTAGGCCGCCGTCGGCCACCGGTTGCCGGAGTAGAAGAGCAGGTAGCGGCCGCGGTAGCGCACCATCGAGGGGTTCTCGACGACGGTGCCCTCCCAGCCGCGGCCGGGTCGCAGCAACTCGCGCTGTCGTGAGCCGCGGGCGAACCGGGTGCCGGTCGCGTCGAGCCTGCGGGCCAGGATCCGCTGGGGGGAGCCCTCGTCCTTCCACAGCAGGTACGGCGTGCCGCGGTCGACGAGGAGGTCGGGGTCGATGGCGCCGTAGCGCGACGAGGAGCAGACGAGCGGCCGCGGGGACACGGTGCGGTAGGGCCCGAGGGCGTCGGCGGCCGTGGCGATCCCGATGCAGCTGCTGCGGGGCTCGATCCGGACGGCCGCGGAGTACGCCGCGACGTACCGCTTCCCGATCCGCGCCAGCGACGGCGCCCACTGGCTCACCAGCGCCCGCCGGTCGCCGCTCGTGCGGGGCTCGGCCCAGAACGGCGGCTGCGCCATCGCGTCGTTGTAGGCCGGGTCGTCGGACCACTCGACGGCGTCGGGGCGCACCGGGCGCGGGACCCAGGTGCTCAGGTCGGTGGAGGTCATCACCGGGAGGTTGAGGTAGGCCGTCGTGGTCGACGCGACGACGTACGTCGACCCGACCCGCAGCACGCTCGGGTCGGGGAAGTCCCCGGCGTACGGCGTGCCCGCGGTGAACGGCTCGGTCCCGACGCGGGCGGGAGCGGGGGCGGCGGTCGACGTCGCAGGCGCCGTCGCCCCCATGGCGACGGCGAGCAGCGTCCCGAGGACCGTCGACCGCCGTACGACCCTGCGATCGGCAGGCCGGCGCCGGGGCTGAGGGGTCACGCCTGGAGGTTAGGCGACCTGGAGCGACCTTTTGGACAATCCCATCCAGAAGCCGTCGATGATCTGGCTGCCCGGCGTGCCGGCGTCGGCGGAGGCGCCCAGGGTGACGAAGAGCGGCGTGTAGTGCTCGACGGTCGGGTGGGCGTAGGGCATGCCCGGGGCCTTGGACCGGTAGTTGGCGAGCTCGTCGACGTCACCCTTGGCGAGCGCCTCGGCGGCCCAGGCGTCGAAGTCCCTCGACCAGCCGGGCGCCGCGGCGTTCAGCGACCAGTCGGTGAGGTAGCGCAGCCCGTGGGTCAGGAAGCCGGAGCCGATGACCAGGACGCCCTCGTCGCGCAGCGGCCGCAGCCGGGCGCCGATCGCGAGCAGCCGCTCCGGGTCGTGGGTGGGCAGCGACATCTGGACGACCGGGATGTCGGCCCCGGGATACATGATCTTCAGCGGCACCCAGGCGCCGTGGTCGAGGCCCCGGGTGGCGTGCTGGTGCACCGGCTCGGTCGCGGGCATCAGCGCGGCGATCCGCTGCGCGAGCGCGGTCGAGTCCGGGGTCCGGTAGGTCATCTCGTAGTACTTCGGGTGGAAGCCGCCGAAGTCGTAGACCAGCGGCGCGCCGCTGGCGCTGAGGCTGATCGGGGCCGACTCCCAGTGCGCGCTCACGATCAGGATCGCGCTCGGGCGGGGCAGGTCGGCGGAGAGGGCGGCGAGCTGGCCCGACCACACCGGGTCGTCCAGCAGCGGGGGCGCACCGTGCCCGAGGTACAGGCCGGGCATGCGCGAGTCGGGGGTCGTCATGTCTCCTCCAATGGTTGTACTTTCAACTTTATTCCATCGGAGGCGTTCTGTCAGGTCGTCGGCTCGGCCCACGAGCTCCGGCCGTCGCCGCTGATCGGGATGGCCGGCCCGGGCGTGACCGCCGGGCGCAGCGTCGCCTCGCCGAGACCGCTGACCCGGGCCAGCAGCTCGCGGGCACTCACCCGCAGGTCGGCCTCGTCGCCGACGGCGAGCCCGTGCACCTCGAGCCCGGCGGCCCGGCCCAGGTCCACCGCCCGGGCCACGTGGAAGCCCTGGGTCACCACGACCGCGGTCTCGACGCCGAAGACGTCGCGAGCGCGCCGCATCGTGTGCCAGGTGTCGAAGCCGGCGTAGTCGGTGAAGACGTCCTGCGCCGGCACCCCGGCGGCCAGCGCCGCGTCACGCATCGTGTCGGGCTCGTTGTACGACGGCGTCTGGTTGTCGCCGGAGAGCAGCAGGGCGCCGACCGTCCCGGCCTCGTAGAGCGCGACGGCCGCGTCCACCCGGGCCTGCACGACCCGGCCCAGGGTGCCGTCCCGATGGACCAGCGAGCCCGGGACGATCGCCACCTGGGCCTCGGGCAGCCTGGCCGGGTCGTCCGTGACCAGGTCGTGGGTGCGGACCAGCACGACGGCGTTCGCCGTCCCGACCAGCAGGACGCCGAGGCCGACCAGCGCGCCCCCGGCGAGGATGATCCGCCGTCTCATGCGGGCAGTCGCCAGTCGACCGGCTCGCCGCCCTGCTCGACCAGCAGTGCGTTCACCCGGCTGAACGGTCGCGAGCCGAAGAACCCGCGGCTGGCCGAGAGCGGG
>Ga0075365_10000450_pt1 | contig 15355 bp, 10 predicted proteins | sample EndMetdeltDD1765_FD_71387 | JGI IMG/M metagenome (GOLD analysis project Ga0075365, IMG submission 71387) | Populus endosphere microbial communities from Tennessee, USA - Endosphere MetaG P. deltoides DD176-5 | ecosystem: Host-associated > Plants > Roots > Endosphere | place: USA: Tennessee... | reverse complement strand
GTGAAAGGCAGCGCATCCGACATGGTCGGCGTGTGGATGCCGCCGGTGACGGCACAGGTGATGATGACTTTCTTCGACAGGTCGGCCACGGGCTGGTCCTTTCCTTGCACGGGAAGCGACGATTGTTCTACTGGTCCTGAAAGGCTACGCGCCGGCGTGTGGGCACCAGCGAGAGGCCGGTATTCGACGCGGTGTTTCATCACCTTTGTTCCCGCTTTGGAGAGACACTTCGAGCGAGGAGGTCGCCAGCAGGCCTGGTGACAGCTTGTCTAACAAGGGCCAGAATTTCGAAGCCATTGCACGGATAGTTTTTGCTTGTGCATGCGCAGGCGGATTGTAGCTTGCCTTGTGTCGTTCGGCAGGGGTGGCTCGCGAGGTGACCGCCGGCATGTTTCCCAAGGACCAATCATGCGTCTGAAAGCAGCGGCCCACATAGAGGCCATGTCTGCGTTCGCACTGGCGAATTTCGGCGGCTACGATCGGACGACCCTTGCACAGAACGAAAGCGCCTTTCCGCCCAGCCCCAGAGCGATTGCTGCCGGCAGAGACGCGATGACCCGCAGCCATCTCTATCCTGATCCGGACTGGACGGAATTACGCAAGGCGATTGCGCAGGCCTATGGTGCCGAGCCGGATTTGACCTTGTGCGGTGCCGGTTCGATGGATCTGATAAGCTGCACCATCGCAGCCTTTTCGGGACCGGGCAGCCAGGTTCTGGGCACCTCTTACGCTTATAATTTCGTGGCCTCCGCCGTTGCGCGCGTCGATGCGATCTATCTTAAGGCCCCTGAACGGGATTTCGCCGTTTCGGTTGACAACATTCTCACGACCCTCACGCCGGCAACGCGGATCGTCTTCGTCTGCAATCCCGGAAATCCGACCGGCACTGTAATCCCGAACGCCGAACTGCTGCGCTTGCGCGCCGGCTTGCCAAGGGATGTGCTGCTGGTTGTCGACCAAGCCTATGGCGAGTTCGACGATCAGGATCCAAAACCTGTCTTTGCGCTTGTCGCGCGTGGCGATACCGTCGTGTTGCGCACGCTTTCCAAGGCCTATGGCCTGGCTGGCGCGCGCGTCGGATGGGGATTGTTTCCGCCTGCGGTCGCGGCGCAAGTGCGCAAAATGCAGAATTCGAACCAGGTCACGACGTCAAGCCTCGCCATGGCCGTGGCGGCCATGGCGGATCAGGCCTATATGCGCGAAACGGTGGCCCGGACGGCCGGAATTCGCGATCAGTTTGCGCACGATCTGCGGTCCGCCGGCTACCATGTTCCCGAAAGCCGAACGAACTTCGTGCTGATTGGCTTCTCCAGCGCAGCCGCCGCGGAGGCAGCAGAGAAGGCATTGCGCGGCGCCGGGATCATCGTCCGCAGCTTGGGCGGTTACGGCCTCAGGGACTGTCTGCGCGCGACGGTCGGTCCGCAAGAGATGATGGACCGGGCCCTGCACATACTCATCGACATGCGCGGTGAATAGATCCAGCGACTGCATGTCTTGCGACTGCATCCTGAGGAGATTTGAGAATGCCGTATTTGCCCGTCCGTGATTTCATCGGCTATGGCGACAAGCCTCCGGCCGCTGAGTGGCCGGGCGGCGCCAAGCTGGCACTCAACATCGTCGTCAACTATGAGGAAGGCGCCGAATACAGCATCGGCGAAGGCGACGGTGTCTCCGAGGCGATCCTGTCGGACCTTGCCGTGTCTCCGGCGGTGCCGGGCCTGCGCAACCGCAACATGGAATCGCTATACGAATACGGCTCACGCGTCGGCGTCTGGCGATTGGCCTCGCTGTTTCGGGAAAAGAACATCATTCCGACCTTCTACGTTGTCGGACGAGCGCTGCAACTCAATCCGGCGGCCGGCAAGGCAATCGCGACCCTTGGCAGCGACATCGTCTGCCATGGCTGGCGCTGGATCGATTACGCGCCGCTGAGCGAAGCCGAGGAGCGCAATCACATCGCGCTGACGGTGGACACCGTCCAGCGCCTGACCGGCATTCGCCCGCTCGGCTGGTACACCGGCCGGCCCAGTCTCAACACGCGGCGGCTGGTGGTGGAGCACGGCGGTTTCCTGTTCGACTGCGACGACTACAATGACGACCTGCCCTATTTTGTCGACGTCGATGCCAAGCGGCATCTGGTCGTGCCGCACAGCTTCGACAACAATGACAGCCGGTTCTCGCGCGGCTCCGGCCTGGAGACAGGCAGCCAGTTCTTCGAATATGTCAGCGATGGGGTGGACTGGCTGCTGGCCGAAGCCGGGCGCACGCCACGCATGATGACCGTCTCGCTGCACTGCAGGCTGGCGGCCCGGCCCGGCCGGATGATCGGGCTCGCCCGCTTCCTCGACAAAGTCAGGGCCAATCCCGACATCTGGATCTGCCGCCGCTCCGACCTTGCCCAACATTGGCTGGATCGATTCGGTGGCTGACACGATGTCCGGCTGCATTGTTTTGACGCAATTCCGGACGGAAAACCGCTTCACAATTTTCCTGGAATTGCTCTGGCCGCCGGCAACACGCTACTTGTTCGGAACCTCGTAGACCTTGCCGTGCCAGGGCGCTGCATCGATCTGGTCGAGCGCCATCACGTAGAGCACCTTCTCATCCGGTCCGAAGGCGAAGTTCGGCATGGATGGTGACGGCACCGAAAGCATGCGAAGCAGCTTCGCGTCCTTGTCGACAACGATGATCTTGCCTGGCGCGTCGAGCGAGCGCGGGCTCTGACCGATATACATCTCGCCGGCCTTGTCCATCTTGATACCGTCAGGCCAGATATGTGGCTGGTTCGGGAACAGATCGTCGAGGCGCAGGAAGACACGGCGGTGCAACAGGCTGTGGTCGGGCTGGACGTCGAACTCGATGATCCTGTTGTCCTCGGTCTCGACCAGGTACAGGTTTTTCCCGTCGCTCGACATGACCAGACCATTGGCATTGTGCAGGTCGCCGGCGACCTTCCTCACGCTGCCGTCCTTGCCGATGTAGTAGGCCGAGGCGTCGATCAGCGGTCCGCCCTTGCCGGACCCAGTGAAGTAGATGCCGCCATCCTTGTCGGGCGCAAAGTCATTCGGTCCGCTGAACGGATTGCCGTCCGTGTCCTTGTCGTAGGCCGGCAGCGTCTTGCCGTCGGCGGAGATGCGGCCGATCGAGTTGCTGTCGTAGCAGGTGACAAGAAACTCGCCGGTGCTCGTCGGCAGTACCGCCGAAGGGCCACAACCGTCCATCTTCCAGAATATTTCGTTCTTCTTGCCGTCCCACACGGTCACAGTGCCGCGGCCATATTCGACGTAGAAGAGCTTGTCCTGATACCAGATCGGACCTTCGGCGAACCATGCGTCTTCATTGATGACCTTGACGTCTCCCGCATGCGCGGAGGATGTGAGGGCCAGGGCAAACATGGTGCCCAGCAGATGCCGTTTGATCATGCGATTCCCCTTTGTTGGCAGGCGGTCGAAATCTTCCTCGTTCAGCTTCGCCGGCGTTTCCGGCCGGCTAACGGTTTCCGCTGTTGGTTCACCGGGCGAACGGATAGCCGAGGCTCTACGAGCGCAGCCGCTTGCCTTCGGGGTCGAATGGCGGATGCGGCAGCAGGATCGCCTCATGCGGCCTTCCCAGTATAGCGACCGAGACCTTGTCGCCGGCCCTGGCGGAGCCTGCCTTGACATAGCCGAGCGCCAGCGACTGCTCGACGAAATAACCGTAGGCGCCTGAGGAGACCTGGCCAATCGGCGTGCCGTCGGCGAGGAAGATCGGCTCGCCTCCGGTCGCGTCGGCATCTCGGGCGTCGATCGACAGCATGATCAGTTCGTCGCGTGCCGGCTTTTCGGCAATGGCGGCATAGGCATCGCGATTGAGGAACGCGCCCTTGTCCATTTTGACAAGGCGATCGAACTTGACCTCCTGCGGCCAATATTCGGGCGAGTATTCGCGGCTCCAGCTGCCATAACCTTTTTCGACGCGCAGCGACATCAGCGCGCGCGATCCGACCGGTCCGGCCCCGACTTCGTTGCCGGCCTTGAGCAGCGCGTCGTAAAGCTCGACCTGGTCGGCGGCCTTGCAATGCAGTTCCCAGCCAAGGTCGCCGGTGAAGGACACCCTGAGCGCCACCACATCGATGCCGGCGACGGTGATCCGGCGCGACTCCATGAAGGGGAATGCCTCGTTCGACAGATCCTCATTGGTCAAGCGCTGCAGCAGGTCACGCGAACTCGGTCCCGCCACGTTGAAGCCGCAAAGGTCCTCGGTGCGCGAGCGGAAGGTCGTGCCCTGCGGCAACGGGACGGCCTTGAAGAACCTTTGATGGAAGCGCTCGGCCATGCCGGAACCGATGACCATGAATTCGTCTTCCGCGAGCCTGGTCACGGTGAAGTCGCCGGCAATGCCGCCGCGCTTGCCGATCAGCGGTGTGAGGCAGGAACGGCCTAACCTTGTCGGCATGCGGTTGGCGAACAGCGCATTGAGCCAGGACTCGGAGCCGGGACCCTTGACCTCGTATTTGGCGAAATTGGAGATGTCGATGATGCCAGCGCGTTCGCGCAGCATGCGCGCCTCGCGACCCACCGGTCCCCACCAGTTCTGCCGGGTGAAGCCAATCGTCTCCTCGCGCGGCTCGCCCTCGGCGGCGAACCACAGCGGGTGCTCCCAGCCGAAATTGAGGCCGAAAACAGCGTTCATCGTTTTTTGCCTGTCGTAGGCAGGCCGGGTTCGCACGGGCCGTCCGGCGGTGCGTTCCTCGTTGGGGAAATGGATCTTGAAGCGATGGCTATACTGATCCTCGACGCGGGCCTTGGTGAAGGACTTCCCGGCCCACTGACCGAAGCGCGCCATGTCCCAGGCGAACATGTCGAGCGAAGGCTCACCCTCGATCATCCACTCGGCTGCCAGCTTGCCCATGCCGCCCGACTGCGAGAAGCCGGGAATGATGCCGTTGCAGCAGAAATAATTGTTGAGTTCGGGCACCGGTCCGAACAGGACAGCGCTGTCCGGCGACCAAATCATGGGTCCGTTGATCACCTTTTTGACGCCGGCAGTGCCGACCGCCGGGACGCGCGCGATCGCGCGCAGCATGTTCTCTTCGATACGGTCGAGATCGTCGGGAAACAGTTCGTGGCCGAAATCCAGTGGCGTTCCGTCCTCGGCCCAGAACTTCATCTTGCGCTCGTAGGCGCCGATGAGCAGTCCCAGCCCTTCCTGGCGCAGATAGTACTCGCCGTCGCGATCGGCGACCGAAGGCAAGCGGCGGCCCATGGCGGCGATTTCCGGGATGGTCTCGGTGACGAAATACTGGTGCTCTGTCGGGATCAGCGGCAGCTGCAGGCCAGCCATCGCGGCGACCTCCCTGCCCCACAGGCCGGCGGCATTGACCACCCATTGCGTGTGGATGTCGCCCTTCGGCGTGCGTACGATCCAGCTGCCGTCGGGTTGCGCCTCGGTGGCGGTGACCGGCGTGAAGCGATGGATCTCGGCGCCGCGCTGGCGCGCGCCGGCGGCGTATGCAGCGGTGACGCCGGACGGATCGACATTGCCGCCTTCCGGCTCGTACATGATGCAGCGTATGCCGTCGAAATCCACCAGCGGGTGCAGGCGCTCCGCCTCGTCACGCGCGACTTCGTAGAAATTCATCTTGTAGCGCCGCGCCTTGGCTTCCTGCAGCCTTAGCTGGTGCTCGCGCGCTTCGGTCTGGGCGAGATAGAGCGAGCCCGGCTGGAAGATGCCGCAGCCCTGGCCGGTCTCGGCTTCCAGTTCCTTGTAGAGCGCCATGGTGTAGTGCTGGAGGCGGCTGATGTTGGTGGAATCATGCAGGCCGTGAATGTTGGCCGCCGCGTGCCAGGTCGAGCCGGAGGTCAGTTCGCTGCGCTCCAGAAGGACGACATCCGTCCAGCCGAACTTGGCAAGGTGATAGAGGATCGAGCAGCCGATCAGACCACCGCCGATGACGACGGCTTGTGCATGAGTACGCATGTTTCTTCCCTTTGTTCGGCGACTTTATCTTGGCGTTTGATTTAGCTGATGGGTCAATCGCAGTCGCCCGGCGAGGTCAGGGGCGCAACATGCGCCCCTGAGATATTTGCTGTGACGGCCCGGCCTAGGCCTTGTCGAGCCAGACCTTATCCAGCTGCAGTTCGAATGTCTGATGCATGCCGAGATTTTTCACATAGGTCGCATGGTGCCGGTAGAGCGAACGCCAGAACGCCTGGATGAGGATGCCGGAATCCTGCAGAATTAACTCGACGTCCTTCATCAGTTCCTTGCGCTTGTCGACGTCCGCCACGGCGAGCGCCGCATTGAGCTTCTTGTCGAATTCCGGATTGGCGTAGCCCGACTCGTTCCAGGCCTCACCGCTGCGATAGGCGATCGCCAGCACCTGGACGCCGAGCGGCCGCATGCCCCAGTCGGTGGTCGACCACGGGTATTTCGTCCAGTCGTTCCAGAAGGAGGCTCCCGGAATGACGGTGCGCTTGACCTTGAAACCGGCCTCGCGCATCTGCGCGGCGACGACGTCGGCAGGGTCTTTGACATAGTCCGAATCGTAGGAGATGAGCTCGAATTCATGATCCATCTGACCGGCCTCGGTCATCAGCGCCTTGGCCTTGGCAATGTCGCGCGGCACTTTGGGCAATTCATAATATTCCGGATGGATCGGGCAGACATGGTGGTTTTCCGCGACCTGTCCGAGGCCGCTGTAGCCGAGCTTCAGCACGGTTTCGTTGTCGACCGCGAGCTGGATGGCGTTGCGCACGCGTTTGTCGTCATAGGGCTTGTTGGTCACGTTGGTGCGCAGCACGATGGTGCCGGCGGTGACGACCGCCTCCTTGACCAGGCCCATGCTGTCGTAGAGATCGACGGTGCCGCCGACGGTCTGGTAGTTGCAGTCGATCTCGCCGGCCTCGAAGGCGCTAGCGATGGCGGGGTTGGAGGCGTCCGATCCGTAGTCGGTCCAATCGACGCCGTCGAGATAAGGTTCGCCGCCGAACCAGGTGAAGTCCTTGCGCCGCCGCACCGAGGCCGACTCGCCGACCTTGTACGAGATCAGCTCATAGGGACCGGTGCCGGGCGTCTTGAGCATGTCCGCGCCGTTCTTGTCGAAGTCGCGATGGACGATGACAGCCGGATAGTCGGAAAAGCCTGGAATGATGGTGACGTCGGACTGATGGCATTTCAGTTTCACCGTGTGGTCGTCGACCTTGGTGATGGCGCCCGCGGCGGCTTTCTTGGTGGCGGGATCGATCAGGGAGCCCATGCGGCCGGCCATCGAATTGCCTTCGGCCGCCTTGTCGCACCAGCGCTCGATGTTGTGGACGATGTCGTCGGCGTTGAAGTCGTCGCCGTTCGACCACTTCACGCCCTTGCGCAGATGCAGCGTGTATTCCGTGGCGTCGTCGCTCACCTCCCAGCTCTCGACCAGATGGCCCTCGAAGGTGAAGTCGGTGGTGTAGCGGATCATGTAGTCGTTGCACTGGCGCATGACGTTGGCGATCTCTGACCAGTCCCAGGAGCGCGGATCCTTCATGTCCTTGATGATCATCTGCATCTTGAGGATGCCGCCCTTCTTGCCGGGCACGATCGCCGCGGCCTTGGCCGGGGCGATGCCGGCCATCGAATAGGCGAATGCCGTGGAAGCGCCCATCGCGCTTGCCATGGCCAGGAATTCGCGGCGATCCATCCTGCCGCTTTTGACTTCGGCTGCGTAGCTTTCGATGACCGCCGGGACGCGATCACCGTTGCTCTTGAACATTGTCATCGTTGTTCTCCGGTTCAGGGCTTTCCGCCCGTTACATTCCCCTTGCGACAGCCATGTTAGGGGCGATGCAAAAATCCCGGAAGGGCTCAAGCCCCGAAGAACCGCCAAAACCCGGTTCTAAAGGCCTAAAAAAACGATGCCATTGGCGTGTCAATTTTTTGAGCGCGGGCTTGCCGGCCGCTCGCGGATGGCTTTCAGGCGCCGTCTTCGCGGGCTCGCGAGAGGATCCATTCGCGCACGATGCGCGCGATGTTGCCTTTCGAGAGCTGGCTCTCGGTGAGGTAGTAATTCCAGGGGCTCGGCGGCCGAACCGGAAAGGGTTCGACGAGCAGCCCGCGACGCAGATAGGCGTGGGCAAGCGACCGCTGGGTGGCCACCAGTCCGGCTCCCATGGCGGCGAGTTCGAGCGCGATGTTGGAGGCGTTCGTCGACAGGCCCTTGTCGTGGTCGTCCATGTCGAGGCCAAGCGCCGTGGTGACCACCTGCCAGTATTCCTGGCGGCCGTGCACGAAAATCCAGTCCACCTTGAGAATGTCGCGCGGCGTCTTCAGCGCGTCTTCGCCATCCAGCAGCGCCGGGGCGCACAGCAGCAACAACTCGTCGTTCCAAAGCGGTATGCCCGCGGGCGGGCGGTCGTCGAAACGCCGCGTTGAAATGGTGATGTCGGCGATCTGTTCGCTCATATCCTCCCAGATCGTACCGTGCAGCACGATCTCGATCTCGGGATGCTTCTTGCGAAACGCGGCCATGCAACCCGCCAGCCAGTTCTCCGCCAGGCTCATCGGGCAGGAGACGACCACGGTGCGGTTGCGCGAAGAGGTCACGATCGCCTCCGTCGCCTGATCGATCTGATCGAGGGCCTGGCGCAAGGTCGGCAGGAACGCCTCGCCCATTTCGGTGAGCTTGAGGCTGCGCGGATAGCGGATGAACAATTGCCGTCCGATGTAATGTTCGAGCGCGCGGACATGCGTGCTGACAGCGGCTTGCGTGTATCCGAGTTCGTTGGCGGCGGCGGTGAAGGAGAGATGCCGGGCCGAACTCTCAAAGGACCTGATATAGTTCAACGGGGGTGGCGGCTTCATCGCTAACTCCTGCAAGACGCAAGGGGATAGCTATCCCACAGACGGGCCGGCGTTCAATCGCGCCTGGTCGCAAGACGTGAATTTTTTTGGCCAATGCCGCCGAACTAATTGCGTGAAAGCACGATGAACCCAAATTAATGATGTCGTGACGCAGAGGGGAGTAATGCCAGTGGCTGTGCCGTCGCATCGGCGTGAAGGGCCTGACGCGTGTACCAGCGTTGCCGTTCGCCTGGCCGACTTCGTGTTGCGGCGGCCGGCAGATGTGTTCCCTGTCCTGGAACGGGCGCGATATCTTCTGCTCGACACGCTCGGAATCGCCATTGCGGCTGGTCCTATGGAAGCCGGGCGGATCGCCCGCGACACCGCCACCCTTCTCTACGGCTCGGCCGATCCGCTGCATTCGGCGCGCATGCTTTTCGACGGCCGCCGCGCCAGCATCGCCGGAGCCGCTTATGCGGCCGCAACGCAGATCGACAATCTCGACGGCCACGACGGCTACAGCCCGACTAAGGGGCATATCGGCGTCGCCGTCGTGCCGGCGCTGGCAGCGCTTGCCGAGGCGCTCCCCGACCTCAGCGGCCCGGAAGCGCTGGCCTCCCTGGTCGTCGGCTACGAAGTCGCCGGCCGGGCAGGTATCTCGCTGCATGCAACCGTGTCCGACTACCACACGTCGGGCGCCTGGAACGCGCTGGGCGTGGTTGCGATGGCGGCCAGGTTGCGGCGGCTCGGCGACGATCAGCTGCGCCAGGCGCTTGGCATCGCCGAATATCACGGCCCACGTAGCCAGATGATGCGCGAGATCGCGAACCCGACGATGCTGCATGACGGCTCGGGTGTCGGCACTTTGATCGGCCTGTCCGCGGCCGTGCTCGCCGAACGCGGCTTTACCGGGGCCCCGGCGATCACGATCGAGGAGCCCGAAGTCGCGACGCATTGGCAGGATCTCGGCGCCTTTTGGCAGGTGCTGCACCAGTATGTGAAGCCGTACCCGATCTGCCGTTGGGCGCATGCCGCAATCGACGCGACGCGCGGGCTCTGCCATGCGCATCATCTCGGGCCCTCCGACATCAGCCACGTCGAGGTGAACAGCTTCCACTACGCCGCAACACTGTTCGACGGCATGCCGGACACGACCTCCAAGGCGCAGTACAGCCTGCGCTTCGCCGTCGCGACCTTTATTGTCCATGGCCGCATCGGACTGGAACATATTTCAGGCAGCGGGCTTGAGGATGCCGCCGTCGCCGACATGCTGGATCGTATCAGCGTATCGGAATCTGCGCGCCACAGCGCCCGCTTTCCGGCAGGCCGCTGGGCCGATGTGACGATCACGACCCGCGATGCGCGCGTGCTCGCTTCCGGCGACGTTCACGCGCGCGGTGGACCAGAGGCGCCTCTGACAGAGGCTGAAATCGAGGCCAAGTACATGGACTACGCGACGCCGGTGCTGGGACAGGGCCGCGCCAGCGCGATCCGGGACGCAGTCCTGTCTCTTGCGGATCATGAAAGCCGTTTTTCCGATCTTTCGGTATTGATCTACGATCCGCCATTGATCAGTACGCTTCTCCAGCGGCCAGCGTGGTAGGCTAGATGCCGCTCAGACTTTTGAAATACGGTCTCAGCAGGACCTATCCGGTCAGCGGCGACATCCCCGCGACGCCGGACCTCAAGCCATCCTACGATGTCGTCATCGTCGGCGGCGGCGGCCACGGATTGTCGTGCGCGCATCACCTGTCGAAATATCACGGCATAAGCAGCGTCGCCGTAATCGAGAAGGGTTACCTCGCGGGCGGCAACACCGCGCGCAACACGACCACCATCCGCTCGAACTACATCACGCCCGAGGGCATCGCCTTCTACAAGGAAGCCGTCGAACTTTTCGAGAATCTCTCGCAGGAACTCGACTTCAACGTCATGTTCTCGCAGCGCGGCCAGCTAACCCTTGCGCACACGGAAGCAACTCTTCGCAGCTTCCACGCACGCGCCGAGATGGGCAAGCATCTGGGCACACGGACCGAAGTGATCGACCAGAAGGCGGTTGAGGAACTCGTGCCGTCTCTCAACATGGACTATGGCGGCGCGCTCGAGATCCTTGGCGGACTCTGGCATGCCGACGGCGGCACCGCGCGGCACGACGCGGTGGCATGGGGCTATGCCGCCCAAGCGTCGCGACGCGGTGTCGAGATCCACCAGCGTACCGAAGTGGAAGGCTTCGAGGTTGTCGGCGATCAAGTCCGGGCCGTCAGGACCAACCGCGGCCGCATCGCCTGCGGTCAGGTGCTGATCGCGACCGGGGGGATGAATTACGACGTGGCGATGATGGCCGGCGTGGAGCTTCCGATCCGCTGCTATCCACTGCAGGCGATGGTGACGCAGCCGCTGAAGCCTTGGCTGCACACGCTGGTCTCTTCCGTATCCCTGCACACCTATCTGGTGCAGTCCTCGCGCGGCGAGGTCGTCATCGGGGGCGGCTCCGATCCCTACCAGCTCTATTCCACGCGATCGACGCTCGACATGAAGGAGCACCTCTCCGAAGGCGCCGTCCACCTCTTTCCGTTCCTGCAAGGTGTGCGGCTGCTCCGGCAATGGGCAGGGGTCACCGACATGACGCCTGACTACAGCCCGATCATGGGTGCCAGCCCACTCGAAAATCTATGGCTCGATTGCGGCTGGGGCACATGGGGCTTCAAGGCAACGCCGGTCGCCGGCAAGCGGATGGCGCAGGCCATCGCCACGGGCCGTGTGCCAGACATCCTGAAGCCATTCGCGCTTGAGCGCTTCGAGACATTCCGGCTGCTCAACGAAATGGGCGCTACGGCGGCCAGTCACTGACCATGAAACGCCACTGACCATGAAGATCCTGACCTGCCCGATGAACGGCCCGCGCAACATAGACGAGTTCCAATCTTTCGGACCCGTCCGCGCGGAGCCGGATCCGGATATGACCGCCGATGCCGACTGGTCGCGACACCTGTTCCGCGCCGAGAACCGCAGGGGCATGGTGGTTGAGTGGTGGCGGCATGTGCCGAGCAATTATTTTTTCCTGGCCGAGCGCGACCTCGTCACCAACGAGATCATCCGCACTTTCGACGCTTCCGAACGTCGGGCCCAATCATGAATCGGCTAGCTGAGCCCTGGGGGAGCAGAATCGACCGCAGCCGTCCGATCCCCTTTACTTTCGAGGGCAAGCATTTTGAAGGCTATGCCGGCGATAGCATCGCCAGCGCGCTCGCGGCCTCCGGACAATGGGTGCTGTCGCGTTCCTTCAAATACCACCGGCCGCGCGGCATCCTCTCAATGACCGGCGCGGACGCCAATACGCTGGTGCAACTGCCGTCCGAGCCGAACGTCGCCGCCGACCGCACGCCGATCAGCACGGGGCTGCGGGTCAGCGCCCAAAACGTCAACGGCTCGCTCGAACGCGACCGCGACGCGATCATTGACAGGTTGGGGCGCTTTCTGCCTGTTGGTTTCTACTACCGCACCTTCATGGGACCACGCCGTGACAGCTGGCTCAAATTCTGGGAGCCGATGATCCGCCGCAAGGCCGGGCTGGGCGTGGTCGACACCACGGCCCCGCACCGGCATTTCGACAAGACGCATCTGCATTGCGACATCCTCGTGGTCGGCGCGGGTCCGGCCGGACTGAACGCCGCGATCATCGCCGCCGAGGGTGGCGCGGATGTCGTGCTCTGCGACGAGAACCCGGAGATCGGCGGATCGCTGACCTATGGTCGGTATGATCCGGCCATGCTTGTTGACCTGTCCTCCAGACTTCGGGTGCTGCCAAATCTGCGTCTACTGATCGGGACGGTCTGCAACGGATGGTATGAGGACAACTGGCTGCCGCTGATTCAAGGTGACCGGCTCCATCGCACACGGGCGCGCGCGGTTATCCTGGCCACAGGCTCCATCGAGCAGCCCGCCATCTTTCGTAACAACGACCTGCCGGGAATTATGCTGGGCAGTGCCGCGCAGCGGCTGATCCGGCACTATGGCGTGCGCCCGGGACAAAAGGCTGTGGTGCTGGCCACCAGCGACGAAGGCTACTGCGTCGCGCTCGATCTGGTCGAGGCCGGCGTCTCGGTCATGCTAGTCGCTGATCCGAGATCCAGCAGCGAGACAGGTCCCTTCGAAGCCGAGTTGCACGGCAAGGGCGTGACGATCCAGAAGGCCGCGACGATCGACGCCGCCGAGGGGACGGCGGGAAATCGCCATCTTTCCCGGGTTCGTGTCGGTGGAAGCTGGATCGAATGCGATCTGCTCGCCGTCTCGGCCGGCCAGGTGCCTGCCTGGCAACTGCCTTGCCAGGCCGGAGCAAGGGTCGGCTATGACGCCGATAGCGGATCGATGACACTCACTCTCCCGAAAGCGCCGATCCACCTTGCCGGTGCCGTTTCCAGAGGCAGCGATCTGCAGGGCGCGATTGCCAGCGGTCGTCAGGCGGCGGCCGCCGCGCTTTCGCGGCTCGGCCAAGCGGTCGTAGAAGACAGAATCCCCAACAAGCCGACCATCACCAGCCGGCTCCATGTGGAGCCGATCGTCGCCAATCCAAAGGGGCGCGATTTCGTCGATTTCGACGAGGACTTGCAGGTCAAGGATCTGCTGAACGCGGTCAAGGAGGGCTATCGCGAGATCGAGCTCGTCAAGCGCTTCACCACCGTCGGCATGGGTCCGAGCCAGGGGCGCCATTCCGCGCTGGCAACTGCGAGGATCGTTGCCGAAGCGACCAACCGCACGGTCGCCGAAGTCGGCATCACCACTGCCCGCCCGCCGGTCGGACCGGAGACGCTGGGTGTGCTCGCCGGCCACCACGAGCCGCTCGAACGGCGCACTGCGCTGCATGCAAGACACCTCGCGCTCAACGCCGTGATGAAGCCGGTCGGCGCCTGGTGGCGGCCGTATTTCTATGGTGAGGCAAGCGAGGCGGAAAAGGCGATCCGCGGTGAGATCACGGCGGTGCGCGAAGGCGTGGGCCTGCTCGACGTCTCGACGCTCGGGAAGCTCGAACTGCGTGGGCCGGATGCCGGCGCCTTCCTCGACCGCCTCTACACCATGGCGCATGCCAACCAGCCAGTCGGGCGCGTCCGCTATTGCCTGATGCTCAACGAGATGGGCTCGGTGGTCGATGACGGCGTCGCCTACCGCATGGCGGAAGACCGGTTCTATGTGACGGCCACCACGGGTGCGGTCGCGCGTGTTTACGCCGACATGCTGTTCTGGAATGCGCAATGGCGTTTGCGGGTCGATGTCCTTAACCTCACCGGCGCGTTCTCCGGCTTGAATGTCACCGGACCCAAGGCCAGGTCCGTGCTTGAGGCGCTGGACAGCGATATCGATTTTGGACGCGAAGCATTCCCCTATCTGAGCGGCCGCGAAGGCGTTGTCGCCGGTGTGCCGGTGCGTGTCATGCGGATCGGCTTCACCGGCGAGCTGAGCTACGAACTGCACTGTCCGTCAAGCCTCGCACCCGCCCTTTGGGACGCGGTGATGACTGCCGGCAAACCGTACGGTTTGAAGCCTTACGGTCTCGAAGCCTCGCGCATCCTTCGCCTGGAGAAGGGGCACATCCTGATCGGCCAGGACACCGATGCCATCACCACGCCGGACGAGCTCGGCTTTGGCTGGGCAGTCTCGAAGAAGAAACCGTTCTTCGTCGGCAAGCGGTCGATCGAAATGCGCGCAAGGCTGGGCCAGGCGCGCAAGCTCGTCAGCCTGCGATTTCCGGCCGATGCCAGGGATACTCCCGGCGAAAGCTGCCTCGTGCTTCGCGGCAATGCTCCCGTCGGACAGATCACCTCGGTCGGCTTCTCCCCGACGCTCGGCTGTACCATAGCGCTCGCCTACGTCCATGTTACCGACGCCACGGAAGGGAGCCGAGTGACCGTAAAGTGCCGGAACGGGCAATTGGTCGAAGCACCGGTGGTCGGTCATGCTTTCTTCGATCCCGCGAATGCACGGCAGGAGATGTAAATGCCAGCATCCCCTGTGTTTCCGTTCATGCCGGGTGGCGCCGCGGACGGCGCGAGTCTGCCTTCGGGAGCGGTGATGCTGACCGATCTTACGGGCAGTCTCCGCTTCGGCCTTAAGGGCGGCGGCAGCGCCGGCTGGCTCGCGTCGCGAGGCGTGCCCTTGCCTGCTGTCAATCGCATCGAGAGCTGGCGCGGTGCACGTGTGCTGCGCCTTGGCAACGACGATATCCTGTTGCTGGCCGAAGACGCCGACAACGCGCTCGCCGAGCTTGCAGGCAACTGGCATGGCGCAATCGAGCCAAAGGGCCATTCGTCATGGCGCGAGGAAGGCTGGGCATGGCTACGCCTCTCGGGCCCGCGGGCGCCGAGCGCCATGGAGCGGCTATGCGCGCTTGATCTCAGAGCCGACAGATTCGGCACAGAGGACATTGCGCAGACGCGCGTTGGCCACATCGAGGCCGTCACGTTCCGTTCCCAGGCGGGCTTCGACGTATTGTTCGACATCACCGCGTCGGCGTACTTCGCCAGGATGGTAACGGCGGCAGCCAGGCACTGCACAGATTTGC
>Ga0075365_10000449_pt1 | contig 15359 bp, 11 predicted proteins | sample EndMetdeltDD1765_FD_71387 | JGI IMG/M metagenome (GOLD analysis project Ga0075365, IMG submission 71387) | Populus endosphere microbial communities from Tennessee, USA - Endosphere MetaG P. deltoides DD176-5 | ecosystem: Host-associated > Plants > Roots > Endosphere | place: USA: Tennessee... | reverse complement strand
ACGATCTTCCACACGTTGGTGATCAATGGGAAGTTGTAGGGCGTGATCGCGGCCACGACGCCGGCGGCCTCGTACCGGTTGATCGACAGACGCACGGACGACCCGACCAAGTAGTCGCCCAATGGGGCATCTCCGTGCTGCCAGGCCGGCATTCGCCCGTACAGCTCGGCCAGCTCGCGGATGCTGCGCAGCGCCATGTCGACCTGCACCGATTGGGAGATCATCCGCGGGCACCCGGCCTCCTGGATCACCGTCTCCGTCAGCGAATCGCGGCGGGCTTCGAGTGCGGCGGCGAAACGCAGCATGATCGCGATCCGCTCCTCCGGCGCGAGGGCCGGCCACCCGCCCGTGTCGAAGGCACGCCGAGCCGCACCGATTGCACACTCGATCTGGTCGAGTGACGCGCCGTCGACCTCGGCGACGAGCTCTTCCGTGCCGGGGGAGCTGACGATGATCCGGTCGCCGCGCCCGGACTCCCACGAGCCGTCGATGTACGAGCGCCGCTCAGCCACGACAGCGCTCACAAGGGTTTCAGGCATCCAAACGGTCTATCATGTACTACATGGCCAAGACAGAAGCGAGAGCCCGCCCACCGGCCGTTCCCATCGAGCCCCGCCTGCGGGCGATCACATCTGCACGAGTCGGGCGGACGCGGGCACCGCGGACGGCTGAGGTGATCGCCGGTCAGCTGCGCGATGCGATCGTCAGCGGCGAGCTCACCGAGCTTCCCCGCCTTGAGGATCTCATCGATCGTTTCGGTGCCGGTCCGCCGGCCGTTCGCGAATCGATGCGCATCCTGGAGGCGGAAGGATTGATCACGATGCGCCGGGGCAACGTCGGTGGCGCCGATGCCCATCAGCCGACGTCAGATCGCGTCGCGTACATGTTCGCGCTCGCGCTGCAGGCGACGTCGACGAACCTCGGCGATGTCGGCGAGGCATTGCGCGCGCTCGAGCCACTCTGCGCGACGATGTGCGCACGACGCGAAGACCGCAACGAGACCGTCGTGCCGCAGCTGCAACGCCTCGTGGCCGAGCAGGCTGAGGCGATCGGCGATGTGAAGCGCACGCTGACGATCGTCGACCGGTTTCACGACTCGATCGTGCAGGGTTGCGGCAACGATTCGCTCGTGCTCGCGGTCGGTGCCCTCGAACGGGTGTGGGCCGGCCACGCCACCACGGTCTACACCGACATCTCCGCGCCGGAGCCGACGATGAAGACGTGGAACGCGTCGCTGCGCGAACACGACAAGATCGTTGCCGCGATCGCCCGTGGCGATGCCGCCGGCGCCGAGCGCTTGGCTCGCTCGCACCTCGAGGCGACGCACGCCTACATGTCGGCCGTCGACGACGGCCTGCGGGTCACTGCGGCAGCAACAAACGCCCCCCGCCACCACGGATTCGCCGAGCAGGCGTAGATCGCGCCGCTTGCCACACCCCCCGCCGAAGGACAGCCGATGACCCTCACAACTTCCAGCACCACCGAGCACGCCTCAGCGACGGCGGACCAACAGCGGGCGATGCCGCTGATCGTCGACGTCGATGCACACGTCGTCGAACCCCCCGACGTGTGGACGTCGCGGCTGCCGGCCCGCTACGCCGCGATCGGTCCGCACGTCGAGTACCTCCCTCCTGGCAAACCACAGCTCGACGGTGGCGCGTACATCGAGGCGCCGGGCACGGAGGGTGATCCAGTGGCGTGGTGGCGATACGAGGACCACGTGTACTCGGTCAAGCGGCTCATCGCCGCGGCCGGATATCCCGCCGACGAGATCGGGTTCGACGGCATCACGTTCGAGCAGATGCGACCCGGATGCTGGCAGCCGCAGGCGCGCCTGGCCGACATGACCCTCAACGGGGTGGAGGCGCAGTTCTGCTATCCGAACTACCCACGTTTCTGCGGTCAGCTGTTCATGCGCGGCAAGGACCGCGAGCTGGCCCTGCTCTGCGTGCGCGCCTACAACGACTGGCAGGTCGACGAGTGGTGCGGCGGCAGCGGGGGACGCTTGTTGCCGCTGTGCATCGTGCCGTTGTGGGACGCGGAGCTGGCAGCCGCCGAGGTGCGCCGCAACGCGGCACGCGGTGTGCGCGCCGTCGCCTTCAGTGAGCTGCCGACGTTCCTCGGCCTGCCGAGCATCTACTCCGGGCACTGGGATCCGTTCTTCCTCGCCTGCCAGGAGACCGGCACCGTGGTGTGCATGCACATCGGGTCGGGCACCAAGACGCCGCAGACGTCACCAGACGCACCGGACGCGGTCGCGAGCACGATCATCTTCGGCAACAGCATCGCCAGCATGACCGACTTCTTGTTCTCGGGCGTGCTGCACCGCTACCCGACGCTCAAGCTGATGTACGCCGAGGCCCAGATCGGCTGGATCCCGTACCTGCTCGAACGGATCGACGACGTGTGGGAGACCCACCGCGGGTGGAGCAACAGCAAGGAGTTCTGCCCGGAGCTGCCGTCGATGTACTACTACCGGCAGATCCACAGCTGCTTCTTCAAGGATGCGGTCGGTGTGAAGCTGCTCGACGAGGTCGGTGCCGACAACGTGATGTTCGAGACCGACTACCCGCATCAGGACGGCACGTGGCCGCACTCCACCCAGGCCGCGCGTGACCAGTTCGGCCACCTCGACGACGATCTCGTGGTCAAGATCGCTCGCGGCAACGCGATCCGGTTGTTCGGGCTCGATCTGGTGCCGTGACCCTCGACCGGGAACTGCTGGCCCCGAACGCCGTTCGCCGCTGGGCCGGTGCAACCCCCGATGCGGTTTTCCTCCAACACGTCAGCGGCCATCGCCTGACCTTCGCCGAAGTGGACACGCGCCTCGACCATTGGGTAGCTGCGTTGCGTTCTGCCGGCCTGGGGGCGGGAGACCATGTTGCGTCGTTCGTGAGCCAGCCCGTCGACGCCGCTGTGGTCTGGCTCGCGCTCGGACGCGGCGGCCATGTTGCCGTGCCGCTGAACACCGCCCACGTCGGGTCGATGCTCCGTCACGTCCTCGGCGCGTCCGACGCAGCCGCGCTCATCGTGTCGGCCGACCTGGTCGCCAGGCTCGCCGAGGTCGTCGGCCAGCTGCCGCTGCTGCGCCTCGTGGTCGTGCTCGGTGACGGCACGCTGCCCGATCTCGGCATCGAGACCGTGTCGGTTGACGACTTCCTCGCGCGAGCCCGGTTGCCAACCGATGCCACGGCAGATCTCGCCGGGCCCGAGCCACACGACACGGCGATGCTCCTGTTCACGTCCGGCACCACCGGGCCATCGAAGGCGGTCGTCGTCCCGTGGGCCGGAGCGCACGGCTACTGGTCGTGGGTACCCGACGACATGCTTGCCGATGGTGATGGCCTCTACGCGCCGATGACGATGTTCCACATCTCCGGTCTCGGCGCGCTGCAGTACGCGGCGTCCAGGGGAGCGCGCTTCATCGTCCGCGACCGGTTCAGTGCCACCGAGTTCTGGACGGATGTGCGTGCTCTCGATGCGACCGCCTGCGGTCTCGTCGGTCCGATGACCGCGCTCCTCGCGGCAGCACCCGAGCGCGCCGACGACGCCGACAACCCGCTGCGGAGCATGATCCTCGGCCCGATGGTCGAGGGCATGGAGGCCTTCGAGCGCCGCTTCGGTGTGCGCGTCGCGACGTGCTATGGGATGACGGAGGTCCCCCCGATCATCGCCACTGGATGGGAGCACGGGCCGTGGCAGTCATGTGGGACGGTGATCAGCGGACCTCCATGGGCGGAGGCACGAGTTGTCGATGAGCTCGATCACGAGGTGCCCAACGGCGAGGTCGGCGAGCTGATCGTGCGCACCCGCGAGCCGTGGACGCTCAACGGCGGCTACTACCGCAACCCCGAGGCCACCGTTCGGGCATGGCGCAATGGTTGGTTCCACACCGGTGACGCCTTCCGCCGCGACGCCGACGGCCGCTTCTACTTCGTCGACCGGATCAACGACACGATCCGTCGCAGGGGCGAGAACATCTCGTCGTTCGAGGTCGAGACCGCTGTGCTGGAACACGACGGCGTCGAGGCCTGCGCCGCGTTCGGTGTCCCCGACGCCTACGGCGGGCACGAGGTGATGGTCGCGGTCGTCGCCCGGACGGGCGCGCAGATCGACGTCGACGCGCTCGGCGCCGACCTCGCCGCGCGCATGCCGCGCTACATGGTGCCGCGCTACATCGACATCGTCGCCGACCTGCCCCGCAACACCACGTCGCTGCGAGTGCAGAAGTTCGTCCTCCGCGACCGAGGCGTCACCCCCACCACCTGGGACCGCCTCCGCGCCGCCGAAGCGTGACGGCGCACCCCCGACGCTGGTACCGAATCTCGGGATATGGGCGAGATTCGGTGACAGCGTGCGTCACCTGGCGCAGGCGTGGTGTTTGAACCGCACTGACGGGGGCGATACCGATCCTGGTTGCGGCTGCGGCGGCCGCTTTCGCCGTCGGACCGCGAACTTGGCTGCTGATCGCGCCATTCGGGAGCGATCAGCAGCCAAGTTCTATGAGGACGTCGAATCTTGGCGGCAGGATCGACAGATCTGGACGGATCTGCCACCAGGTTTGCCGTCGACCGGCGAACTCGGCGCCGCAGCTGCGGGCCGCAGTGTCTCCCGCCCGTCATGGCGAGGTTCTACGGACGTTGGCTGGAGGATGTCGCACTCCGGACGACAATCACGGGCCAGCGACGCGTGACAGCGTCAGCGGGGACCGTCGAGGAGGGCGGCAGCGATGTGCTCGCGGTGCGAGCGGAGGTCGCCGAACGTGGATTCCGCGCACTTGACCCGGCGGTACCAGTGGTGGAACAGTGCCGCGGCGTCGATCCCCTGGCCGCCGGCGAGCTGATGCGCAGAGGCGGTGACGCGGCGGCAGCGTTCGACCGCGGTCGCCATCGCGTATGCCGAGGCCAACCGCACCTCGACCTCGTCGGCGCCGCGATCGGCGATGCCAGCGGCGTCGAACACAGCGTCGCGGGCGAGAGCGACGTCGAGCAGCATGTCGGCGCAGCGATGGCGAACCGCCTGCAAGGTTGCGAGTGGTGCACCCCACTGATTCCGAGCCTTCACGTGGTCCACGGCCGCCTCGAGCGCGGCCTCGGCCGCGCCGACGGCGTCGGCCGCAAGGACGATCGCAGCGCGAGCGACGGCACCCGCGACGTCGACGGCGATCGCGTCGCGAGCTGCGGCGGGCGAGAACGTCACCCGACAGCAGTCGGCGTCGGCGAGCGTCGGTTGTGGAACCAGCTCGACGTCGGTCCGTGCCACGACGAGAACTGTCGTCGGGGACGACTGCAACAGGAACGTGGAGGCCCGCGCCGCGCACCCGACGAACTCGGCGACCCCGTCACGGGTGTCGAGCCCGACTGCGACCACCTCCGGGCCGTTCCACCCGATCAGGCGGGCCAGCACCTCGGCGTGGAACGCCAGGTCGCCGGCAACACGACCGAGTTCGCGTGCCACCACTGCAAGATCGACCAGCGATCCGGCGACGAGCGGCGCGGGCCCGCCGGACGAGAAGGCCTGGCGCGCGGTCGCGGCCAACCGCTCTTGCTCGGGCGTGAGGGCGAGGTCCACGTCAGCGCGCCGCGCCGGCCAGGCCCAGCGCACGTGCCGCGACGGCGTCGCGCTGCAACTCGTTGGCGCCGACGCTGATCGTGCCGTGCACGCGCTCGAGGTACTCCCACGCGAAGCGACCCCCACCAGCGGCCCCGGGTGGCGCGTCGCCGAACAGCGATGCCAACACCGTGCCGGCCTGCCCGCTGAGCTCGGTCGTCGTCTGGGCCAGCAGCTGCAGCAACTCGGTTGCGGCGACCTTCACCATCGAGTTGAGTGCTGCGTCGGCTCCGCTCGTCACGGTCGTCCACACGGCGCGGCGGCTCACTCGCTCGACCGCCGCGACCTCGACCGCGCACCGGGCGACCGCGTCGCGAGCGATCGGATCGCGAACGAGCGGAACCCCCTGCCGGGCACCGACCCGGACGTGCTCGACGAGGAGATCGAAGACGTGCCGGGCGAAACCGAGCCAGAACATCCCGGACCGCTCGGCGTCCACAGCGGCGGCCAGCTGCCGCCAGCCCGAACCGACCACCCCGACGGCCGCGCCGGCGTCGAGGCGCACATCCGCGAAGGTGATGTCGGCGAGCATCCAACCGTTCATCGTCGGGCGTGGCTCCACCCGCACGCCAGGCGCGCGCATGTCGACAAGGAACATCGTGAACGCGCCGGCCGGCTTGGCGTCGGATTCGGTGCGGGCGATCGTCAGGCACCAGTCGGCTTTCAGTGCGCCGGTGACCAGCACCTTGCGACCCGTCAGCAACCAACCCTCGCCGTCGGGAACGGCGCTCGTCGCGATCGCGCTGAGGTCGCTCCCGGCACCTGGCTCGGTGTAGGCGATGCACATCTCGACCTCCCCGGACACCATCTGCTGCAGCAACGACGCATGCTGGCTCGACCCATAGGTGGTGATCGCGTGCCCCGCGAGCGTCATCGCCGTGTCGATCAGTGGCGCATCAGCACGCGCGACCTCGTACTCGAACACGGCCCGGCGTTCACCGCTGAGGCTCAGCCATCCCCGCTCGCCGGCTCGACGATGCAACTCCCGCTCGTGGTCGTTGTCGAGCCCGGTCAGGTCGAGCGGATCGGCGTGCTCGTGAGCGTTGGCCATCGCCTCCTCGAGGAACGCGCGCACCTCGGAACGAAACCGTTCGGTCTCCGGATCGAAACGGAAGTCCACGTAGCGCTATCATAGCCATGATGGCTACAACGGTGATCGATGCTCGTCGGCTGTCGGGCTCACTCGGCGCCGAGCTGCTCGGTCTCGATCTCGCCAAGCCGGTCGACGATGCGGTGTTGACTGAGATCCGCTCGTCGTTCCTGACCCATCAGGTCATCGTGATCCGCGATCAACAGGCGATGACGCCCGATGATCAGATGGCTTTTGCCGCGCGTTGGGGTGAGATCTCGGTCCATCCGTACGTCCCGTCGATCGACGGCTACCCGGGGCTGATGAAGATCTACGACCCGAACCCGATCACGCAGACGTGGCACGCCGACTCCACCCACCAGAAGCAGCCGCCCGCGCTCACGCTGCTCCTGGCTCGCGTCCTGCCTCCCGTCGGTGGCGACACGATGTTCGCGAGCACCACCCGTGCGTTCGCCGCGCTCTCGCCCGGTCTGCAGTCGACGCTGCGCGGGATGCGCGCCGTCCACGAGGGAACAGCGTTGGCCGCCGACGCCGGGCTCGACAAGGAAGCCGTCACGGCGATCCATCCTGTCGTACGTACGCATCCTGAGACCGGCGAGGAAGCGCTGTTCGTCAACGGCAACTACACGACCCGGTTCGACGGCTGGACAGCTGCCGAGAGCGAGCCGCTGCTGCAGTTCCTGTACGTGCACTGTTCTCGGGTCGAGCTCACCTACCGGCATCGCTGGCAAACCGGCGATCTGGTCATCTGGGACAACCGGTGCACCCAGCACGCCGTGGTCGGCGACGCCGGCGGGGCCGAGCGCGTGCTGCATCGGGTCACCATTGCCGGCGACACCCCGGTCTGATGACTCGTACTGGCGCGGATGCGCTCGTTGCCCAGCTGCGCGCTGAGAACGTCGATGTCATCTTCGGTCTGCCCGGAATCCAGTTGATGCATGCGCTCGACGCGTTGCAGCGCGATGGGGGAATCCGCTTCATCACGACGCGGCACGAGCAGGCGACGACGTACATGGCCGACGGCTTCGCGCGCAGCAGCGGGCGCGCCGGTGCGGCGCTGGTCGTGCCGGGACCGGGGGTCTACAACGCGTGCGCCGGGTTGGCCACCGCGTATGCGTGCTCGTCGCCGGTGATCATGATCGCCGGCCAGATCGAACAACACGGGTTGGGTCAAGGTCTGTGCCTGACCCACGAGATCGATGATCAGCTCGACGTCGTGCGCCCGATCACCAAGTCGGCCGAGCGTGTGCTGAGCGCGGACGACATTCCCGGGGCGATCCGCCGCGCCTTCGCGACGATGCTCGACGGCCGGACTCGCCCGGTGGAGGTCGAGATCACCCCGGAGGCGCTGAAGGCGGCAACCACTGCCGCGGTCGTCGATCCTGTCGTGGTGCAGGCGCACGAGCCTGACGCGGAGCTCGTCGCACGCGCGGCGTCGATGCTCGCCGGCGCCACCAATCCATTGATCGTTGCAGGCGGCGGTGTCGTCCTGGGCGACGCTGCCGCGGCCTTGGTCGCCGTGGCCGAACTGCTGCAAGCGGCCGTGGTCGACACGCGAGAGGGGAAGGGCTCGATCGACGAGCGCCATCCGCTCTTCGTCGGCACGGCGTGGGTGAACCGCCGGCTGAAGCCGGCGATCGCCGCCGCCGACGTCATCCTGGCGGTCGGCACGCGGTATCAGGGGATCGGCCTCGAGCAGGGCCAACAGTTGATCCACATCGATGTCGATCCGGTGGTCTTCTCCAAGCATGCCGTGCCGACGCTGGCGATCGAGGGCGATGCGCGGCGCACGCTGGAGCTGTTGTTGGTCGAGCTGGACAGCCGCGTTGCCGCCCGCCCGAGCCGCGGTGCCGAACGGCAGGCAGCGAAAGCAGCCGTCGACGCCGAGCTGGCGGCGATCGGCCCTCAGGTCGAGATGGTGCGCGCGCTCCGCCGGGCGATACCAGAAGACGGCATCCTCGGCGTCGGCACGACGACGGTCGGCTACATGTGCCACCTCTCCTATCCCGTGTACCGACCCCGTACGTACCTGACGTCGTCGTACATGGGAACGCTCGGCTACTGCTTCCCGACGTCACTGGGTGCCAAGGTGGCGTGCCCCGATACGCCCGTGGTGTCGATCAACGGCGACGGAGGGTTTCTCTTCACGGCATCCGAGCTCGCCACCGCCGTTCAGTACGGCATCAACATCGTCACGGTCGTCTTCAACGACAACGCCTACGGCAACACCAACCGCGACCAGATGGAGAACTTCGGCGGGCGCGAGATCGGCACGGCGCTCGTCAACCCGGACTTCGCCAAGTACGCCGAGGCCTTTGGCGCCGTCGGCGTCCGCCTCAGCGGGGTCGACCAGCTCGAAGGCGCGGTGCGTGAGGGCCTGCAGGATGACCGACCGGTCGTCATCGAGCTGCCTATGGAACGCCTACCGAACTCGCTGTGACAGCATCGAACCCGACTGGAGCCCCGCGATGACAGAACCCGACCGTTACTCGCTCACCTACATCCGCACCGTCCTCGACGACGACGGCGTTCTCACCGCGACGCTCGATCGTGCCGAACGGCGCAACGCGATCACGCCTGAGATGCACGCCGAGCTGACCCCGTTGTTCCGCAACATCTCCGAGGACCGTGCCGTCAAGGTCGTCGTGCTCACCGGTGCCGGCGACAAGGCGTTCTGTGCCGGTGCCGACTTCGGGGGCATGCAGGACAACCTCGACAACGACGCCTACGAGGACGGCATGCCTGACCTGATGATCGGATCGGCTGCGCTCGTCCGGGCGCAGCTCGCCGTGCCCCAGCCGATCATCGCCGCGATCAACGGCGACGCGATCGGGCTCGGCGCGACGATGGCTCTGTTCTGCGACATCACACTGATGGCCGATCACGGCCGGCTCGCCGATCCGCATGTCAACGCGGGCCTCGTCGCCGGCGACGGTGGCGCGATCCTCTGGCCGCTGTTGATGGGTCTCAATCGCGGCAAGGAGTTCCTCCTCACCGGCCAGATGATGGGCGCCGACGAGGCCTTCCGGCTCGGGCTGGTGAACCACGTGTACCCACTCGCGGAGCTACGTGCCGAAGCCGCCGCGTTCGCGCTGCGTCTGGCTCGCGGTCCACAGGTGGCGATCCAGTTCAACAAGCGCCTCGCCAATGCCGATCTCGTCGACCGCGTCAACCGCATCATCGATGCCTCGCTGGCCATGGAGGCGATCACGTTCTCGACCCGCGACCATCGTGAGGCGGTGTCGTCGTTCATCGAGAAACGTCAGCCACGCTTCGGCAACCACTGACGAGCCGGCGTCTCCGGATCAGTGCCCGGCGGTCGCGCGGAGGACGTTGATGTCGAACGCGTCGATTGGCTGCTTGTCGACGCGATAGGCGTAGTGCCCGACGACCGTCGTCGACTGCAGCTCTCGACTCTTCGAGCCGAACTCGGTGAAGCCGGGTGAACTGGAGCCGCCCCACGTGACGACGAAGTCGCCATCGCCGAGCGTGCGCACACTGCCGACGCCTCCGGACGACGTGACGGCCGGCGTCGACGCCGACCACACCAGCCGTGCCGTGTGCTGCACGGTGTCGAGGGCGTATTCGACAGCGCGGGGAGCACCGGGCAGGCTGGTGCGGTTGTCGAACAGGCGCAGGTTGCCGTTCGGAAGCAGCTGCGCATCGTGCTGGCGGCCGAACCCGCCGAGCGGATCGTCTGCGAACGTGAAGTCGCTCTGCTTGCCACCGATCCGCCAGACGACATCGCCGGCAAGGTTGCGGCGCACCTTGTACACCGCGTCGGTGTGACGGGCGGAGATGATCAGATCGCCATCCGGCGCGACGTGGATCGAGTTGATGTGCACGAGGTCGACGCCGAGGCCGGCGAGGCCGGGCAGCCGTTGCGCGAACGTCGATGCCGAGACAGGGATGTGGTCCTCGCTCTTCCACGTCCACGCAACCGTGCCGTCGGGGCGGATCTGTTCGAGGTGGCTGTCGTAGACGAGCTCGTCGTTGCCGTATCCGGCACCGAGGCTGGTGAGATCGACGTGCTGGCGGGCGACGTACGTGGCCAGGACGACATCGCCATTGGGTAGCTCGGCGATGTCGTGATGGTCGGTCGGCCCGCTGACCGTGGAGATCGAACGGACGAGCGAGCCGTCCAGGCGATGGATCTCGAACACGCCGCCCGGCGTCGATCCGAACGCGAGGCCGAGCAGCTTGGTCCACGCCAGCGTGCCGTCTGGCATGCGCGTGAGGTCGATCGACGGGCTCGCGACCCGGTGATACCACACGGGCACGCTGCGACCGTCGAGGATCATCAGGTACCGGCTCTGGTCGCCGGCCGTGACCGGGAAGGCCGCGTCGGTGAGGTACCAGCCGGGTGTCGGCGAGTCGGTGCGGGTCACGCGGATCGTCGGGAAGTCGTGGGGCAAGCAGCGCACCCAGTACTCCTCCGCGGCTCCGGCGCCGACCCCGGCCCGGACGATGAGGGCTTCGTTCTCCTGCAGGCTGAAGGTCGCGTCAACGGTTCGGTCGGTTCGCGCCGGAACGGACGCGGTGGAGGGTGCGATCGACACCGTTGTGCCGGGCGCGCCCTCGGCGTGGATCGTCATCGTGTTCGCTCCGGTGGCGCAGCGCACCGTGTAGTCGTGCGCGTCCGCGGCAAACGGCTGGCCGAGGGGGAGTTGGCTGATGGAGAGCGCATGCAGCGGGCCGCCGGGGCCGAACGTGCCGACCACGTCGACGACGACGTGCGTGGTCGTGGACGCGAACACGCACAGTCGGCTGTCCGCCTCGACCGTCACGAACGCGACGTTCGAGGCCTCGGTTCCGGCGACGGTGTTCACGGCCGATGTGGGGGGTTGACCTTCCGAGCACGGGTACAACGTGAGGAAACCCACTGAAGCCGACTCGGTGGCGACGACGTTGACCGCCACGGTCGATCCGAGCGGGAGACGGGCGGAGTCGGCGGGGTCGAAGGACACGGTGGTACCGCCGGCGATCGGGCCTTGCACGCCACCCGTTCCGTTGCGCGTGTCGAGCACTCGCGAGCCGAGCAGCGGCCGGAACATCGTGCCCGCACCGGTTCCGAAGCTGGCGTTGTCGCCGAACCAGCCCTCGAGGTCGACCACGATGTGCACGGCCTCGTTGGTCCACACGCACAATGCACCCTCGTCGTCCAGGCCGATCAGGGCGTGATTGGCACGCTGGTCCAAGGCTGCGAAGTTGATCGTGGACGTCTCGGGTCGTTGCCCGCACGGGTAGGCGGTCACGTAGCCCGGGGCGATTCCGTCGGTGGTGGTGATGTTGATCGCGACAGCACGGGCCGCGGCCGGCACCGCGTCGCCGCCGAGCGGCAGCTGCACCTCCGTGCGCGCGGGCACCAACCCGGTGCCACCGTCTGGACGCATGTCCGTGCGGGTGTCGAGCACCCGCCCGCTGCTCACAGCGTGATACGGCGCTCCGAAACGCCCGAACCAACCGGTGACATCGACGACGAGGTGCAACGCGGTCTGCGTGAACACGCAGACGAGGCGGTTCGAATCGAGGGCGACGAGCACCGAGCTCGCCGTCGCACCTCCGACGCGGGCGTTGACACTCGAGGCGTCGGGTCGCCCCGCGCTGCACGGGTACACCGTGACGAAGCCCCGCGCCGACGCATCGACCGTCGTCACGTTGAGGGCGACCGCTGTCGCGTCATCTTCGATCGCGGTCGTCTGGCCGAGATCGATCGCGACCGTGCACCCCGCGCGCACCGTGCCGCCGGCCTCGCGCGTGTCGAGCAGCCGGACGGGCGTGATCGCATGAAATCCGGTGGCCGGCACCGGATCGGCTGCAGGTACGGCGAGAGCGCCCGCCTCGCACGCCGCAGCATCGACGGCACGCGGACCAGTTGCTGCAACGCAGAGTGCGCTCGCGATCAGCGCGACGACTGGCAATGACCCGCGCAAGAACGCACCCCGAGATCGCATTGCAGGCACACTACGTCGGGCTCGTCAGCTCTTTCTCGTCACTGGTGCTCGTCGCTGGCGCTCGACACTGTCTCGCGACACGCGCTGTTCGCTCGGCGCAGAATGGGCGACGAACTAATCTGCAACCGCGCCAAACCTGGGGCCTGCCCGCATCGTGTCAGATCAGTGGAGTTCTATGCCGTGCGGATGAACATGCATTCCGACACGGACGTCGACGATCCATTGGAGATGCTGTTCCGCACGCACTACGCGCGCCTGGTCCGGGCACTGACGCTGGTTTCTGGCAGTCGCGAGCTGGCCGCCGACGCGGTACAGGAGGCTTTCGTCAAAGCCCATCTCCACTGGTGGCGGATCAAGCGCTACGACGACCCGATCGGATGGATCCGCCGCGTCGCGATCAACCGTCTGCGCGACGGACATCGCCGTTCCGTGCGCGAGGACAACGCGATCGCCCGCCTGGTCGCACAGAGCCAACCCGGCGCGACCTTCAGCGCGATCGGAAATCCAGGCGACGATTCGATCACCGGGCGCGGCCTTGTCGACGGGCAGATCCGCGACCTGGTGGCCGCCCTTCCGCGGCAGCAGAAGCTGGCCGTGACGCTGTTCTACGTCGAGGAGCTGACCGTGGCCGAGGTGGCGCATGCGATGTCCGTCAGCGTCGGCGCCGTCAAGTTTCACCTTCACCAAGGCCGTGAGCGGCTGCGCGCTGCGCTGCCGGGCAGGTGGGGAGATGGCGATGACACGTGAGCCATTCCAGGGCCCGGACGAGTTCGCGGACGCCGAGCTCGGTCGGCGCCTGGCCGATGCGAGCGGGCCACTGCCCGACACGAACGTCGGCCTGTCTGCCGTTCGTGCCCGAGTCGTGGCGGCACGCCGTCGTCGGCGCGCCGGGCTGATCGTTTCCTGCGCAGCCGTGACGCTGGCGGCCGGTACGGCGGTCGTGCTCTACGACCACCCGCAGCAACGTCGACTCGTGACGACGAGCGAGCCAAGCAGCGGGTCGACGATCGAATCGTCGCCGCAGACGACCGCGCTGGCCGTGACCACGACGACTGATCAACCTGGCGCTGAGACGACAACCACGGCCGCGACGTCGCCCACGTCGCCCACGTCGTCCACGTCGTCCACGTCGTCGACCTCCTCGACCGCCCCGGTGCCCACCATCGAGGCGACGCCCGCCGGCACGACCCAGGCGGGCATCACTACTCCGTCGGCGGCGTCCGCCCCGCCGCCGACGGACTCCCTTCCCACCCACGAGCCCGGATCTGTTCCGGGATCGAACACGCCGTCCGAGATCGTGACGTCACACGGCGGAGCCATCTCGGTCGCGATCGTCGACGGTGTGCTCGCGCTGCAATCGGTCTCCCCGGCCGACCACTACGGCGTGGTCACACAGGACGTGACGGCCACCCGTGTCGTGGTCGTGTTCGCGTCACCGTCTGCGTCGTCGCGAATCCGAGTCGACCTGGTCGATGGCCAGATGCGACCAGAGGTGAGCGAAAGCGACGAGCCCGGTCATGGTGGGCCCGGGGGCGGAGGACACGACGGACCGGGCGGAGGCGGTGATGGCGATCACCAGAGCACCAGCGTTCCATCGACAACCAATCCCGACGGTGGTTCAGGACACGACGGGGGTGGTGGCGAACACCGCTGGCCGGGCGTCGGCGACGATGGCATTCTCGACGGCCATCTCGATGGAAACGACGGAGAATTCGGCGCGGGACCAAACCAGGGCTGAGCCGCCGGCGTGTCCACTTCAGACACGGGCACGGATGACCGATACATCAGCAGGTCGTCAGCAGGTCCCAGCACGTCGTCAGCAGGTCCCAGCACGTCCCAGCAGGTCCCAGCAAGGTCGTCGAAGCCAAGGTCTCAGGAGGCCAGGATGAAATCCCAGTTGTTCGCACGGGCAGGCGTCGTCTCGATCGGCGCGATCTTCGGATTCGGGGCACTCGTGTCCGTCGTCGACGCCGGCGGTACCGACGATGGTGCCACTGCCACCACGCTGCCGGCACCCGTCGTCGCTGAGACGAGCACGATCACGCTGCCCCTCTTCGGGGCGCCGCTGACGGTCGACATCGCCACCGACCCGGGCGGCGCGCTCGCGAGCGTGTCGATCAACCCGGCCGATGGGTTCACCGCTGTCGCCGATCGCCCGAACCGGGTCGCGTTCGTGAACACCGACGGCACCGCCACCGTGCGGGTGACCGCCGGCCACCGCGGCGACAAGGTCAAGGTCACCGGATCGACCATCGATGACATCGTTGGCCCTGGCGGCTGGAGCGGCGACGTCTTCGGCACCGGCACGACGACCTCGGTCGGCTTCGAGATCGCCTCCACGGCGGACGGAACGCCCGACATCGTCAACGTCACGAGCAGCGACGTCACCGCGACGATCGGTTCGACGGAGTACCACAGCTCCGACCACGGCAGCTCGGCACGGGCGTCGGTGGTCTTCACTGCCGGTGGGGAGAAGCGGGTGCTGTCGATCGGTGCGTCCGTGGCAACTCACGATGACAAGTCACGAGCCAGCCTGTCCGTCACCCTGTCCGGCACGCGGGCGGTGCCCCAGTCGCCGGCCGACGCCGCCGGCGTGCACACGTGGGACGGCCTGCTCTGCGACGGCAGCGCGGCACACGTCGAGTACACCGTTGGCGTCGACGGCAGCGTGTCGGCCGTCAGTGCGACCCCGGACGGCGCGAGCA
>Ga0075365_10000448_pt1 | contig 15361 bp, 9 predicted proteins | sample EndMetdeltDD1765_FD_71387 | JGI IMG/M metagenome (GOLD analysis project Ga0075365, IMG submission 71387) | Populus endosphere microbial communities from Tennessee, USA - Endosphere MetaG P. deltoides DD176-5 | ecosystem: Host-associated > Plants > Roots > Endosphere | place: USA: Tennessee... | reverse complement strand
GGTTGCCGCCCCACGGTTGGATCCGCATCGCCCGCACCCGACCGGCGACGGTGGTCTGCTCGCGCATCGCCACCTCGGCGATCCTCACTCGATCGACGGGAAGGGTCGCTGCGGAGACGCCGGTGATCACCTGGCCGGTGCGAACCACTCGGCCACCGTTGGTCACCGACCTGGGCGTGCTCGATGTCGCGTTGGCGACCGCCGGAGTGGATGCCGAGCCCGAGCCGAGGTGGTACGGCACGATCGTGACGTTGCAGTGGGGAAGTTCGGCGAGCGCCGCGGCGATCGAGTTCGACGACCGGTCGTGGAGGATGCGGTGCCAGAGCTTGGTGTACTCGCGGCGCGGGATGAGGATCGTGACCTCGGTGTCGCAGTCGCCGGTGAGGTGGGCGACGAGCTCGACCGCCGCGCGGGTCATCCGTCGATCCGGGCATTCGATGATGTCGAGCGGGAAGCGATTGAAACCGAGCTCGCTCCACGACGTCACGAGCATGCTGGTGCGCCACGAGTCGAGATCGAAATGGACCGCCCGCAGCTCGTCCGGTGTGAGCGTGCGCGCGTACTGCATCGCCCTGGCAGTGGCCGCGTCGAGCATGTCGACGAGCACGATGACCGTGTGGTTGCGCAGCGTCGGCGCCTCAGCGGCGGCCTTGGCGTCCTCTTTCAGCTCGACTTCCTCGGCCTCGTAGGCCTTGTTCAGGCGCACCAGCCCGAACACCATGATCGGGACGAGCAGGATGACGACCCATGCGCCCTCGGTGAACTTGACGGAGGCGACGATCGCGAGCACGAGCAGCGACAGCAGCGCGCCGATCGCGTTGATCGCGAGACCGCTCTTCCAGCCCTTCTCCTTGAGACGGATGTGGTGCTTGGCCATGCCTGCCTGGGAGAGCGTGAAGCTGGTGAACACGCCGATCGCGTAGAGAGGGATCAGGCGGCTGACCTGACCGCCGGTGCCGAGCAGCGTCACGACGGCCGCGATGGCGAGGAAGATGATGCCGTTGGAGAACACCAGCCGGTGGCCGCGGATCGTGAACTGGCGAGGCATGAAGTTGTCGCCGGCGTGGAACGACGCGAGGCGGGGGAAGTCGGCGAAGCTCGTGTTCGCGGCCAGGACGAGGATCAGCATCGTGCCCGCCTGGAGCAGGTAGAACATCACATGACCGAGCGTGCTCGGGCCGTACACGAGCTTGCCCACCTGTGAGATCACGGATGGCACGCCGTCGTCGTACGGCATCGCGTGGGTCCGCGCGGCGAGCATCGACAGGCCGAGGAACATGATGCCGAGCAGCGTTCCCATCGCGACCAGTGTCGAGCGGGCGTTCTTCCAGGCCGGTGGGCGGAACGCGGGGACCCCATTGGAGATCGCCTCCACACCCGTCACCGCTGCGCCTCCCGAGCCGAACGCCTTGAGCACGATCCACACCGTGGCGCCCATCAGGAACCCGTTGCCGTGGTGCTTGCCGAGCTCGAGCATGCCCTCGGTGTTGGTCGGTCCCTTGGCGATCGACGTGAAGATCGAGCGGTAGACGCCGACGCCGATCAGGGCGAAGACGTTGATGATGAAGAAGTAGGTGGGCGCGGCGAACAGCTTGCCCGACTCCTTCGTGCCGCGCAGGTTGCCGTATGCGATGATGCCGACAAACGCGATCGCGATCCAGTGCTTGTACGGCGTCAGCGGTGTGATCGCAGACGCGAGGGCGTCGCTGCCCGCGGCAACCGACACCGCGACGGTCAGCACGTAGTCGGTCAGCAGCGCAACGCCCGCAACCTGGGCGGGCAGCAACCCGAAGTTGTCGCGGGTGACGATGTACGCGCCGCCGGCCGACGGATAGGCCTTGATCGTCTGGCGGTACGAGAGGATCAAGAAGCCGAGCACGACGAGCAACGCGATGGTGATCGGAGTCACGAGGCTGAACGCGGCGAGACCGACCCACGGGACGAGCACCCGCAAGATCTCTTCGGTCGCGTACGCAGACGATGAGAGGTTGTCGGAGGCGAAGACGGCGAGAGCCGTCGGCTTGCCGAGCGTCTCGTGTTCCAGCCGATCCGTGTGCAACGGCGGTCCGAGCAACTTGTTCTTCACGCGATATCCCAGAGGCTCCGGAACGTGGCCGGCAGACACGGCCCCCGGGCGTGCACCCTGCGGGTCGCTCGGGGCCTTCACGGACTCCCTCGCCGATTGTTCACGCTGCTCGGTGGAGCGCAGTTGCGGAGCCACCAGTTCTTCGTCGTCGATCACGCCTTCAGCTAACTGGCCTGCACCTTTGCGTGCCGTTCACACGCCGCCAAGAAACCTCGCGGGCGCGCTAAGACTGTGTTAAGACCGGCTCGAACCGGTAGCCGACACCGGGTTCGGTGAGGAAGTAGCGCGGCTGCGACGGGTTCGGTTCGAGCTTGCGCCGGATCGCGGCGAGGTGGACGCGCAGGTAGTTGGTCTCGGTCTCGTACGCCGGCCCCCACACCCGCTGCAGCAGTTGGCGTTGCGTGACCAGCCGTCCGGCGTGGCGCGCCATGTAGGCGACGATCGCCCACTCCGTGGGTGTCAGGTGCACATCGGTGCCGTTGCGGGTGACGCGCTGTGACTGCAAGTCGATCGCGAAGTCGGCCGTCGTGATGTTCGGCTCGTCGGGGAGCGGGCTGTGCCGCCGCAACGCGGCTCGGACCCGGGCGAGCAGCTCGCTGATGCTGAACGGCTTGGTGACGTAGTCGTCGGCGCCGGCATCCAGCGCGGCCACCTTGTCGACGTCGTCCTGGCGGGCGGAGATGACGATGATCGGCAGGTCGGTCCAGCCGCGCAGACCGCGAATGACGTCGATGCCGTCGACGCCGGGCAGACCGAGATCGAGCAGGACGATGTCGGGCAGATGTTCCGCAGCGACCGTGAGCGCGTCCTCGCCCGTCGCGGCGAGGTCGACTTCGTAGCCGCGGGTGCGCAGGTTGACCTCGAGCGCGCGGCGGATCTGGGTCTCGTCGTCGACGACCAGGATCCGCGTCATGGCGGATCGCCTGATCCGTCGCCTGATCCGTCGACGACGCGGAGCCGAATGGACATCGTCAACCCGCCACCGGGTGTGTCTTCGACCTCGAGGTGGGCGCCGATCGCGTCGATGAAGCCGCGGGCGATGGCCAGGCCGAGGCCGACGCCCGCTTCGTTCGAACGGTCGCCGACGCGTTGGAACGGCGCGAACACGCGATCGCGATCGTCCTTGGGGATGCCGGGTCCGCGATCGACGACTCGGAGGTCGACGAAGTGACCGACGAGCCCGGCGTCGATGCGCACGAGCGCGTCGGCGGGCGACCACGCAACCGCGTTGGAGATCAGGTTCGCCAGCGCCCGTTCGAGCAGGCCGCCGTCGGCATGGACGAGCGGCAGCGACTCCGACACGTCGACCTCGACTCGGCCGATGCTTGCCGGAACCGAGCTGAGGGCGGAGGCGACGATCTCCTCCAACGCGACCTCGCCCGTCGCGCTGCCGAGCGCGCCTGCCTGCAGGCGGCTCATGTCGAGCAGGTCGCGGACCATCGCGTCGAGGCGGTCGGCGGCGCCATCGATGTTCTGTAGGAGCGCGATGCGATCGTCCTCGGCGAACGTGACGTCGGACTGCAGCAGCCCGCTCGCGGAGGCCTTGATCGACGCCAGCGGCGTGCGCAGGTCGTGCGACACGGCCTGCAATAGGGCGGTGCGCAAGGCGTTGGCCTCGGCCAGGACCTCGGCGTTGGCCGCCGCGGCGCGCAGTGTGCGCCCCTGCAGGGCGACGGACAGCTGATCCGCGAACGCCCGCAGCACCTCGAGCTGATCAGGTCCGAGGGCTTCGGTCGAGACCACGAGCTTCACACTGCCGTCCTCGGCCAGATCGACCGCGGTCCCCTCGGCGGGATCGAGCAGGTCGCGGTTGCCGACGAGCACGGTCGGCCACCACCCTTGGTCGTGATGCTCGAGCACCGCCGCGGCGTCGAGCCCGAACGTCGCGCGCAGCTGTTCGAGCAGCTCGGGCAGCGGATCGTGGGCGCCGACCAGTGTCGCCGCGGAACGGGCCAGTGCTCCCGCCTCGCTGCGCGCGAGCAGCGCCTCGCGCGATCGGCTCGCCGAGCGGTCGACGAGGAGGCCGACGACGAAGGTGACGGCAACGAACACCGCCAGTGCCACCACGTTCTGGCTCTCGTTGACGGTCAGCGTGTGCAGGGGCGGCGTGAGGAACCAGTTCGTCAGGCCGAAAGCGAGGATCGAGGCGACCAATCCGGGGCGCAGCCCGCCCAGCGCAGCGACGCACAGCACGAGCGAGAGATCGAGCAGCAGCGCTGTACCGAGCGAGATGTGTTGGCGGAACTGGGTGAGGACGACGGTGAGCAGCGGCAACCCGATGAAGCACACAGCCCACGCGACCGCTGCCAACCGGCGGCGCGCGGCTGGGGCGCGGTGCAGCGTCGGGAGCGAGAACGCCTGACGCGAGGGAACGGCCTCCGTACCGATGATGTGCACATCGATGTGATCCAACTCGTCGATGAGCGTCGTGGCGATGGATCCGCTGGTGCGCGTCTTGAATCGCGGACGACGACCGGGGTGACGGTTGGCCCCGAGCACCAGCTGTGTGGCCTGCTCGATCCGCGCGAACTCGGCGAGCGCCTGAGCGACGTCGTCGCCGACGACTTCGCGGTAGACGCCGCCGAGCTCGGTCACCAGCCGCCGCTGCATCTCGATGTCCGGCCCCGGCTCGCCGCGGCCGGTGACGACGTGCACGCCGATCAGCTCGCCACGGATTCGCCCGGCGATGCGTGCCGCGCGGCGCACGAGGTGTCCGCCGCCGAACCCGGCCAGCGCGATCACCACCCGTTCGCGGATCTCCCAGGTCTCGGCGATCCCGTGGGTCGAGAGGTAGTCCTGCAAGCGCTCGTCGACGCGATCGGCCACCCACAGCAGAGCCAGCTGGCGCAGTGCGCCGAGTGTGCCGGGACGGAAGTAGTCGGCCAGCGCGGCGTCGATCATCTCCGGCGGGTAGATGTTGCCGTGGGCGAGGCGACGGCGCAGCGCCTCGGGGCTCATGTCGACCAGTTCGATCTGGTCGGCTCCGCGGACGAACGAGTCGGGCACCGTCTCGGTCGGCGCCGACCCGGTGATCGTGGCGATGACGTCGTTCATCGAATCGAGGTTCTCGATGCCGACGGTCGCGACCACGTCGATCCCGGCGTCGAGCAGGACGTCGATGCCGTGCCACCGTCGTGCTCCGATCCCGCCGGGGATGTGATGGGCGAGGTCGTCGACGAGCGCCACCTCGGCCCCGGATGCCAGCACCGCCTCGACGTCGAGCTCGGGGTGGGCCACTCCCTCCTCGAGCACCGACATCGGCCGCACGACCGTCATCCCGACGAGGAGACGGTTGATCGATGCCCGACCGTGGGTGTCGACGATGCCGACCACGACCTTGGTGCCGCGCGCGGCGCGCCGACGACCCTCCTCCAACATGGCGTACGTCTTGCCGACCCCGGGCGCGGCCCCGAGGTACACGCGCAGGGTGCCCCGACGCGGCGCGGCCACTGAGTCCGCGTCCGGCGTTGCCTTCGCGGTCATGTCAGCCCGCGACAGCTGCCAGGTTGACGGCTTGCTTCAACGCCTCGACCATCGACCGCTCGTCGGCCGCACCGGTGCCGGCGATGTCGAAGGCCGTGCCGTGGTCGACCGAGGTGCGTACCACCGGCAGGCCGATCGTGATGTTCACGCCGGCCTCGAGCCCGAGGACTTTGACCGGGCCGTGGCCCTGGTCGTGGTACATCGCGACGACGCAGTCGAAATCGCCCCGCCTCGCGCGGAAGAACAGCGTGTCGGCGGGCAACGGACCAACGGCGTCGATGCCCTCGGCGCGCACGGTGGCGATCGCGGGATCGATCTTGCTGGCCTCCTCGCCGTGGCCGAACAGGCCGTTCTCGCCGGCGTGCGGGTTGATGCCGCAGACAGCCAGGCGCGGCGAGGCGATGCCTGCCCGCCGCAGCGTTTCGTCGGCCCGCCGGATCGTGCGCGCGACGAGGCCCGGTTCGATCTTGGCGACTGCGTCGATGATCCCGATGTGCGTCGTCACGTGGACGACGCGCAGGCCCGGCGCCTCCAACATCATCGACACCTCGCCGGTACCGGTGAGGTGGGCGAGCAGCTCGGTGTGTCCGGGGAACATGTGCCCGGCGGCGTGGAGTGCCTCCTTGTTCAACGGGGCGGTGCAGATCGCCTGCACCTCGCCCGCGATCGCCATCTGCGCGGCGCGCTCGATGTAGCGGTAGGCGGCCTCGCCCGCAGCCGCCGACAACACCCCCCACGGCAGGTCTGCCGGCAGCTCGCCGACATCGATCACCCTGACGTCCGGATCGAGGGTGACGCCGCAGATCGATGCCGCGAGCTGCAGGCGGGCGGTGTCGCCGATGACCACGGGGTCGCACATCTCCGTCACGGCCGGCAGCGCGAGCGCCTTGACGACGACCTCCGGACCGACGCCGGCAGGGTCACCCATCGTGATCGCGATGCGAGGTCGGCCGGTCATGGGTTCATTATGACGGTGCGGCGGTGCGGTCAGGGTTGTTCCAGGAACTCGACTGCCCGGCGCAGGGCCATCTCGTCGCCGAACGCGCCGGCCTTGGTGACGATCGAGATCAGCCGGCCACCGCTGACCGCAGTCGCCCATGGCATCCCGGTGGTGACCTCACCCGAAACGGCGAACCTCGAGATGCCCAGCGCGTCGAGCACCGTGTGCGCGGTGTGGCCGCCGGTGAGCACCAGCCCGTCGGCATCGCGCAGCACCGGCATGATCTCGTCGATGTGGGCCGGTTCGCGTGGATCGATGCGCGCGACGCGTGTGTCGGCGCGCAGCCGGGCGACCTGTGCCTCGGCGCGTTCGTGCTGCGATCCGACCACGACCACAACGCGTTCGGCGACCGGCCGCCGGGACAGCTCACCCGACGCGTCCGCGCTGACGGGCGTGACCGCGCCGATGGCTTTGGGGGCGATGTGGTCGGCGAGATGGCGGGCCAAGCCTGCCGATCCGACCCAGAGGGTGTCGGTCGGCCGGCGCGGATCGTGCAGTGAGCGGACGAGCGCGGCCAGGTCGGCGTCGGTCTGCGCGTCGGGCACGACGAGCTCGATCGCGAGTGCGACATCGGCGAGTACTGCACGCAGGTCGCCCGCGGGCAACGGCTCGCGATCCAACAACGCCGTGCCGCCGACGACGGTTCGGCCGAGCGTCGGGAACGCGGGGCAGACGACGACGCGTGCCGGCTCCTCGACGGTTCCTCGCAAGGCCGAGACGGCCGCCAACACAGTCGCCCGGATGTGCCCGCGCACGGTGGAGTCGATCTTGATGTACAGCGAACGTCCCGGGTACGACTTGACGACGGCAGCGGTGACGTCGAACGCTTCGGTCTCGGTCATCGCTCTGGTGTCGGTGTCGAGGGCGACGACGGTGGTGTTGGGTACGAACACAGGCGCGGACCTGTCGAGCACCACGACGCAGCGGTGGCCGGCCGTGGCGAACGCGCCGGCGGTGTCGGCGGCTCCGGTCAGGTCGTCGGCGACGATGAGCACGAGCCAGTTTGACCCATCACGGACACCGCCCGCGAGTCGGTCAGGTGCTGATCGGGGTCGGGGCCGGCTCGCCGCGCAGCACGGCGAGCACGTTCGCCGCGGCGAGCGTCGCCATCGCGGTTCGGGTCTCGACCGTCGCCGAGCCGAGATGCGGAATCAGCACGACGTTGTCGAGCTCGAGCAGCTGAGGATGGACGGTGGGCTCGTTCTCGAACACGTCGAGGCCGGCTCCGGCGATCTGCCCGTTTGCCAGCGCGTTGGCGAGTGCAGCTTCGTCGACGACCGGTCCACGGGCGGTGTTGATCAGATAGGCGCTGCTGCGCATCGCGGCCAGCTCGACGGCGCCGATGAGGTGGTGGGTCTCGGGCGAGTACGGGCAGTGCAGCGACACGACGTCGCTCGTGGCGAGCATCTCGTCCAAGTCCATGCGCACGCATGCGAGCTCGGCCGCCAGGTCGTCCGCGATCGCGCGTCGGTTCGAGTAGGCGATGGTCATTCCGAAGGCTTTCGCCCGGCGGGCGAGAGCGGCGCCGATCTGACCCATCCCGACGATGCCGAGGCGTCGACCTTGGATGGCTGTGCCGAGCATGTAGAACATGCCCCACTGCCACGGCTGGCCGCTGCGAATGACGCGCTCGCCTTCCTGCAGCCGCCGCGTCGACATCAGGATCAGGGCCATCGCGATGTCGGCGGTCGCGTCGGTGAGCACGCCGGGCGTGTTGGTCGCGATCACGCCGCGCTCGCGGCACGCGGGCACGTCGATGTTGTTGTAGCCGACTGCGACGTTCGCCACGACCCGCAACTGCGGCCCGGCCGCGTCGAGCAGCTCGCCGTCGATCCGCTCGGTGAGGAGGGCGACGATCGCGTCGGCGCCCGCGACGCGCTGCAACAGCTCGTCTCGCGAGATGGGATCGGACGAGTCCCAAGCCCACACGTCGTGCTCGGCTTCGAGCATGTCGATGCCATCGACCGGTATCCGGCCGGTGACGACGACGCGCCGGCGAGGGTCACTCACGTGAAGCTGCCGATCCACTGCTGCAGCAGGCCCAGTCCTTCGCGGATGTCGTCGGCGCCGATGCCGGAGTAGGCGAAGCGCACGTATTGGCGGGTCTCGCCGGGCTGTGGGCGGCCGAAGTGACGGCGGGTGCAGAACGAGACGCCCGTTGCATGCAACGCCTGTTCGGCGAACACGGCGAGGTCGTCGGTGCCGACGATGGCCATCGCGTCGGTGACGTCGGGGAAGAGGTAGAAGGTCGCTTCCGGCGTCGCCACGCTCATGCCCTTGATCGAGCCGACGGCCTCGACTGCGGCGTCGCGGCGTTGCACGAGCACGTCGAGCATCGCCTTGGCCTCGGTCTGGTCGCCGCGAATCCCCTCGACCCCGGCGTACTGGACGAAGTGCGTCGTGCAGGACTCGTCGTTGGTGTTCAGCTTCGTGATCGCGTCGGCGATCGGTTGCGGCCCGACCGCGGCGCCGAGGCGCCAACCCGTCATCGCGAACTTCTTCGAGAAGGTGTACAGGATGACAGTGCGTTCCTGCATCCCGGGCAGCGACGCGATCGACTTCGACGTTCCCGAGTACCTCATCTCGAAGTACGCCTCGTCCGAGAGCACGAAGAGGTCGTTCTCGATCGCGATCTGGGCAATCGCTTCCCGCTCAGCGTCCGTCGACTCCGCGCCGATCGGGTTCTGCAGATCGTTGTAGATGATCGCCCGGGTCTTCGGGGTCACCAGCGCGCGGACCTGATCGAGGTCGATGCCGAAGCCGGTCGCGGTGGGGATGTATCGGTAGGCCTTGGCCACACCGCCGAAGTACTCGATCTGGCTCTCGTAGATCGGATAACCCGGATTCGGGTACAGCACTTCTTCGCCCGGGTTCATCACGGCCTGGATGAACTTGGTGATGACCGGTTTGCCGCCGGTTTGGACGACGACTTGCGACGGCGAGTACGTGAGCCCGCGGCGCGCGCCGATGTCGTCGGCAAGGGCCTCGCGCAGCTGGGGAATGCCGGCGGCCGGGCAATAGCCGGTCTTGCCGTCGGCGATCGCGCGATCCATCGCCGCGACGACGTTCGACGGTGTCGCCAGGTCGAGGTCGCCGAGATGGAACGGGTAGATCCGATTGCCCTTCGCCCCCCACTCGGCCGCAGCCAGAGAGACGGTGAAGGCCGTCTCGGTTCCGAGCCGTTGCAGGCGTTCGGCCAAGGTCAAAGAAGACGTGAGAGCCATTGGGCAATTGTACAAAACGTCAAAGGGTCCTGCCACCATTCGGTAATATTCCGCATCGTGGAAGGCTCGGGTGCTTGCTCCTTCGTGGCCGTGGAGATCCATGCCCGGCCTGAAGTGCGGGGGTACAGTCCAGCTCGAACGAAAGCGGGGAGCGCATGACAGACGATTCGGGAACCAACGCGGCACCAACGGCCGAGGCAGCGGAAGCGGAGCCGAGCGATCGCGGCCTGATCGAGTTGATCGCCGCGATCCTGCTCGGCCTGGCCGGGCTGCTCACGGGGTACGCGGCGTACTACGGGTCGCTGGCCGACGGCGACTCGCTCGAGGGCTACACGTCGTCGCAACGAACGACAGCCGACGCCAACGCGTTCTATGGCGACTACGCGCAGACGTACACGGGTGACCAACAGCTGTTCCTGCAGTACAAGATCAAGCTCGACGAGGGCAACCAGGAGATCGCCGACGACATCCGCCAGAACCTGTTCTCGGAACCACTGGAGAAAGCAACGGTTGCGTGGGAGACCCAGCCCGACGACGAGAACGCGCGGGCAACGCCGCTCGACCGCGACGAGTACGTCGTGCAGTCATTCCTCGACTACCAGTCGACGTCCGAGCTCGCCGAGCAGCAGTTCGCCGATGCCAAGCACATCAACGAGCTCGGTGACAACTACGGCCTGGCCCAAGTGTTCCTCGCGATCGCGCTGTTCGCCGCCGGTATCGCGGCTCTGTTCAAGATCCGCAAGCTGAGCATCGGTCTGCTGATCGGCAGCGCGCTGCTGATCGTCCCCGGCCTGTGGGCCATCGGCAAAGGCAAGGGCTGGATCTCGTAGCCGACCAGATCGTTCAGCCAAACCCCGAACTACGGTTGGCGCTGTCCGGGGGCGAAGCGGGCGATGAGGGCCATCAGGTGGGGAGCGCCGAAGCGTGCCTTGAAGTCGGCCACGGTGTACCCGGTCACAGTCGCGGGCGTGCGGGCGCGCACCGTCGCTGAACGTGGTAGGTCGAACACGGCACCCATTTCTCCGAACTCGTCACCGGGCCCCACCACCGCGAGCAACGTGTCCTCCGCGTTCAGATCGTCGCCAGCGGAACCCCACAGCTCCATCTGGCCCTCGATGACGCGGTAGATCCGATCACCACGAGAACCCCTCGCGAACAGCACGTCTCCGGCTTCGAGGTGTCGATCCTCCGCACCACGCGCGCCGGCGACTTGCATCGGCACCATTTCGATCACGTGGTCGGCCAGACCGAGCATCCGCGGGTCATGGGTGGACACGATGACCGTTCGGCCTTGATCGGCTAGGCCGCGGATGATGCGCAGCACTGTTTCGACCTGCTCGTGATCCAGTGACGCGGTCGGCTCGTCGGCGATGAGCAGCGGCGGGTTCATCGCCAGTGCCCGTGCGATTCCGACGCGCTGCTGCTGCCCGCCGGAGAGCTGCCCGGGTTTGCTGCGCAGGCGGTCGGCAAGCCCCACGCTGGCCAACAGTTCGCACGCATGATTGCGGGCTTCGCGCCGTCGGGTACCCGCAGCGCGAAGGGGCACCATCACATTCTCGGTGGCGTCGAGGCTCGGCACCAGGTTGAACGCTTGGAAGACGATGCCGACACCGCAGCGGCGATAGTCGGTGAGGCTTCGCCCGCTGAGGGCGGTGACCGTCGTGCCGTTCACCACGATGCTGCCGCTCTTGGGCGCGAGGATCCCCGCAAGGCACGAAAGGAATGTGGTCTTGCCGCAGCCGGACGGGCCGAGCAACAGCGTCAACGAACCGGCAGGTGCTGCGCAGGTGAAGCCGTCAAGCGGTCGGGTCGAGTGGCCGCCACGAACGAATTCGACGGTGACGTCAACAGCGAGAACTGCGGACACGTCAGGGCCCGCCAAACGCCAGCGCCGGTTGCACTTCGGCGACCCGTCGCAGGCCGACGAGGCTTGCAACCATGCCGACGATCACCGCGAGAACGGGCAGCAACAGCAACGCACTGCGCGGGATGACGACGTCGAGTGGGAACCCAGGTGCGATCAGCAGAGCCATCGCTCCGCCGACGACCGACGCCGCGAGCGCGATGACGATCGCCTGCAAGCCGACACCGCTCGCCATCGCTCGCGTCGGGACGCCGGTGGCCTTGAAGACAGCGAAGTCTCGGGTGCGTTCCAGCGTTGACACGTAGATAACAGACGCGACGATGAGAGCGGCGACCAACCACAGCAACACGCGGATGAAGTCGATCGAACGGGTCGCGTTCGTCAACGGGCGGGCCAGGTCGGCCTTGGCTTGACCTCTGTCGAACGCGGTGAGGCCGGCAGGCAACGAGGTGGGCACTCCTTTCGTCACGATCATCGATGCCAGGTTCTGCCCGTGCGTCACCAGAGCTTGCGCGTCATGAAGGACGAGGAACGCTGACGGCGAACCGGCGATCAACGATGCCTTGTCGACGGTGCCGACCACGACGAACGATCGGCCGAGGATCACGAGGTGTGCGCCGACGCCTGCGAGTCGCCGCGCAACCATCGCCTCTCCCGTGGCCGCGGCAGACCGTCCCTGTGACGCTGCCGGTGCGCCGAGACCGCCGGGAACCACGCCGAACATGTTGATGTCGACGGACTTCGTTCCGACCATGACCACCGCGCGCGTGAACAACACTGGATCGGATCGTTCGACACCGGACAGCCCGCCGGCGGCGGCGACCGCATCGAGCGGGATGTTGATGCCCGCGCTGAAGGGACCGGCAGCACCTGACGGTGCGACCCACCGATCACCGCCTGACTGTCGCAAGGTCCGGTCGACCTCGACCGTGAACGCGTTGGACAGACCCGACATCAGCAGTCCCATCGAGAACACAAGCGCCGTTCCGACGACGGCAATGGCGAATCGCCCGCGGCGCCATTGCAGATCGCGCAACGCCGCGAGCAGCATCACGGGCCCCTCCGTTCATCGGCAACGACGAGAGCCCGAAGAGCCAGAGCGTGATGATCAGCCACGAGGCACCTCCGCGGTCACTTCTGTGATTGCGTCCTCCAACTCGTCGAGGGCGAATTGGATCGCTGCGTCGAAGGCGAGGCGTGCTCCGCGTTCGCGGGCGTCATTGAGGTGCTCCGCAGTCAGCGTCTCGAATGTGAGTGACGCGGCGGGATCACCGTCGGACATACCGGCTCCGCCCGTTGGCTGGCGGGTGAACGACTGCAGAGCAGCCGCGGCCTCCTCTCGACCCACGCCGGCGAGCATCACCGCGATCCGTCCCAACGCGGGCTGGACAAACCTGCGCGAGCCGGCGTTGCGCGCCTCGATGAGGTAGGAGCGAGCGTCAACCAGAGCGGCGCGGCGATCGACGTTGAACAAAAGGAGGAGGCGCGGGACGGTGGCCCACACCCACAGCATGGAGCGGCGGGCCGCACGTGAGCACATGGCGAGTACGTCGTCATACGCGGCCAGCGCTGCAGCCGGATTGTTGCTGTAGAGAGCCCGGTGAGCTTCGGCGCGTCGCAGCAGGAGCAGGCCGTGATTCGGGTCCTCGTTGGCGTACGCCCGGACGCGATCCCACGACTCCTGTTCGGGTCGACCGAGGAACAACCCGAAGAGCGCGTTGTAGCTGTGGAGGATGGCTTGCGCGAGCGGGTGCTCGGTCTTGGCGAGCGCCACTGCCAGACGGATGTACTCGTGGCCCTCCGCCATCACCTTCGGCTCGGTCGACGGATTGAGGTACGAGCGAGCGTACGGCCCCCAGAACGTGCCCATCCCGTGAATCAAATGGTGCTCTCGGGCGGGAATGTCGAGTCGATAGGTCGCGGCCATCGCGGCCTGACCATGCGCAGTGGTCGCGAGGGGGTGGTGGCTCGCCGCGTGCATGTCGGCGGCTGCGGCCACCCAGATCCCAACCTCGGCGAAGTCATAAAGATGCCAGAGCACGTGAAGCGATGTGGTCAGCCGGAGAGCGGTGTCGGCGTCATCGTTGGCGAGGGCGAAGTTGAATGCGGCCCGGAAGTTGTCGAGTTCGTCGATGACGCGTTCGAGGTTCATGGGGTCCTCGGCGAGGGCGAAGCCACCGCGCGCCTCGGCGAACGCGGTGTAGTACTCACCGTGACGCTGGGCCACGAGGCCGGCACCGTCACCGAGATGCTCGGCTGCGAAGTCGCGCAGGGCCTCAAGCAGGCGGAACCGCGTCGTTGAAAGGTGGACCTCGGCTACGACCATGGATTTGGTGACCAGTTCGTCGATCACGTCGACGACACGTGAGGGATCGAGCGGAGCGAACCCGGTGACCGACTCGGCGGCCGCGAGGTCGAAGCCACCTGCGAACACGGACACCCGTTCGAACAGGGTTCGTTCCTCCTCGTCCAGGAGTCGGTAGGACCAGTCGATCGCGGTGTGGATGGTCCTGTGGCGTTCCGGTACGCCGCGCTGCCCGACCGTCAGCAAATCGAACCGCGCGTCGATCCGGGTCGCGATCTCACCGAGCGACAACGAGCGGACGCGTGCTGCTGCAAGTTCGATGGCCATCGGGATGCCGTCGAGACGGGTGCAGATTCGCCTCATCAAGGCCTCATTCAAGTCGACCTGCGGGCTCGCCCGGCGGGCCCGCTCAGTGAACAGATCTACCGCGGCATTCGCCGCGAGCGACCGGACGGGCCACACCTGTTCGCCCGCAACTCCCAGCAGCTCGCGGCTGGTGACCAACACGCGAAGTGCTCGGCAGCTGTGCACCAGTGCGCCGACGAGGTCGGCGACGGGGCTGAGCAGATGCTCTGCGTTGTCGAGCACCAGCATCATGTGACGTTGCCCGATCGCGTCGATGATCACGTTGCGTCGTGGAACGCTGGCGGCTGCGACGCCGAGGATGGTGGCCACCATGTCGTCCAGACCCGACGGCTCGGCCAACGACGCCAGTTCGACGAACCACACACCATCAGCACACGTGTCCGTCGACCGGGCTGCGACTTCGGTGGCGAGGCGCGTCTTGCCGACTCCTGCAGATCCGGTCATCGTGACGATCGACGAGCTGTCACACAGCCGGAGCAACGCCGCCAGGTCATCATCCCGCCCAACGAACGAGGTCAAGTAGACGGGCAGGCCAACGGCCGGCGCGCCCATCGACCGTAGCGGTGGAAACGACGAGTCCAGGCCGGGGCGAGTGACCTGCCACAGCCGTTGGGCGCGGCTCACATCCCTGAGATGATGGACGCCCAGATCGACCAGGCTCGTGTTTTCGTCCAGCAGGTGACGCACTGCCTCGGCCACGACGTCTGTCACAACGATCTGGCCGCCATGAGCGACGCTCATCACGCGGGCAGCGCGATTGAGCGAAGACCCAAACCAGTCACCATCACGCGATTCCGCCTCGCCGAGATGAACGCCTATTCGTACGCGAACCGGGCCGGAGATCGGCCATGCTTCGGCCGCACAACTCGACTGGACGCTCAACGCGGCGTTCACAGCGGCAAGAACCGACGCGAACGCCGCGGCCAGACCGTCACCCGCCGTCGAGAACACAATGCCCCCGTGACGCTCGATCGCCGCTCGCAGTAACTGATCGTGGCGAGCGATCACACCCCGCATTGCCTGCTCGTTCGCC
>Ga0075365_10000447_pt1 | contig 15372 bp, 10 predicted proteins | sample EndMetdeltDD1765_FD_71387 | JGI IMG/M metagenome (GOLD analysis project Ga0075365, IMG submission 71387) | Populus endosphere microbial communities from Tennessee, USA - Endosphere MetaG P. deltoides DD176-5 | ecosystem: Host-associated > Plants > Roots > Endosphere | place: USA: Tennessee... | reverse complement strand
CCGGCCCGGCGTGGGTACGCTGACAGATTGCCTGTGCGCAGGCGCGCGCGTTTTCGCGATTTGGGAGCCGGGTAATGGCGAAATGGCTTTCAATGCGCGGCGTCTGACCGAGGTTGGCGTTGGCGAAGCTGCAACGGATTTGCGCACCGCTTATGCGGCGGCTCAATCTTTTGTTGCCGACCGCGATCGCCGTCGGGCGCAGAACGACGCTATCGGCCGGCTCGATTTCGATGGTGTCACGGCCACTGTTGCAATTCTTGCCAAGGTGAAAAGCGGCAGCTCATGTGCGGCATAGCAGGGTTCCTGGGCGCACGCGCCAGCGAGGCTGCGAAAGCTGCGGCACTAGCGAGCATCGCGCATCGCGGGCCCGATGACGAAGGCGTATATCAGGACGGCTCGGTTTGCCTGTTGCACAGGCGTCTTTCGATCCTCGATGTTACCGATCGCGGGCATCAGCCGATGGTGGATCCCGACACCGGGGTCGCTATCGTGTTTAACGGCGAAATCTATAATTTCCGAGAGTTGAAGGCGAAACACGGCGACGCGGGATATCGCACCGGTTCCGACACGGAAGTTGTCCTTCGCCTCTATATCGAACGTGGTCTGGATTGCGTCGAGGAACTGCGTGGCATGTTCGCCATCGCGATCTGGGATCCGCGCAATCAGAAATTACACTTGATACGTGATCGTTTCGGCATCAAGCCGGTCTATTGGCACATGGGCTCCAATGGGATTGCATTCGGCTCGGAGATAAAGGCGCTGCTTGCGCTCGGCGTTAAAGCACGTCTCGATTACGAGACCGTATATGACTATCTCGCGCACGGACTGCTCGCGCATTCTCCACGTACATTCTTTCAAGGCGTCGAAGCGCTACCACCCGGCAGCATCCTGACGTGCAGCGTTGGCAGCGCGCCGACGCGCCGCATTTACTGGTCTCCGACCGATCACGTCGCCTCGTCTCCGCAGACGAACCAGGGGCAGGACAGCGAAGCCGCGCTCTGGGACATGTTCCGCGAAGTGCTGGACATGCATATGGTCAGCGATGTGCCGGTTGGCCTGACACTCAGTTCCGGGCTGGACAGCACGTTCTTGCTGCACGTTCTGGCTGCCAACGGTCAGAAGGAGATGGATGCTTTTACCTACGGCTTTGCGGACGCGGCTTACGACGAAATCCGTCGCATCGATCTCCAGTCATTGCCGCTCTCGATTCGCCATCACACTTTGACACTTCAGCCTGAAGATACGATCGGCGCGCTGGAGCGCGCGGTCAGCATTTTTGAAACCCCGATCGGTGGTGTTGGCACGCTCGGCCTTTATCGCGTGCTTGAACTTGCGCCGCAGCGCGGGATCAAGGTTGTGCTGGCCGGCGAGGGGTCCGACGAGGCCTTTGGTGGTTATCGCTACTACGGCTTCAGCCGTCTGCGCGATCTATACGAGCGAGGAGACCCGCGCTTGTCCGCCGAAAGTGCGGCATTCAGCAAGGTTCAGGGACAATCGATAATCCCCGGTACGGCCGAATTCGAAAAGCATGTCCTGCAGTCGGATGCTGCTGTCTGGGCGCCCGACGGCACGTTGCTGGCGGGCGAGGCCTTTCTCGGCCCGGCACTGGCGAACTGCCGCCCCGAGGACAGCTGGCAGCGCGCCCAGGACTGGTTTCCGCCGATCCCTGCCGGGGTTTCGCATTTCCGCAGCGCGTTGCTGCGCGATCTATATGTGCAGAAAATTCCCAAACTGCTGTGGTTCCAGGACCGCGTATCGATGGCATGGGGTGTCGAGTCGCGCGTACCGTTCCTCGATCACAAGCTGTTCGAATTCATCGGATCACTCGATGACGACTGGCTCATTCGTGATGGCGTATCGAAGTTCGCTCTCAAGCGACTCTATGAACGCTATTGCCATCTGGATCATAGCGAGACGCGGAAGCACTTCGTTTCCACGCCGCAGCGGGAATGGATCAGGGGGCCGCTCGCAGAGCAGATCAAGGCGCTGGTGCGCGATGGCGAGCTTGTTCGCGCCGGCCTGATCGATCTGCGGCGTTTCGAGCGGCAGTATGATGAGTATTGCGCTTCCGCCGACCTCGGAAATTCGTTTTTTATCTGGAAAGTTCTCAATCTCGAGCTGCTGCTCCGGACCTTTTTTGCGACTGCCGATACGGCGAAATTGCACGTTGAGCACTTGAACTAGGTGTGAAATGAGTTCGATTGACTCCTTGCAGCGCGATACGCTCGAAAACTGCCTGATCTACACGATGCTGCGGGAGGCTGGCATCATCGACGAAAATCAGATCGAGCTCTACGCACCGCGCGTGAGAGATCGCGACGACATCAAGGTCTATCGCTGCAAACATTCCGGCGTCATTTTTCTCGACCGGACCGATCACATCAATCTCGATCATTATATCGAGAAAACCCTTTCCGATTGGTCTTTTACCGTTGGCGAAAAGCGGCTGCCGTTCCTGGAATTGCAGAACGCGGAGCGGCAGGCCGCGCAATTCGGCCATCTGATCGAGGGCAAATCCTGGCTTGATTTCGGATGCGGCGCCGGCGGCCTGTTGCAAATTCTGGGATCGCGCGCTGCAAGCGCGCAGGGCGTCGAGCCAACCCTGTGGTATGCAGACCCCGCCCGCGCCGCCGGGTTAAGGGTCGTGAGCTCTCTTGGCGAGCTCGGCGAGCAACAGTTCGATCTGATCACGCTCTTCCACGTCTTCGAGCACCTGCCCGACCCCATCGAAGTTGCGAAACTCCTTCGCCGGCGGCTCAAGCCGGGTGGAACGTTGCTGATCGAAGTGCCGCATGCACGTGACTTCTTGCTCGGCACGCTCGACTGTGCCGAATTCCGCGCCTTCAGTCTGTGGAGCGAACATCTGCTGCTGCATACGCGCGACAGCCTTAAAAAAATTCTGGAAGCCGCAGGTTTTACGGTCGGTGGGGTGCAGGGAATCCAAAGATTCCCGCTGTCGAACCACCTTTACTGGCTTCGTCATGGCCAGCACGGCGGCCATGCGAAGTGGGGCTTCATCGACAGTCCGGATCTGATCAAGGCGTATGAGGCAAGCCTCAACTACAACGATGCAACGGATACAATCGTTGCGTTTGCGCACGCCTGAAGATCACAACCTGAACGCGGCGTCGCGCGTCCACGCTAGCTCTGTCAGATAAAGGTGCGCGCCCCGCCGGATTTGCTTTGTCGCTGATGGAAGCAAGCCGGACGGCGAAAGTCATAAATTGATGCCCGATTTGCTACGCGTTCTGGTCGCTCTCGAGACGGATGAGCAAGTTTCCGCTTGGCGGAACAGCAAGCGAATATCGGCGGATCAGTCCGTTGTTGCACTCTCTCCGGAAACAGATGCATCGCTGGATGAACTTGGAATCGCACACAAGACCATCGAAGATTTCTATTCCGAGGCCGAATTGATGCGGCTTGCCACGCCTAACAACGCCGTTGTTGAATCGCTTTGCGCCGATATGGATAGGCTGATTGGCGTCCGCATCGGAGCCGTTTTGCCGGAATTCAGCGCTTATTATCATGCCGGAAGGTTACGGGTTCTCCGTGACGCGTTTCAGCGGGCAGCCTTTTGTCTCGGCGCCATGCTCGATGTAGTGAACCCGTCCCGCGTTATCGCCGGCAGGGCCAAGGAGGGCGATTATCCCGAGATATCCGTGCGGACTGCCGATTTCCTGTCAGGCGTACTGGCTCATCTTTGTCGGCAACGTGGGATACCTTTTGAGACGCTCGAAGCAACGGGAGATGGCGTTGTTTCGAAGAGGCATCCTCTGAGCATGGCCAAAAGTTACGCCCGGCTCGTGCGCGAAAAGCTGCGGTCTGCCTTGAAGCGGCGAGGGGACATCGCCTATTTTTTCTGGCCCGGAATGTCAGAGACCGCGCTTGCGAGATCTGGTCTCACTGCAGTGAGATTGCCGGTGGCGCCTAAATCAAGTGCGCTAGAGCTTTCCGGTTTCGATCTCGCCAGTCTTCACAGCTACTTCACGTTCGGTCGCGACAATTTGTTTGCACTTGCGCTTCCTCATCTTCAGGCATTCACGAGCGCGTTCCGGACGAGGAGCATTGCGCAATTGCGCCGGACTGAGCGAGCGCTCAAGCGTTCAAAAGCGCGTGCTTGTCTGGCATTCGCCCCGTTGGGAATTGAAGCGGTGAGCGCCATGCTGGCGGCGCGGCGCGCAAACATGCCGGCTATCGTTCTCCAGCACGGCGGCTTTAACGGCTATGCCAACTTTGCGATGCTCGCCTTCACGGATTTCGGCATCAACGACCACTATTTGTGTTACGGCCCGGGTGTTGCGAATAACCTTGCTGCGATGGCCAATCGGCTGACCCCGGTTCGTAACCGGCCGATCAACATCATGCCGAAGGGCTCGCCATCAATCTACGCGATATATAAGAGCCGGTCCCCGCTGCCGCGGCGGCAGGATGGTCCGCCTCGCGTCATTTACGTTCCGACCTATCTCGCCGGTGCAGCCCGTTATCTGGCGGGGCACCATCGCGCCGACATCGCTTACTGGAAGCTGCAGAAGAAGGTTTTGACAATTTTACTCGGCCGGCCGGATTGGGAAGTGCATTTTCGGCCCCCGCCGCTTCTCGACTTTGTGCGTAATCCGGTTTTGCCGTGGTTGCAGCGAAACACGGGTCACCAGATTCGCATTCGCGCCGACAAGACATTTTCCGAACTGCTGATGACCGAGCGGTTTGATCTTATCATCACCGAAGCGGTGATGACGGTCCTCCTGGAGTCGATAGCGACCGAGGCGCAGGTCGTGACGCAGTTCGAGCCGGCTGTCATGTCGCTCCATCCCGCTGCCGAGGCGGCCTTGCGCGGGAGAGCTTCGGTGGCGTTTTCCGACGAAGCGTATCTATCCGATATTCGCAGCGCGTTGGATCAGGTGCAAACGTCGCTGCGTGATGACACGTTCCTCTTTCAATACGGCCTCGCGGTAGCCGACGAAGACCCGTCGGTCCTGCAAGCAGAAGCGCTTGCGGACATTGTCAAAGAAAATCACTGTGCTGTTTAATTCGCCGGAATTCATCTTTATTTTCCTGCCGGCTGTGTTGTTGCTTTTTCACGGCTTGCGGGTGGGAGGCAGGCCTGTCGCCGCGCTTTGGGCGCTGTTGGTCGCATCCACGTTTTTTTACGGCTGGTGGAATCCGGTTTATCTGGCGTTGATCGGGCTTTCGATTGTCGGGAACCTTGCGGTCAGCGGGCTCATCGCCGCAGCACCTAAGGGGAGTGTGACCCGCAAGGCGATCGTAACGTCGGGTGTTGCAGCTAATCTCCTGGTCCTCGCCTACTTCAAGTATATCGGTTTCCTGCTTTCGATCGTCACCGGCATCTCGGGGACCGAGTCCCCGGAGCTTCATGTGGCGCTTCCGCTGGCGATCTCGTTCTTCACCTTCACGCAGATTTCATACCTGCTTGACGTGCATGCTGAACGCACGAAGGTGGATAATCCGCTGTCCTATGCACTCTTCGTTGTGTTTTTCCCGCACCTCATCGCTGGACCGATTGTCCACCACCGAGAATTGGCGGAGCAGTTCGTGCCCGCTACCCACAAGCCGATGGACTGGAATGATTTTGCCGTCGGCATGACGCTTTTCGCCGGCGGGTTGTTCAAGAAAGTCGCTATCGCGGATTACGCATCCACGTTTGTTGGTCCGGTCTATTTGAATGCCACGCTTGGCAGGCCGATCGATTTCATTGGCGCGTGGGGTGGAGCGCTGGCGTATAGCTTCCAGCTCTACTTCGACTTTTCAGGCTATTCGGATATGGCATTGGGGCTGGCGCTGCTGTTTGGAATTCGCCTGCCCATAAATTTTCTTTCTCCCTACAAAGCAGCCAGTCTGATCGATTTCTGGCGGCGGTGGCACATCACGCTTTCCCAATTCCTTCGCGACTACCTCTATGTTCCGCTCGGCGGAAACAGGCATGGGCGCGCGCGCGAACTTTTCGCGGTCACTGTGACCATGTTTCTCGGCGGACTGTGGCATGGCGCCGGCTGGACCTTCGTTCTGTGGGGGCTTGGCCACGGCGTTCTGCTGATCGTCAATCATCTGTGGCGAGTGGTTGCGAACCGTCGGGCCATTCGTCTGCCGTCGATCGTTGGCTGGGCGCTGACCTTTCTGGCAGTCACGGTGCTTTGGGTTGTATTTCGCGCATCCGATTTGACAGCAGCCGGCAACATGCTTCGGGCCATGGCCGATCCGCGTCATGTGCTCATTCCAACTGCGCTTGAAGCGCATATGGGCGCTTTTAGTGACGTATTTAAATACTGGGGCTGGCGTTTTGACGACAACCGGCCATTCTTCAGCGTGCAGCAAATGGTGTTCTTGAGCGGCTGCTTCTTTATCGTGCTTGCGCTGCCGAATTTATATGAATTCCTGGCCGGCTTTCGGCCTGCGCTTGAGACGGAAAAGTTCGCTGTGAAGGCGTCGCGCATGATGTGGCGTCCAAGCCTGGCATGGCTCGTTCTGTTTGCCGTAATGCTGTCCTACGCATCGCTCGGTACGATGATCACTGCGAGCGAATTTCTGTACTTCAGGTTCTAGCGGTGAATATCCTTGTATCGCCGAGGCAATATGTCTGGGCAGTGATCGGACTTGCGATTGTCCTTTTGCCTTTCTTTACGGTGTTCGAGGCGGCGCGGCGTATCGGTGATTGCGATGCGTCGCAATATTCGGACGATAACTTCCTGAACTACTGCTGGGGGCGTCTTTACGGGGGCTATGAAAAAGGCGCGTATTTTTTACCGACCGAGCCTGCGGCACTGGCCGCGGTGAAAGCCGCTTCGCTGCTTATTATTGGCGACAGCCGCGCAGGTTATGCCTTCTCAAACGATGCATTGGATCAATTTTCCAAAGAGACAGGCCTCGCGCATTACAATCTTGCCTTTGCGGGCGAAGGCAATCGTTTCATCGAACGGCTGATCGATCGTCATGGCCTTAAACCGAAAATGGTGATCATCAATCTCGATGGTATCGAGTTCTTCGACCAGCCACGCGGTACGATGCAGGACGCATCGGAGCTGATGACCCGTGAGTTGCCGTCCTGGGTGCAGTACCGCGTGAAACAACTGGGTCAGAAGATACAGCGGCGATTTTGCCACCCGGCGGGGCCGTCTTTTTTATGCAGCAAGGGCGATACCGTGTACCGCAAGGTATCTAACGGACACTGGCTATTTCAGCATCGACCACACGTGGCTGAGCGGTATGACATCATTGCTGAACCTAGTCTGCCGCCGCAATGGGCCACACGAAGAGAAGCAATTCTTGAAGAGGCCCGGCTTTTTGTCGAGCACATGAAGCGGCTTGGAACATGCGTGGTGTTTACCAATATTCCGGGCGAGGACACGTCTCCGTCGGTTGCAAAAGCTCAGGCTGACGCCGTGGGTGTGCCATTCGTGTTGCCGGAATTAAGCGGCTTGCGAACTTTCGATCATAGCCATCTGGCCCCGGTTAGCGGGCAGCGGTTTGCTGCCGAGTTCGTTCGGTTGCTGCGGCCTTACATCGCACAGTGCAGCAGCCGGTGACAGCATGTTGCAGAGATTGCCTCGAGAGGATTCTGGTTCGATCAACGGCAGAATGGAAAGATGTGGAATTAGCGAGATGATTGGTTTGAATGTGTCGAAGCTTCGAGCGTTTGCGCGGGCGGTCCTGGTGCGCACGCGCCAGGTGATGAGGATCGCTCTTTTCCCGCTTGCCGTTGTTGCAGCGTTGCCGTTGTTGTTGGTAATCGCGCTGCTCGCGCCTTTCCGCAAGCTGCGCTTTGCTCATATCGGCAAGGTCAACCACATCGGCTGGCTGGCGCAATGTCCGGAAGCCTATCTGCGCGAATGGGAGCGCAGCGGCAAGCCGCCGCGCACCACGGTGGTGTTCCTTATGAGCCACCCGGATAACCGACCGCTATTCGACGTATATCGCCGGCACGTCCCGGTTATCGAATCGGCTTTGTTCAATCTCTATGCCGATTTCATCGCGCCGGTGATGAAGCCGCTCGGCCTCTTTCTCTACGATCATCACCACTATTTCGATCACAAACGATACGCGACGACCGGCCCGGCTCTGAGCTTGAATTCCGACGAGCAGCGCCGCGGACTCGCTGGCCTCGAAGCCATGGGCGTCGATCCCCACGGCTGGTTCGTGTGTTTCCACTCGCGTGACTCGCTGCACTACGATTGCGACGTTCACGAGTACCGCAACTCGTCGATCGTCCGTTGCATTCCCGCGATGAAGAAAGTCGCCGAGCGCGGCGGGTTTGCGATCCGCGTCGGGGCTACCGTTGCCGAGACTTTGCCTGAGACAGGGAATCCCAGAATTATCGATTACGCGACCAAGCACCGCTCGCCGTTCATGGACATCTACCTTTCGACGAGCAACCGGTTTTTCTTCGGAACAACCGCGGGTCTCGTCTGCGTCCCCACGTTGTTCAACTGTCCAGTTGCGATGGCCAATGCCGTTACGCTCTCGATTGCGGGCACGCCGTTCCGCCCGTCTGATCCTTATGTCTGCAAGCTTTACAAGGACCGGACTGGCCGTCTTGTTCCGTTCCCCGAGCTGTATGAGATGGGTATGTTCGCGCGGAACTTCTCTTCGGAAACTTTTGTTGAAGCATTGAACCGTTACGGGATTCAGTGCGTGGAAAATACTCCCGAAGAACTCGTTGATCTGTGCGAGGATATGTTCGATATCCTTGAAGGCCGGGCACCTTCTGCAGAAGGGCGCCGGCTTCAGCTCCTGTACCGGGATCGTTTCCTCCCGCCGCGGCCAGACAAGGATTTCACTCCGCTTCTGGCGCCGCGTTTCGCGCTTCGCCACGCCGCTCTGATCGAAGGATGATGCTGTGAGTCCGCAAGGCTTCCGCGAAGTATTCCGGCTGCTGGCATACTGTTATCGGGCATTCGAAGGGCTGCGCCCGTTGATGGCCTTCTTCATTGCGCTGTCGCTGGTCGCGGCAATAACGGAAGGTTTCGGCATCTCGCTTCTCGTTCCTTTCCTGGAAACGGCACAGGGAGGAGCAGCATTTGCCAATAATCCGATCTTCGGGCCCATCCTCGCATGGACTCGTGAATTACCGGCTGAACATCGCTTGTCGATCGTCGCCGGTGTGTTGTTTGCGGTCGTTTGCATCCGAGGTGTGCTCCTCTACGCAACTCAAGTGCTGTCGGAAGTGTTGCCGCTACGTTTGCAGCGCCGGCTGATGGAAACCGCCTACGACGGTCTTCTTCATGTCGAGGTCGGCTATATCTCCCGCGCTGAAATCGGCAATTTGACCGAATCTGTCGGACATCTTCCAATTCGCATCAGCAGTTTGATGCTGCAGGTGGCCACCGGCATTTTCAATGCGGTGTTGGCTGTTGGTTACGGCCTGCTGATGCTGGCGGTATCGTGGAAGATGACGCTCGCGGCGATAATGTTTTTCATGCTCATTACCACACTTCTGCGCGTCACCTTCAGCGTCGGGCTTCGGCGCGCCGGCGTCGTGCTGACATCAGTATCGGCGCGAAATGCCACATTGCTGCACGAGACGGTTAACGGACTGAAGCTTATTCGTCTGTCGTCAGCGGAAGGCGCGATGGCCGAAACATTCGGGAGCAACACCGCAAAGCTGGTCGCCGCCAGGGTCAAGGTCGCCGTCCTGCGCGGGATTGCTTCTCCATTGTTGTCCACTGCGGCCGGGGGGTTTATTTGCGCGTTGCTGGCCGCGAACGAATTTCTGGGCATGGATCAGGGTGGAAGCTGGGTCATATCCGTCCTTATTTTCAACGTTCTGATTTTCCGGCTGCTTAGTCCCGTTGCTGCACTTAATAATGCCCGGCACTACATTCTTGCCGACATGCATGCCTTTGAAGAGTTCAGCCGTCTGCAGGACGATCTCAAGAGCTGCCGTCAGCGCAGCGGTACGCACAAGATTACGGCGCTGACTGATTGCGTGAGGTTTGACCGCGTGCGGTTCACTTATCCTGGCAGCGATCGTCCTGCGCTTGATAACTTTTCCCTGGATATCCGAAAGGGTGAAATGGTTGCGCTGGTCGGCCCTTCTGGTGCTGGCAAAAGTACGGTGGCGGCACTACTGGCTCGCCTTTATGACCCGGATACCGGCAGCGTCTTCGTTGATGATGTTGATTTGCGCTCGCTGGATATCGCATCGTGGCACCGTCTCCTGGGTGTCGTTAGCCAGGAAGCGTTTATTTTCAACGACACGTTGGCCAACAACCTTCGTTTTGTCCGGCCTGGCGCCAGCGACGAGGAATTGCGCGCAGCACTTCGCCGCGCCGCTGCGGATGATATTGTCCAGGGGTTGCCCGACGGACTTGAGACCATGCTTGGTGAGCGCGGAAGTCGGCTGTCGGGCGGACAGGTTCAGCGTATTGCACTGGCGCGTGTTCTGCTTGCCGATCCGCAGTTCCTGATTCTGGATGAAGCCACGAGCAATCTCGACAGTCTTACCGAAGCGGCGATCCAGCGCACGATAGAGGAGATGCGTCACGAACGGACAATCCTGGCCGTGGCCCACCGCCTGTCTACCATTGTCAAGGCGGACCGCATCATCGTGGTCGAGAACGCCGGGATCAGTGCTATCGGCACGCATGCAGAACTCGAGGTGTCGAATTCGCTGTATCGGGAGTTCCTCCGCCACCAGGTCAGTATCGGACCGGGCAGCAACGTTCCGGGCGGGGCGGCTAAGCCGCCTGAAAATAAGGAAAAAGCTGCCGCTACCACTTAGGTATTGCGGCCGGCAGAGCGGGAATCCCGTGCTGTTTGCCATACCTTTCGCCCTCTGGGCCTGTCTGTTATAGTTTTGCTGCGTTGGATATCGTCCTGAAAATGCTAGTCAAAGTATCGTTGTTCGATTTGCTTGGCCGTTCCACGGAGCCTTGAGCCTCAAGAGATGTCCGAAATCAGTCCGAAATTGCGAATTTCGCTTTGCACGGTGCAGTCGTTCGATCCGGTGCAACGCACGGCCACCGGCGCGCGGGCTGACGACGGGCAACCGCCGCGTATGGCCATCATGGCGCTTGCGAAGGCGATGGAAGAAAACGGCTATCCCCGCGGCAGCTGGGACTATTACGACATCGATATGCTGCTGCCGTCGGATGAAGCGATGGAAGCTTATTTCCGCGCGCAGAACCCTCAGGTCATCGGCCTCTCCGCCATCGTCTGTTCCTTCTACAATGAGCTCAAGCGCGTAGCGCGGATCGCCCGCAAGGCGTGCCCCGATGCGTGGATTGTGATGGGCGGCCATCTTGCCGGCGCATCCAATGTGGCGTTGCGCAAGACTGACGTGGACATCTGTGTCGGCGGCGATGGTGAATATCCGTGGATCGATCTTCTGCGCTATTTCGAACGTAACGGTCGGGCGTGGAACTACGAGGAGCTCGCGAAGATCAAGGGTCTCGCCTACATCGACGGCGATGACGAGCTGGTGTTCACCGGCTTTGCGCCCCAGATTGCCGGCAACGAGCTAATGCAGCCCGACTACGATCTTCTGCGTCTGGGTCTGAAGGACCAGCCCGAACTGCTCGACAAATTCTTCGTTCAGCCGTCCGGCTTCCTGTTGTTCGACAAGCGCCTCAAAACGCATTGGTCGACAAAGGGCGCGCAGGTCATTTCATCCAAGGGATGCGTGGCAAAGTGCACGTTCTGTCAGCGCGCCGCGAAGGGCTACCGGACCGCGACGCTCGAAAGCCTCGAAGAGCACGTCAAGATGCTGAAAGAAAAATTCGGCGTTGGCGTCATTCACTATTCCACGGAAGAGAATTTCGGCTCCGACATCGCCAAGACGCGCCAGCTCGCGGACATGATGGTGAAGTACGACATGCTGTGGGTTGCCGGTTCGATGCGCGTCGGCACCTTCACGCGTGAAGATCTTCAATACATGGCGGATCGTGGCTGCCTCGGCGGCGTGTACGGACTGGAATCCGGCAGTCAGATGATGCTGGATGCGATTGAAAAGAAGATTACGGTCGAAGAAATCGTCGACGCCTTCCAGAATTCCGTCGATGCGGGGTTCACGACCTTCCAGTCGAACTGGCTTGTCGGCAATCCCGGTGACACCCGGCAGACCAGCATCGAAACCGGCCGCACCTGCGGGCGTCTGGCGCACATTCTCGGCGTTCCGCCCTGGATCACGCTCGGCGGTATTGCTTACGTCATGCCGACGCCGGGTACGCCTCTATATGAATACGCCCAGCATGTCGGTGCTGTGCCGACAGATCCGGACGGTGAAGAGGCCTATCTGTTGCACCTAGGCCGGATCTATTACTCGTTCAAGACCAAGTACACGAACGTAAACGGCGCTTCGCGTCGCGAGTGGATTTTCTGGGACACGTTGATTCGCCTGGAAGCCTCGCGCACTTACCGGGATCTGTGCAAAAAGAGCTCGCCCGGCGATCATGAGGTCGGCCGGCAAGTCATGGCCTATCACATGCACATTCGCGAAACCGGCGGCGTCAATCAGTCATTCCGCGTGCGCCTGACGTCGTTCGATTTCTTCATCAATAACCGTGTGGTGGATGCATTGCCCCGCTGGTTCATCTATCCCGCGCTCGAGTGGGCGAATTACCTCGTTAACGGCCTTGCCAAGGACGTGGTCGCGAAAATGTTCGGGCTTCCGCGCGAAGTCGGCTTCCCGATTCCGAAGTTGCCGCCGCGGCTCGAACTCGATCCGAAGGCCGCGCAGCGCAAGCGCGGGCTTCGTTACATCCTGAAGGAGGCCGTCGGCGACGCGCTTAGCCGCACGGAAGCCAGCCAGCGCGTGCTGGTGCGGGGCCAATAGGGTACGCAGGAAAATCCAGCCGGAATTAGCGCTCGCGGTGCGGCAACGCACCGAAGGATCATGGCGCACGGCAATCGTTCTGCTGCGATAGAAAAGAACTTGAATGACTGAAACACCGATCCAGAAATACATGGCGTCGCTGCATGACTTCGCGAGCGGAGCAGCTGCGACCGATTTTTCCGGCAACTCGCTGCCGTTGCAGCAGGCGGTCGATCGCGTGATCGACAAGGTGCGCGCGGGCGTGGCCGCTGGCGGCAAGATCATGTTCATCGGCAATGGCGGCAGTGCGGGCATCGCGAGCCACCTCGCGATCGACTACACCAAGAATGGCGGCTTGCGCGCCACCGCCTTCAACGATCCGGCGGCGTTGACCTGTCTCGGCAACGATTTCGGCTTTGAGCATGTGTTCGCAAAGCAGATCGAAGCGCATGCGCGTCCTGACGATTTGCTGGTGGCAATCTCCAGCTCCGGCCGGTCCGCCGACATCCTCAATGGCGTTGCTGCCGCTCGCGGCCGCAAGTGCGCGGTGGTGACGATGTCCGGCTTCAAGGGCGACAATCCGCTGCGCAAGCTCGGCGACTACAATTTCTTTGTCGGCAGCGGCGAATATGGTTTCGTTGAGATCGCGCACCTGGCGCTCTGTCATGCCGTTCTCGATCTGGCGATGGGATGGCGCGCCGCCGGCGATCTCTCTCCGCCGCTGTGGCTCGCGCCTAAACTGGGACTGATCTCGCAATGAAGGCAATCGTTACGGGCGGCGCCGGTTTTATCGGAAGCCACCTGGTCGACCGGCTCGTTGCCGACGGCCATGAAGTCGTAGTGATCGACAATCTGTCGATCGGGCGGCAATCAAATCTGAAAGCCGCGCTGGCCGCGGGCAAAGTTATTTTTCACGAGGCCGATGTCGCCGACAGCGACCAGATCGCGCCCCTGTTCGCGGGCGCGGATTGGGTTTTCCATCTCGCGGCGCGTGCCGACATCGTGCCATCGATCACGCATCCGATGGTCTACCATCGCGCCAACGTTGATGGCACGATTGCTGTGCTGGAGGCGGCGCGCGCGGCTGGCATCAAGCGGTTTCTCTATGCGGCGTCGTCTTCGTGCTACGGGTTGCCCGACGAGTTTCCGACACCGGAGACCGCACCTGCCCGGGCGATGTACCCATACGCCTTAACCAAATACGTCGGCGAGCAGTACGCGATGCATTGGGCCCAGACTTACAAGCTGCCGGTTGTCAGCCTCCGCCTGTTTAACGTGTTCGGGCCGCGCCATCGTACCTCCGGCACCTATGGAGCGGTATTCGGGGTGTTTCTGGCGCAGAAACTTGCGGGGCAGCCGCTAACCATTGTCGGCGATGGCACCCAGACCCGCGATTTTACCTATGTTACTGATGTGGTGGATGCTTTTGTGACCGCCGCCAAATCCGACGTAACCAGCGAGATATTCAACGTCGGTTCGGGTGGAACCTACAGCGTGAATCATCTGGCTGAACTGCTCGGCGGGCCGCGCACCAATATCCCCAAACGACCCGGTGAGCCGGATTGTACGTTCGCCAACACGGATAAAATCCAGCGCGTGTTGGGGTGGAAGCCAAAAGTCGGGTTCGAGAAGGGGGTCGCGCAAATGCTGGAATTTATTGACGATTGGCGTGACGCTCCCGTATGGACTGCGAAGTCGATTGAGGGCGCGACCGCCGCCTGGTTTGAGTATTTAAGTCCCAATGACGCCTAAGTCCGCCGAACAAATGCGTCCGAAGCCTGCGGCTGCGGACACCGCGCAAGCGACCGCAAGCAAGGTCGTGTCCATCGATGTTCTCGCGGGCATCGTGAAGGACGCTCGCCAAAGCGGCCGCAAGGTCGTGCTTTGCCATGGCGTGTTCGACGTAGTGCATCTCGGGCATATCCGCCATTTGCAGGCCGCGCGCGCGGAAGGCGACGTGCTCGTCGTCACGACGACTGCCGACGCGTTCGTCAACAAGGGGCCGGGCCGTCCGGTGTTCCCGGAGCACTTGCGCGCCGAAATGCTGGCTGCGCTGGAGATTGTCGATTGGGTTGCGGTGAACCATCACCCGAGCTCAGTGCCGGTGATCGAGGCGATCAAGCCGGACATCTACGTCAAAGGCAGCGAGTATCAGAATGCCGAAGACGACGTCACCGGCCGCATCCACCACGAGAAGGATGCGGTCGAGGCGCACGGCGGCAAGATCGTCTTCACGCACGACATCACGTTCAGCTCGTCGAACCTGATCAACCGCTATCTCGACGTCCACGATCCGGCGCTGCGCGACTTCCTGAGCGCGGCGACGGCAGGCGGCGCTTATGCGCGCATCGCGGACCTCATCAAGAAGGTCGAAAATTACAAGGTCGTGCTGGTCGGCGACACGATCATCGACGAATACGTTTATGTCTCCGCGCTTGGAAAGCCGAGCAAGGAGCACATCGTTGCGACATTGTACTGCGACCGCGAATTGTTTGCCGGGGGTGTGATCGCCACCGCCAACCACGTCGCGGGATTCTGCAACGAGGTCGAAGTCGTCACCATGCTGGGCGGCGACGAAGCCCATGAAGAACTGGTTCGCGAGCAGCTAC
>Ga0075365_10000445_pt1 | contig 15397 bp, 18 predicted proteins | sample EndMetdeltDD1765_FD_71387 | JGI IMG/M metagenome (GOLD analysis project Ga0075365, IMG submission 71387) | Populus endosphere microbial communities from Tennessee, USA - Endosphere MetaG P. deltoides DD176-5 | ecosystem: Host-associated > Plants > Roots > Endosphere | place: USA: Tennessee... | reverse complement strand
TGTCCACACTGCCAAAAAGCCTTTAAAGTTGACGAAGCCGGTTTTGCCGACATCCTAAAACAGGTTCGCGACCACGAATTCGAGCAAGAACTGCTCGAACGTGTCCAGCTGCTTGAAAAAGATAAAGAGAGTGCGGTCAAGCTCGCCGAAGCCGACATAAAGCGTGAACTACAGGCGGAAGTCACCAAAAAAGAAGCAGAAATTGCCGAGGTTAAAGCCGAGCAAAAACTGATACTCTCGAAACTCGAATCCAAAAAAGACGAGGAACTAGCTGCGCTCAAGGCAAAGCTCCAAGCGATCGAAACCAAGAAAGATCTCGCCCTGACCGAGCTACAGTCCAAAAAAGATGCCGAACTAGCCGATTTAAAAGCCAAGCTGCAAACTGCTGAGTCAGAAAAGAAACTTGCCGTTAACGAAGCGGTCACTGTTGTTGCAAAAGAGCGTGATGATCTAGCTAACAAGCTTGAGAACAAAGATACCGAGAAAAAGCTGCTCGAATCGTCACTCAAAGATAAATACGAGCACGAGCTTAGGTCCAAAGACGAGATGATAGCCTACTACAAAGATATGAAGGCTAAGCTTTCGACAAAGATGGTAGGGGAGACGCTCGAGCAGCACTGTGAGATTGAGTTTAATAGGCTCCGCGCCACCGCCTTTCCTAATGCATACTTCGAGAAAGATAACGACGCACGCTCAGGCAGCAAGGGCGATTATATCTACCGCGAAACAGACGACGAGGGTAACGAAATCATCTCGATCATGTTCGAAATGAAAAACGAAGGTGACGAAACTGCCACCAAAAAACGTAACGAAGATTTCTTGAAAGAACTCGACAAAGACCGAACTGAAAAGAAATGTGAATACGCAATTCTTGTTAGCCTACTCGAATCCGATAGCGAACTATACAACTCTGGTATCGTGGATGTATCGCACAGGCACCCAAAGACGTATGTAATCCGCCCGCAGTTCTTTATCCCAATGATTACACTACTCCGCAATGCGGCGCTTAATTCACTTAAGTACAAGTCTGAACTCGCGTTAGTTAAGGCTCAAAATGTCGACATTACTAACTTTGAAGATAACATGAATAAGTTCAAAGAAGGCTTTGCGCGCAACTATGATCTTGCTAGTCGTAAGTTTAAGACGGCTATTGATGAAATCGATAAGACAATCGATCATCTTCAAAAAACCAAAGACAACCTTCTGCGCTCTGAAGACCACCTTCGCTTGGCCAACCAGAAAGCAGAAGATTTGAGTATTAAGCGTCTTACTCGCGGCAATCCAACAATGGCTGCGAAGTTTGCCGAATTAAAGGATGAGCCTAATTAGGTTCGAGCCTTGTAAGGTCTAGCGCAAAAAATCTGATATATTGCACATATGGATAAAGAAAAACTTCTCTGGGTACTATTTGGCCTGCAAATTGTGCTAACAGGTTGTGGTGTTGCCGGCATGTTTCCGGGCCACGTTTTTAATATGATAGTTACGTATGTACCCGTGGCGCTACTCGTAGTGCACGCATGCCTAACGCTAACACCAGCTCGTGGCGTGCTCTTTATTGCGTTGGCCGGATTTATAGGCTGGCTGGCCGAAGTTATTAGTTTGCATGTGGGTACATTGTTTGGCGGTGAATATTCATATCCAGCCCAGGTATCACTGGCATCCGTGCCAGTTGCGGTTATTGCGTATTGGGCGGTCTTTATATATATCGGCTATTGGTTGGTGAGCTCATTTGCGCTATGGCTTGGCAAAAATAAGCCGAGAATTGCGCAACATAACCTGGGTACACTTTGCGTTTTAGTTTTATGCGATGGAGTTGCAGTCACGGCCATCGATTTGTTCATGGATCCGATAAGCGTAAAAACAGGCGCTTGGTCGTGGACCTATGGCGGTCCATATTTTGGCGTGCCAATTGGCAATTTTGTAGGCTGGTTTATGGTAACCATAGTGGCGACAGGGCTTTTCCGCTTGTTCGAATACTATAAGCCGCATGAAGATCGAACACTTGCTAAAACGACATTCCTCTTGCCCGTGCTCGGCTACTTATTAATAGGCGTCAATTTTTTGCTTGCCGCACTTTCGCATCGCATGATAGCCTTGGCGGCTATTGGTAGCTTGCTGGTTATTGCTCCAGCCATAGCCAATTTGCTTTTATTTTTGCGCTACAAGAAAAGCGCTTAAATGCTCCCGCTAAGCCATACATTAGTTCGAGAGAAGCCCCGACGGGACTGGATAAGTTCAAAAAATTCGGTCGAGGTGCCGTTCCGACAAACATCGTCGGAACGGCACCTCTTGCTAGTCAGATCGCGACTAGTGAGCGTGCGGGCTGTTGGGGCTCAAGCCACCCTTGCCCTTGAGGTAGTTGTCGTAGCCACCGTCCTTCGGGTAGCCCGTGCCGTCAGACGACACGACAACGTCGCTCGCCGGCACGTGGTCCGGGCCGAAGTCCGGAGTGTCCGCACCGAAGAGCAGGTCGCCGACGCCTTCAGCCCCGGAACCGTCGTCACCGATCGCCGCAAAGGCCACATGGATCAGGCCACGGACGACGAACTCGCCAGCACCAGCCATATTGAGGCTCCTTCTCAATCAAACTAGCCACTACCGATGCGTAGTGCTGCCGCAACCATACCACACGATACCTCTCAGGTCCAGAGATTTTCAGTTTGCGTGCTATACTACCTACACGGACACTAATCTTTTAGGGGGGAACATGAAAAAAATAGTATTAGGGCTGGTAATAGGTTTATTCGGCGCGCTTTGCTTGGCGCCTACGCCAGTAAGTGCAGCGCCATACTGCGGTATTACGTGGGGGAGCTTGGCCAAAAGCTCGGCCGCCACAACTACGCAATCGCTTACCAATATTCGCACCGGGCAACACGATTGCTACGACCGCATAGTGTTTGATCTAACAGGCACCAACGCAACCGGCTACAGTGTTAAGTACGTATCAAACGTATACGGAATTGCATCTGGCAAGCTGATCCAGCTAAACAATAGTGGGGCAAAACTACAAATTGTTATCAACGCGCCAGCCAGCACCACATACAGCGCCACCGAAAATCAGCCACTCCCCGGCGTAAACCTCACCGGCTACCAAACCTTCCGCGACGCCAAATACGCCAGTAGTTTTGAAGGCAAAACCATGATCGGTCTTGGCGTCCGCGCGCAATTACCATTCCGCGTCACAACAAGCGGCAACCATGTGATCGTTGACGTAGCACACGCCTGGTAACATAAAAGTTTTGTGATTCTTTATAAAAGATGCCGAATTGTTCTTCGGCATCTTTTGACGTATGCACTATATTATGCTTAAATAACCTAAATCTACGATACTGTTTTATTATAGAAGCATCCATCTGAGCAGAAAGAGTATACACGTGTCGCAGATTATCTTGGCCCTGTCTATCTGGAGTGACAGGATGCCTCGCCACGACGAAGTTGAGCGGGCGTACACCTCGCGATGCTCCGGCCGCAAACTGGCCGACAACGAAGTGCTTCGCCAGCGTCTCGCAACGCCCGAAGACATGGCGCTCTTCTCGTACAGCCGAACGGTCAGGGGCAAGAACCTCAGCTTTACTCGTGATGGCGGCGAAGCTGCCGAATGGTTCGAGGTAAACCCGGGCGATACGGTGACGTTCATCATCTGGGACTACCCGGACAACGGCGAAACGCCGGACGGCACCTACACGTTCACCATTCCAGAAGGAGGCCTGCCCAATCCGCCAGTTCGTCTTGACGACGAGCGGCTGCAGGACGGGCTCCACAAGTATTACCTAGAGCACGCCGACCGTGTGAGCTAGGCTGGGCACCACAAGGCCCTTGGCGCTTCCTGCTTGCAAAAGCGGGGAGCGCCTAAAAAACATCTATACAATAAATACAATGTGTAGTAAAATTATTATGGCTAAAAAATCGGGCACCCCACTACAAGGAGTAGCTATGCCCACGCCCAGAGAGACGGCAGAGCAATTAGCGTCCGGCGCTATTTACGAAGCTCGCCACAACACTTTCGACGGCACCACCACCATCCAGATTGGCAACGAGACGATCCCAGTGGATGAGTTCGACACCAACACCGGACTCGGCCAAAAGATCCTCGAAGCCCAACAAAGGCAAGGCTTGGCATGACCAACCCGTACGCTCCCAGCGGGAGGCCGTCACAGCAGTGATGGCCTCCCCGGGATTTTTCTTTTATTCGACGATGATTTTGCCCTGCTGGCTTGGATTGAGATGGTTGTGATAGCCATAGCTACCAGTTTTTGTTACGGTAAAAGTTTTTACTTCGCCAGGGGCGACCGTTTCAACATTGAGCTCTTTATTTGTGGTGTGAACTGGGTGAGGATCGGAGTCGAACTGCACATCGCTTGATGAATCATTTTTTATAGCGATTGATTGGCCGGATTTTACCGTGACTGTTTGCGGCGAAAAGCCATTATCCGAATACTCAATAGTTGCCGCAACCGCCTGCGTATCGGCAGCAGGCGAAGTGCTTGCTGGTGTTGTACTATTTTGTTTGATCAAAAAATATGCGCCTGCCCCAATAACCAACAGCGCTACCACTATAATTGCTATCTTTCGTTGCATGTGCGTATCCTCTTAATCTTTTTATCATAGCAGACCGGTACTAAACGTCCGCATTACCGTCATTACATTATAGTTACGTAAATATTAGACAACTAAACAAACCTTTGTTATTATACTTTTCAGATTCGACGCATCGAACCGCCCATAGTACCTTCCCCTGAGGGGCGGGGGATATATGCGTTGAGGGTTGCGTTTCCGGCTTGGGAAGCGTGGACGAGGAGCTTGCTCCTCAATTGCAAAAGAGGCGCCTCCCATGGGGAGACGTCCCACCCGTTGCGAAAGGCCCAAGCCCGCCTTAACGAGTGAACATTATGGAGGTGCGCTTTCCAGCTGGGCGCACTCATAACGCCATACACAGCTGCGATGCCACGTAGGCATGGCGACATCTTTTGCCGGTGGCAATGTTGTTTAATCGGGGCGACGAAGGGCCAACTTGCTTGGCAATTCCTGTCCCCACCCCGGGAGCGGCTTTGGCTTCGGCCATTGCCCTCCCGGGGCGTTTTTTTAAAAGCACTTATTATTTCATCATACAAAATGGCCCGCGCACCTCTCATACCAGAGAGGGCGCGGGCAGGCCAGCTCAGTGCCATGCACCCTGCTCACGCAGGTGCAGGAACATACGAAGCTGAGCCTCAGCGATATCACTCGCGGCGGGACCGATGTACTGCTCGGTCGGCAGGTTATAGCGCAGTGTATGGTTCCACTGCGACGACAGGATCTCAGGGAGGTCACCCATCCCAAACGGATCGAACCCGGCAAAGCGTCGGAAGTACCACCGAACCAGCCGTTCTGCGTGCTGATCGGCACAGAGCAAAACCGGCGGCCGGGCCACGCCTGCGATTTGGCTATGGGCATGCTCCGTGATGAAACCCATGGCCTGAGTGATGGCCTCGCTCGGCGATTTGGCGTACGCGTTGATCTGCTCGCTGGACACAACCTGCGCCCGCAGCTGGTCATTCGTGTACTCGCCCTCAAGCGGCCGCAGAAGCACCTGCATGCCACCCCGAAAACCAAGGCTATCACAGAGCGAGAGCACCATGATGGAATCTCGCCCGGCAATCGGCCCCGTGTACTGCACGCCAGCCGATAGCCAGAATTTTTCGACAGTGTCTCCAGGCACAGCTACTCCTCGTGGTCGCGATATGTACGCCGCTGAAGACTATACGATGTTTTACGTAAAATGAAAAGCGCCCCGCTGCGCTCGCCCGGGTAGGGGCGAGCACGCGGGGCACTTCTCGTACCTTGCTTATGAAGTTATGAAACGCCGGCGCCTTGTAGCACCGATTGCTTGGCGTCGGTGCTCGTTCCACCCGTCAGTGGCATCTTGGGGAGGCCGGGGCATGTTTGGGCCCGCAGCTTCTCGATGGTGGCGGCCGCCGAACCGTGGAGCGGCTCGTCGACTGTCTCGGGAAGCTTGACACCGTAGCCGGGGCTGATCGATGACCAGATGCCGACCTCGGTGTCCTCTAGGCCAAACCAGACCTTCTCGATGTGGGCGCCATCGTCGTCGGCGTACACCCACCACACCATCAACAGCGGATGTCCGTTGGCGCTCTTCTGGCAGGTAAACCCGCCAGACTCAGTGATCTTGTCGAACCGCCAGAAGGCCTGGAGGCCGAAGGGCTCACTGGTCGACATCGGGAACTCGGTGATCAGGCCATCGAACTGCTGGCCGAAGAGCGTGCCCTCTTTCTCGCGATTGGCACCGTCGTCATCCCACGCATCGCCCAGGGCCGAGATATACCACTGACCCTTGATGAGCGCCTTGGTGAAAACTTCGACAGAGCCGTCGCCGTTGATGTCGCTGAGCCCGAAGTAGCTGAAGTGCTCCTTGCTGGGATCGTGCGGAATCGGATTCTGCTCGTCATCCTCGGGGCTGGGGAAGCCGAAGCTTTCCGTGGCCGTATCGCCGTTGTCGTAGATGACGCGGGCGAAGTAGTTGTCTTCCTCCTTGTCGAAGTAGATTGCGATGGAATCGAGCGAACCATTGCCGTCGACATCGCCCTGGCGCGTGCCGTAGCAGGCGTCAGGACCTTCGGGACACAGCTCGTCCATGTTCAGACGGCCGGCGATCAAGTCATACCGATCGCGACCATTGAACTGGTCTCCCAGCGCATTGAACTCACTCTGGAAGAACTTGAGCACCGGCGCCAGCACCATGATCGGCGCGAGGAAGATGGCCGACTTTCCGAAGATGTCGCCCATTTCCTTTGCGCTGAGGCACCCGCGCAGAATCGACCCAATATTGGCGTCTCCCTGGCGAATAGCGTTGGCGCAGTCCGGAACCTTCATCAGCTTGTCGATAGCATCGAGTCGCTTCAGCGGATCACGAATGATTTGCGAGGTGGTGGAACTACTGCCGGCGCCGAACCGCGTAAGGATGGTTGCAGCCGTACGGAGTCCCGTCTCGAGTGCGTACAAGCTCTGTGCGAGCCCGTCCATCTCGACGTGGAAACGCACGACGCCACCCGAACTCGGAAACTCCAGGGGACCAAATACGACCGTCTCGCTCGGCAGAATCACCGAGTTCTTGCCGCTCAACGCCCGGGAAAGCTCACTGAGCTCGCCCCTGATCGAACCGGCATCGACGACGCCCATGCCGGTGTGCGTGACGGTCACCGGATACTTGCGGTTGTTGACCATCTTGATACCGCGCACGAGTTTGCCGGCCTTGTTCTTGACCATGCCAACACACCACAGAATGGTGTTCTTCTTGGCGCTAGCTTTGTCGGGCCGGACGTCGTAGCCGTCCTTGAGTGCATCGCTCTTGCGGTCGCATGTCGGTGCCTTGGCGTTGGCCAGCAGATCATCGCTGATACCGCTGAACGACTCCCTGATGGAGCCGATCACGCTGCGCACCTTGTTTGCACCACGCTTGGCTGCATCGCCGACCTTGACCTTGGCCACGTCCAGGACAGACAAATGGCGCACGGTCACCACGACATTCACGCCATCGAGCTGCGCAGGGATAGACTCCCAAGGGCCCGTGCGTGATTCCGAGGTAAAGACCATCAGCTGCTCATCGGCGGCCGGGGCTGCTTTGGCGGCATCGACCGGCAGTCGAACCGTCATGGGTGCCGGCAATGGCCCCGAAGGACCAATGCGGTAACTGACGATGGATCGAACCAGACTGGTCGGGTAGGGGAGCTTGGTTGCGTGCTTATCGCGGCTCGCCTTCAGACCGTCTTTCAGTTGCGTACTCTGCACGCGCACGCCCGCGCCGATGTCGTCGTTCTCCTTCTTGATGTACCGAAAGTACCCAAAAAGGAGGCCAACGACAACCAGCAACGCCACAACAATCGTTGTGGGGCGTCGAAAAAATGATCTACGCGGCAAAATAGTTCACCCACTTTCATAATGGAAGGTACGGAAGCTTGCATATTATACCATATTTTTAACAATAATTTCAAAATGTTTGCGTGGCCAGGCCGCGGGAACACTCCCGGGCCCAGCCACGACTTATCGCGTCACCTGCCTGTTGGTCACGATGGTTTTCCACGGACCGGCGGGCACTTCGTCGGCATCGACGAATCGCCAGCCAACCGCATCGCCATCTTTTGCCGCCAAGTACTGCATGGCAGCAGGCGACAGCCCAATGCCGGCCGCTTTGTGCTTGGGCGGCTTGCCATCGATAACGTACGACGCATCGTCAGCCCCGCCCGGCCCAACGTCTTCCCACTGTACGTACACCGTACGCACATCGAACTTCACCATGATCCACCTGTTTTTCAAGGTGGAGTAGGTTTTGGTGGGCGGACGCTTGGCGTCGTACCACGGCAATTGCGTGGCGCTCTTTTTGACAGTGCCGTTACTGGCAAGTTCGTCGTAGGGGAGCGCGACGTAAAACGGGTTTTCTTTGGGCTTGAACCCGGCCGGCCAGTTGTCCTGGTTTTGCCGCTTGCCTGGCGTGTCAACGCCACCGAAATGCGACTGCCACTTGGGGTCCCACGCGCTGGCGGTTCGAGCCTTGCCCGAATCCTCTACGCCAATGGCATACGTCGTTACCGGCACGTCTTCGTGCATGACCGGGCCATTTTTCAGCACCAGCCACCCCACAAGGACGACTACCGCGGCAATGCCGACGTTTCGTCGCACCTTGTTTTTCGACTCCTTCTTGCCTTCATCGTCTGCCATCAGCTCACTCCTGTTTCAGGGGCTGTTTTGCCCGGAAAAATCGAAAGGGCACGTGCTGCGATAGCCACTCCTGCTTGATGCACGCCACCATGGTACAGCCAATACCAATGAGGTACAGCTGAAACACTGACGTCTGCCGCAGGCCATCGGCCAGCAAACCACACAACGCCGAAAAGATACTCAGCGTGTAGGTCCAGTGTGTCTCGGTGTCGGGCGCTTGCCGTGTCTTGCGCACAGCCGGTACGTACGCCGCCAGGTCAGCCACAATAAAACATAGCAACCCCTCAAAGGCATTACCGCTCAGACGCCATCCGCCCAAACCAAGCGCTACCACAAGAAGGCAGGCAAAGTCTGCGCGGCTTCGTCCGCCAACACCGTACCAGATGCTGAGCACGAAAATCACGATAGCCTGCACAGCATACACACTGGCCAGCAAAAAGGCACTAGTGAAGCCCTGCGTCGCATAACTGCTCAGCGCCGTCAGTGACAACACAATCATGAGCGCAAAGCGCGTCAGCCGATGCGGCCTCGATGGTTTTTCACCAAAAAGGCCAAGGATGCTTGCGATGTACGTAACAGGCGAAACAACCGCCAGCACTACGCACAAACTCATCAGGAAAGTACGCACCACACTACTGTACCAACCAGAGGCATGCGGAGCAATATTTGCCAAAAAGTATTTTTTATAGTTAGATTATCGTCGAGCATTGTCGGCACACCACTCACAGCGAGGATACATGCGAGTATTCCGGCACCATCAAGAAAAAAGCGCAGACTGGGATCGAGTCTCGCGCGAGCTGCAACTCAACGAAGGAGACACCTGGCCGTTTCTGGCAGGTTACCCCGAGAAGACAAACACCGGCGGGCACGTCTTCTTCCAACTCAATGCGACCGGCACCCACATCGAAATGATCGGTGCTATCGGCGATAGTACGCCGCTGTCTTTCAGCATTATGTATATCGATGGGGAAGGAAAGCTATGGCGCACCGCAGGCTACGTCACTGACGTGCTGGACGAAAACGGCTGCCCGGCCTGGATGGAGGCACCAACAAAACGGGTGATCCCTTACAACAACGTTGTGGCATGGGCTACTAGCCCACCGCGGTAAACTGTGCGTAGAGGTGTCCGATAGGCTGCGGCCAATCGGACACCTGCATATTCTGCTACAATGCTCGTATGAATAGACTTATTATCGCCAGCGGCAACCAAGGCAAAATTGCTGAATTCTCGCGGCTTCTTGGCCGTGAAATCGAAGGTAAAAAGCTAGACTTGCCCGAAATCCAATCAACCGATGTCCGCGCCGTAGCTAAGACCAAGGCCGAAGCCGCCTATGCGCAGCTTGGCGCACCGGTATTCGTAGATGACACCGGCCTATACATCGACGCCTGGAACCAACTGCCCGGCGCACTTATTGCCTGGTTTTTAGACAATGTCGGCAACGATGGCATTATTAAAATGCTCGCAGGCTGGGACAATCGGAGCGCCCGCGTGGTAACGGCGCTTGGCTACTGCGATGAACATGGCTCACAAGTTTTTGTGGGCGAGCTCACTGGGTCTATCGCTGACACCGCTCGTGGCGATAACGGTTTTGGCTACGACCCAATCTTTATCCCGGAAGGTAGCGACAAAACATTTGCCGAGATGACGAGTGCTGAAAAAGACGCCATCTCTATGCGCGCCCAGGCAGCCGCCGCAATGCACCAAGGGCTTGGGTGGTAGCATGAAACAAGCTGCAGGCAAAGCCACAGCATTTGAACAACGGGGCGCAATAGACCTCGAGCTTATGGCCGACACGCTCAAAGAACGTATTTATGCCACATTGGCGCTTTTGGCTGTACTCATAAGTATTGATGCATCGCACACGACAGCACTGCACGTTGAACTACTGATTGGCGGCACGGCACTATCACTGTGGGCCGCCAGCTGGATTGCATCGCAATTAGCCAGACAGATGATCTTTGGCCGGCCCGACGCCGAGCATATCGAGCGCGAAAAACAGCGTCATGCACCACTGCTGCTGTCGGCCGTACTGCCAATGTTTATTGTTGGGCTATCAATTATCCGCGTCTTTCCGCTGCATGTTGCTATTTCAGCTTCAACCTATCTCCTTATTATTACGCTGGCACTATGGGCGCTAATGTCGGCCTACCGGATGCGCGTGGGGCGGGGTCGAACTATTATTTTGGCGTCGTTTGTAACACTTCTTGGTTTGGGCATTGTTGCCCTCAAGGCGGCATTGGGACATTAGCGTAAGCGGTATAGCTGTGGCATAATAAAACCAGTATGAAAGGTCCTATCGCCGAGGATAACACCTATTACCGGGATGTCATGCGTGTGCTGCGCAACGCCGGACTTCTTTTGCCATTTATTGTTATACCTATCGGTCTTGCCGTACGACAAGGGTTACTTGATAGGACATTTTACCTCAACGATGCTTGGTATATTGCGGTATCCATCGCCTTTATAACCACCGCTGTTACTCAATTCATTATTACGAGGCGACAAACTTCGCCCGGACAATATTTGTTCTTTTCGACAGTCTATCACGTGCTTGGTCTCACATTTCTTCTCACTGTTACGGGCTTTACGAGCCCGGCGGTAATTTGTTGGCTAGCACTGATGCTTGCTGTCGACACCTATTTTGGCACCGTAGCTTTTATATGTAGCTGTATTGCGCTCGTTGGGGCGGGCATTGCTGGTCTTGCTATGTATGGGTCAAGTCCCCAAGAAGCCGTTCAAATTATCTGCTATATCTTGTTTATAGTTGCCGTTGGGTTTACTATCTCACGCATACGCGTAGTCACCGACAAAGAACGATTTGCACTCACAAAAACACGCCAAGATGAAAACTTCCAGCGCGAGCGCCTGCTGGCCCTGGTAAATAGCATGGGCGATGCCGTTATCGCCACCGACGAAGCCGGGCTCATTAAGCTATACAACGCTGCTGCGCTCAGCCTACTAGACACCAACGCCAACCTCACCAACAAAAAACTCGACCGCGTCCTGAAGCTGTACGACGAAGACGGCAAGCGCGTACACGCCCTCGATCAAGTCAAAACGCGCAAAAGCGTCTTTTCGCGAACCGACCTGCTGCATCATTTTGGCGATGGCGAATCGATGAATTTGTACATCAACTTTTCGCCCATTCAGCTGAGCTACCACAGCACCGGTGAGCGGGGCTATATCTTAACACTACGCGATATTACCAAAGAAAAATCACTCGAAGAAGAACGCGACGAGTTTATTTCGGTGGTTAGCCACGAGCTACGCACGCCAGTTGCTATTGTTGAAGGCAATATTAGCAACGCTCGCATCTTGCAGGATCGCGGCGCCACGCGCGACGTACTCAACCATGCACTCGACGATGCTCATGAGCAAATTATGTACCTGGCCAAAATGATAAACGATCTCAGCACACTCTCCCGCGCCGAACGCGGCCTTGATAGCGCCGTGGAAGATATCGACCCAGCCGACCTTTTGACCGACCTCTTTAAAAACTACGTTGATGACGCCAAAAAGAAGGGCCTCATGCTAGATCTAGACATCCAGCCGCGCCTGCCTCACATTAAAACTAGCCGATTGTACCTGGAAGAAATCATGCAAAACTTCATTACCAATGCGCTCAAATACACCAAAACCGGCACGGTCACTATTATGGGCCACAAAACAAAAGAAGGCGTTTACTTTGGCGTTCGCGACAGCGGCATTGGTATTAGCAAAAGTGATCAACGACATATTTTTGAAAAATTCTATCGCTCCGAAGATTACCGCACGCGCGAGACAAGCGGCACCGGCCTGGGCCTGTACGTCACCCGTAAACTTGCCAACAAAATGGGTGTACAAATTGATTTTGAATCACGCCTAAACCACGGCTCAACATTCTTTTTTGTCGTCAAAGCCGTAGAACCCGAAGACAAAAAGTAATAGGCATGATATAGTAAGCCACTGCCCAGGGAAGAAGACCGCCAGGAGGAGACATGGCCGGACCAACGCCACCGTGCGTTATCGAGCTGCCGAGACCGCTCTCAAGCCGGATCATCGCGGGGGCAGTACGCCTTGCCGTTGACCTTGGCAATCGAGGACGTCAACAGAGCACGGTCTACATCCAGAGGTTCGAGCCTGGCAGAACGTTGTTCATGCTAGGGCAAAACTCGTGTTTGACGCCAGCTCGGCTGCACGTACGACCGGAAGGAGGCTCACTCTTTCAAGTCGACCGAGCCTATGATCGACTTGAAGTAGCGTGGTGTGGATCGTGGCCTCGCCTTGTGTGCACACATCACCACAGCGGTCTCACCCGTGCACAGGCCATCTCCAAGCTGGCGACCAACATCCAGCGTACCATTCCACGGGTAAGGTCTTAGCTTTCCAGGCTGCCGCCGTGCGTGTGCCATACGGCCCGCACGGCGGCATCTGCTGCACTTATTTTTTCGATACCGTATTAAATGGCTGATGAATCACCGGGTAACACACATTGCGTCCTTTCCAGTTCACATCGCCAAATTCATACGTAAACATACTAGCAAGCAATAGCAAAAGCTCCTGGACCAAAGAGACAGGGAAGAGTAACCACGTAAGCAGCCACGAATGTGGATGTGTCCGTATTACTACAAACCCATACCCCAGCCACAAGAGAATAGCCGCAATAATTGCTGGCACAAAAATATGCAAGTTATCGCTTGGCATCCAGGCCAACACAGCAAAAGGCAGTATCATGACACCGGCCAGCAGCAATACGGCTAGCAGCGCCGCATATGGCTGGCGCTTGCACGTTGGGTACAAAAACCGAATAGATGATTCAATTTGACTACTCCAACGCTTTGCCGTTGTTACGCCCAGGTCGATATTACTTATCACAAACCGATATTGGTCGTGCACAAACAAAATACGAGCAAAGTAGCTCTCTGGTACGATTTTTTGCTGCACCGCCTCAAATCCGCCCAGTTTTTTAAGCGTCGCCCGCCGTATAAGCCACGCCTGGCTCGCCACCGGCACACGCCTGGCCGTAATAGGCATGGCAATTTGCCAGTAGTAGCGGAGCGATGCTAAAAGAGTAGCGCTGCTCACGCGGTCACGGCGCTGCGGCAAAACAGTCACCATCTCGAGTTTGTTAGAAAGCGCATAGGCAACAAGCTTGCTAATGCTTTGGGGGCTCACATGTGTGTCCACCCCAGCAAAAATAATGTAGTCACCGCTGGCCTGCTCGGCAAGCGTTCGCATGGCCTGGTTTTTACCCAACCAGCCCTCTGCCGGCACCGCTCCCTGCACAAACCGCACGCCATCATGAGCAAATGCACGAATAACGGCCGATGTTTTGTCTTGGGAGCAATCATCGAGCACAATAATTTCGAGCTTTGGATAATCGCTGGCAACCGCCGCCTGCAAGCTAGCCTGCAACGCATGCGTTTCATTACGCGCCGGAATAGCAAGGGTCACGGTGGGCAAATCCTTGAGCTGTAGCGAAGCGTCAATATGACGCAATCGATAATGTTTGAGCGTCCACATAATCTGATACAAAAGCCCCAGCGCCACAATAATTGCCACCAAAAGGCTCAAAATAAGTATTTTGTCGTACGGCACTTCTGGTAATCGCATGGTATCTATAAGCAACCGCGCATCAAATACCACAATAAAAAGCGCCAGCGCAATAATACTATTTATATGAGTACTACGCCGCAAGAAAGCTTCTGGCAATCGGCCAAACAAAATACGAGCCGCCAATAGCAGCCCCCACAAATGCACTAACCCCAAAAAGACTTGCGACAACGGGGCGAACTGTGTCGCCGCCAAAAAAGGAAGACCCGCGAGTAGCAAACCGGCACTTATTTCGGCCACCAAACGACGTCGACGCCATGCGGCCTCGCTATGACCAAGCACAACCAAAAGCAAAAACGCTAGGAGTGCTGGCCACATCCATAAGTAAAAGCTTATGCTCATATAGCAATAGTAGCACAGGGACTTTTGCAATTGGCGGCAAATATCCGTAGAATAATTTTGAACTCGCAGCCCAAGGAAGGCGACAGCAACGTGAGTACTGGCATAGACACCCCGCTACCCCTCGATGTCCGGCAGATAACCCTATACGGGCCAGGGCTTTCCTGGCGAACAGCGACAGGAAAGGCAACAACGCTCAAGCTACGATGGCGGCCGCGCAAGCAACAGGCCATCATTCAAGTGTTCCTGCCCGACCTGGCGCACGATGCCGAGCTCAGGATTCAACCCTCGCCTGGCATCATCGCTACCGGTAAGCGAGTAGGGCGCATCTTCCTCATAACGGTACGCGGCGAGCACATCTCGACATTGGTGGAAAAGAAAGACGGAGCGGCCGCCACGGCGCAAAACTGGACGCCCGAGGACTTCTTGTGGCACCTGCGCTTTGTACTTGAGGGTGTACACTTCGTCTACTAACGAGGGGCTGATGCCGGGCGACCCGCCATCGCCCGGAATCAAGATTTTTTCGTGTTAAAATACCAAAAAGACACCAAGGAACCGAATGCTTATCAAAGAAATACGATTACAAGGCCCAAACCTCGCTCGATCAACAACAAGTGCCAGTAGAGTGAAGGTGCTTATCCGAAGTGGCGCAACCGAGCAGCTTATGGTTCGCGCTCAGCGGGAGCCTAGCGAAGCAAAGATCGCCAGCGGCCAATATAATCGCGGCTCGTATACTATAGAAGTCACCACCTT
>Ga0075365_10000444_pt1 | contig 15407 bp, 16 predicted proteins | sample EndMetdeltDD1765_FD_71387 | JGI IMG/M metagenome (GOLD analysis project Ga0075365, IMG submission 71387) | Populus endosphere microbial communities from Tennessee, USA - Endosphere MetaG P. deltoides DD176-5 | ecosystem: Host-associated > Plants > Roots > Endosphere | place: USA: Tennessee... | reverse complement strand
GGTATACCACTTACTCAGCGTGGTAATAATTACACGTTTGTGCTGCCTGATAAGATCACTTTATTCAAACACTCTATTTTAACGGCGTCATGGGATGAAGCAAGTCTTTTTGAACAGATTAAAAGAACACTATGGCATGAAATAGCACATTATTATGGGCTGGGTCATGATCGGATTGATGAGTTGCAGCGGCGTCTTTAGGGGTCGCTATTTTTCGTTTTTTATGCTATGATTTCATAAAAGTAACACCAGGTTGGAGGGATAGGTGATGGCTTTGCAAAAACGAGGTGGTTTGTACCGTTTTGCTCGGCAAACATTTATTCTTGCGGCCGTTGGAATGCTATCTCTTGTTTTATTCATTAGCCCATCGGTGTATGCGCTACAAGGCGTTAACTATAAGACTCGGGCGATTGGTGAAAACTGGTCAATCTATAACGAGAATCCTTCCGGGGGATACAATGTAGCGTCGTTTGCTGGTCGTGACAATGCGCTGAGATTGGGTGTAGACGCTTCGACTGCAGTACCGCCGGGACGTTTAGAAGGATTGCGGCGTACTACTTCACCTAGTGAAGTAGTACGGGTGGGGCTGTATATCGATACCGCATGGCAAGCAGCTGATGTTCAAACTGGCTTTGGGGTGAAAGGTAAAAATACCAATGATGTTATTACTGCGGATATCCGCGTGGAATTTATCCGATCGAATGGTTTTACTGGATGGAGAATAGGGAATGATGCGTTGGGGTGGACAAATGTCTCAGCTGGATATGATCAGGATGCTTGGAACGAACTTGAATTTGCGATCAATAAAGATAGTAGTCAGATTGAAGTGTATATTAATGGCACACTTATTAGTTACACGAATACACAGACGGCGAATTATTTAACCGATGTAACGCTTGCAAATTATAACTTTGGATCATTAAGTGAGGACTATTCGTCACATTGGGACAAATTAGAGGTGGGTCGCTATGATAGTGAATCGCCCACTATCTCGTTTTTGGCACCGGCTGTTGATGACGAAGTAATGAAAGGATCGGGGTATGTATCAGTATTTGCTTCGGACGAAATTATGCTGCGTCAAGTGGGTGTCACTATCTATAATGTGGATGGAGAAATAGTAAGAGAAAACGCACCATTCTTGACAGGGACAGATTGCAGACTAGATGTTAGTCTTGCTGGATTAAGTGATGGTTGGTATAGGATCGATGTACATGCTATTGACGGAGCATCGAATCAGTCACAGACATTATCTCGTCCGTTTATGATTGATTCCACCGCTCCTCGGATAGCGATAACCTCTCCACCTGAAGGTACGCTGAGCGGCGTTGTAGCAATTGAGGGAAATGTGTCTGATGCCCATCCTCGTCAATACTATTCCGTAGTAAAGAATGCAGACGGCGGCATTATTGCTGGTCCAGAACAAGTTATTAGCGACACCGTATCTGGATGGCAATGGGATACGACGACATTTCCTGATGGTATGTATACTATCACTTTGGCGGCTGATGATACGGCTGGTAATCATAGTGAAGTAACAAGGGAGGTTCGTGTTGATAATACCGCTCCAACGGTAACGCTCGATTCATTTAATACGAACCTGACAGCGGGCGAGATGGTAATATTTAGCGGTGACATTAATGACGCCAGCGCGCAACTAGTCCTTTCTGTTGACGGTGTTCATTATCCGGTCACCGAAATTGGGGATGGTCGGTGGCGTCATGTATTTGTGAATGGTTTAACCGCTGGGCATCATGCTATTGGCGTGATTGCAACGGATGCAAATGGTAATGCAAGTTCAATGAGCTCTTCTGTGCGTGAAGTGTTTGTAATTTCATCCATTGTAGGAGTGGGTATAGCGGGGCCATTAGAAGTAAAACCTTTTATTGATACGGCACAGCTTTTTCGGGCGGTAACCGTTCCGACACCCGGGCAAGCGTCTACCGTGACAAAAGGTGAAACCGATATTTTAGACACTCAAGCTTTGTCGAAAACATCGACGGGTGAGACAGAGAGTCCATCCGTTGCGTTGGAACCGACTGAAAATGGATGGAAGTTACTTGGTATCTTGTGGTATTGGTGGGCGCTCAGCCTATTGCTGGCAATTGGTATTGGGTGGTTTGTCGTGACGAAATGGCGACGCCGCTCAAGTATGGAAGTTTTAACAGATTAAAGCGTTACGGGTTACGTTTTGTATCGACGACTTGATCTTGTATATTAAGACGTATGACTATTACGAAAGCAATTATTCCCGTGGCTGGGTGGGGTACACGCCGCCTGCCAATTACAAAAGCAATTGAGAAATGCATGCTGCCCATCGGTAATCGTCCCCTGGTTGATTATGTTGTTCAAGATTGTATCGCTGCCGGTATAACTGACATCTATTTTGTTGTCAGTGAAGACAGTACGCAACTTGAGGCGTATTACAGTGATAATGGAGCACTAAATACCTATTTAATTGCAAACAATAAAGAAGAGATGCTGCCTTTGGTGGCACCGCCACGTGGTGTTCAATTTCACTATCTTAGACAAGACGCCAATGGGAAGTATGGAACCGCAATTGCAGTGAGCTTGATACTTCCTGAGCTACGTGAGGGTGAGTCTGTCGTAGTGCCGATGGGTGATGACTTTATATACAATGCTGATGGCAGTAGTGAATTAACTCGACTACTCGCGGCGACACCAGAAAATGGCAATGCGATGATAGGCGTAAATGTGCCTAAAGAGCAAGTAAGTCGTTATGGGGTGCTGCAACTGAACGACAAAAGTGAATTTGAACGTATTGTTGAAAAACCAACACCTGAAACGGCGCCTAGTACACTTATCAATGTTAGCAAGTATGTTTTGAACTATGATGTTATCAAGGCAATTGCAGAATATGCAGAAGTGCCTATGTCTGGCGAGTATTACATAACCGAGCCTATCAATCAGTACGTTCTGCGTGGTGGTTCGGTAAAAGTGGTTGAGGCTCAGGGCATGTATTTGGATGGCGGCAGTGTAGAGGGCTGGCTTCACGCGAACAACGTTGTTGCGGGACGAAGCTAGACTTGTCAGAGGTCATCACATCTGTTACAATAGGCTAGATTGATTAATAAATTAAAGGAATCATATGACAAAAGCAGTCGTTAAGATCGGTGGCAAACAATTCGTTGTCAGCGAAAAAGAGACCCTCCTGGTGGACCTCCTCCCGGAAGGAACTAAAGAGCTCAACCTAGACGCACTGTTGGTTATTGACGGTGACAAAACTACTGTCGGCACACCAACGGTTAAAGGTGTGAAAGTAGCCGCTAAGGTTGTTGAAGATCTTGTAAAAGGTGATAAAGTTCGCGTTATTCGCTACAAATCAAAAAAGCGTGTACACAAAGAAAACGGTCACCGCCAAAAATACAGCAAGATTGAAATTACTTCGATCAAATAGGTATGTCACTATATAAAAAACCTCGCTATTACAGCGAGGTTTTTTGTTGCAACTCGACTGCTGTTTTAGGTTATGCTCATGGTATAATGAAGAAAAGAAGAGGGAAACCAAAACGTGACAACAGTTATTTCAGTAACTAACCAGAAGGGTGGGGTAGGTAAGACGACGAGTGCCGTTAATATTGCTTACTATCTTGCAAAAATGGGTAAACGCACCCTTTTAATCGATTTTGATCCCCAGGGAAATGCTACGAGTGGCCTGGCTATCGATAAACAGTCGCTGGCTGCAACGATGACGGATGTTATCTTAGAGACAAAGCTACTCAAAGATGTGATCATGCCAACTGATCATAAAAACCTTTTTATTGCGCCAACAACGCCACATCTGGCCAATACCGAGGTAGAGCTTGCGCAAGCTAATCGTCGCTTTACGCGCCTAAAAAATGCAATTGATAACACGCCAGGATATGATTTTGTTATTATTGATAGCCCACCTAGCCTTAGTTTGTTAACAGTAAACGGTCTGATTGCTGCTCGGTATATTCTATTACCAGTCCAAGCAGAATTTTATGCGCTTGAAGGTCTGGGTCAACTGCTCGAGACAACAAAACTTATCCGTAAGAGTATGAATCCAACGCTAGATCTTTTGGGTGTGTTGCCGACAATGGTCGACGGTCGCACGACACTTAGCGGACAAGTCTATGAGGAAATAAAAAAGCATTTTCCGGGCAAGGTATTCAAGACCACGATTCCGCGTAATATTCGCCTTGCAGAGGCGCCAAGTCATGGGCTGCCAGTTGGCGCGTATGATCGGTTTTCGAAAGGCGCCAGGGCATATAAGGCTGTAACGAAGGAGGTGCTAGAGCGTGTCGGTTAAAAAAGGTTTGGGGCGTAGTTTTGATTCTTTGATTCCAACAGAACTGTTGGACGAATCGTTCGACCCTACTGCAGCACAAGACGATCAAGTGAGCGATTTGCGACATATAAAGTTGTCCGAAATTAAAGCAGACCCTGATCAGCCACGCCGTGCATTTGAAGAAACTGCTCTTGCCGAGCTGACCACTTCTATTTCGCAGCATGGTATTCTGCAGCCTATTGTCGTAACACCAAAAGATGGCGGATATCAAATTGTAGCTGGTGAACGACGTTTTCGCGCAGCACAGCGTGCAGGTCTTGATAAGTTGCCCGCACTTGTCCGAACACTTAGTAGCCAGCATAAGCTCGAGCTCTCGCTGATCGAAAATTTGCAACGACGCGATCTAAATGTATTAGAGACAGCCACTGCATATCTAAAGCTTCGTGATCAGTTTAATTTAACCCTTGAACAGATTGGACAGCGTGTTGGTGGCAAGGCGGTGAGTTCTATCAGCAATACATTACGTCTTTTAAGATTGCCAGAATCTGTACGAACTGCACTTCTTGAGGGTAAGTTGACTGAAGGACAAGCACGACCACTTGTCAACGTAGATCCAGACGTAATTGCAGGCATCCTTCCGACAATTTTAAAGGAAGAGTGGAGTGCGCGTAAGATTGAACAGTATATAGTTCAACTCAAAAATGCTGCAAAAACCCCTGGAAAAGAGACAAAAAAGCCGGTAACGGCAACTCCCTACGAAGAAGATACTAAACGTTTAATCAAGCGGCTTGCAGCTGATGTAAAAGTAAAGACGACAGCTAAAGGTGCTGGTCAGATTGTGATTCGCTTTAAAAGTGATGCTGATTTTCAGCGCATTCAACAATTACTTGATAACTAGTACGCCGTAATATACTAGAATGTTCGGATCTTATTGAATGGGTATATGCGTGTACTTACCGGTCCGACAACATCATAAAGGGGTATTAATCCCAATCCATTACGAGAGTCGTATGAATAACTACCCTCACGGTGGTCACCTGATACAAATAACGTGCCGTCTGTGACCGTTGTATCTACGTCACCGCTTGTCGGTGAGCCAGGTCCCTGTGTTTTTTCGTCTGGGTGAAATCCATTAGGATTACTGTTGTTATACACGGTCAGTGTACCATTTTTTACAGTGACGCGTTCGCCAGGAAAGGCAATGACACGTTTGACAATATATTCATCGCCGGTACCTGGATTGTACTGCGGGTTCTTGAAAACGATTACTTGACCACGCTCTGGAACGTATTCTTTGTTTTGTAGCTGAGCCCAAGTGACAGGCAGACGATTAACAATAAGCCGGTCACCTGTGTAAAGCGTGCTTTCCATGCTTGGTCCAAGAACATTGAAACTGCGAAATACGAAGCTATTTATAAGAAGTGTGCCAATAAGGACGCAGACGATAAACAAGGCAATTCCTAGGCTGTCTTTTAGGTAGGGGTGTCGCTCGAGAAATGTTGCTTCCATGACTATTAACTATACACCTTTAATGCTGTGTATAAAAGTAATGTGGTTACGATTATTGTTCAAAATTTTGCTGAAATCATATATAGTAGTAAAAGTATTTATGACAAGACAACAACGCCCTACACTTGATGGATTCGTCCCGCGCCGTGCTGGTAGCCAATTAGGTGAGCAGCACCCTCAGAGGACGCAAAGCGTAGCTAACACCACTTTGCCATCACCGGTATCTCCACCGCTAACACGCCGGGATGTTCCGACGGGTATGCAACAAAGTACGCACGGTTTAAACCGTAGCGACATAGACGATTCTTTGAAGGGGATTGATCTTGGCGACGATCCAAAAGATAAGGGCAAGAAAAATCGCAAAAATCCCAAGAGTAAAAAACGTCGAATTATTAAGTGGGTTATTATTGCAATCTTAGTTATTGGACTTGCAGTCGGTGGCTGGGTGATTTATAAGGCACTTAACGCTGGAACGAGTATTTTTAAAGGTAGTCTTTTAGACATCGTAAAAAACGAACCCTTAAAACAGGACGCGAATGGACGTAGTAATATTCTTGTGTTTGGGACGTCTGAAGACGATCCAGAGCATGGTGGCGCCAACTTAACCGACTCTATCATGGTTATTAGCATTGATCAGACAAAGAAGAATGCTTTCATGGTAAGTGTCCCACGTGACCTATATGTTGAATATGGCGCCTCTTGTCCAGAGGGCTTGCGAGGCAAAATCAATAGCCTGTACGATTGTTTTGCCGAGGGTGAGACAAATGAAACTGCGGGTGCAGATGCACTACGGACTAAGGTAGGTGAAGTGTTGGGGCTTGATGTCCAGTATTACGCTCACCTCAACTACACAGCTGTTCGCGACGCCGTAGATGCTGTTGGTGGTGTTGATGTTAAAATCGAAAGCAGTGATCCTCGTGGTATTTTAGACCGTAACTTTGATTGGAAATGTAACTATCAGTGTTACTTTGTAAATTATAAGAATGGCGAAGTGGCTCACATGGATGGCGAACATGCACTAGCGTTTTCTAGGGCTCGTAACGCATCAGGTGGATATGGACTTCCTAATGGTAACTTTGATCGCGAAAAAAATCAGCAAAAAGTAATTATGGCTCTTCGTGAAAAAGCGGTTAGCGCAGGTACACTTGCGAATGTTGGGAAAGTTACTAGCCTCATCGATGCCCTGGGTAATAATCTTCGTACTAACTTTGAAGCAAAAGAGATTCGTACATTGATGTCACTTGGTAATGATATCAAGTCAGAGGCAATTAAATCGGTCAGCTTGGTCGAAGAGGGTAATATGCTTGTGACAACAGGCAATATTAGCGGCGCAAGTATCGTACAGCCGGTTGCTGGACTGTATGACTACTCGGCGATTCAGGCTTATGTTAACAAGACACTGAATGCGAATGAGATTACTCGCGAAGCAGCAAACGTTGTAGTAATGAACGGGTCTGAGACGGCAGGTGTCGCGCAGACACAAGCCGAGAAGTTGGAGAAGGCAGGTTTTGTGGTAAGTGGTGTTGAAAACGCCCCCGAAGGGCAATACGCTGCTGTTGAGGTATATCAAATTGGTGAAGGTATGAAAGCGACTAAAGCGAAACTTGAATCGCTATATAATGTTAAAGTAAAGACCTCTATGCCACCTGTCACGGTTGCCGACGGAACTAATTTTGTCGTAATATTCGGTCAAGCGCCAGCATCCGAGTAGCAAGTGATATAATAAAAGCACTATGGAGTTTTTAAAATCATCTAAACGTCGGTCGGTCGTAAGCGAATTGATCTATATTGTGCTGAATGTTGCCCTGGCGGTTGCTGTATTAGGCGTTGTATGGGCTATCGAATCACCGCTGCCTGCATTTGTTCTTGTGTTGATTAGTAAGTGGCGCGTATTAGCAGTTCGTCCACGCTATTGGTTTGCCAACGTGCAGGCTAATCTTGTGGATATAATTGTCAGTCTGAGCGTAGTTGTATTGCTTTATGCGGCGAGTGGCGCGTTTGTAGCGCAAATTGTTCTTACTGGTCTGTATATTGCTTGGCTGCTTTATGTTAAGCCTCGTTCAAAACGAATCTTTGTAGCTATTCAGGCGGGAACGGCTGTTTTTCTAGGTGTTACAGCATTGATGTCGGTGTCGTACGACTGGATGTCGTCAATGGTTGTTATTCCTATGTGGCTTATTGGTTACAGCGCTGCACGCCATATCTTGGGTAGCTACGACGAGGCGCATATCTCTTTCTATAGTCTTGTTTGGGGGCTCATTGTAGCAGAGCTTGGATGGCTGATGTACCATTGGACATTTGCGTATGCACTACCGGGTGTGGGTGACATCAAACTATCGCAAACGGCGATTATTGTCCTAGCAATTAGTTTTTTGGCTGAACGTTTCTACAGCAGCTACACTCAACATGGTTCGGTGCGCTCGAGCGATGTTACGTTGCCTACATTATTATCAATCAGTCTCGTCATTGTACTTTTAGCGTTCTTTAATACGATAAGTAGCGGCACAATTTAAGCTTGGGTTCAGAAACGCATTGTAGGGTAGGAAGTAATTATGAATGAATCTAACTCGCCAGATACATTGCCGCGTCCTCAAAAAACACAAGGGCAAATTGTAGCCACTCAAGCTCGTCGCTCACATAAAATAGGGTGGATTATAGTCATCGTTGTTGTGTTAAGTCTTGCGGCTGGAGTTGGTGGCATGAAGCTATATACGATGTTATTTCCAGCTAGTAGCACTCTTACGGGTAGGAGCACTTCTGGTACGGATGGTAATCAAATTATCACCCAAGAGGAAGAAGATGTTGCCGGCGTTGTTAGCAAGGTGTCACCCAGCGTTGTTTCTGTCGTAACGAAATCGCAGGGCTCGTCGTTTTACGGTACTGCTGAAGAGGAAGGCGCTGGAACAGGGATAATTGTTGGCAAAGATGGGTATGTTATGACAAACAAGCATGTTGTTGATGGTGCGACGACAGTTGGCGTTGTTTTAGCCGATGGCACGTCATATGATACGGTAAAGGTTCTTGGTAGTGACCCTCTTAATGACGTGGCGTTTTTAAAGATTCCGGATGTCTCTAATCTACCTGTTGCAGAACTAGGTGATTCAACTTCGGTGAGAGTGGGGCAGAAAGTGATTGCGATTGGGAATTCCCTTGGTCAATATCAAAATACGGTAACGAGTGGGATTATCTCGGGAACGGGTAGGCCTGTTTCGGCACAGTCGGGTGATTCTGTAGAAACGCTCACTGATCTTATTCAGACCGATGCGGCCATTAACCCAGGCAACTCTGGAGGTCCCCTGCTTAATCTACAGGGCCAAGTGGTTGGTATAAACACGGCTATAGCAGAAGACGCGCAGGGAATCGGATTTGCAATTCCTATCAGTGCCACTAAAGGGATATTAAAGGGTGTTTTGGAAAATAATACTGTGAAGCGTGCATATTTGGGAATAAATTACATTCCAATTACAGCTGTAGTAGCAAAAGAATACAATCTATCTGTTAAAAAAGGCGCCTATGTTTTTAGCGGTAATAACAAAACGGCCGTAGCAAGCGGAAGTCCTGCGGCCGAGGCAGGCATCAAGGACAAAGACATAATTACGAAAGTAGGTGCTATCGAAGTTGGTGATAGGGGTAGTGTTGCAAGTCTTGTTGCCGAATATGCCCCTGGAGACACAATCGAGCTGACATTACTCCGTGACGGCAAGACAATGACAGTTCGCGTTACCTTGGCGGCGTATAGTAACTAATCCTTCGTTAGCCAGATAATAAAGTCGCGGATTTCTTTTACGGTAAACCCATTATCTTTTGCGATAGTGATAATCGTGGCGTGTTGTTTTGGATCAGCTTCAAGCAGGAGATGTCCGCTTGTTGATAGCAGTGATGTCGCCTGGGGGATCAGTTTTTCGATAAGAGCAAGGCCGTTATTGTCGGCAAATAATGCTTGTGCGGGTTCGTAGTTTGTTTCGGGTGAGCGTTCCCACGAGCGACTAACATAGGGAAGGTTGGCGATAATGATATCTATCGACGGGTCTGTAAAGTCTAAGAGTAGGTTACCTCGTTGAATTTCGACGTCTGCGCCTAGATGATTGGCGTTTGCTTCGGCAACTTTGAGGGCGTGGTGACTGATATCAGTAAGATAGACAGTACTATTTGGGATCTCTAGTTTAGCGGTAATGCCTAGGCAACCACTCCCTGTGCCGACATCAGTAATTTTTAGAGGATCTATGTGAGATGAAGCAACTTCTTTTATAATAGTGATAATTGTTTCAGATTCTGGGCGTGGGATGAGCGTTGCAGGCGTGACGCGAAACAGTCGTCCATAAAATTCTTTATGACCGACGATGTATGCAATGGGTGTCCGGTCAATGCGTAGCTGCAGTCGCGAGTCGGCAATCTCGACGTGTCGTGGCGATAAATCGCTATCTGGGTGTGCGTGTAAAAAAGTCCTGCTTTTGCGGATAGTATGTGCGAGGATGATTTCGGCATCAAGTCTTGCCGAATCTATGCCGATAGCTTTCAGCTCGCCAGTGGCTTCGCGAAGCCACTGGCTAATTGCTAGCGTTTTTTGCGGCAAGTTCGCGTTCATAGCTTTGTAGATTCTCGACTAAGTCATCAATTGCACCATTCATAGCCTGGGGGATGCCGCTGCGTGAATAGCCAATTCTATGGTCGGTAATACGATCTTGTGGAAAGTTATAGGTGCGAATTTTTTCGCTGCGGTCACCGCTACCAATGAGACTGCGGCGCTCTGAGGCAACTTTTGATTGTTCTTCATCAATTTTTTGTTGTAATAGTCGACTGCGTAGGACGCTCATGGCTTTATTTTTATTTTTAATCTGCGATTTTTCGTCTTGATTGGTAACAACCATACCGGTAGGAAGGTGGGTGATGCGGACGGCGCTATCGGTTGTGTTTACTGATTGTCCACCGTGCCCACCAGCTCGGTAGACATCAATTTTAAGATCATTCGGGTTGATTTCTATATCTGTTTCTTCAGCTTCTGGCAAGACGGCAACAGTCACGGTGCTTGTGTGAATACGACCCTGAGATTCGGTGGCTGGAACGCGTTGTACTCGGTGGACACCCGATTCGAATTTTAGTTGTGAATATGGTGCATCGCCGCTTACTTTAAAGACGACTTCTTTGTATCCGCCGCTGTCATTGGCGCTCTCGCTCATGAGCTCGGTTTTTAAGTTGTGAGCTTCGCAGTAGCGAAGGTACATACGATAAAGCTCGGCTGCAAAAAGACTTGCTTCGTCGCCACCAGCACCTGCACGAATTTCGATAATAACGTTCTTTTCATCGTTGGGGTCTTTTGGCGCAAGCATCAAAAATAACTCATCCTCTAGCTTTTCGAGGGCTTCCTCTGTCTCGCTTGCCTCGAGCTTTGCAAGATCTGCAAGCTCATCACTGCCATTGGCAAGCTCTTTGGCGTCTTTGAGGCGATCTTCGAGGGTTTTGCGTCGCTGTGCCTTTTCGATGATTCCTTCAAGCTCCGTAAAGCGTTTGTTTTTGCTACTAAAATCAGGATCACTGTAGGCAGTGGGCGTGGCTAGAAAATCACCGAGTGCGGCTTTTTCATTACTAAGCTCGTCGATATTAAGGCTAATCTTTGGCATGAAACACTTTCTTTTATGGCTATGCAACTATTGTAACAAAAAAGAGACTGTCCTTAGTGGCAGCCTCTTTTTTGTTAGGGTGCTAATCTTCTGTCTTTTTGGCTTTTTGAGCGTTAAGCTTTTTGGCTTTTGCTGCAAGCTGCTCTTTACGAGCTTCTGCTGCGGCAAAGCGAGCTTTGAATCGGTCGACACGACCTTCGGTGTCGATGATTTTCTCTTCACCGGTGAAGAATGGGTGTGATGCTGATGAGATGTGAATCTTAACGAGTGGGTATTCGTTGCCATCTTCCCATTTAATAGTGTCGTTGGTCTGCGCAGTTGACTGTGTCAAGAATGCAAACCCAGCAACCTCGTCGCTAAATACGACAGGTCGGTATGTAGTTGGGTGTATACTGCTTTTCATATCTGTATCATTTTACTAGATAATATAGGTTCTGTAAAGGGGTGGCTACTTGTTTTTGGCATTATGTCGACGAGATGTGAAAATACCTAGGGCTATTAAAAGCGCACCTGCAAGACCTGTGACAAATTCAGGGATCTCAATTGCCATGCCGAAAAACATAATTGCTGCCAGTACACCAATTGCATAATGGGCGGCGTGCTCTAGGTGGGGGAGTTCATCGAGATGCCCACCTCGAACAAGGAAGACAGTAAGCGACCTGACAAAAAACGCACCAATGCCAAGCCCCGCCATAATGACGAGAACGTTGGTAGTGATTGCAAATGCTCCAATGACGCCATCAAAGCTGAATGATGCATCGAGTACTTCTAGGTAAATAAAGCTAGCAAGCCCTGTTTTTGCGGCACCTTTAACTGTTTGTTTTTTAGCGTCGGTTTCCATTTTATCGGCAAGCATATCAACGGCAAGGTAAATAACGAGACCACTGAGCATTGCCAGTGTTGTCCCTAGGCGATGTGCCGTTGGAGCGAGGAGTGGCACGGTAAATACGAGGCCAAGCCCTGTTAAGGTAGCGAATGATTTTAATTGACCTAATTTTGCTAACGGTCGTTCGATCCAGCCGAGCCATTTTATGTCACGGTCTTCGAGAATAAAATTAAGAAACACCATAGCAAGGAACATGCCGCCAAAACCAGCAATCTCGTAGTGGGCCTTATGTAGTATCTCTCCGTAGTGTTTGCCATCGTTAAATGCTAAAAGAAGCGCATCCCATGGCGGTAATTGACCGAAAAGGGCCACTATAAGTACAGGAATGACCAGTCGCATGCCGAATACGGCGATCAAAATACCCCACAGCAAGAAACGGTCTTGCCACTTTTTATCCATCTTTTTGAGTGTGCCGGCGTTGACAACTGCATTGTCAAAGCTCAGTCCTAGCTCAAGTACCGCAAGGGTAGCGGTGATAGCGATGAGACTAGGATCTTTAGTAATAAACGCAACGCACGCGAGTACAATGACAGATGACACTAGCGCCCATTTAAATGGCTGAAGAACGGAAAATATTTTTTGCATGATATCTTGTATTGTACGGAAAAAAGTCTTGCTAGGGTACCTCTAGTAGGAACGTCTATTTTGTGGTATAATCAAGGGGTAACAAACGTAATGACACAACTTTTCGCATATAACTTCTGAAACAGAAAGCGAAAGGTGAGGAACAAAGGAGTTCTAAATGGCAGTATCTGTCGATATTAAAGCTCTGCTCGAAGCTGGTGTTCACTTTGGACACAAAACGAGCCGTTGGCACCCTAAAATGGCGCCATACATTCACAGCAAACGTCAGGATAGTCACATTATTGACTTGACCAAAACAGTCGATAGTCTAGAGGTTGCACTTCCGTTTTTGACGAGTGTTGCTGCATCTGGCAAGCAAGTGCTATTTGTTGGTACTAAAAAACAGGCAAAAGACATTGTCAGGCAAGCTGCCGAAAGCATAAACCAGCCATTTGTCACCGAGCGATGGATTGGTGGTATGCTAACTAACGTTACGACTGTGACCACGCAAATCAAGAAACTAAAAGATCTTGAACGTCGTATGGCTTCAGGTGAACTTGAGAAACGCTATAACAAGCTTGAAGTTCAACGATTCCAAGAGGAGATTGACGAATTAAACGCTAAATACGGCGGAATCAAGGACCTAAATGGTAAGCCAGGTGCTGTTGTTGTAGTAGACGTTATTACTGACGCTAATGCAATTAAAGAAGCAAAAACACTGGGTGTTCCAGTTGTCGGTGTTGTTGATACAAATGCAAACCCAAGTTTGGTTGACTATGTTGTTCCAGGTAACGATGACGCAATCAAAGGGCTGCAACTACTACTTAGCTACTTTACAGCTGCAGTTGCTGAAGGCGCTGGTGTTGTAAAGAAAAGTGACAAAACAGAGGAGAAATAGATAGATGGGCGTTTCTATTGAAGACATTAAGAAGCTAAAAGAATTAACCGGTGTTGGTTTGACCGACGCCAAGGGTGCGCTTGTTGAGGCAAATGGCGACTTTGACAAGGCGCTCGAAGCGATGCGCAAAAAAGGCCTTACTCGCGCTGAGAAAAAAGGTGATCGCGAAGCTCGCGAAGGAATCGTTGATAGCTATGTGCACAGTGGCCGTATCGGTGTTATTGTTGAAGTGAACTGTGAAACGGATTTCGTTGCACGACTTGACGCGTTCAAAGAGATGGCACACGAAATTGCCTTGCAGATCGCTGCAATGAGTCCACGCTATGTTAGTGAGGACGAAATTCCAGCCGAAGAGCTAGAGCGTGTTCGTCGTGAAGCCGAAGAGCGTGTTGCAGCTGAAGGCAAGCCTGCTGATATTGCAGCCAAGATTGTTGAGGGTCAGGTAAAGAAGCATTTTGCGGATCAAGTACTGATGACACAGACATACATCAAGAACGAAAAGCAAACTGTCGCTGACTTTGTAAAAGAAAATATCGCAAAGATGGGCGAGAACATCATTGTTCGTCAGTTTAAGCGTATTGAACTGGGCGTTAACGACTAGAGGGTAATCTGCACTCAAGACCGACTCCTTACAGGGGTCGGTTTTTGTTTGACGTATGTAATGTGTCGATTTATAGTGAAGAAACTGCTATTCACAGCGTCATCGGATATCGCAAAAACATGGTAGAATATTAATATATGTTTAGTACAGCGCCTTACGAAGAAAAGATGACCCTTGCGGTCGCCCATTTTGAAGATGAACTTAAAAAAGTCCGAACCGGCCGTTCACATCCGAGCATGTTGGATGGTATTGCTGTAGAGGTGTATGGTCAAAAAATGCCCCTTAATCAAGTTGCCAATGTTACCGCTCCCGAGCCGCAACTTTTGCAAGTAACACCATTCGATCCAAGTAATGTCCAGGCCGTTGTCAGTGCGATCAGAGCTGATCAATCACTCGGTTTTAACCCAAGCGACGACGGGCGTATTGTTCGTATTCCCGTACCACCTTTGACAGAAGAACGTCGTAAGCTACTTGTAAAACAAACAAGTGAGAAAGTAGAAGATGCTCGCATTGCACTACGTAATATACGCCAAGACGCTCTTAAAGACGCAAAGCGCAAAAAGGACGCAAAGGAATTAAGCGAAGATGATGTAAAGCGTGTCGAAAAAGATGTCGACGCCCTGATGGCTAGCCATCAGTCGCAGCTTGAAACTGCCTTTAAAGTTAAAGAAAAAGATATTTTAACGATTTAATGGCTGACACTCCTAGACATATAGGGTTTATCGTCGATGGTAACCGGCGGTGGGCAAAAACGCATGGCCTTCCGACTTACGAAGGTCATCTCGCGGGCTATAATGCCATTACTGACGTTGCTTTGGCCACCTTTGATGCGGGCGTGGCCTATGTTTCGGCATATATTTTCAGTACTGAAAACTGGAAGCGAAGTGAGGATGAAGTGGGAAAACTCATGTCGCTTGTACTGCGCCTGTTAACATCGGACGTTGCCGTTCTTGAGAAGAATAATATCAAGCTAAAGATCATAGGGTCTCGTATCGGCGTGAGTGAGAAGATTCTAAAGGCAATTGATGAAGCGGAGGCTCGTACAGCGAATAACACTCATG
>Ga0075365_10000443_pt1 | contig 15416 bp, 17 predicted proteins | sample EndMetdeltDD1765_FD_71387 | JGI IMG/M metagenome (GOLD analysis project Ga0075365, IMG submission 71387) | Populus endosphere microbial communities from Tennessee, USA - Endosphere MetaG P. deltoides DD176-5 | ecosystem: Host-associated > Plants > Roots > Endosphere | place: USA: Tennessee... | reverse complement strand
CGGGCCCGGGCCCGAAGCCGCCGTCGGAGTTCTGCACGCCCTGAAGCCACCCGACCGCGGACGCGGCGTTCGCGCGCGCCGGCAGCGCCGCGGCGATCACGAGCGCCAGGACCAGTGCGAGCGGTGCGGCGGAGGCCGGGGTCCACCGGAACTCGAACCGGTCGCGGTAGCGCGAGATCATGCGAACGAGCGCCGGGCCTGCCGCGAGGGCGAGCACCACGTTGCCTAGCGCATGCGCCACGTTGAAGGGAACGCCTCTTGCCGAGATCGCCAGGTACCGATCGAGGGACTGCTCGCCGCCGTAGCCCACCATCACCGAGTAGTCGAGAAGCGCGCCGTATGCGAACCCGGCGAGCCCGCACGCGATCGCGAGGCCGAGGCGGCCGATGCGGCGGCCCGTCACCGCCCCCAGGGCCGCGCCGCCGAGGCCCACGAGCCCCCAGCCGGCCATCTCCCACGGGGTCCAGGGACCCTGCCCGAGCCAGAGGTTGGAGACCGCCGCCGCCAGCGCGCCCACGGCGAACCCCGGTGCCGCGCCCACCGCGAAGCCGGTGATCAGGACGATGTCCGTGGTCGCGACCACGTTGGGGATCGGGGTGAGGACGAGCCGGCCCGCGACGGCCAGGGCCGCCAGCGCCGCGACGAGGGCGACCATTCGCGCAGGAGGGCGCGAGCGCTCGTACCAGACGAACCCTCCGGCGAGGACCACGGCGAGCAGAGCCCAGGCGTAGGCCTGCCAGCTCACGCCGCCCCCGTTCCCACCGGCCCGCTCGTTGCGATCAGCCGCTCGCGCAGGAGCTCCGCCCCGCGCTCCGGCAGGATCGCCCCGGGCGCCGCGAGGATCCGCGCGGTCTCCGTCGCGAAGTACCAGCCCCCCGACAGGACGTCCGCCGCCGCCCCGTCGGCGATCACCTCACCGTCGCCGAGCAGCACCACGCGATCCGCGAAGGACGCGGCGAACTCGACGTCGTGCGTCGCGATGACGACCGCGGCGCCGCGGCCCGCAAGCGTCGCCGCCCACGCAGAGAGCTCGTCCTTGCGCGCGCGATCGAGCCCCCGCGTGGGCTCATCGAGGCAGACGAGCCCCGGGAGCGCGTCGTCCTGCACCCGGCCGGCCATGACGATGGCGAGCGCGAGGCGCTGGCGCTCGCCGCCGGAGAGGTCCCTGGGGTCCGCGTCGCGAGCCCAGTCGAGGTCGGTCGCCTCGAGGGCGCGCGCGCCGGCCTCGCCGGGAAGCTCGTCGCCGACCCGCTCCCGGACCATCAGGTCACCGGGGGCCTGCGGACAGAGCGCGCAGCCCGCGGATGCGGTGACCCGGCCGCGCGCCGTGTCCACCCGCCCGGCAGCGGCCCGCAGAAGCGTCGTCTTGCCCGCGCCGTTCCGGCCCATGAGCGCCACCCGCTCGCCGCGGCCGACCGCGAACGCGACACCCCGCAGCACGTCGCGCGCGCCGGAGCCGTCGTCGAGCTCGACCCAGGCACCCTTGGCCTCCAGCACCGTCTCGGCGGCGCCCCTAGCGCCGGATCCGTTGCGGGACGACCCCGCGACCGGCTGCGCAGCCGGCTCGATCCCGCGCTCACGCAGGGTCCGGCGGGCCTCCTTGACTCCGGCCGGTGGCGGCTCCAGTCCGGCGAGCCGGAACAGGCGCGCCCCGGGGGTCGCGAGCGCCGGGTCGCTGTCCAGCGCCCACGCCAGGAGCTCGCGCGGGGCGCCGTCGAACGAGATCCGCCCCTCCCCCATCGCGATCGCCCGGTCGGCGGCGCCGAGGCACCGCTCCAGGCGGTGCTCCGCGAGCACGATCGTCGTGCCCCATTCCTCGTTCAGCCGCCGGAGCAACCCGATCAGCTCGTCGCCCGCGACGGGGTCGAGCTGCGACGTCGGCTCGTCGAGCAGCACCAGACGAGGCCGGCCGACGAGCGCCGCCGCGAGGGCCACGCGCTGGAGCTCGCCTCCGGACAGCGTGTCGACCGGCCGCTCGAGGAGATGCGGCATCGCGAGCGCCAGCGCCACCTCCTCGATGGCGCGGGAACGAGCGGCGAGCGACTCTCCCCTCATCTCGAGCGGCAGCTCGAGCTCCGCCCGCACGGTCGTCGACACCACCTGCGTCTCCGGATCCTGGGCCACCAGTCCGACCCTGCCACCGAGCTCGGCCGGCCCGTGATCGCGGACATCGAGCCCCGCGACTTCGAGCTCGCCCCGTACCTCGCCCCCGTAGTAGTGGGGAATGAGGCCGCAGCAGGCGCGCAGGAGCGTCGTCTTCCCGGAGCCGGAGCGACCGGCGAGCACGATCAGCTCGCCCGGCTCGATCTCGAGGTCCACGTCACACAGCGAATCCCGCTCGGCCTCCGGGTACCGGTAGCCCAGCCCCTGGATGCGCACCAGCGGCTCAGCCACGGCGCCGCCATCCTCCGGTCGAGGCCACGAACGGAAGCGCCGCCAGCACGGGGATCGCAGCCGCGAGGGCGAGTGTCGCGGCTCCGGCGTCGAGCTCCACGGTCGGATAGGAGTCGTACGCGCCGACCCCCGCGATCCGCGCGGCGACGGCGAGCGCCGCGATCGCGACCCCGGCCGCGAGGAAACGCCCGGCATACCGCGTGCGGGGGCCGCCGCGCGCCGACCCCGGAGGGCCGTGGGCGTAGCCGCGAAGCTCCAGCGTTGCCGCGACGTCGACGGCCCGGTCGAGCGAGCCGGCGACGAGCCGGCGGGCCAGCGCCGCGCGCCCCACCGGCGCCGCGGCCGGCCCGCGCAGCGCCGCTGCCTCGGCCAGGCGGACGTGGTCGGCCGCGGCCAGCGGGACGAGCCGCGAGATCAACGTCGCGGTCAGAGCGGAGCGGCGCGCGAGAGGTCGCAACAGTCGCAGAACCCGATCGGGATCCACGCACGCCGCGTGGACGGCGAAGGCCATCATCACCACGAGGATGCGGAGCGCGAGGACCCCGCCCTCGGCCAGGGCCTCGGCGCTGACGTCCGTGTGCCCGACGAGCGGAAACCACAGCCCGTAGACCAGGATCGTCTCGCCGCGCTGGGCCACGAGCCCGTTCACGATCACGATGAAGACCCCCAGGCTCACGCCCCACCGGGCCGAGAGGGCCAGCGCCCGTCCGGCCTTTGCCGCCAGCCCGGCGACGACGACGCCGAGCCCGCCGGCCGCGAGGACGATCGGGTTCGCGTAGACGAACGCCACCACCGCGAAAGACCCCAAGTACACGCTGGCCGCCAGCGCCCCGGCCTGGGCGATGGGCGTGCGCCGCGGCGTATAGGCGATCGCCGATCTCACCGCGCCCCACCACCCGTTTGGACGATCGGCAGCGGCACCGCTCCCTCATCCGTGGCGGCGATCGCGTAGCGGTTGCGGAGCGAGGGGGAGCCCAACGCATCCGCGGCCCGCTGCACCGCCGGGCCTGCGGACCCGGTCACGATCCAGATGGGCTCGTCGGCCGAGCCGCGGAGCGCGGCGACCAAGCCGGTATCCGTACCGAAGTCCTTGGCGGGCTTTCCGGTGTCATCGAGGCCGATCAGGCGAGGCCGCGGCTCCTGCGGCGCCTTGAACGTCGCGAAGATTCCGGTGCTCTGCGGAGAGCCCCGGAGCTCGTCGACAGCGGGGTCGGCGCGAACGCGCGACCACGGTCCCACGAGCATGCGCGGCGAATCAGCCGCTCCGCCGTCCCCCCCGGTCTCGACGTGCGCCTTCGCCCCGGCCTCGCCAAGGCGATCCGATGCCGTCTGGCAGGCCGGCCTGGCCCCGAGGCACTCGACCTGGACCGGCCTCGGGTGGTCGGCGGACTCCTGCGCGAACGGCTCCGGCCAGGAGCCGACGACTGCGGGCACGCTTATGGCGACTGTCCAGTTCCGGTAGTCCCACCAGATCCGGTCGCCTCCCTTCACCTCCACGTCCGCCGACCCGACAGGCGACTCGATTCCGTTGACGTAGAAGAACCAGTCGCTGTCACCCGTGCCCGCGAGCCCGTCGATCGACTGCACGAACCCGCCGCCGTAGCGGGTGCTGATGTCGGCCTTGCTGTCCAGGAACCGGATCACGGTCTCGGACGACGGCGGGTCGTCCACCGTCGCGTCCACAAGTGTCCTCGACCCGTAGTCACGAGTCACGGTCAACGTCGCCGTGCCCGACGAAGACGGCCCGGCCCCGAACCCGCAGGCGCCCACCGCGACGGCGCAAGCAAGCGCCGTCGCGGCGGCCACTCCTGCGAGGACCGGACTCATGTCATCGGCGCCTCTCGACGCGCTCGCAGCTCGAGGCGACGTGATCGTCGCGGTCGCCACGGTCGACGATCACCTCGTCGCGGCCGCCGCCGCAGTTGACCCGGTCCTTTCCTCCGGAGCGGAGATTGATCACGTCCGCGCCGCCGCGAGCGGTGATCCGATCAGGCCCACGGGTGCCCTTGATCCGGTCAGCGTGACCCGAGCCGTAGATGAGCTTGCCGTGGGCGCTGGAGCACTTGCCGGTGGCTCCGCTCACGCAGACCCGGGACCGGTTCGATGGGATGTCGTTCCCGGTGCCCGTTGCCTGGAGCATTGCCGAGTCCGGCAGCGTCGCCGTCAGCTCGCCGTCGGATCCCGTCCGGCCGATCGACTTGCCGTCGGCGGCCACGGTCACGCCCGCGGCGGGACTCCCCTTGCCGGCGCTGGTGTAACGGGTCGCCTTGACCGTGAACGGCTTGCCCGGCTTCGCGGAAGCCGGCGCGTTCAACACCAGCTCTCTCGGACCCGACAGCGGCTCGTCGCCCGAGGTGAAGTACCAGAGGATCTGATCTCCGTTATGGACGGGCGTCAGGCTCGCGCCGGTCGACGACGTGACGTGGTTGACCACGAGGTCCCAGTAGCTGGACCCGGCCGTCGTGAAACCACCGAGCGTGCAAACGCCGAGCCCGAAGCCGTCGTCCACGAACGCGTCGCTGAGCACGAGCGGTCGAAGCGCACGGTCGGACTCGAGCGCGTCCTTGACGATGCCGAGCGCGTTCGCGTCGCTCATCTCGTAGCGCTTGGCGCTGCTGGGGCTGCCGAAGCAGTCGCCCTTGGTGCTGGAGCGGACGGTCACGGGTCCGGTGTACTGCCTGAACTCGGTGAGCGTGCGGCCGGTGTGAGTCACGACGCGCAGGTCGGCCCACTTCGTGCTCGCCGACGCGGACGCGGCGAGGGCCATGGACATGAAGACGGCAACCGCGACCGCGGCGCCGTGGCCGAAACGAGGTATATGCATTGAGCCACCCCTTCCTCGAGGGTCGATAGGGCTGGCCGACGGACAGGTCTCCTGGCTTCCGGGGGAGTCCTCGGCGCCTTGCCTTCCCGGGAACGCTGTGGCGTCCCCAGTGGCTGCCGCATGGGCTGCGCGGCGCCTCGGAACCCGGTCACAGTGGCGGGACCGCGCCGGTTTTTCACCGGACTTCCCTTGACCACCGACCGTATGTAGGTCGGCAGTCTATTGCGACTCTCAAGCGGGGCCTAGTGCCGTTGAATCAGCAACGGCATGCCAGGGTTTTGCGCCGCGACCTTGTCGCGGCAGACGCATGTAAGGCGGCGCAGCCGCCGCAAGTCATTCGGGGCTAAAGCCCCTCACCTACTAACCCTCGCGCTCGGTTACCTTGCGCCGGAGCTCCTCGACGACCTCGGGCATCGTCTTGCGCATCCGGGAGAGCTCCCAGTGCTCGATCTTGATCACGCGAAGACGCGATGTTGCGATCACGGTGGCGGAGCGTTCCTGCTTCTCCAGCAGGCCCTGCTCGCCGAAGTGGTCGCCGGGGCCAAGCTCGCCGATCTGCTCACCATCCCGCTCGACCTTGGCCGTGCCCTCCTCGATCGCGAAGAAGTGATTGGAGTACCCGCCCTCCTTGACGACCACCTGGCCCTCGGCGAACTCGTCTGTCTCCGCGAACGGCGCGATCTTGCGGAGTTGCTCGTCAGGGACCTCTGCGAACAGCGGAATGGTCTTCAGCAGGCTTACGTCCACAGCTCCCTCCGATCGTCTCTTGGCGCAGAACCTAACCGATGAATTCGGACGGCGTCGCGGCTACCGCGACTCCGCCTGGACGTCGAGCGTGAACCTGACGTCGTCGCCGACGACGTCGGCATCGAGCAGCTTGTCGTCGAGGAGCTCCGTGGCGCCGGGGTCGACGAAGACCCTCTCCTCATCCAGCACCTCGTCCCCTTCCTCTGGGCCGGCGACGACGGAGAGCCGCAGGTCGGTGCGCGGCGCCCCTCCCTCGTCCTTGACCTCCTCGCGCGTGATCCGCAGGCCGGCGCCGTCCGGAATGCCCGGTGCTCCGACGATTCCCCTGATCGCGCTGGCCGCGTCCTCGCTGATCGCAAGCACGGGTGCGACCTTAGCCGACTCCGGGAATTTCGTCGCCGGCCTCCGATACCGGTAGCTCCGCCTCCGATGGCTCCAGGACGAAGATCTCGACCGCCAGATCCGGGTTCTCGTGGATCTGGCTCATGTACGCGATCACCTTCCGACCGGTTGCCTCCTCGACGACGGCTGTGAACTGGTCCTCCATGACGCCCTGGAAGCTCCTCCGCATCTCGTAGACGGCATCGACGTTCCCCTGGTCGATAAGCGTGCGCTCGACCGTGGTGAACCCGCCGCGGAGGATCGAGATCACGGTGTCGTTGACCATGTGGCTCTTCGCCTTGGTCGGGCCCTTCCCGTAGAAGCGGCTGTGGAGCTGCACCAGGCCTGTCGAGATCCTGGCCAGCACCTCGCCGGGGGTGGTGCCGTGCCGCATACCCTCCATGCTGGGTCCACCTCCTTCGCGTCGTCGTCCGAATGTCCGGCCCGCCCCCCTTGTTTGACGACGCGCGAAGGGCAGAGTTGCGGCAAGACCCAACGAGCGCGGGGATTCTAGTTCCGGCCGTCCTCTCCGACCGTGCCGATCGACGAAGCGACCCCAGTCGTCCCGTCGTGAGGTTCGAGAACGAACAGCTCCACGGCGAGGTCGGGATTCGTGTGGATCTCGCTCATGTACGCGATCACCCTTCGGCCCATCGCCTCCTCGACGACCGCTCGAAACCGATCCTCCATCGCGCGCTGGAAGCTGCGGCGCATCTCGTGAACGGGCTCCGGTCTCCCATCCGCGATGAGTGTCTTTTCCACGGTGGTGAAGCCGCCCTCGAGGATCGAGATGACGGTGTCGTCGATCGTGTAGCTGCGGGCCTTGGTCGGGCCCTTGCCGTAGTACTCGCTGTGCAAGCGCACGAGGTTCCGGCTGACCTCGGCGAGGGCCTCGCCCGCGAGCCGCTCAACGGCCATGTCCAGTCTTTCTGGCGACTCTCGAGAAAAACGCCCCGCGGCAGAGCCGTCGGAGAAACCTGGGGCGTCGTGTACATCAGGCTACCACCGACCTGCCTGCCGTTTTGAGACTGGAGCTTCCGCTCGCCGGCGGGCGTATGATGCCGTCGCGGTCGTTGGCAGCGCGACGCGCGCCGGCGACCACCCTGCATCGAGAGGGACGGGTGCCCCGCCCGAGGAGCTGAATCGGACCTCGCGAACCCGTCACACCTACCCCAGGAGGTGTCTCGTGCACGAGCAAGAGCGGGGAGCCGGCCCCACAGATCCGGATCCTGACCCCGAGGGACGCGCTGCCCCAGGCGCTGACGCGATCGCCGATTCCATCTGCCGGGACATCCTCGCGATCCACATGGACTCCTACGGGCGGGGCGCCGATCGGGTGACCGCCCATGTCCTGGATGACACGGTCATCGTGATCCTCGACGGCCTCGAGCTCCTACCGAACGAGGAATTCATGATCGAGTGCGGTCGAGTCGGGGCGGTCTCCCGGATTCGCGAGGAGTATCAGCAGGCGATCGAAACGACATACCGGGCGGCGGTCGAGCGTGCAACGGGCAGACAGGTCATCGGCTTCGCGAGCCACGTGCAGCTCGACGAACAGCGCTTCGCGGTGGAGATCTTTCGCCTCGAGCCCTCGCGTTAGCGGGCGAGGAGTACACTCGCCAGACAGCTCAGGGACGCACGCGCGGACCTCGGCTGTGCACTTTCTCCAAGCACTTCCCCCGATCTGAACGGTCGCCGGTTGGGCTCGCGAGGCGATCAGGGCACGCACGCACCCACGGGGGCACGCACATGGAAGTTCGAGTGGTTGAAGCGACGGCGAACGGAATGCCGTACGTCGTCGAGGTGAGCGGAGACATCGACCTCGCGACGGTCGACGATCTCGAGGATCCCGTGATCAATGCCATCCGCGACGGGCGGCAGCCGGTGATTCTTGACCTGAGCGACTGCCCGTTCATCGACTCCGCCGGGCTCCGGCTGCTGCTCCGCGCCAATCACCAGCTTGCCGACAACGGCAACGGCGCCGGCAACGTGCTGGCGGTCATCGCGCGTGACCACGTTGCACGACTCCTGGGCCTGACGGCGGTGGACAAGGTGATCGCAGTCGTCGCGTCGCGGGCGGAGGCCGAGGGCATCCTGCGGGTCGCGTCGACGGGTTAGTCGCCGATCAGCGGTGTGAGTGCCCGTGCCGGTGGGCGATGCCCTTCGCCGCGCGCGCGACGCCTCGAGTCGTTTCGGGGGGCCCGGATGCGGGCAGGTTCTACTTATGCCTGAGCTTGGACCGCTGAGACGCCTGGCGCGGGCGCTTCCGGGTCCGCTCGACGGCTTCGCCGAGATCGGCGCCAACGTGACGCACGAGTGGCTGGAGCTCGCCCGCGGCCTTCCGGGCGACGACCCCGACGCCTGGGACCCCGAGTACATCCGCCGCACCCTCCCGATCATCGGAAGGTTCTTCCGCACCTACTTCCGCGGCGAGGTCACCGGGCTGGACCGCATCCCCGACGGGCCGGCGCTCCTCGTCGGCAACCACTCCGGCGGCACGATGATCGCCGACACGTTCGTGTTCACCGCCTGCTTCTACGAGCGGTTCGGCCCCGACCGCCGCTTCCACCAGCTCGCGCACGACATCGCCGCGCGGCTGCCGGGCCTCGGGATCCGCCCGTGGGGCACTCTCCGCGCGTCGCACGAGAACGCGCGGAAGGCGTTCGCCTGCGGAGCCCCGGTGCTCGTCTACCCGGGCGGCGACTGGGAGACCTTCCGGCCGAGCTGGCAGACCGACCGGATCGACTTCGCCGATCGCAAGGGATTCATCCACCTGGCCTGCGAGGAGAACGTGCCGATCGTCCCGGTGGTCTCGATCGGCGGCCAGGAGACCGCTCTGTTCGTGACACGCGGCGAGCGCGCGGCGCGCCTGATCGGCCTCGACCGCACGGCGCGGATCAAGGTCCTCCCGGTGTCGATCGGCCCTCCGTTCGGGATCAGCGTGCTCGACCTCCCGCCTCGAATGCCGCTGCCGGCGAAGATCAAGATCGAGGTCCGGGAGCCCATCGACCTGCGAGAGCGGTTCGGGGAGCATCCGGATCCCGACGAGGTCTACGACACGGTCACCGCGGAGATGCAGGACACACTCGACGACCTGTCCGCGGACCGCACGGTACCGCTGGTCGGCTGAGCGCTCTCGTTCCGAGCGGTCGGCTAGCGCCCGATGCCGTCGAGGAACGGGATCAGGTGCTTGATGAAGGCGTTCCGGTCCGGTGACGCGGCGTTCGGGTCGTTGTGCGCGTAGGTCTTCGCCTTGTTGATCGTCGTCACCTCTCGCTTGGGCACGTGCGACTGCCGGGCGAGCGCCTTGGCCGCGTCCACGACCCGGTCGTCGCCGAGGGAAGTGGCGAAGGCGTAGATCGGCACGTGGACGTCATCGCCGTGTGTGGTCCTGACGTCGAGGACCTTCTGTGCCGGATTCGCGTTCCCGTCGGCGACCGCTCCACCGTCGATGGTCAGCCGCAGCGGGTGGTACCAGGCGGTGCCGTCCACGTTCTGCAGGCCCCAGCCCGAGATCATCGTCGCGTAGCGCTGGATCGGGGTGATCGCGTTCCCGCGGATCCAGCCGCAGGGGTCGCAGTTGCCGGTCTCCAGCCGGCCCGCGTGGACCTGGAACGCGGCCAGTGACTCCGGCGAGGTCTTGACGTCCGACGCGAAGCCGAACTGCGCCTCGTTGTCGGCGGGCACCGGCGGCTTGAGGTAGCTCGGCAGTCCCGACCAGCCCTGCGCCAGCGACGGGGCCTCGGGCGCCATCTTGGCCGCCGAGCTCCCGCCGTCGCCGAAGAGGCCGGCGAACGGCGCCGGGATCCCGCCGAACGCGAGCCACGGGGAGGAGCCGCTGTTGAGATCGTCGAGGGATTGCTGGGCATCCGCCTTCGAAACCGCGTCCGGACCCGAGCCACCGTCGATGAACACCAGGCCGGAAAGGCCCTTGGCGCCGGCCTTGCCGTTGAAGTCCCAGGTTGCGTAGGCGGTCGTGATCGTGCCGCCGAGCGAGTGCCCGCCCACGACCACGTGGCGGCCCTTCTGCTTCGCCAGCCGGACGACCTTTCGGAGGTCACGAATCTCGGTGTTCATCCCCCACTGCTTGGCAAATTGGACGTCGGCATCCGGGACGGGCTGGACGTGATGGGTGATGTCGCGATCGGTGACCCACTTCAGGTAGTAGTCGAAGACCTGTTCCGGGGTGGCCTTGCCCCGCTTCGCGCGGTTGAAGACAGACTGGTCCTCGAGGAGGTTCTCGCGGCGTTCGACCGACCAGACCTGCCAGCCCTTCGTCTGCTTGACGATCGTCCTGGCGAGCGGCGCGAAGTAGGCGGAGCCGGCCGAGGTCCCCGGGCTCAGGACCAGGATGTTCGGTGCGTGGCTGGGGCCGAAGCGGAGGGTCCCGACCATGTTGAGACTGTTTGGAGTCCCCGGGGAATGGAAGCCGTGCATCCACTGAACCTGGGGCTTCGCCGACGCTGCCGAGATCGTCGCGAACATCGTCGCGACCACCACGAGCACCGCCACCGCCGTCCTTGGCAACCTGCCTTCTCCACCCATTTGCGACAGAGCCTACACGATGACTCGTATGCGTCCGGCGCGGCATCCGCTGTCGATTCGCCGACCCTTGGTGCGTCTTGCATGTGACGAGCCTCACGGGTGGGCCACGGGCCGTTTAGTACGATGGCCGTCGTACTAGAGATCTCACGTTTCAACCCCGCCGAACGTTCTACGAGTACCCGACCAGACCCCATCAGATGCCCGATTCGATCGCAATGGGAATCCACACGAAGAGCCGCTCGGCCCTTGGCCGGCGGGCCTCGTTCTGGCTGCTGGCGCTGACGCTAGGGCTGCTCCTCTTCGCGTCCAGCGCCCCCTCCCCCCTGTACGTCGTCTACCAGTCGAGCTGGGGCTTTTCGGCCATCACCCTGACCAGCGTCTTCGCCGTCTACGCGATCGCGCTGCTCGCAACCCTGGTGACCGCCGGATCGCTGTCCGACCACGTCGGGCGCCGGCCCGCGCTGCTGGTCGCTCTCGGCATCGAGATGGTCGGGATGCTCTTGTTCGCGGAGGCGCGGGACGTCGAGTGGCTGTTCGCCGCGCGAATCCTCCAGGGTGTCGCGACCGGCATCGCGATGGGCGCGATCAGCGCCGCGCTGCTGGACCTGGCGCCGGAGGACAACCCGAAGCTCGGGGGGCTGATGGGCGTCGCGGCGCCGCTCTCCGGCCTGGCTGTCGGTGCGCTCGTCTCGGGCTTCCTGGTCCAGTACGCGCCGGAGCCCACGCGGCTGGTCTACTGGCTGCTCCTCGGCGGTTTCGCGCTGGCGATCGGGATCGCGATGGCGATCCCCGAGACCGTCCGCGGCGACGGCTCGTGGTCGCATGCGATGCGGCCCAAGGTCGCCGTGCCGGCGGCGCTCCGCACACCGTTCATCGCTGCGATCCCGGCCATGGTGGCCACCTGGGCACTCGGCGGACTGGTGCTCTCCCTCGGTCCGTCGCTGACGGCCGGCGTGCTCGGAGACACGAGCCACCTGGCGGGCGGCCTGCCGATCTTCGTGATGGCCGGGCTCAGCGCCGCGGCCTCCGTCTGGCTTCGCGAGTCCCATCCCCGCGCCACCGCCCGCGGCGGCCTCGTGGCGCTGATCGCGGGCGTCGCGCTGGCGCTCGCGGCGCTGCACTTCGGGTCCACCGCTCTCTTCCTGGCCGGGGCCGCGGTTGCCGGGCTCGGCTTCGGGCCCGCGTTCGCCGGCGCCTTCCGCGCTCTGACGACGGTCGCGCCCTCGGACCAGCGGGCCGCGTTCGTGTCATCGATCTTGATGGTCGCCTACCTGGCCTTCAGCCTCCCGGCGGTCGCCGCGGGCATCGCGGTCACCCAGATCGGGCTCCACGAGACGGCCAAGATCTACGGCATCGCGCTGATCGGCCTCGCCCTCGTGGCGCTCCTGCTCACGCGCGAGCTGAGCGATCCGCAGTCGCCGGGTGTCGATCTGCGGCCCTCCCGTTCGTCTTAGGGGCGAGAATCCCTGAGACCCAAGGAGGTCCCTTCATGAAGTACATGCTGCTCATCTACTCCACCGAGGCCCGGGAGGAGTTCGACGCGCTCCCCGAGGAGGATCAGAACTCGATCTTCGCGGAGTACATGGCGATCCAGGACGAGCCCGACGTGCTCGGCGGCGACCAGCTCCAGCCGACCGACACGGCGACGACCGTCCGGGTGGCCGACGGCGAGACGCTCACCACCGACGGCCCGTTCTCGGAGACCAAGGAGGTCCTCGGCGGCTACTACATGCTCGAGGCCGACAACATCGACCGCGCCCTCGAGGTCGCGGCTCGGATCCCGGCGGCCCGGATGGGCGGGGCCATCGAGGTCCGCCCGCTGGTGGAGCGCTGAGCGAGCTCGAGCGCGTCTGGCGCGAGGAGCGGCCGCGCGTCCTCGCCACCCTGATCGGCTTCCTCGGCGACTTCGACCTCGCCGAGGACGCCGTTCAGGAGGCGTTCGCGCTCGCCGCCGACCGGTGGCCACGCGACGGGACTCCCCGCAACCCGCGGGCGTGGCTCGTCACCACCGCGCGCAACCGGGCGATCGACCGCATCCGGCGCGACCGCACGCTCGCTGAGAAGACCAAGCTCCTGGAGGTTCCGGAGCACGTGGAAGACATCACCGACGACGCGACGATCCCCGACGAGCGGCTCGAGCTGCTGTTCACCTGCTGCCACCCGGCGCTCTCGCTCGACGCTCAGGTGGCGCTCACCCTGCGCACCCTCGGTGGCCTATCGACGGAAGCGCTCGCCCGAGCATTCCTCGTACCCGACAAGACGATGGCCCAGCGGCTGGTTCGGGCCAAGCGAAAGATCAGATCCGCGGGGATCCCGTTCCGGGTGCCGCCGGACCACCTTCTCCCCGATCGGCTGTCCGCCGTCCTCGCGGTGATCTACCTCATCTTCAACGAGGGGTTCGGCGGGCGGGCGGACTTGGCGGTCGAGGCGATCCGGCTCGGCGGAGCGCTCGTCGAGCTGATGCCCGACGAGCCCGAGGCGAACGGGCTTCTCGCGCTGATGCTCCTCCAGGACGCGAGGCGCGGCGCGAGGTTCGCGGACGGCGAGCTAGTCCTCCTGGCCGACCAGGACCGATCGAAGTGGGATACCGCGCGGCTCGCGGATGGCAAGCGCGGCCTCGATCGGGCGATTGCGCAGGGCGGGCGCGGGCCCTACGTCATCCAGGCGGCAATCGCCGCGCTCCACACCGAGCAGACCATGGACTGGGACGAGATCGCCGCGCTCTACTCGCAGCTCGGCGAGTTGACGGGGTCGCCGGTGGTAGAGCTGAATCGAGCCGTTGCGATCGCCGAGTCCGGTAACCCCGGCGAGGCGCTGCGGCTCGTCGAGAGCCTGGAGCTCGAGGGCTATCGCTACTACCACTCGACCAGGGCCGAGCTCCTGCGACGTCTGGGTCGCGAGGAGGAGGCCCGCGCTGCGTATGAGCGCGCGATCGGGCTCGCCGACGCGGATGCCGAGCGGCGCCTGCTCGAGCGGCGGCTGGACGAGCTCGGGGGCCGGTCCTGACGCCAGGCGCGCCCGGCTCCTAGGGGAGAGACCCGGGTCCGGTAGGGGAAATTCCCAATAGACGTGGCGGTGTCCCGGTGCGAGCCTCGACGTGCAAGCAAGCACTCGAAACAGGAGGACACCGCGATGAACGACGACACTCCCATCATGCCGGGACCCGAAGCCGACGAGCCGACCGCTCCCACCGAGCAGCAGGAGCCGAGCGAGGGCGCCTCGGACGAGGCCCCGACCCGCGAGCAGCCTCCCGAGGAGCGGCGCGACCGGCCCCGCCGGCTGCTGCGCTCATCGAGCGACCGAGTGATCGCCGGCGTCTCCGGCGGACTTGGCGACTACTTCGGCGTCGACCCGGTCATCTTCCGGATCGGCTTCGCCCTGTCGATCCTGTTCGGCGGTCTCGGGGCGCTCGCATACCTGCTCCTCGCCGTCTTCGTGCCGACGGACGGGGATCCGGACGCGACGCAGCGCCTCGGGCGCCGCCTGGCCGGAACGGGCTTCTGGCGAGGCGTCGGGCTCGTGGTCATCGGCATCCTCGCGATCGGTGGGCTGTTCGGCCTGGCCGCCGGCGCGGCATTCGCCGTGGCTCTCGGCTGGGGGATCCCGACCGCGATCTTGATCATCGTGATCGGCGCGCTGCTCGTGCTCGCGGCGTTTCGCGGCGGCGCCCGGTGGCTCATCCCGCCGGCTGTCGCGCTGGCGATCGGTGGCGGGGTCGCGGCCGCTGCCGACCTCGATTTCAAAGGCGGCATCGGCGAGCGCACCTACAACCCGGCCTCCGTCGCATCGATTCCCAGCGACGGCTACCGGCTGGGCGTCGGCCGGCTCGTCGTGGACCTGCGCGACCTGAACTGGGGAAAGCACGAGGTCGTCGACGTCGAGACCTCACTCGGCGCCGGCCAGTCGAGCGTGTTCGTGCCGAGACGCGTGTGCGTGGACGCGACCACGCACGTCGGGGCCGGCGAGAGCGAGGTCGCCGGTGACCTGAACAACGGCGTCGACGTGAACCACTCCGTCGGCACCGGCGCGTCGGCCACCCCGCGCCTGGTCCTCGACTCCAGCGTCGACATGGGGCAGCTCCGCGTCATCAACAGCGACAACGCGGACATCGACACCCCGGGCTACGGTCCGGGACCGCTGCACGTGGACACGGCCCCGCTGCGCGCGGCGGAGGCGAAGGCATGCGGAGCGGGATGAGGTTCGACCCCGTTTCGCTCGCGTCGGGGGTGGTGATCGCCGCCCTCGGCGCGTTGCTGTTGATCGACTCCGCGGGCGACCTGCACATCCCCCTCGGCTGGATGGCGGTCGTGCTGACCGCCGCGGTCGGGGCGATCTTCATGCTGAGCGGCCTCCTGCGCGGCAACGGAGGACACGATCCGGAGGGAGACTGAGGCACACACCTATGAACGACACCAGCCAGTTTCGGAGCTAAAGCTCCTCATCTCATGACTGCCCGCCCCCTCACGCGCGACACCCGCCACGGATGGGTCGCCGGCGTCCTCGCCGGGATCGCCGAGCGGATCGG
>Ga0075365_10000442_pt1 | contig 15431 bp, 12 predicted proteins | sample EndMetdeltDD1765_FD_71387 | JGI IMG/M metagenome (GOLD analysis project Ga0075365, IMG submission 71387) | Populus endosphere microbial communities from Tennessee, USA - Endosphere MetaG P. deltoides DD176-5 | ecosystem: Host-associated > Plants > Roots > Endosphere | place: USA: Tennessee... | reverse complement strand
GTGGAGGTGACGGTACGGTCGAGGAAATCGCGGTCGTGGCTGACGAGGATGACGGTGCCGGTGTAACCGGAAACGATTTCCTGCAGCAGGTCCAGCGTTTCGATATCGAGATCGTTGGTCGGTTCGTCGAGGATGAGCAGGTTCGAGGGCTTGGCCATGATGCGGGCGAGCATCAGGCGGGCACGCTCGCCGCCAGAGAGGTTTTTGATCGGCGTGCGGATCTGCTCAGGCTGGAACAGGAAGTCCTTCATGTAGCCCGCGACGTGTTTCTGCTCGCCGTTGACCAGCAGCGTTTCGCCGCGACCATCCGTCAGATAATGGGACAGGGTATCTTCCGGGTTCAGATCCTCGCGCTTCTGGTCCAGAGTGGCGATTTCCAGTTTTGTGCCAAGCTTTACGGTGCCGCTATCGGGTGCCAGCTGGCCCGTCAGCATCTTCAGCAGCGTCGTCTTGCCGGCGCCGTTCGGGCCGACGAGACCGATGCAATCGCCGCGATGGACGCGGATGGAGAAAGGCGCGACGATCGGCCGGTCATAGGCCTTGGTGATATGTTCGGCCTCGATTACCAACTTGCCGGATTCGCGGCCTTCGGTCACACTGGCCTGTACAGTTCCCTGCGGTCCCTTGTGGCCACGATAGTCGGCGCGCATGGTCTGCAATTCGCCAAGGCGGCGCATGTTGCGCTTGCGGCGCGCGGTGACGCCATAACGCAGCCAGTGTTCCTCGCGCTCTATCGCTTTGCCGAGCTTGTGCTGTTCCAGCTCCTCGGCCTCGAGCACTTCATCGCGCCAGGCTTCGAAGGAGGCAAACCCGCGATCGAGACGACGGGAATTGCCGCGGTCGAGCCAGACGGTGGCGTTTGAAACCTTTTCAAGGAAGCGACGGTCGTGGGAGATCACCACAAGCGCGCTTCTCGTCTTGCGCAACTCGTCTTCCAGCCATTCGATGGTCGGCAGGTCGAGATGGTTGGTCGGCTCGTCCAGCATCAGGATGTCCGGCTCCGGCGCCATGACGCGGGCGAGCGCCGCGCGACGGGATTCACCGCCGGACAGGGTGTTCGGGTCTTCCTGGCCGGTCAGGCCGAGATGTTCGAGCAGGTAGGTGACGCGATAGGGATCGTCGCCAGGGCCGAGGCCTGCTTCCGCATAGGCCTGAACGGTCGTATAGCCTGCAAAATCCGGTGCCTGCTCGAGGTAACGGATCGTCGAGGACGGGTGGCGGAAGACCTCGCCGGATTGCGGTTCGACAAAGCCTGCGGCGATCTTCATCAGCGTCGACTTGCCGGAGCCGTTGCGGCCGACGAGGCAGATGCGGTCGCCCGGCTCAACCTGCATGCCGGCGCCGTTCAACAACGGTGCGCCGCCGAAGCTCAAGAAGATATTGTCGAGTTTCAGAATAGGGGGCGCCAAGTCAGGCTCCTGTAAAGTCGTAGGGGCGGGCGAGGATCATTGCCCTGCCGTCCCTCAAATGGAATTCCACCGGGCCTTCCGCAACGTTTGACACCGTGCGGGAAGAGCCGAAGGGAAGCGAAAAGTTGGTGAGCGGGTAACGTGCACCCAGAATATCGAGGCCTTCCAGCGCTGAAAAACCGATGACCGAGAAAAGCGAGCCTTTCGGTAGGTCGAGCTTTTTATCGCTGCCGGCAAGGAGCGGAACAGCTTCTTCGTCGCCGGAGGTCAGCATGACGTCGAGCCCGCGGTCGGCGAGGCTGATGGCATGGAAGAAATGCTGGAGCGCGTGGTCGCTGCGTTCGCCGCCGAGCGCGCCGGCGAAAATCAGCCGGGTCGCACCCCGCCGGATCGCTTCTGCGGTCGCGATCTCGCCATCCGTTTCGTTCTTGGCTGCCGGGAAGGGCTGTTTCTCGACGCCCGGAAACTGCGCGATCAATTCAGCATCGGAGGAGTCGAAATCGCCGACCCAGAGTTCCGGCTCAACGTTCAAAGCCAAGGCATGCCGCATCCCGCTGTCGGCCGCGATGAAACGGCTGCCGGACAGTTCCGCCTTGAGGCGGTCGGTGACTTTGAGATTGCCGCCGAGCAGGATGGTGAAGGTCGAATGGCCGGTTGAATGGTTCATGGGCACTGCCCATAGCGTAAAGCGGGGCAAAAGGGAAAGCCGCTTGCGCTTGCTTGATGGGAATCCTGCGCCTAGTTTGCTCGCAAATTTGAGGCCGGGATAAGAGCATGCAGTTTCAGGGTACCGCGGACTATATTGCCGACAAGGATCTGATGGTGGCGGTGAATGCTGCGATCAGGCTGGAACGCCCGCTTCTGGTGAAGGGTGAGCCCGGAACCGGCAAGACGGAACTGGCCCGGCAGGTGGCGGCGGCACTCGGCCTCGACCTCATCGAATGGAACGTCAAATCCACGACCAAGGCGCAGCAGGGGCTTTACGAATACGATGCCGTCTCCCGTCTGCGCGACAGCCAGCTGGGTGACGAGCGCGTGCATGACGTCGGCAACTATATCCGCCGCGGCAAGTTGTGGCAGGCGTTTTCGGTCGACAGGAAGGTCGTGCTGTTGATCGACGAGATCGACAAGGCGGATATCGAGTTCCCGAACGACCTGTTGCAGGAACTCGACCGGATGGAATTCCACGTCTACGAGACCGGCGAGACGGTGAAGGCGAAGGTCCGGCCGATCGTCATCATCACCTCGAACAACGAGAAGGAGTTACCGGACGCTTTCCTGCGCCGTTGTTTCTTCCACTATATCCGCTTTCCGGACGTCGAGACGCTCGCCCGCATTGTCGAGGTGCACTATCCGGGCATCAAGCAGAACCTCGTTCGCAATGCGCTGACGCAGTTCTACGAAATCCGCGAGGTGCCGGGGCTGAAGAAGAAGCCATCGACATCAGAAGCGCTCGACTGGATCAGGCTGCTGGTATCCGACGACGTCGATCCTGCCGATCTTCGCGGCGATGCCAAGAATGCCTTGCCGAAGCTGCATGGCGCACTTCTGAAAAATGAACAGGACGTGCATCTTTTCGAGCGCATGGCCTTCATGGCACGGCGGGAGAGATGACGCCCGATGCGTTCAAAGTGCTGATCTACGCCGTCTGGCGGGATCGGCTTCTGGTTTTCGACGAGCCGGATTTCCCAGATCAGTGGCTGCAGGTCCCGGGCGGCACGATCGAGCCCGGAGAAGAGCCGGATGTTGCGGCCGTTCGCGAGTTTTTCGAGGAGACGGGCTTAGAAGTCGAAGTTCCTCTCCAACCGCTTTCGGTCAGCGACTATCGGTTCAGGAAGGATGACAGGGAAATCTGCCATCGCCGGCATTATTTCCTGCTTCGCCTGACGAGGGAATATCCGGACACCTGGATCCATCTCGAAGAGCATAGTTTCGACGGCGGTGGACCCATCCGCTTTCGCTTTTCGTGGATGCCTTTGGATGATGCGGCGCGCCTGCTTGGCGGCGGAATGGCGGACGCGCTTCCGCTGGTTTCGAGTGGCGCCTGACAGGCGCAAGATTTTGCTCCCATTGACGGCGCTTGTAGCAAGGCGTATTTGAAGCATTGTGAATTCGTGGTGATTTGGCCGGCCGGCTTGCAGCCACGTAAAAAAAGTCGCTAAAGGGCCGCGAGAATGTATCTACCCAAAAGATGCTTCCACGGACCGGTCGCGATTTTTCGCCGCCGGTTTTTTATTTTTTGCTGGGTTTAGCCATGCCGATCAAGATTCCCGATACTCTTCCCGCGTTCAGCACGCTCGTTTCCGAAGGCGTGCGGGTGATGACCGAAACCGCGGCGGTCCGGCAGGACATTCGTCCGCTGCAGATCGGGCTCCTGAACCTCATGCCGAACAAGATCAAGACCGAGATCCAGATGGCGCGCCTCGTCGGCGCCTCGCCGTTGCAGGTCGAGCTGTCGCTGGTGCGCGTCGGCAATCACAAGGCAAAGAACACGTCCGAAGAGCACCTCCTGTCCTTCTATCAGACCTGGGAAGAGGTGAAGGACCGCAAGTTCGACGGTTTCATCATCACCGGCGCGCCGATCGAGACGCTTGCCTATGAGGAAGTGACCTATTGGGAGGAAATGCAGAAGATCTTCGACTGGACCGAGACCAACGTCCATTCGACGATGAATGTCTGCTGGGGTGCGATGGCGGCGGCCTATCATTTCCACAGCGTGCCGAAATACGAGCTGAAGGAAAAGGCGTTCGGCGTTTATCGCCACCGCAATCTCGTGCCGTCTTCCGTCTATCTCAACGGGTTCTCGGACGATTTCCAGGTGCCGGTGTCGCGCTGGACAGAGGTTCGCCGCGCCGATATCGACAAGGTGCCGGAACTCGAGGTTCTGATGGAATCAGAAGAAATGGGCATCTGCCTGGTGCATGAAAAAGCCGGTAAGCGGCTCTTCATGTTCAACCATGTGGAATATGACTCGACCTCGCTCGCCGACGAATATTTCCGCGACGTCAATGCCGGCGTGCCGATCAAGATGCCGCACAACTATTTCCCGCACAACGACGACACGCTGACGCCCTTGAACCGCTGGCGCAGCCATGCACATCTTCTGTTTGGCAACTGGATCAACGAGATCTACCAGACAACGTCCTATGATTTGGAGAAGATCGGGACGGAGTAGTTTCGAGACGCGATGTTCATACCCTTCTTCCTGCAGCTCAAAGAGGCAAAAATTCCCGTAGCTCTGCGGGAGTTCCTGGCGCTTCTTGAGGGGGTGGAAGCGGGAATTGCCGATTTCGATGTCGAGGCCTTCTATTTCCTCGCCCGTGCGGCGCTGGTGAAAGACGAGCGGCATATCGACAGGTTCGATACGGTGTTTTCGTCCTATTTTCGTGGGCTGGAAACGGTTTCCGGCGTGTCGGGCGTTGATGCCGCCGAAATTCCGGAAGAATGGTTGCGCAAGCTCGTCGAAAAACATCTGACCGACGAAGAGAAAAAGCTGGTCGAGTCGCTCGGCGGCTTCGAGAAGCTGATGGAAACACTGAAGCAGCGGCTCGAAGAGCAGAAGGGCCGGCATCAGGGCGGATCGAAATGGATCGGCACGGGCGGTACCTCGCCCTTCGGCGCTTATGGCTATAATCCCGAAGGTGTCAGGATCGGTCAGGACCAGTCCCGCCACCGCCGGGCGGTGAAGGTGTGGGACAAGCGCGAGTTCAGGGATTTCGACGACACGGTCGAGCTCGGCACCCGCAATATCAAGATCGCGCTGAAGCGCCTGCGCCGCTGGGTGCGGGAAGGAGCGGTCGAGGAATTCGATCTGCCCGGCACGATCCGCTCCACCGCAGAGCATGGCTATCTCGATGTGCAGACGCGGCCGGAACGGCGCAATGCCGTAAAACTCCTGATGTTCTTCGATGTCGGCGGTTCGATGGACGATCATATAAAGATCGTAGAGGAATTGTTCTCCGCCGCTCGCGCCGAATTTCGGCATATGGAGCATTTCTACTTCCACAACTGCCTTTACGAAGGTGTCTGGAAGGAGAACCGCCGTCGTTCCGAGCGGATGCCGACGCTCGATCTCATCCGCAGTTATGGCGCCGATTACAAGGTGATTTTCGTCGGCGATGCTGCGATGAGCCCGTATGAGATCACTCATACGGGCGGTTCGGTGGAGCATTGGAACCAGGAGCCGGGGGCGGTTTGGGTCAATCGTATCACCGACCATTTCCGCCGCAGCGTCTGGCTCAATCCGGTGCCGGAGGATCACTGGCACTATACGACATCGATCGGCCTGCTGCGGCAGCTGATGGGCGAGCGGATGTTTCCGCTGACGCTCGGCGGGCTCGATCAGGCGACACGCCTTCTCACCCGTTGACCGTCGATTTTTCTCAGGCTGCGGCGTTGCGGCCCGCCTTCAAATCGCGCAGTTTGCCGCCAACCCATCGGGCAGGAAAATCCAAGCGGAGGACGGCATATGGCCGACAACAATTTCGAAGTTTTTGGCACGACCGAAAAAGGCGAGCCGGTCTATCGGGTGAAGATTGCCGGCGGCGGGCTGACGGCGAATGTCATCACCTGGGGTGCGGTCATCCAGGATTTGCGGCTCGAAGGCCATCAGGCGCCGCTGGTGCTCGGTTTCGAGCGCTTCGAGGACTATCTGGCGCATTCGCCCTATTTCGGCGCGACGCCGGGCCGCTGCTCCAACCGTATCGGCGGCGGGCGCTTCACACTGTATGGCAAGCTCTATCAGCTGGAACTCAATGAGCGCGGTGTCACCCATCTGCATGGCGGCAGCGATGGCATTGGGCGCAGCAACTGGACGATTGTCGAACATGCAGCCGACAAGGTCGTGTTGCGGATTACCGATCCGGACGGCCGCGCCGGTTATCCGGGCAATTGCACGGTGACGGCGACCTATCAGCTGCAGGCCGGCGGCGTGTTGTCCGTTATTTACGAAACCACCAGCGACCAGCCGACACTCGCCAATATCTGCCAGCATTCCTATTTCAATCTGGACGGTCGCGAGGATGCGCTTGGCCACGATATCATGATCGCTGCAGACCATGTGCTGGCGCTCGACGACAAGCAGGTTCCGACCGGTGAGTTGCTGGACGTCGCAGGCACGCAATTCGACCTCCGACAGATGACATCGATGAAGCGTTTCGACGGCGATACGCAGGTTCTGTTCGATCATAATTTCTGCCTGTCCGGCGAGCGCATGCGCAAACGCTCCGTAGCGCTGGTGCGGAGCAATTATTCTGGCGTCTCGATGGAAGTGCGCACGACCGAGCCCGGCATACAGTTCTACGCCGCCTTCAAGCTGCAGCAGCTGCCGGTGCCGGGTCTCGATGGCCGCCAATACGGTCCGTTTTCCGGCTTCTGCCTGGAGACCCAGGTCTGGCCGGACGCCATCAATCACAAGGGCTTCCCGAATCCGATTCTGCGTCCCGGCGAAACACTGAAACAGGAAACGGACTACGTATTTTCGCGGCAATGATGAAGCCGGCTAATTTTTATTTGCTCCGCCTAGTCGCCGGACAAGCAGTAGAAATTCCGTGTGGCGGTGATGTGATTTTATCCAGCAAGTAGAATAGGTAAGGGCAGGATTTCCAATGAAATCCTGCCTTTGTTCAATATATCGGAAAATGCTGCCCGATATCTGGATTTACATGTATCGGGCGAGCATTCTTTCCGTATTAGTTAAATTTCAACAGGTCTCGTAATATTTTTCTTCAGGATTGGCTTGCACCCGAAAGTCGGACTGCAGCTCGCGTCGTCGCGTTACGTCACTGGGGGACAAATGAGCGAGGTCACTATCAAGAAGCCGCTATCGCGGCGGCTCACCATCTTCGGTTTTGCGGCCGTTCTATTTGCCAGCGGCCTGATCGGTGGTCTTGCATGGGAACGTCAATCGCGGATGACGGATCAATCGCTGCAGGCAGAGCTTGAAAGCGATCTCGCCGTCATCGAAGACGATATGACGGCCCAGAAGCGTGCCGCTTCGGCGCTGGCGCTGACGATCGCCGCGATGCCGGAGACCGCACCCCTCATTCTCGCCAACGACCGGCAGTCCCTGCTTTCCCGTTATGCCAACATGAAGGCGGTGAAGGAGGCAAGCAGCCTGGAGATGATCACATTCAGCACCGCGGCGGCCGATGTAGTCGCCCGTGTGCATGATCCGGATGTCTTTGGCGACAATATCAAGGCGCGCCGCAAGATGGTGGCCTCGGCGCTGAGCGACAACAAGCTCGTCGCGGGTATCGAGACCGGTCGTACTGCCGTCAGCCTTTTCGCCACGGCTCCTGTCGTCAAGGACGGCAAGGTCGTCGGCGTCGCGGATGTCGGTCTCAAACTGGTCGATTCCTATTTCTCGCGCCTTTCCAAGGACGTGAATGCATTCGTTGCGCTCTACACCAAGGGCGACAACAAATTCGACAAGCAGGCATCGACTTATTCCGGCGAACCTATCCTGACGCCGGCCGAACTGCAGCAGGCTTATGATACCGGCAAGGTGCGCCGTTATGCCGAGCTGGCCGGCAAGAATTATGCGGTCGAAGCCGTCCCGCTTCTCGACTTCTTGGGTGCCAAGGTCGGCGTCCTGGAAATCGCCTCCGATATCACGCCGCTGGTCAAGGCGAGCGATACGGCGCTTTGGATGACCGTTGCGGGCACGATCGTCGTTTCCATCCTGTCGCTGATCGGCTTCCTGGTCTTCGCCCGCTCGCTTGGCGGCACCGTGCGTCGCCTGACGACTACGATGACGCAGCTGGCGGCCGGCAATCTGTCTGCCGATGTCGCAGGTCAGGATCGTCAGGACGAACTCGGCGCCATGGCTCGTGCCGTACAGGTCTTCAAGGAAAGTGCCAACGAGAACGTCCGCCTCGAACGCGAATCCAGTGAGGCGCGCGTGGCGCAGGAAAACCAGCGCGAACGGCAGACCGCGATCGACAATGCCAAGGCGGAGGACCTGCGCGCCTTCGTGCATGATATCGAGAGCGGCTTCAACCGGCTTGCCGGCGGCGATCTGACGGTGCGCATGGATCACGCCGTCGCAGCTGAATTCGAGCCGATCCGCGCCAAGTTCAACAGTTCGGTCACCAATCTCGAACAAGCGATCGGCTCGGTCGTCGGTGCCGTCTCGACGATCCGTTCCGGCCTGCAGGAAATCTCCATGGCCTCGAATGACCTTGCGAAGCGCACGGAGCAGCAGGCTGCAAGCCTTGAGGAAACCGTTGCGGCACTCGGCCAGGTCACCTCTGCCGTCAACGACAGCGCCAGCGGCGCGAGCCGCGCGCAGGGCGTTGCTGCTCAGGCCCAGGAAAAGGCCAAGCGCGGTGGCGATATCGTTGCCCAGGCGATCGAGGCAATGGGTGGTATCGAACATTCGTCCGAGGAAATCTCCAAGATCATCGGCGTGATCGACGACATCGCTTTCCAGACCAATCTCTTGGCCCTGAATGCCGGTGTCGAGGCGGCGCGTGCCGGTGAAGCCGGCCGCGGTTTCGCGGTCGTCGCCCAGGAAGTCCGCGGTCTTGCACAACGCTCGGCCGATGCCGCCAAGGAGATCAAGTCGCTGATCTCGACTTCTTCGGCGCAGGTGAAGCAGGGCGTCGATCTCGTCAGCGCCTCGGGCAAGTCGCTGGAAGACATCGTCGCCGAAGTCGCCCAGATGAGCACTTTCGTCAACACGATCACCTCGAGCACCAGCGAGCAGGCCGATAGCCTGCGCGAAGTGGCGGCATCCGCCGACCAGATGGACAAGGTAACGCAGCAGAACGCCGCGATGGTCGAAGAGACTACTGCGGCGGCCCAGAACCTGACGCAGGAGACCGAGAGCCTTGCGGAGATGATGGCCCAGTTCAAGACGAATGCGGACAATGCTACGGGCAATTATTCGTCCGGCGGGAATCGCTACCGCGCTGCCTGATCCAAGCGATTTACAATGCACACGCCGTCGGCTTCGGTCGGCGGCGTTTTTGCGTCGCGTAGAGGCGTGAAATTGGGAATTTTGCCAGATGCTTGGGCCAGAAAAGCAAAAAGCGCCGGATGGCGCTTTGCTTGTTTATATCTCTCTGGAGAGAATTGGAGCGGGCGAGGCGATTCGAACGCCCGACCCTAACCTTGGCAAGGTTATGCTCTACCCCTGAGCTACGCCCGCTCATATTCCACCGGTCCGGGGTAGTTCGCTAGACCGTGGCCGCCGTTTGTTGCGGCGACGGGCGCTATATCGCTCAGACGACTTTCAAATGCAACAGGGAAATGACGATTATTTCGAAGAAAAATTTGTAAACTTGCAAGCTGTTGAAAATATTTGATTTTCCTTGAGGTGTGCCGCCGGCTTCCGTGTGGAGGCCGGCTGCTTTCACGCGTCAGGAGGCCGGGCAGGCGGCTCCGGTATCGACCCAGGCTTTGATCAGTTCGCCGAATTCGGCCTGCGTTCCCGGCACCGGTTCGCGGCCGGCACCCGGATCCCAACCCCAGCCGACCAGTTCGTCATGCGCCATATGTTCGACGATCTGATCCATGGTCTTGCCGCCGTTGCGCGCCGGATCCTTGATCTGCTGACAAATCTGGCCAAGCGATTTGCCGACCCAGGCCATTTCGATCGGCGCGAGGTGCCAGGCTGGATTGCCGGGGATGCTCTTGATCGTATCGGCCTGACCGACGACCGGCGTGTTCTGCGGGCTGTGGCAGGTGGTGCATTGCATGCCGGGCAGGCCCATGCCGCCATCGCCGCGGAAGACCGGCGGCTGGTGCGGGTGCATGGTGGCACCCTGCAGCGGCCGGTCGGTGGCGGGGTGACAGTTGACGCAGCGCGGATGCTGGATGACCTTGCCGGCCTCCTGGAACAGCGCCACTGAGCGCTGCTGCGGGTTGGTGATCGACTGGAAGGAGGCCGCGGGCTTCAGCGTCTTGGCGTCCGACTTAGCTCCCCCTTGGGCATCCTGGGCGATAGATGCGGGCGACAGCGCCATGCCGGCGCCCACGAAAAGACAGATGGCCGCGAGGCCGGTGAAGGCGAGTTTAAGCTTCATCAGGTTGTCCTCTTCCCCGGTTCTCAGGCCGAAACGATGTTGACGATCGGAAGCTGCCGGACCGGGGCTCCGGTCAGGCGCCGCCAGGCATTGGCGACCGCCGGGCCGACGGGCGGCACGCCGGGTTCGCCGACGCCGGTCGGCTTTTCGGACGACTTGATGATTTCCACTGCCACATCCGGCATCTCGTTGATGCGGATCGAGCGGTAGTCGTGGAAGTTCGACTGGATGATCCTGCCACCCTTGCCGAGCGTCACCGCATCGAAGAGGACCGCGCCGAGCCCGTAGCCGATGCCGCCTTCCATCTGTGCCTTGATGACATTGGGGTTGATCGCCACGCCGCAATCGACCGCGCACCAGACCTTGTGGACCTGCGGTGTGCCTTCCGGTCCGACTGAGACTTCTACGACCTGGCCGACATAGGTGTTGAAGCTTTCCACCACCGCGACGCCGCGCATGCGGCCTTCCGGAAGCTTTGAGCCCCAGTTCGACATTTCGGCCGCCTTCTTCAGCACGCCCGCATGGCGCGGTTCTTCCTTCAGGAGCGCGAGGCGGCCTTCGACAGGGTCTTTGCCGATCTTCTGGAAGAGTTCATCGACAAAGGTCTCGACCGCAAAGCCGGTATGGGTATGACCGACGGACCGCCACCAGAGTGGCGGGATGACGAGTTTCACGTTATGCGAAGTGACTTTCAGATTGGGGATCGCATAGGGGAGATTCGAAGCGCCCTCGACCGAGGTGGAATCGAGATCGGCCTTACCCATGATCGACTGGCCGACAATCGATTGCTCCCAGGCGGTGATCTGGCCGTCCGCGTTGATCGCGCCGCGCATCCTGTGGGCATACATCGGGCGGTAGAACCCGCCGCGGATGTCGTCTTCGCGGGTCCACATGTGTTTCAGCGGCCGGTTGCCGCCGCTTGCCTTATAGACGTTGGCGGCCTCCTGCATGTAGGGCGAACCGAACTGCGCCTTGCGGCCGAAGCTGCCACCTGCAAGCTGGGTGTTCACCCGTACCTGCTTTTCGTCCATGCCGAGGATTTTTGCGGCAACCTGCTGATCCATGGCCGGGAACTGGGCGCCGTTATAGATATCGAGCGAGCCGTCGCCGGACTTGATGAAGACGGCATCCAGCGGTTCCATCGGAGCGTGGGCCAGGAACGGGAAGACAATCTCGGCCTCGATGCTTTGCACGCCGGGCGCCTTGAAGGCATCGTCGACATTGCCCTTGTTGGTCGCCTCAATGCCCGGCTCGCGGAATTGCCGGACATATTCCGCCGCCAGTTCCTCGGACGAGCGGGTTTCAGCCTTGGAGAGGTCCCATTCGATGCTGAGCGCATCGCGGCCTTTCAAAGCTGCGAACGTATTGTCGGCATAAACCGCGACGCCGGAGGGGATTTGCTTGACGTCCACGACACCCTGCACCTTGCGAGCTTCGGCATCGTCGAAATTTTTCACCATCGCACCGAAATGTTCTGGATGGGCGACGACGGCGATCAGCAGGTTGTCCGGCGTGATGTCGAGCGTGAAGATCGCCGTGCCATTGATCTTACCGCGGGTGTCGAGTTTCGGCAGTTCTGTGCCGATCAGCTTGAAATCCTTGGGATCCTTCAGCTTTGGTTCGCCCGGCATCTGTTTGGCTGCCTTTTCGGCAAAGGCGCCGAAGCCGCTTTCCTTGCCGGAGGCGGCATGTTTGATGCGGCCCTTTTCGACGGTGATTTCCGAGGCCGGAACTTTCCATTCGTTGGCGGCCGCGGCGACCAGCATGGCGCGGGCGGCAGCGCCGGCCTTGCGCATCTGCTCATAGGAATTGGCGATCGAACTGGAGCCGCCGGTGCCCTGCAGGCCGAAGGCGAGGTTTGCATAAATCTTGTTTTCGGTGGGCGAGTGGACGGCGCGCATCTGGCTCCAGTCGGCGTCGAGTTCTTCCGCCACCAGCGTTGCGAGACCGGTAAACGGGCCCTGGCCGAATTCGATATGTTTGGAAAGCACCGTCACCGTATCATCGGTGCCGACCCGAACGAAGGTGTTCATCGGCAGGAGAGCCGGATCACCGCCGGCCCTGACGCCGGTTGGAGCGGCAGGGAGAAGTTTCGGCGCGATCGCCACGCCGATGACGAGGCCGGAGCCGGCAATGAAGCCGCGACGGGTGGTGTTCAAATCCTGAAGCGTCATAGCTCAGCCCTCCATCGAATTGGCGGCATTATGGATCGCCGCGCGGATGCGATGGTAGGTGGCGCATCGACAGATATTGCCGGCCATCGCGCCATCGATATCCGCGTCGGTGGGTTTTGGTACCATCTGGAGCAGGGCGACGGCCGACATGACCTGTCCGGACTGACAGTAACCGCATTGCGGCACGTCGAGGCCAGCCCAGGCCGTCTTGACGGCGTCGGCTTCCTTGCCGGATACCCCTTCGACGGTGATGACTTCAGAACCGTCCACCATGGAGATCGGCGTCACGCAGGAACGGCGCGGCATGCCGTCAAGATGCACCGTGCAGGCTCCGCACTGGGCGACGCCGCAGCCGTATTTCGTACCGGTGAGCTTTTCGGCGTCGCGGATGACCCAGAGAAGCGGCGTATCGGGATCGCCGTCGAACTCTTTTTGCTGGCCGTTGAGTGTGAAGCTGACCATGGTCGGACCTCTCGTTCTTGAAACGCCGGCGCCCCGCCGGCATCGGTTTAAAGGCGACTGTGCTATCGGCCGGAGCCGGTACCGAGGGCGCGGCAAGACGCGCCGAAATAAACTTGAGATAATTGGAATAGTTATTTCTTATCAGGCAGGTAGTCGGCGTGCGAAATGCCGGTCCCCCGCATTTCAATTAAATGGTCGACCATCATACAAGGTCAAGGTGCTCACGAGATCGTGTGCGCTCGCTTGGCCGGGTGCAACATTGCCGCTATAGTCGCGCCGCCTACCAACAGAGCCATTCCGAACATGACCGAGACTGCCCCGAAAACCGCCGAGGATTTTTTCCGTTTCCTCGACAGCCTCAACATTTCTCATTCGACCAAGACGCATCCGCCGGTCTTTACCGTTGCGGAGTCGGAAAGCCTGCGCGACGAAATCCCCGGCGGCCACACCAAGAATCTTTTCGTCAAGGATAAGAAGGATCAGTATTTCGTGCTGACCGTCGAAGAGAACGCGACGGTCGACCTGAAGACGGTTCACAAGGTGATCGGCGCTTCGAGCCGCGTCTCCTTCGGCCGGCCGGAAATGCTGCTCGAATATCTCGGCGTCGTGCCGGGTTCGGTGACCGTGTTCGGGGCTTTCAACGACACGGGCAACAAGGTCACGTTCGTGCTCGACGAAGACCTGATGAAATACGACATCATCAACGGACATCCGTTGTCCAACGACGCGACGACCTCGATCGGTCGCGACGATCTGATCCGCTTTCTGGAAGCGACAGGACACACGCCGCTTGTCTTGAAAGTCACGGACTGACATACGATCTTTGCCAGCGAAACAGGCAATATTACCCAAGCGTTCCGGGAGAACACTCATGAGCGGCAGCGACAATCCCTATGGCGGCTCCTACGGTGGTCAGATGACCGCTTCGGCGAGCTTTGGCGCTGGACCTGCAGCGGGTTCGCCGGCAGCCGGTGGTTATGTCAGCGATACCAGCACGGCCGGCTTCGCCAAGGACGTCATCGAAGCATCGCGGCAGCAGCCGGTGCTTGTTGATTTCTGGGCGCCGTGGTGCGGTCCGTGCAAGCAGCTGACGCCAATCATCGAAAAGGTCGTCAACGAAGCGCAGGGTCGCGTGAAGCTCGTCAAGATGAACATCGACGACCATCCGTCGATCCCGGGCCAGCTCGGTATCCAGTCGATCCCGGCCGTCATCGCCTTTGTCGACGGCCGTCCGGTCGACGGTTTCATGGGCGCCGTACCGGAAAGCCAGGTCCGCCAGTTCATTGAACGGGTTGCCGGTTCTGAAGGCACAGACCAGGCTGCCGAGATCGAGGCAGCTCTCACGGAGGCGGAAACACTGCTCGCCGGTGGCGATATCCAGGGTGCAGCACAGCTTTACGGCGCCGTCCTGCAGGCCGATCCCGAAAGCGCCAAGGCTGCCGCCGGCATGATGCAGTGCCTGATCGCCATGGGCGAGACTGAGCGCGCCAGCCAGATGCTCGCATCCCTGCCGGAAGAGCTTGCCAAGGATGCTGCCATCCAGGCTGTCGCCAAGAAGCTCGACCAGATCGAGGAAGCCCGCAAGCTCGGCGATCCCGTCGCGCTGGAGCGTGATCTCGCCGCCAATCCGGACGATCACGCAGCGCGCCTGAAGCTTGCCAAAATCCTCAACGTACAGGGCGAGCGCGACCAGGCGGCCGAACATCTGCTGACGATCATGCGCAAGGACCGCACGTTCGAGGATGACGGCGCCCGCCGCGAGCTCTTGGCCTTCTTCGAGGTCTGGGGCCCGAAGGATTCGGCGACGATCTCCGCCCGCCGGCGTCTGTCTTCGATCCTTTTTTCGTAAAATCCACTCACGGAGGCCGGTCTTACCGGCCTCTTTTGTCGCGGCTTGTGGATCGGAGTCACGATCAGCCTTGCGTTATGGCGAGGCTGCCCCACATTATCCCCAGCGGCGAATTTACGTCGCGGTCTGGCCGCTGATCTGGGAGGTGTCGGACCCATGCATGTGGGCAATGCTAGATATCTGAAACGCGAAGATTTGCCGGAAACGGTTCCCGTTTTCCCTTTGACCGGTGCATTGCTTCTGCCCGGCGGGCAGCTGCCGCTCAACATCTTCGAACCCCGTTACCTCGCTCTGTTCGACGCCGCGATTACCGGTGATCGACTGATCGGTATCGTACAGCCATCGCTTCTGGAGGCGGGCGGCGCGGCGGAAAGTCCGCGTGCGGCGTTGTCCACGGTCGGTTGTATCGGCCGGATCACATCCTTCGCGGAGACGGGCGATGGTCGTTACATCACCTCGATCAGCGGTGTATGCCGTATCCGCCTGATCGAAGAAGTAGGTGGCGGAC
>Ga0075365_10000441_pt1 | contig 15437 bp, 14 predicted proteins | sample EndMetdeltDD1765_FD_71387 | JGI IMG/M metagenome (GOLD analysis project Ga0075365, IMG submission 71387) | Populus endosphere microbial communities from Tennessee, USA - Endosphere MetaG P. deltoides DD176-5 | ecosystem: Host-associated > Plants > Roots > Endosphere | place: USA: Tennessee... | reverse complement strand
TGACTTCCCGCGGCTGTGGCCGACGGAGGTCAGTCCGCGGATCCGGATGCTGCTCGGCGGTGATGCGGCCGGTCGCCTCGACCTGCCTGTGGTCCCGGCGCCGTCCGACCACGTGGTCGTCATGCCGATGCCCGACCCGGACCTCGACACGATGCCGCTCGTCTCGGAGTTCAAGCCCGTGCGATGGGCCTCGCGCGACGAGATGGAACGCTGCGTGACGTTGGCGACCGGGCAGGTCTTCAGCTCCGCCCTCGCGCACGGCGACGGGAGCCTGGAGGTGGACCTGCTCAACACCTTCACCGTCTCGGAGCACGCTCCGACGGCGGCCGAGGTGGTCTCCGAGGTGACCGCCTTCCTGCGCCGCGAGCGCGAGGAGGCCTGTGTCGTGACGACGGTGGTCCGTCAAGGGCGCGACTCCCTGACGGCCTCGGCCGAGGTGCACGTCGGGGACGAGCTCGTCTTCGCCAAGACCTGGAAGGCATAGCCTCATGCCCGAGTTGTGCACAGCCGCCGGCGCCGCCGCCCACGTCGACGCCCAAGGCCCCGAGCACGGCGAGCCTCTCCTGCTGATCCACGGTCTCGGTGCCCAGCTGGTGTGGTGGCGGGACGAGTTCGTCGACCTCCTCGTTGCCGAGGGCTATCGCGTCATCCGGTTCGACAGCCGTGACAGCGGGCTCGCCCCGAGATACCCGGACCAGGAGTACACCCTCTCCGACCTCGCCGATGACACCCACGAGCTCGTCGCGGACCTCGGCGTCGGGCCCGTCCACGTCGTCGGCCAGTCGATGGGCGGGATGGTCGCGCAGGTGCTGGCCATCGAGCACCCGCGCGATGTGTTGAGCCTGGGCCTGCTCTCCACCACCGCGTCATGGGGCCACCTCATGCTGCGGGACGGGCGCGAGGATCCCGACCGCGTGGCCGAGACGACCCGGGCCGAGGCGATAGCCGCGCACCTGGACCGGGAGCGCTTCTGCGCTTCGCCGGGCCACCCCTTCGACACGGAGTGGGAGACGGTGCTGGCCGGCCTCATGTGGGACCGGGGAGTCGACCCCGAGGGCGTTGCCCGTCAACGACGGGCCGTGGCGTCGCTGGAGATCACGCCGGAGGATCTCGCGACCGTCGCCGTCCCGACCGTGCTGATCCACGGAGCGGCGGACCCGGTGATCTCCGACGGCGGGTCTCTCCAGCTGCACGCGGCGATCCCGGACAGCGAGCTCTGGATCGTCGAGGGCATGGGCCACGACCTGCCACGTGCGCTCTGGCCCGACATCGTCTCTCGCCTCGTGGCGAACACGCGACGGGGTGACCCACGATGAGCGCACACCAGACCGCCGACGTCGGCTCGGGTGCTGTGCCGGTCCAGCGACGGGCCCCGCGGCCGATCCTGAGGATGCTCGCGCAACGCATCCCGCTCGGCCTGCTCACGATCGTGATCGTCACCGTGATCGTCTTCGCGTCGACCCAGCTCCTGCCCGGCAACGCGGCGCGCGCCGTGCTCGGGCGGGACGCCACCGACCAGCAGGTGGCCGACCTGGAGCACCAGATGGGGCTGGATCAGGCGATGGTCGTCCAGTACTGGAACTGGGTCAGCGGACTGCTCCACGGCGACTTCGGGACCAGCCTCGTCAACGGCCAGTCGGTCTCGTCGATGGTCGGACCACGCGTCGTCAACTCGTTCACGCTCATGGTCCTAGCCGGACTCATCGGGACCGTGATCGGTGTGCTCCTCGGGCTGTACGCCGGGATCCGCCAGGGGTCCGTGCTCGACCACCTCCTCTCGACGGCCAGCCTGGCAGTGGTGTCGTTGCCGGAGTTCGTCGTCGCCATCCTCGTGACACTGACGTTCTCCACCAGCGTCTTCCACTGGTTCCCGGCCGTCTCGACGATCCCGAGCGGGACGCGTCCCTGGGAGGATCCCTCGCTTCTCGTCCTGCCCACCATCGTGCTCGTCATCATGATCGTGCCGTACCTCTTCCGGATGATGAGAGCCGCGACGATCGAGGCCCTGGGCACCGAGTACGTCGAGATGGCCCGGCTCAACGGAATACGCGAGTCGCGGGTGCTGCGGGCGCATGCCCTGCCGAACGCCCTCGCGCCGGTCATCCAGGCCATCGGTCTCAACCTGCTCTACCTGGCGGGCGGCATCGTGGTCGTGGAGACCGTGTTCAACTACCCCGGCATCGGGCAGGGGCTCTACAACGACGTCCTCAACACCGACATCCCCGCCATCCAGTTCTCGGTGACCTTCCTGACCGTCTTCTACGTCGTGGTCAACGTCGCGACCGATGCCCTCGTGCTCGTCGCGACACCCCGGAAGAGGTGGCCCCGGTGAGCTCCGCGTCCCCGAACACCGCATTCCAGCTGCGGCGGTTCGAGTGGCTCCACGTCCTCGCCCGCGCCGCGCGCTCGGCCCGCGGCCGGGTCGGGCTCGGCCTGACCCTGGCAGTCCTAGCGGTCGCCTTCGCGGGTCCCTTCCTGGCCCCGCACGACCCGAACGAGGTCGGCGTCGTGCCAGCCTTCGCGAAGCCCGGAGCCGGCGCGCTCCTGGGCGGTGACAGCCTGGGGCGGGACGTGCTGAGCCGCCTGTTGGCGGGCGGGTGGCAGATCATCGCCCTCGCCGCCAGCGCCACGGCTCTGGGCGTCGTGATCGGCGCGATCGCCGGCATCGCGGCGGCCTACCTCAGCGGCTGGACAGACAACGTCATCATGCGAGCGGTCGACGTGCTGCTCGCCTTCCCCCAGATCGTCTTCGCGCTGCTGCTGATCTCGGTCCTCGGGAGCCACCTGTGGCTCCTGGTGCTCGCCGTGGGGCTCTCCCACGCCCCCCAGGTCGCGCGGGTGATCCGCTCGGCTTCCCTCGACGTCGCTGAGCGCGACTACGTCCAGGCTGCGGCGATCACCGGGGTCAGGCCCCCCAAGCTGATGCGGCAGGAGATCCTGCCGAACCTCACGACGCCTCTGATGGTTGAGACCGGGCTGCGGACGACGTACTCCGTCATCATCATGGCCGGCCTCGCCTTCTTGGGGTTCGGGTTCACGCTGCCCGACGCCAACTGGGGCTACATGATCAACGAGAACCGGATCGGCGCCGCGGTGAACCCCTGGGCGGTGTTCGCCCCGGCGATCGTGCTGGCCGTCCTCTCGGTCGGGGTCAACACCTTCGCCGAGGCCGTGACCCGCTGCGCCCTGACCTCCGATCCGACGACCAGGGCGGCGCTCGAGGCCGGCGAGCCGGTCACCGCCGAGGTCGCGAACGCGGACTCCGGGCTCTCCGACGGCGATCGGAGGTTGACATGAGCCGCGAGGCCGTGGTCGTCGAAGGACTGACCGTGGTGACGAGCCCGGCCGGGGCCGCAGTCGTTCGCGACGTCTCGCTTGCGGTTCGCGCGGGCGAGGTGCTCGGCGTGGTCGGTGAGTCCGGCTCCGGGAAGACGACCCTCGGACTGTCCATGATCGGGCACACGCGACGCGGGCTGGCCATCGACGCCGGGACCATCCGCGTCGACGGCACCGACATACGCGCGCTCGACCACTCCGGGCTGCGGGCCATGCGCGGCCGGACGATGGCCTACGTCCCTCAGGACCCGGGGACCGCCCTCAACCCGTCTCGACGGATCGGCAGCCAGATGGCCGAGATGGTGCGGGCACACGGTCGGAGCCGCGACGAGGCGCGCGACCGGATCGCCGAGGTGCTCGCCGATGTCGGTCTGGACGACCCGGCGCGGATCGTGCGGGCGTTCCCGCACCAGCTCTCGGGCGGGCAGCAGCAACGGATCGCGATCGCGATGGCCTTCGCCTGCCGGCCCCGCCTGATCGTGATGGACGAGCCGACCACCGGCCTCGACGTCACCACGCAGCGCAAGGTGCTAGAGACGATCCGCGACCTGTGCGCCAGCTACGACGTCGCCGCGATCTACGTGAGCCACGACCTCGCCGTGGTCGCTGACCTCGCCGACAGGGTCGCCGTCCTGTACGCCGGAGAGCTGGTCGAGCTCGGTCCGGTCGACGAGGTCCTCTACTCCCCGCAGCATCCCTACACTCGCGGCCTGCTGATGGCCGTGCCCACCGTGGAGTCGGCGCGTCGCCTGGTGGCGATGGAAGGCAGCCGCCCGCCGATGGGCGTCGGCCGGACGGGGTGCGCCTTCGTCGACCGTTGCCCCGTGAGCACCGACCGCTGTCGAGAGGTGCACCCGGACTTGGTGGGAGCGGGCTCGCCCCTCCACCACGCGCGATGCCTGCTGACCGACGACGCCGCCGGGCGTGAGCAGGTGTCGCTCCGTCCGGTTCTCGGTGTGACCACACCCATGGAGCTCGGAGCTGAGGAGAAGCCCTCGGTGCTGGCGGTGGGCGACCTGCGCGCGACGTACGGCGCCAAGGCGGTGCTGCACGGCATCGACCTGTCGATCCGGGAGGACGAGTGCGTCGCCGTCGTCGGCGAGTCCGGGTCAGGGAAGACAACCCTCTCCCGCTGCATCGTCGGACTGCACCGGTCGTGGACCGGTGAGATCTCCTTGGGGGGTGAGGCGCTCACCCCGGGCGTCCGGAACCGGTCCCGAACCTCCCTGGTGCGCCTGCAGTACATCTTCCAGAATCCCTACGCCTCACTGAACCCGCGGCGCAGCATCGGAAACGTCCTCATGCAGACGCTCGAGCGCCTCAGCGACCTCGACCGGGCTGCCCGCTACGACCGGGTGCTGGAGACCATGGATGCGGTCGCGCTGCCGCGGCGCCTCCTGAACAGCTTCCCCGACCAGCTGTCCGGGGGAGAGCGCCAACGGGTCGCGATCGCCCGGGCGCTCGTGGTCAAGCCGAAGCTGCTGATCTGCGACGAGGTCACCTCCTCCCTCGACGTCTCGGTCCAGGCCTCGGTTGTCGGGATGCTGCGCGACTCCCAGGAGCAGCAGTCGCTGTCGGTCCTGTTCGTGACCCACAACCTGCCGCTGGTGCGCAGCATCGCGCAGCGCGTGGTCGTGATGCGGGCCGGCGAGCTCGTCGAGCACGGCGATGTCGCGCAGGTGATCGACCGGCCTGCGGCGCCCTACACCCGCCAACTGCTCGACGACCTTTCCCGCTTCGGCTCCTCCCATCGTCTCGACCGGGTCGACGCCGTCGCCGACTCATCCACCACTACCCCGACCGACGGAAAGGCCCTCTGATGAACGCACCGATCGACGCCGTCACCGACCGGAGGACGATCTTCCGCTATGCCGCGGGCGCGCTAGTCGCGGTCGGCGCCGGCTCACTCCTCTCCGCGTGTGACACCGACACCGGCCCGTCCGAGGCGGGATCGAAGCCCGTGCGCGGGGGTACCTTGCGGGCCGGGCTGAGCGGTGGGAGCCCGACCGACACCCTCGACGGGACCCGGGCGATCAACAACGTCGACTTTGCTCGGATCTCCGCGCTCTACGACCCCCTCGTCGGCCCGGACGCGGACGCGCGGACGAAGCTCTTCCTCGCCGAGAGCATCACCCCCAACGACGATGCGACGAGCTGGACGATCAAGGTGCGCGCGGGGGTCACCTTCCACGACGGCACGCCCCTCACCGCGGACGACGTGCTGTTCACGCTGAGGCGCCAGGTCAGCATGCAGGCGCCCTCCATGATCGCGCTGGGGCTCGTCGACCTCGACAAGGCGCGCGTCGTCGACGAGCTGACACTCGAGCTGCCGTGCACGCGGCCCTACGCGATCCTGGACCAAGCGCTCGCCTCCAACAGCCTCTACATGGGAATCGTGCCGAGGAGCTTCGACCCGGCCGCGCCCGTGGGCACGGGGCCGTTCGAGTACCAGTCGTTCACACCGGGCCAGCAGAGCGTCTTCACCGCGAACGCCGACTACTGGGCCGGGGCGCCCTACGCGGACACCCTGGAGATCACCAACTACGCCGACGAGACTGCTCAGCTCAACGCACTGCAGTCCGGACAGGTCGACCTGATCAACCAGCTCTCGGCGTCGTCCGTCACCGTCGCCCAGGGCTTCGCGCAGGTCCTCATCGCATCGACCGCGGCGATGCTGCCCGTCGTCATGCGCTGCGACCAGGCGCCCTTCGACGACGTGCGCGTCCGTCAGGCGATGCGGCTCGTCGTGGACCGGCCCAAGCTCAACGACGTCGTCTTCGGGGGCCACGCCGACCTCGGCAACGACATCTTCAGCCCCGCCGACCCGGCCTTCGACACCTCGATCCCCCAGCGGGAGCAGGACATCGACCAAGCCAAGGAGCTTCTGGCCGAGGCTGGCCAGTCTGACCTCACGGTCGACCTGGTCGTCGCCGACATCTCCTACGGCGCGGTGCAGAGCGCCCAGGTCTTCGCCGAACAGGCCAAGGAGGCCGGCGTCACCGTCAACATCAAGAAGGTGACGGTCGCCGAGTTCTTCGGGGAGAAGTTCCTGACCTGGAACTTCTCGATCGACACCTGGTACTACGTCGACTACCTCTCCATGGTGGCCACCGCGACCGGTCCCAACGCCGTTGTCGTCGAGACGCACTTCTCGGACCCGACGTACAACGACCTGTTCAACCAGGCGATCGGTGAGCCGGACGAGAGCAAGCGGACCGACCTGATCCACCAGATGCAGCGGATCGACCACGAGCAGGGCGGCTACCTGATCCCGCTCTATCCGCCGAGCATCGACGCCTACAGCAACAACGTCCACGGTGTGCACGGGTCCAAGACGGGCGTGTCGCTCGGCAACTACGACTTCGCGTCCATGTGGGTCGGGTGAAGCGGGAGCAATGACGATCAAGCGGGGGACATACCCCGCGTCGGACTACGTCTCGCGGCCCGGTGACCGTGCGGACGTCGTCGTCGTGGGCTCGGGTCCAGCCGGGGCGACCGTCACCAAGGAGCTCTCGGCTATGGGCTTCCACGTCGTCTGCCTCGAGCAGGGACGGTGGATCGGCACCCATGAGTACACCGGCACCCGGGACGAGTACGAGCTCTCCACCTACGGGCGCTGGCACAGCAGCTCGAACGTGCGCGCCGCTTGGGAGGACTATCCGCTGAACCTCGACCGCGCCGAGGTCACGCCCGTGATGTACAACGCGGTCGGTGGCGGTTCGATCCACTTCGGGGCCTTCTGGCACCGGATGCTGCCCAGCGACTTCAAGCTGCGCTCGCTGTATGGCGTCGGGGACGACTGGCCGCTCTCGTGGGACGACCTCGCGGAGCACTACGAGGCGACGGACCGAGACTTCGCGTGTGCCGCCCTGCCCGGCGACCCGGCGTACCCGCCGATGCACGAACGTGCGCTTCCGGCCCATCCGATCAACGACTTCGGTGAGCTCTTCGCGCGCGGGATGAACAAGCTGGGCTGGCACTGGTGGCCGGCGTCCAACGCCATCGCGAGCCGCAACGCCAACGGCCTCGTGCCCTGCGCGCGTCTGGGCGTGTGCGAGGCCGGCTGCCCCAACGGCTCGAAGGCCAGCGTCGACATCACCCACTGGCCAGTCTCCCTCAAGAAGGGCGCGACGCTGGTGATCGGAGCACGCGTTCGTGAGCTCGTCCTCGACGAGACCGGCGCCGTCGACTCGGCCGTGTTCCTGGACTTCGACGGACACGAGCACGAGGTGAGGGCCGACTTGTTCGTCCTCGCCGCGAACGGCATCGGGACCTCCCGTCTGCTGCTGATGTCGACCTCAGCGCGCTTCCCCACCGGACTCGCGAACTCCAGCGACCTGGTCGGACGGCGGCTGATGCTGAACCCGACGGCGATGGCCGTCGGCGTCTTCGACGAGAGCCTCAACAGCTGGCACGGACCGGCCGGCAACACGGTGCACTCCTTCGCGTTCTACGAGACCGACGCGAACCGCGGCCACGTTCTCGGCGCGTCCTGGGGTACGACGCCCTCGGGTGGCCCGATGGCGGCGTACGCGCTGTCGACGATGGCCGGCGGACCGCGGGCCGGGCACGAGGTCGCTCCGAGCGTGAGCGAGATCCTCGGGCACTCCGTGCTCCTCTCGATCTGCACCAGCGACCTGCCCGACCAGCAGAACCGAGTCACCCTGGATCCGGAGCTCACCGACTCCAGCGGGCTGCCCGCGCCGCGCATCGTGTACGCCAAGAGCCAGAACACTGAGGACCTGGTCGAGTTCCACCTCGATCGCGCGACCGAGGCACTCGAGGCCGCGGGGGCGACGCGCGTGCTGCGGATACCGGAGATGCCCGACCAGCCGGGTCACCTCTTGGGAACCGCCCGGATGGGCACCGACCCGGAGATGTCCGTCGTCGATCCGTTCGGCCGCGCCCACGACGTCGCCAACCTCTTCATCGCAGACGGCAGTGTGTTCCCCTCCGTCGGCGCCGTCGGCCCCACGAGCACCATCAGCGCCTTCGCACGCCGGGTCGCGCACCACATCGTCGACCGCGCCATGGAGGACGCATGAGGGACGTCGGCTCCCCGGCCTCTCGGCTCACCCCGAGCCAGTTGAACACGCTCAGAGGCCTCGCCGAGCTGATCACCCCGGCGTCCGGTGAGTTCCCATCGGCCGCGGACGCCGATCCCGACGACGCCGTCCTCGAGTTGGCGCTGGCGGAGTTCGACCGGTTCCTCCCGCGGCTGCGCGCCTTTCTCGACGAGGTCGCGGCCGGTTCCTCGACCTCCGACCTGTCGGCGCTCGAGGCGACTGACCGCGAAGGCTACGCCCTCGCCTGCGACCTGCTGGTCGGGCGCTACCTGACCTGTCGACCTGTGTGGCGCCTTCTGGGCTACCCCGGCCGTGTGCCGGCGGTGCCCACGGCCGCAGAGGCCGAGCCGTACCTGCGCGAGGACCTCCTCGGCCCCGTGGCCGCCCGCGGCCCCATCTACACGGCAGTCTCCGCCACGGAACAGCGAGCACGCCCATGAGTCCCTCGATCGTGCCGCCCGAGATCAACCGGACGCGCGTCTTCATCGGCGGCGAGTTCGTCGACCCCCGGACCGGCCGGTCCTTCGCGACGCACGCCCCCTCCTCCGGAGCGGTCCTGGCCCAGGTGGCCGAGGGGGGCGAGGCCGACATCGACGCCGCGGTGCACTCCGCCCGCGCCGCCTACGAGGCCGGAGCCTGGAGTCGCTCGCCGGCCCGGCGCAAGGAGGTGCTCCAGACACTCGCGCTGCTCGTCGACGAGCACGCTGCAGAGCTCGCCGCACTCGACGCCGTCGACGCGGGCAAGGCGCTGACCGACTGCGAGAACGACGATCTGCCGGAGGTGGCCCACCTCTTCAGGTGGTACGCGGAGGCGATCGACAAGGTGTACGGCGCCGTCTCGCCCAGCACCGAGGGGTCCGTCGGACTCATCACCCGGGAGCCGGTCGGCGTGGTTGGCGTCGTGGTCCCGTGGAACTACCCCGCCGTCATGTTCGCCTACAAGGTCGCGCCGGCCCTGGCCGCCGGCAACTCGGTGGTCGTCAAGCCCGCCGAGCTCGCCCCCCTGAGCGCGCTGCTGCTCGCCGAGCTCGCGGCGCGCGCGGGCGTGCCGGACGGCGTCCTCAACGTCGTGCCGGGCATCGGGACCGTCGCGGGCCGCGCCCTCGGGCTGCACCCGCTCGTCGACGCGGTGGCGTTCACCGGGTCCACCGTGGTCGGCCGTGAGTTCCTGCGCTACGCGGCGGACAGCAACCTGAAGAACGTCGTCACGGAGCTCGGTGGCAAGAGCCCCCAGATCGTCATGTCCGACATGGCCGGGGGACTCGATGTCGTCGTGAGTGACCTCGCCCTGGCGGCGTTCGCCAACGCCGGGCAGAACTGCACCGCAGGCTCTCGCGTCCTGGTCCCGCGCGGGCTCGCCGAGGAGGTGATCGACCGGCTCACCGCCGCCGCCGCGGCCGTACGGGTCGGGGAGCCACTGGACCGGACGACCGAGATGGGTCCTCTCATCACCTCGACCGCCGTCGAGCGGGTTGCGCGATACGTTGACCGGGCGATCGAGCAGGGAGCCCACGTGACGACCGGCGGCTCCGCCGTCCTGACGTCGTCGGGCGGCTCGTACTTCGCACCGACCGTCGTGCGCGACGTCCGCCCCGACTCGGCGGTGGTGCGGGAGGAGATCTTCGGCCCGGTCGTCTGCGTCCTGGGCTTCGATGACGAGGCCGAAGCCCTGCGCCTGGCCAACGACACGGACTACGGTCTGGCCGCCACGGTCTGGACCCACGACCTCGACACCGCCATTCGCATGTCCCGCGGCATACGGGCGGGAACGATCGCCGTCAACGGCTACAGCGAGGGCGATGTCACCACCCCCTTCGGCGGCCACCGCACGTCCGGCTTCGGGGGGCGCGACGGTGGGCTGCAGGCGTTCGACCAGTACACCGAGCTGAAGACGACCTGGGTCACCCTGCGGTGACGGGCCGGCACATCACCCTCCCCCACGTTCCGAGGAAGCCCATGAACAGCGACTGTGCTCCGCTCCCGACCATCGACGTCGCGCGATACCGCAGCGCCGACCCCGATCTGCTGGTCGAGCATCACCGGACGATGGCAGCGGCCCTGGCGAAGGCAGCACCCGGCTTCGTCAGCGCCCAGCTGGCCAGGCTCGAGGACGGCACCTGGCTCGACCTCGTGACCTGGGAGTCGCGGGCCGCAGCGGAGGCCGGGATCGCCGCCGAACCGTCGATCCCCGAGTTCGTCGAGTTCGTGCAGCACGTCGGTGACATCGTGTGGTCGGCGACCGCGGAGGTCGTCTCCGCCCGGGTCGCCGAGCTCACCGGCCACCGGGAGACCTGCGATGACTGAGGTCGCGCGCGGATTCGCCAGCGACAACTATGCGGGTGTCCACCCCGCTGTCCTGGAGGCGATCGCCAAGGCGAACGTGGGCCACATGCGCTCCTACGGCGCCGACCCTGTCACGACGCGAGCCCAGGAGCTCTTCCGGGAGGAGTTCGGCCAGGACATCGAGGTCCTGCTGACCTTCAACGGCACGGGCGCCAACGTGGTCGGCCTGCAGGCGATCTTGTTCCCCTTCGAGAGTGTCATCTGCGCCGACACTGCACACATCCACGTCGACGAGTGCGGCGCTCCCGAGCGCTTCCTCGGTAGCAAGCTGGTCGACGTCGCCACCACCGACGGCAAGCTGACGCCGGCCCTCGTGGAGGCTGCGGCCGGCGGCGTCGGCGACCAGCACCACGTGCAGCCCCGGGTGGTCTCGATCGCTCAGCCCACCGAGCTGGGGACGCTCTACCAGCCCTCCGAGATCGCTGCGCTGGCCGACTGGGCGCACGACCACGACCTCCTGCTCCACCTCGACGGAGCTCGACTGCCGAACGCCGCAGCCGCGCTGGGGTGCTCGCTGGGCGACCTCGGCGCACCGCTGGGCGTCGATGTGATGTCGTTCGGCGGCACGAAGAATGGGGCCATGGGCGCCGAGGCCGTCATCTTCTTCAACGCGGAGAACGACGTGCGGGCCCACCGGCTGCGCTACCTCCACAAGCAGTCGATGCAGCTAGGCTCCAAGATGCGCTTCATAGCCGCGCAGCTCGTGGCGCTCCTCGAGACGGGTCTCTGGCGTGAGAACGCGACGCGGGCCAACCGGGCGGCGGAGCTGCTCGCCGCCGAGGCCGGGAGGCTTCCCGGCGTAGAGATCTCCTACGCCGTGGAGGCGAACGCCGTCTTCGCCGTGATCCCACCGGGCGTCGCCGCAGCTCTGCAGCGCGAGTACCCCTTCTACGTCTGGGACGAGAGCGCTGGTCAGGTCCGGTGGATGACGTCGTTCGACACCGAGCCGGACGACGTCCATCGCTTTGTCGAGCATCTCGCCGCCCTGCTCGCCGCCTAGGTGTACCGAGCCAGGACGTTGGTAGCGGCGAGCCTGGTTGAACGAACGAGAACCTCCGAATGGGATGTGGCTTGTCTACGGCCCCCTCCAACCCTGGAGCCGCGGGCCCGTGTCTTCGACGACCTCTCGCTGGCCGTTCTCGACGACGACCGGCTGACTTAGAGAGACCGAGCCGGCTTCGGTCGTTGTCGCACCGCGATGCTGGTCACGTCGTGCGCCGGACGAGCCCGCGCGCCACGTCGAGGCCGAGCGGGATGAACAGGACGCTCCAGATCACCAACGCGGCTTGGCGGAACGGCAGGCTGCCCGAGACGTTCGCCGGGGTCACCAGCACGATGATGACGACCCCTGTCGCCAGGACGGTCCACTTCCACGGCCCCTGCCACACGCCAGCCCTGACGATGGCGATCCCGCCCACGATGGCACCGAGCGCGAGCACGATCGAGGTGATGCCGAAGAACGTGCCGACGATGACGGCTGCCGACGAGTCGTTGGCCTTGCCGCCGATGAATCCGCTGCACAGCTCTGCCGCGGACAAGCCCAGGAGACCCACGACCGCAGCCCACAGGCCGATCCGTCCCGCACCGCTGGACCCAGTCACCCCGAGTCGCAGGGCACCGACGAACCCGGCGGCCTGCAGGACGTGCACGAGCACGAGCACGACCGCCTCGACGAGGAACACGCCGGTCGAATGCGGATAGCTCCACTGGGTGTCGGGCACGTCACCGATGTGGATCCCCAGCAGGACGCCCAGGGGGAGAGCGATCACACCTGAGAGCGCAGCGGCCGACCCGAGCGGTCGCACGGAAGCGGCGGCGTGCGTGTCGGTACCAGCCATGGTGCCCCCCGGTCAGGTCGATTCGCTCGAATCAGGGCGACCGTATCCACGCCTGCCCGATCACCACGGTCTGTTTCCGAACGGGAAACAACGTCGTGGGATCGGTCAGCCGAGGGCTGCGCGAGTGATCGACTCGGTGAAGTCGGCCATCAGGTCGACGGCAGTCGCCAGCTCGGGCCGGTCGTCGCCGCGGCGGCGATGTGCGTAGTACCAGCTCTCCGGCAGACCCCGCAGGGTCACGCGCTTCAGCTCGGGTGGCAGGTTGGCGGTGAGAGCGAGCGGGACGACCGTGACCTCCCGCCCCTGCAGGACGCGGTGCGCGACATGGGCGGTGTTGGTCGCCTCGATCGCCACGAGCGTCGCCGACTCCAACGGTCGGACATCAGCCAACACGAAGGGCAGCATGTACTCGTCGGGCAGGTCGGGCGCGTAGATCATCGGCAGGCGAGCGAACTCCTCGGCCGACACCTCCCGCTTGAAGGCCAGCGGGTGCTTCGCGCTCACCAAGCCGACCCGGCGGATCGCGGACAACCGCGTGGACTCGACCCCGGGCTCCGTCGAAGTCCCGAACGTAAGGACGGCGTCGACCCCTCCTCCGAGCAAGTCCGGCGTCAGCCTCGGGAACGGCGTCGGCACCGGCTCGATCGAGACCCCGGGATGGACGTGCCGCAGTGCCAGCTCCAGCGTCAGCAACGCGTTCGGCAGCAGCGGTGCCACCACGCCGACTCCCGCAGGCACCGCCAGCCGCAGGACCGTCGACGACTCGCCGGTCGCCGCGAGCTTCGCCTCCTCCACGCTTCGCAGCAGAGTCGGAGCGAACTGGATGAACCGCTGGCCCGCGGGAGTCAGGCCGAGAAACCCACCCGAGTCCCGCAGGATCAACGGCACACCCAGCGAGGCCTCCAGACGCTGAACCCGCTTGGTCACCGCCGAGACCGAGACACCGAGAACCCCAGCAGCTTGCCCGAAGTGCTGTTGACCAGCGACCACCAAGAAGCACTCGACCGCATCGAGGTCGACAGGAGGCATGACCGGCATCCTCCCAGCCGAGGGCCAATCTCGGCGTTCGCCCACGCCCCGCGAGAGGGCATGCACATACTGAGCCGGTCCCGCCGCGGACGCCATGGGGGTGAGCGTCGCGGCCACTGATTGCTCCTCGGAAGGATCAACCCCATGAAGCGCTTCGCCTGCGGCGACGTCGTACCCGGCTGCGACGCCACCTTCGTCTGCGACAGCGAGGACGACATCCTCGCCCAGGTCGCGCAGCACGCCGCCGAGGTCCACGGCATGACCGAGGTGCCCGAGGCCGTGGTCGTCCAAGTGCGTGAGCGCATCGTCGCCGTCGCCTGAGCCAGTTTTCGACGGCGCCGGCGAGCAGCTCCCGGGGCCGAGGGAGCTCGCCGGCGTCATCCGCGGCGTGGGCATCCACGCCGAGTTCCAGCCGATCATCGACCTGGCGCGTGCCAGCGTGGTCGGCTACGAGGCGCTGGCCCGCTTCGAGGGGCCGGTCAGAAGCCCGCTGCCGTGGTTCGAGGCTGCGAAGGTCCACGGCCGGCTCGACGAGCTCGAGGCCGCGGCCCTTCGCTGCGCGCTCGACGCGCACGCGATCCTCCCGACCAACACCTTCCTCACCGTCAACATCGGTCCGGCCGCGATCGACGCGCCGGCGGTCCGGGAGGTCTGGCGGGACTTCCCGAGCCTCGGTGGTGTCGTCGTGGAGCTCACCGAGCACGAGCGGGTCGAGTCCTACGAGGCGCTCGAGCCGGTCCTGACCAGGCTGCGTGCCGCCGGTGCCCTGCTGGCAATCGACGACGCCGGCGCAGGGTACGCCGGGCTCCAGCACGTGCTGACCCTGCGACCGGACGTGATCAAGCTGGACCGGGCTCTCGTGGAGGGACTCGACCGCGACGAGGCCAAGCGGGCGCTGGTCGAGATGGTCGGCACCCTGGCCGGCCGGCTCGACGCCTGGCTGCTCGCCGAGGGCATCGAGACCGGCGAGGAGCTCGACGTGCTCGTGGGGCTCGGGGTGCCGCTCGCCCAGGGCTACTTCCTCGGCCGGCCCGGCCCTGCGTTCCCAGCCATGGACACCGACGCCGCCACCCGGATCATCAGCCAGGTCAAGCGTCAAGACGACCACGGGCTGCGGCTCCTCCTCGAGCACGTCCCGGTGTCGCGTGACTACGACGGCGCCGTGGCCGCACTGGCGGACGAGAGGGTCGACGTGGTGGTGCTCCTCGACGACTGGCAGCGACCGGTCGGCACCCTCGACGTCGACGGCATCGTGCACGCCGTCCGCGACTCCGGTCTCAAGGTGAACGTCGACACTCCCGCGACCGACGCCGTCCAGCGCGCGATCGTCCGGTCCTCGTCGCACCGGTTCGCGCCGCTCGTGTGCATCGACGACGCCGGCCGCTACGTCGGCGTCGTACGCATGGAGCGCCTGGTCGAGCACCTCACCCGACCCGACAGTCGCTCCTGACCCACGTCTTCTCGGGCGTGACTTGGACCGTCGGATGGTCGTTGTGTGAACATCGGACCCACGGCCCGGGGGGCCCGTTCACGACCGCGATACTGGAGGAATGTCGGTGGCCGAGCTGCTCACTCGAGTGCGCACTCACCCGGTGTTGGGCCGGATCTTCCGGTTCCGTCCGCTGGCCCCGCTGATCGCCGCGCTGCTGATCTTCGCGACGGCGACAGCGACCGCCGAGGCCCCGACCGGCTCGGTCATCTATGGCCGGGTCAAGGCGCAGGACGTCCGGCTGTCGATGCCGCCGACCAACGACCCCAAGGGCATCGCGATCTACTTCCACGGCCAGAACGGCGGCGTCGACAACCGCATGGACGAGCCGTGGCT
>Ga0075365_10000440_pt1 | contig 15439 bp, 4 predicted proteins | sample EndMetdeltDD1765_FD_71387 | JGI IMG/M metagenome (GOLD analysis project Ga0075365, IMG submission 71387) | Populus endosphere microbial communities from Tennessee, USA - Endosphere MetaG P. deltoides DD176-5 | ecosystem: Host-associated > Plants > Roots > Endosphere | place: USA: Tennessee... | reverse complement strand
GTCGGTGACGTTGTCGTTGTTCGCGGCGGGATTGGGGACGAAGAAGTTCGCCGGCAGGCCCGCGGCGGCCGCGTTCTGACGGCGCGTCAGGTCTCCTTCGAGATCGCTCGCGGCGTTCACCGGTGACGGCACGGCCGGCGAGAAGCGCGCGGCCAGCGCGGTGCTGGTCCACGTCTGGGCGCCGCCGGTGTAGGCGTTCGCATTGCCGGCGTCCCGCGAGCCGTTCAGGTAGGCCAGGAAGATCGGCAGCGGCGTGGTCCCGGTGCCGGCGCCGAAGTAGGCGAACGACCCGGCGCGGTTGGCGGCGCCCGAGGCGTTGTTCGCCTGGAGGTTGGCCATCGCGTTGCGGAACTCGGCGAGGAAGCCGTTGTTGACCAGGTTCTCGCCGCGGATGGTGTTGTAGTTGATCGACGACCACTGATCCATGCCGCGCGTCCCGATGTATCGCGCCTCGACGGCCATGTCCTTCGAAAGCGATCGCTGGATGCCGACGTTCCAGGTGTGCGCCGAGGCGACCTTGATGTCCGGCGCGAACCCGTTCAGGTTGTCGGACCGGTTTGGACGAAGCGCGATCGGATAGGTTGGCGACTCGGGAAACGCCGCGTTATAGAGACGGTTCGTCTGGCTCAGGAGTACGGGCCAGGATTCTCCGGGGTTGACCAGGCCCGTCCCTTCGTTGCGGCTCAGGCTGATGGTGCTGCCGGCGTTGCCGCCGAAGAGATCGGTGAAGACCGCCAGACCCTGCCGCTCGTAGGCCACCGAGTAGCCGCCGCGGACCGTCGCCTGTTCGGGATCGCCAAGGACCGCGCGCCACAATCCGTCCTGCTGGTTCGGCCGCCACGCGATCTGCGCCGAGGGCGAGAGATTGTTCCAGTCCGTCTCGTACCCGAGCGTGCCCTTGGTGAGCTGCCTGAAGACCGGGACCGGCCCGCCGGTCGCGTTCGGCGCGAAGAAGTTGCAGCGCGAATACGTCCCGCCGTCGCCGAGCCCGGTCATGCCGCAGACGTCGGCCATGGTCACGGTCGACATCGTGTCGTTCCCGGCGGAGAACGGCAGCTGCACGTCCCAGCGCAGGCCGCCGGTGAGCGTCACCGTCGGCGAGAGCCGCCACGAATCCTGGGCGAACGCGGAATACATGTCGACCCGCCCTTCGCGGCGGCGGGGCCCGAACGCGACGTACTTGTTGGTCTCGGGATCGAGCGCCGCCTGGCCGGTCACCTGGGTGACGCGCCCGGTCAGCAGCCCGTACAGCTCGCGCGCGTCGGTCAGCTGCGCGGCGGACGCATTGGCGAAATTGGCCGTGGTGAAGAGACCGTTGGCCGGATCGTTCGCCGCGTTGAACCCCAGCTGGATGCCGGGGACCACCTGCTGCGCGTTCTCCCACGCGGTCGCGCGGAGGAACGACCCGCCGAAGCTGACGCTGTGCCGCCCCTTGAGCCAGGTCAGCGACTCGTCGATGCTGTAGGTCGGCGCGGCGCGCCAGTTCGGGCTGTTGTTGGTGAACCAGTTGGTCAGACCGATGTTCTGGTCGAAGTCGAGCGCGTAACCCCCTTCGTCGGCGAAGGTCTGGAGGCCGGTTCGCGACGAGGGGCCGGCGTCGCCGAAGTACGACGCGCCGCCGAGCGCGGTGACGCCGCCGCGCAGCTCGTTGACCTTGTTGCCCGACAGCGTCGACCGCAGGGTGAAGGAGTACAGCGGACGGGTCGAGAGGTAGTCGCGCACGTTCGGCGCCCCGGGGAACCGCGCATCGGTGTTGTTCAGATAGTCCGCCGTCCGCTCGGCCCAGATCACCTGCGCCGATCCGGTCAGGCGGTGCCGGTCGGTCAGGTTGTAGTCGATCTTCACCGTCGGCTGGTGCTCGAACAGACGGCTCGGGCTCAGCCAGACGTAGCTGTTCAACAGCGGATCGCTGGTCGCGCTCTCCGTGCCCGTCGTGGCCATCGACGCGCGGATCCGGTTCAGGACCGAGAGGACCGTCGGGTCGAGCGCCGAAATCTGGTCGTTCTGCCTGGCGAGATCGAGCACGTTGACTTCGCGGGTCTGCCCCCCGGCCGTGTAGCGGAAGAAGCCGTCGAGCGCGCGCGGGTTCAGGACGGTCCGGGTCCGCGTCGGGTTGTTGGGAAACCGCAGCTGCTCGTAGTGCGTGAAGAAGAACGCCTTGTTGTGGCCGTCGTAGAGGCCGGGAATCACGATCGGACCGCCGAACCGGGCGCCGTACTGGTTCAGCGTCACGTCGTTCTTCGGCAGGCTGTTCCGCTCGTTGAACCAGTAGTTCGTGTTCAGCCGCGGATCGCGCCAGTACTCGTAGGCACTGCCGCTGAACTGATTGGTGCCCGAGCGTGTCGTGAAGTTGATGCTGACGGCGCCGCTGCCGCCGGTCTGCGCGCCCTGCACCGCGGTCGTCACGTTGACCGCTTCGACGGCGTCCTGCCGCGGCGTGACCGAGGCGAAGAACGAGTCGGACGAGCGCAGGAAGTTGTCGTTGTTGCTGACGCCGTCGAGCGTGATGCTGACGAACGACTCCGGCAGGCCGTTGATCCGCGACTCCCGATTGGTCGTGGAGGTGTTGATGCCGGGCAGGAACGTCACGGCGTTGAGCGCGTTGCGCGAGGCGGTCGGCATCCGGTTCAACTGATCCGCGTTGAGCGTCGACGACACCGTCGCCGTCTGCGTGTTGATCAGCTCCGAGCTGGCCGCGACGGTCACCGTCTCTGACAACTGGCCGACTTCGAGCACGGCTTTCAGGGACGCCGGCGTCCCCGGCAGGACGCGGACATCCGACAGGACGACGGTCTTGAACCCGCTCAGCGAGACTGTGACGGAATACACGCCGGGCGGGACGCCCGGCACGCTGAAAAGTCCTTCGCCGTTCGACACGGCCTCGAACGACACGCCCGATTCATTCTTGACGACGACGGCGGCACCGGGAATCGCTCCGCCCGCGCTGTCGGTCGCGGATCCCGAAATGGACGATGTTGCCTGTGCGAATGCGAGCGTCCCGCTCAGCGCGGCGAGCGCCGCCAGGACAGCCACGCGGCGCATACTTCGAGTGATCAAGGCCCCTCCCTCCTTGAAACGAACGACACGAACGTCGAGTTGAAGAGGAGACGCTACGCGTGGGCAGGGGCGGGAATCAACGCGGATGGGACGAACGACAGCGTTGCCCGCTCGCGGAACGAGCGGACAACGCTCGATGGCGCGACGCTACCAGTTGATGCGGAACATGATCTGCCCGAGACGGCCGCCCGGATCGTAGGTGTTGCTCGGATCGGTGTAGGCGGTCGTGGTCTGGAAGATCGTCGCCCCCGAGCCCGGGTTGGCGACCGGGTCGAAGTTGATGTTGTCGAAGACGTTGAGAATGTCGAACTTCAGCTCGAAGTTCGTCCGGCCGTGGATCGGGAACTGCTTGCCGACGCCGATGTCGAAGCGGGTGAACCACGGAGCGCGGATGATCGTCTCACGCGGAGCGCAGTCGCCGGCCCTGACCTGTACACAGCCGTTGCCGTTGGCCGGCGCGATGTAGCGCCCTTCCGGCACGCCCAGGCTCGCCGAATACCCGGTGGCCGTCGTCGAGCTGGTGCTGAATGCCCGGCGCGTGTTGTCGACCACGTCCTGCGGCAGCACGTACACCGTCCTCAGTCCGGTCGCGGGATCGTTCCGGATGTCGAACTTGTACATCTTCTGCAGGTCGGCCTTCGACATCCCGATCAGCCGGACGTTGCCGAAGTTGACGACGCGCGCCTGGATGCGGCCGACGCCGTTGAAGCTCCAGCCGCCAAGCACGCCGTTCAGCACCGGGTTCAGGTTGTTGCCGAACCGGTGGCCGCGGCCGACCGGCAGGCTCCAGTCCCACTGCGTCTTGATCGCATGACGGACGTTGGTCGACGTCACCATCTGGCGGCCGAACGAAAACCCGTCGAACGCCGAGCCTCCCTCGATGGCGTACTGATAGTTCACGTTGGCGGAGAACCCGTTCGAGAGACGCCGCCGCAGCTCGAGCTGCAGCGCGTGGTAGTCGCTGAACGCCCCGCTGTCGGTGACGTTGACGTCGTCGATGTCGGGATTGGGCAGGAAGAAGTTCGCCGCCAGGCCGGCCGCGATCGCATTGGCGCGCCGCGTGGCGTTGCCGTCGAGATCCGTTTCGGCCGAGGCGACCGGATTCGGATTGGTCCCGACGAGACGGCCGGCGAACGTGGTGTTGGTCCAGTTGGTGCCCGAGTAGGCCGCCGCGTTGCCGACGTCGCGCGATGCGTTCAGGTAGGCGAGATAGATCGGCAGCGGGTTGGTGCCCGAGTTCGGACCGAAGTAGGCGAACGAGCCGGCGCGACTCCCGCCGACGGCGTTGTTCGCGGCGAGGTTGGCCATGGCGAGCTTGAACTCGTTCATGAAGCCGTTCTTGACCAGGCTGTCGCCGCGGACGGCGTTGTAGTTCAGCTCCGACCACTGATTCCAGCCGCGCGTCCCGACGTAGCGCGCCTCGATCGCCATGTCGCGCGAGATCGATCGCTGGAAGCTGGCGGTCCAGGTCCCGGCCGACGCGACCTCGAGATCGGGCGCGAAGCCGGCCATGTCGTCGGCGCGGCCGGTCCGCACCGGGATCGGAAAGGACGGGTTGGGGTTGAACGGCGCGGTGTAGATGCGGCTCGACTGCGACAGGAAGATCGGCCATTGCTCGCCGGGCAGCACGAGGTTGCCCTGGGCGTCGGTGCGGCTCAGGCTGATGGTGCTGCCGGGGTTGGTCCCATAGATCCCGGTGAACACCCCCATGCCCTGGCGCTCGTACGACACGGTGTAGCCGCCGCGCACGGTGGCCTGCTCGGGATCGCCGAGGATCGAGCGCAGCCAGCCGCTCTGCACGTTGGGCCGCCACGCGGCGCTGATCGAGGGCCCGAAGTTGTTCTTGTCGGTCTGGTACCCTTCGGTTCCGCTCGTCAACTGCTTGAACGACGGGGTGACGCCATTCGCGGCGACGCCCTGGGTAAAGAAGTTGCAGCGCGAGTACATCTCTCCGTTGCCGACGCCGGAGATCCCGCACATATCGGCCATCGTCACCGACGACATGATGTCGTTCGAGGCCGAGAACGGCGTCTGCAGATCGTAGCGGACGCCGCCGGTCAGCGTGAGCGTGGGCGCGAGGCGCCAGGAGTCCTGCGCGAAGCCGGAGAACACCCGCAGGCTGCCCTCGCGCCGGCGCGGGCCGAACGCGACGTACTGGCCGGTCGCCGGATCGAGCGCCGCCGTGCCGTTGATCGAGCTGACGCGGCCGGTGAGGAACGCATAGAGCGCCCGCGCGTCGTCGAGCTGGCCGGTCGAGGCGTTCGGGAAGTTCGCGGTCGAGAACATCGTCCGGGCCGGATCGTTGGTGGTGTTGAATCCGACGTTGATCGTCGGCACGATCGTCTGCCCGTTCTCCCAGGCGTTGGCGATCAGCGCGCCGCCGCCGAAGCTGAGGCTGTGTTTGCCCTTGAGCCAGGTCAGCGACTCGTCGACGCTGTAGGTCGGCGCGGCACGCCAGCTGGGACCGTTCTGCACGAACCAGTCGGTCGACAAGGGGTTCACGATCGCGTAGCCGCCCATGTCCTCGAAGGTCTGCGGCCCGTTGCTGGCCAGGTCGCCGAAATACGAGGCGCCGCCTTTGGCGGTGATGCCGACGCGGACCTCGTTGACCTTGTTGCCCGACAGCGTCGACCGCAGCGAGTAGGAATGCAGCGGGCGCCGGGAATGGAAGAAGCTGAAGTTGGTGGCGCCCGGGAAACGGACGTCGCCGCCGTTCAGGTAGTCGGGATCGCGCTCGGACCAGATGATCTGGTACGACCCGGTCAGACGGTGCCTGTCCGAGAGGTTGTAGTCGATCTTGAAGGTCGGCTGGTGCTCGAACAGCCGTCCGGGGCTCAGCCACACGTACTGATCGAGGAGCGGATCGCTCGACGCCGTCACGCTGCCGCGCACGGCCGTCGATTTCGTCGCCGCCGCGATCCGGTTGATCAGCGACATCATCATCGGGTCGAGCGCCGTCGACTGGCCGTTGGCCCGCGCGAGATCGAGGACGTTGACTTCGCGGGTCTGGCCGCTCACGGTGTAGCGGAACCACCCGTCCACGGCGCGCGGATGGAGCAGCGTCCGGGTCCGGGTCAGGGTGTTGTCGAAACGCAGCTGCTCGTAGTGCGTGAAGAAGAACGCCTTGTTGTGCCCGTCGTAGAGCCCGGGAATCACGATCGGCCCGCCGAGGCGGACGCCGTACTGATTCAGCTTGATCTCGTTCTTCGGCAGGTTGTTCCGGATGTTGAACCAGTAGTTGGTGTTGATCAGCCAGTCGGAATAGGTATTCCGGTAGTACTCGTAGCCGCTCCCGGCGAACCGGTTGGTGCCCGAGCGGGTCGTGAAGTTGATGCTGACGGCGCCGCTGCCGCCCGTCGTCGCGCCCTGCACGGCCGTCGTGACGTTGACCGCCTCGATGGCGTCCTGCCGCGGCGTCACCGAGGCGAAGAACGAATCCGAGGAGCGCAGGAAATTGTCGTTGTTGCTGACGCCGTCGAGCGTGATGCTGACGAACGACTCCGGCAGCCCGTTGATCCGCGACTCGCGATTGGTCGTGGCGGTGTTGATGCCCGGCAGGAACGTGACCGCGTTGAGCGCGTTGCGCGTCGGGGTCGGCATCCGGTTCAGCTGATCCGAGTTCAACGTCGACGAGACCGTCGCCGTCTGAGTGTTGATCAGCTCAGAGCTGGCGGCGACGTTCACGGTCTCGGTGAGGTTGCCGACTTCGAGCACGGCCTTGACCGACGCCGGCGTCCCCGACAGCACGCGGATGTTGTTGATCGCCGCGGTCTTGAATCCGCTGAGCGAGACGGTGACGGTATAGAGGCCCGGCGCGACGCTCGGGACGGTGAACAGCCCTTCGCCGTTCGACACGGCCTCGAAGGACACACCCGACTCGTTCTTGACGACAACCGCGGCGCCCGGAATGGCGCCGCCGGCGGTGTCGAGGACCGACCCGGAAATCGACGATGTACCTTGTGCGGAAACGAATGTGCAGGACAGAACAACCAGGACTGCCGTGACCACGGCAGCCAACGAGCTTCGTCTTCTCAAGGCCCCTCCTCCTTGAAACCGAAGTTGATGGGACGCTGGGGAACCTTATATGTCCACGGCCACGAAAGGTCAACATTCTTATGGCATGCTTTGCAGTCATGAGGGTCATTCCGTTCTGCCTCGCGTCGGTGCTGGCCGCCTCGTTGTTCGGGCAGCAGCCCTCAGAGAGGGGTGCAGATCTCCTCGCCGTCACCTTTGCCGCGGTCGGCGCCGACGGGCAGCCGGCCGCCGGCCTCACGCCGGCCGACGTCAGCATCAAGATCGACGGCCGCGCGCGCGACATCCGCTCGCTGCAGCTGATCTCGCTGGCGGGCGGCGGATCGCTCCCGGCGCCGTTCGGCGGCAACGGCCTGAACTCCGACGGCCGCAGCGTGGCGCTGATCGTGGACGACGAGTCGTTTGCCGCCGGCGGGGAACAGGTGCTGCGGCGAACGGCCGACCGTCTGCTGAACGGGTTGTCGCCGTCCGATCGGCTGTCGCTCGTGACCATCCCTCACGGCGGGGTCCGCATCGCGCCGACGACGGACCGCACGCGGATCCGCACGGCCCTGGCGTCGCTGGTGGGGCGCGGTCCCGCGACGCAGACCGGGTCCGATCTCGCCTGCCGCACGCGCGACACGCTGCAGGCGCTGACCGCCTATCTCAGCGGACCGGCGGCACCCGCGACGCCGACCATCGTCGCCTTCCTGACCGCCGGCCTGGCCGCGCCGCGGCGCGACGCCTCCGTCAGCCTGGCGCCGGGCCGCTGCGAGCTGCTGCTCGACACCTTCCGTGAAGCAGGCGCCGCGGCCGGGCGGGCGCGCGCCCAGTTCTATGTCGTGCCGCCGGTCGACATCATGTCGGTGGGAACGCTGGAGCGGGAGAACATCGCCGGCGCCGGCTCGCGCGGATCCGACAATCCCGTCGAAGGGATCGAGCAGCTGATGGGCGTGACCGGCGGCAAGCTGCTGAACCTGGGCAGCGGCGACCAGACCGCGTTCGATCGGATCCTCGCCGAGAGCAACGCCTACTACGTCGCGACGATCGAGCCGCAGCGATCGGATCGGGGCCGTTCGCACGCGCTCGAGATCGCCGTCGCGCGCCGCGGCGTCGAAGTGCGCGGCAGCCGCGCGATCACCTTCGTCGACCCCGACACGCGCGGTCCGCGCGCCGCGTCGCCGTCCCCGCGCGAGATGCTCGCGACCACGGCGGTCTTTCGCGACCTGCCGCTGCGCGCGGCGGCGTACTCCTCGTTCGAGGAGCCGGGCGGCCAGGTCCGGATCCTGGCGCTTGCCGAGACCGTCGAGCCGGACGTCAAGCTCGCGTCTCTCATGGCGGCGGTGTTCGATCGGGACGGCAAGGGGATCGGCAGCTGGGTGGCGCAGCCGGCGGATCTCGAGCGCACCCCGGTCATCGGTGCCATGTCGGCGCCTCCCGGCGCGTACCGGCTACGGGTGGCCGCGATCGACTCGACGGGACGCAGCGGAACGGCGGACTACGACGTCGAGGTGGATCTCGCGCGGACGGGGCCCCTCAAGATCAGCTCGGTCATCCTTGGGCTCTCGCGCGGCGGCGCGTTCGTGCCGCGGCTGCAGTTCCTCGCCGAGCCCGTGGTGATCGCGTACGTCGAGATGTCCGGCGCGGCCGCGGGCGCGAAGGTGACGGCGACCGTGGAGCTCGCCGACGCGGCGAACGGGCCGGCGCGGATCTTCGTGCCGCTGGCGATCGAAGCCGGCGCGTCGGGCCGCTACGTCGGGAAGGGCGCGCTCCCCATCGGCGCGCTGCCGCCGGGCGACTACATCGTTCGCGCCATGGTCGGTCTCGACGCGCACCCTCCCACGCGCGTTGTCAGAACGCTGCGAAAAGTCCCGCCCGCTAGATAGCGGGTGCCACCTTCCTGAGCGTCCGGGTCACGCGGGCGGCCGTGCCGTCGCCGAGCCTGACGATACCGCGCACCACGTAGTCGCCCGGCGGCAGCGCGCCGACCGGCAGCGCCCCCTTGGCCAGCACCCGTGAAGCGTCGACGCGGGCCAGCGCCAGCGGCACGGCCACGAGTGCCGGACCGTCCAGATCGCGCGCCACTTCGAGCGTCGCGGACAGGCGAAGGTCCGGTGGACCGTCGTAGATATCGAATGACGCGATGGCCACCGGTTCCGAGCCGAACTGGAGCTGCAGCGCCGTGCCTTCGGGGCGCGACACGCCGAGCATCAACGAGCCGAGCGAGAGCGGACCGACGCTCGTCAGACCGGCGAGGATTTCGTCCTCCGCCGCGCCCGGACGCCCCGCCGCGTCGATCGCCGCGACGCGCAGGCGGTAGGTGCCGGGCGGCGCCGCGATCGCGCCGAGAAGCGGACGCTCGGACGGGTCGCGCGCGAACCACCGGCCGGCGATCGTGCCATCGTCCGCAATCAGGATCGCGCCGACGGACGCGAGCGCCTCGGCCCGGTCCACCGGCTCCACGACGACCCCGACGCGCAGCCGGCCCTCCGGCTCCCGCACCGTGAACCCGCCGACGCGCAGGTGCACGTCGGTGAAGCTCTCGCCGGAGGCGAGCAGATCGTTGACGGTGAGACGGGCGGACGAGGGCCGGGACGGCGTGTCGACGAGCGTGATGTCCGGGCGGCTGCGCGCGGTGACGCCGCGGCGGGAGACGCGCACCCGCAGCGCGCGGCTGCGGCCCAGCGTCTCGTTGCGCTCGGGCTCGATCTCCGCTTCGTAATAGGCCGACGTCTCGCGCGCGACGCGGAGGAGCGATCCGCTGCCGGCCGCATCGAGCGGCAGACGCGTGCCGCCGGTGACGCCGGCGAGGTGCTCGATCCCTTCGAGCGGATTGTCGGATCCGCGATCGCCGACACCCGCGATGGTTTCGCGCCACGCGGCGGCGGACATGCCGATATCGGCGGGCTGCATCAGGTAGACGTTCGCGCGTGCCGCGCTGGCCGACGCGGCGACGCGACGGAAATGCTCGACCGGCAGCTCGCACAGGCCCGGGGCGAGCCCCATCGGCGCATCGCGGCGCGGGGCGGCGAGACCGCCGGTGAACACGACGAGGGTGAGCGGCGCGCCGCGGCCCGGCTGCCGCCGCAGCAGTTGATCGAGCGACTCGAGAAAGCGGCGCGTGCGGCAGGCCAGCTCCGAACCTGTTTCGGCCCGCGTGCCCTGTCCGGACATCCGCTCCACGGCCTGCCGGATCCGCGCCGGCTCCGACGAGAACGGCAGCTTGATGCCGCCGAAGGGCAGCGCCACCACCATGGCGCGGTCGGCGGGTGTGACGTTCGCCAGAAGTCCGTCGACGGCGCCTCTGACCAGGGGCTCGCGGCCCGGTGGGAATGATTCCTCGTCGAACACCAGCACGAAGCTGCGGCCCGAGGCGACGCTGTCGTTGGTGCCATAGGGCGGCGGCAGCATCGGCGCCGCACCGCCGGGCGCCGGGGCCGGGCCGGTGGAGACGCGGCGCACCGCCCGCACGGTCCGGATGCGATCGTCGATGCGGATCTCCACCTCGGAGGCTTGCAGGCCGACGGCCGGCGATCCGTCCGCCTGGACGGCGAGGAAGTCGACCGTGAGGCCGGGCGCCCGTTCGCTCGCCGCACGCGACTGGGGCGCCGACTGCAACCTACCAGACAGCGGCACGGCTGCCGCCAGCGCCAGCGCAACCGCCACGCACGTGCGACTGAGGCACGGCATCGGACTACCCTCCGCACACCAAAGAAAAGCCGGTGCGACCCCGAGGGCCGCACCGGCGCAGTCGAAGGCCTCGCCGCGCGGCGAGGCCTCACACGATGACTACCAGGAGAACCGGAACATCAACTGGCCGATCCGTCCCCCCGGATCGTAGGTGTTGCTGGCGTCGGTGTAGGCAGCGGTCACCCGCGAGAAGCTCGCCGCCGTATAGCCGCCGTTGGCGGCGGTCGGCTCGCTGACCGGGGTGAAGTTCGGCGTGTCCATCACGTTCAGCACGTCGAACCGGACTTCGATGTTCTTCGTGCCGCCGACACCGAAGCGCTTGGTGACGCCGAGATCGAAGCGCTTGAACCACGGCGCCAGGATCATCAGCTTGCGCGGCGCGCAGTCCCCGTCCTTGACCTGGATGCACGAAGCGGAATTCGCCGGTGCCAGGTAGCGGCCCTGGGGCGCGCCGAGGCTGGTCGAGTAGCCGTCCAGCGTGGTGTTGCTGACGCTGAACGCGCGCCGCGTGTTGAGGATCACGTCTTCCGGCAGCATCCAGATTTCGTCGATGCCCGTCGCGGTGTTGGGCCGGAGGTAGTACTTGTACATGTCCTGGAACTCCGACTTGGACATGCCGATCAGCCGCACGTTGCCGAAGTCCTGGAGCACGGTCTGCAGACGGCCGACGCCGTTGACGCTCCAGCCGCCGACGATGCCGTCGAGGATCGGATGCATGTCGCGGCCGAACCGCTGGTCGCGGCCGACCGGCACCGTCCAGTCCCACTGCAGCTTGACCGCGTGGCGGACGTTCGCCGACGGCGTCCACGCGCGCCCGAAGCTGAAGCCGTCGAACGTCGAGGTGTTCTCCGAGAACGCGTACTGGTAGTTGACGTTGGCCGACAGGCCGCCCGACAGCCGGCGCCGCAGCTCGAGCTGCATCGCGTGGTAGTCGCTGAACGCGCCGCTGTCGGTGACGTTGTCGTTGCTGACCGCCGGGTTGACCACGAAGAAGTTCGCCGGGTAGCCGGCGGCGGTGGCGTTGGCGCGGCGGGTCAGATTGTTGTCGAGATCGGTGCGCGCCGCCGCGTTGGGATTCGGGTTGGCGGCCGACAGCCGGCTGGCGATGGTCGCGTTGGCCCAGGTGTTCGCCGCGTTGCCGTAGGCGGCCGGATTGCCGGCGTCGGCGCGGCCGTTCAAGTAGGCCAGGTAAATCGGCAGCGGGCTGGTGCCCGTCCCGGAGCCGAAGTAGGCGAACGATCCGATCCGGTCGGCCGCCCCGGAGGCGTTGTTCGCCTGGAGGTTGGCCATCGCCAGCTTGAACTCGTTCATGAACCCGTTGGCGACGAGCGTCTCACCCCTGATGCCGGTGCACGCGCCGGTGACGGTCGTGCTGCCGCTGCAGTTGTAGTTGATCCGCTGCCACTGGTTGTCACCCTTGTTGCCGACGTAGCGGATCTCGACCGCCATGTCTTTCGAGAGCGACCGCGCGAACCCGACCGTCCAGTTCCGCACCCTGGCGATCTGGATGTCGGGAGCAAAGGCATTGAGCGTGTCGGCCCGGTTCGCGCCGACGGGGATCGGATAGGTCGGGTCCGGATTGAAGGGCAGCGGCGTGAGGCGGCTGGTCTGCGACAACAGCACCGGCCAGGACTCACCCGGCCCGACCAGCCCGGTGTTCACGTCGCGGGTCAGCGAGATCGTGCCGCCGCGGTTGCCGCCGTAGAGATCGGTGAAGACCGTCAGACCCTGGCGCTCGTAGGCCTCCGAATAGCCGGCGCGCACCGTGGCCTGGTTCGGATCGCCGAGCAGCGTGCGCAGGAAGCCGGATTGCACATCCGGACGCCAGGCGATGCTGCCGGACGGCGCGATGTTGTTCAGATCGGTCTTGTATCCTTCCGAGCCCTGTTCGAGCAGGATGAACTCCGGCGTCGCGCCGCCCGAGGCACTCGGGTTGTTGAAGTTGCACTTGCTGTAGAGATCGCCGTTGCCGAGGCCCGAGCGGCCGCACACGCTCGCCATCGTCACCGACGACATGACGTTGCTGAAGGGCCGGAACGGCGTCTGGATGTCGTAGCGGAGGCCATAGGTCAGCGTCACGTTCGGACGCAGCCGCCACGAATCCTGCGCGAACATCCCGTAGACGTTGATGCCGCCTTCGAGCGTGCTCGGCGCCAGTTCGACGTACTTGCCGGACGCGTCGAGGACGGCCTGGCTCGTGATGCTCGCGACGCGGCCGGTCAGCACCGCGTAGGTGTTGCGCGCCGCGGTCAGCTGGGCCGCCGAGGCCCCGGGGAAGTTCGCGACGGTGAACATCCCGGCCGCCGGATCGAAGTTGGCGTCGGTGCCGAGGGTGATGCCGCGGACGATCTGCTGGCCCGAGGACGTCGCGTTGGAGACGAGGACGTTGCCGCCGAAGGCGACGGTATGGGCGTTGCGCTGCCACGTCAGCGATTCGTCGATGCTGTAGGTGGGCGCCGCGCGCCAGCTGGGCGTGTTGGAGGTGTGCCAGTCCGTCGTGTTGCCCGGCGTCGTAATCGCGAAGCCGTTCGAGTCGGCGAAGGAGCTCGGGTCGTTGCGCGAGGGGATCGACGATCCGTAGCCGAAGTTCGATCCGCCGTGGACCGCGGTGAACCCGCCGCGCAGCTCGCTGATCAGATTCCGCGACAGGACCGAGCGCAGCGAGATGGCGTAGAGCGGCCGCTTGGACACGAAGTCGCGCTGGTTCGGCGAACCGGGGAACCTCGAGTCGGCGTTGTTCAGATAGTCCGCCGTCCGCTTCGCGGTGATGTACGACCATGAGCCGGTCAGCCGGTTGTTGGTGGTCAGGTTGTAGTCGATCCGCGCCGTCGGCTGGTCCTCGAACAGCGTCGCCGGGCTCTGCCAGACGTACGAATCGTAGAGCGGATCGTTCGACGCGGTCCGCGTGCCGGTCGTCTTCGTCGCCGCATCGATCAGCGCGTTCAGCTTCGACGTGATGGCGTCCTGCGTCGCGATCTGGCCGTTGGCGGCGGCGAGCGTCAGCAGGTTGACCTCGCGAACGTCGTTGCCGAACTGGTAGCGGAACCAGCCGTCGTAGACGCGCGGATTGAACACGGTCCGGGTGCGGGTGAAGCTGTTGGGAAAGCGGATCTGCTCGTAGTGGGCGAAGAAGAACGCCTTGTCGTGCCCGTCGTAGAGGCCCGGGATCACGATCGGACCGCCGACGCGGCCGCCGAAGGTATTGAGCTTGACCTCGTTCTTGCCCTGGCCGTTGATCTTGTTGAAGTAGTAGTTGGTGTTGAAGCGCGGGTCCCGGTAGTACTCGTAGACGCTGCCGGAGAGCCGGTTGCCGCCCGATCGCGTCTGGAACGCCATCGTCACCGCCCCGGCGCCGCCGCCGACCTGGGCGCCTGCCGCCGCGAGCGTCACCGACACCGCTTCGACCGCGTCCTGGCGCGGCGTCACCGAGGCGAAGAAGCCGTCGGTGTTGCGCAGGAAGTTGTCGTTGTTGCTCACGCCGTCGAGCGTGATGCTGAGGAACCCCTCGGGCAGGCCGTTGATCGTCGAGTCGCGGTTGACGCCGGCGGTGTTGACCCCGGGCAGGAACGTGACCGCGTTGAGCGCGTTGCGCGTCGGCGTCGGCATGCGCGTGATCTGATCGGAGTTCAGCGTCGACGCGACCGTCGCCGTCTGCGTATTGATCAGCTCGGAGCTGCTCCGCACCGTGACCACTTCGGTGAGGCTGCCTACTTCCATGGTGAGCGGAATCGTCACCGGCTGGCCGGGCGCGACGCGAACCGCCTTGGCCACCGCGGTCTTGAAGCCTGACAACGCGGCCGTCACGGTGTACGACCCGGCGCCGAGCGCGGTGACCTGATAGCGGCCCTCCGTGTCGGTCACCGCTTCATGGGACGCACCCGTCGCGTCCTCTTTGACGATGACCGTAACGCCGGGGATCACGCCGCCCCCGGAATCGTGCACGACGCCCGAAATCGAGGCCGTCGACTGCGCCAGGGCAGCAGACGGTCCGAGCATCGCGAGGAGCAACACGACACACGCATACCAACGCGAACGCACCATAGTTCTCATCCTCCCCAACTTTGATCCCAGCACGTGCAACCCGTCTCCTGCAGGGCCCCGGGCCCCGCGACCAAAGAGAACGGTGCTGGATCGCTTGGGCGGAGTCTAGGGTCCAGTCGCCGACCGGTCAACCGGATTCTGCGAGTCGTGGATTTACTGGTACCGACTGGCGGATTTACGGGATGAACACCGATTTATCGTGATGAAAACGGCGGCGGTGTCCGCACGCCGACCGATTCCGGACAGCTGCCTCCGGATTCTCGATCCCCTACATCGGCGGCAACAGCTTGTCGGTCTCCGTCTTCAGCGCGTCGAGCGCCTTCTTCAGGACGTGATACCGCTCGATGGCGTCGCGGCCGATCTTCTGGTCGACGCCCGTCGTCATCCCGGCGAGGTACTGGATGTGCGCCTGCAGGCCGGGCTTGTTGTAGCGGACCCCTTCAGGCGTGTTCACGAGCTGCGAGTAGATCTCGCGCAGCTTGTCGGCGTTCGGGCCGGTGAGGCCCGCGCGGACGCGGCCGAGCAGCTGGCCGGCGGCGGCGTTCAGCTCGCGGACGCGCTGGTTGTGATCCGACTGCTCCTGCAGGTCCGCGACGGTGAGCCCTTCGGCCGCGAGCCGCGGATCGACGAGGAGGGTGAA
>Ga0075365_10000439_pt1 | contig 15445 bp, 11 predicted proteins | sample EndMetdeltDD1765_FD_71387 | JGI IMG/M metagenome (GOLD analysis project Ga0075365, IMG submission 71387) | Populus endosphere microbial communities from Tennessee, USA - Endosphere MetaG P. deltoides DD176-5 | ecosystem: Host-associated > Plants > Roots > Endosphere | place: USA: Tennessee... | reverse complement strand
GGCACCTGGTTGCCGATGACGTCGTTCAATGCCGGGCCGGCGCCCTTATAGGGAATGTGCTGCATGCTGACGCCGGCCATGGACTTGAAGAGCTCTCCGGAAAGATGCAGCGGCGTGCCGTTGCCGGACGAGGCATAGCTGTAGGTGCCCGGATTGGCCTTGAGGAGGGCGACCAGTTCGGGAAGTGTTTTGGCCGGCAGTGCGGGATTGACGACGAGAACGTTGGGAACCAGAACCAATAGCGAGATTGGCGCGAAATCCTTTTCGGGGTCGTAGGGGGTCGACTTCAGGATCAGCGGATTGAGCGCATGCGTCGCAACCGTCCCCATCAGTATCGTATAACCGTCCGGATCGGCCCGTGCGACATTGCCGGCGCCAAGATTGCCGCCCGCACCAGCCACATTCTGCACGATCACCTGCTGGCCGAGATCTTCGGACATCTTCTGCGCGAGAATGCGGGCAACGACGTCGGTCGATCCGCCGGCCGCAAATGGCACGACCATCGTAACCTGCCGATCAGGAAAATCCGCCGCAAGTAATGGTGATCCCGCCACCAGCGTCGCTGCCAAGGAAAGGCCTGCAGCAAGCGTGCCTCGACGCGTCAGGGCCAGTTTCGTCATCCTATTTCCTCCTCGTTTGCAGTCTTCGATGCAATGGTCCGGTTTGCTCAGTCTTCTTCCTGGAAGACCTCCTCGCGCTTGGCTTTTACTGACGGCAAGAACACGACCAGCAGGACAGCGAGCGCAATCAGCAGCAGGATGGCACTGATTGGACGCGTCACGAATGTCATCGGATCGCCGCGGGAAAGGATCATGGCGCGCCTCAGGTTTTCTTCGAGAAGCGGCCCCAGCACGAAGCCAAGAAGCAACGGTGCCGGCTCGCAGCGCAGCTTGACCAGCAGGTAGCCCGCCAGCCCGAAAAAGGCGACGGCGTAGAGGTCGTAAACGTTGGAATTGACGCTGTAGACCCCGATAGAACAGAAGGCCATGATGATCGGAAAAAGCACGTAGTAGGGAATAGTCAGCAATTTCACCCAAAGGCCGATCAGCGGCAGATTGAGGACAACCAGCATCAGGTTGCCGATCCACATCGAGGCGATGATCCCCCAGAATAGCGCCGGCTGCTCAATCGCCACGTTCGGACCTGGCACAATCCCCTGAATGATCATGGCGCCCACCATCAGCGCCATCACCGGATTTGCCGGGATTCCCAGCGTCAACAGCGGAATGAACGAGGTCTGGGCGCCGGCATTGTTAGCCGATTCTGGCCCCGCAACACCGGCAATCGCCCCGTGACCGAACTCCTCCGGGCGGTCGGAGATGCGCTTTTCCACCGTATAGGAAGCAAAGGCGGCAAGGATGGCACCGCCACCCGGCAGGATGCCAAGTGCCGACCCGATTGCCGTGCCGCGCAGCACCGGTGCGATCATCCGCTTGAAGTCCTCGCGCGTCGGCCACAGATCGCTGACCTTGGCCATCAATACCGTGCGGGTCTTCTCGCCCTCCAGATTGCGCAGGATCTCGGCGACACCGAACACGCCAACGGCAACCGCAACGAAATTCAGCCCGTCGGCATATTCACGAATGCCGAGGGTAAAGCGCGGCGTTCCCGTGTAGATATCCGTACCGACCAATCCGAGCAGCAGGCCAAGCGCCACCATGGCGAGCGCCTTGACGATCGAGCCATGCGCAAGGGCAACCGAGGACACCAGCCCGACGATCATTAGCGAGAAGTATTCGGCAGCACCGAATTTAAGCGCAAGCGCGGTCAGAGGGATTGCGAAGATCGCCACAAGAAAGGTCGAGACGGTGCCGGCAAAGAACGAGCCGAGTGCTGCAATCGACAGTGCCGCCCCTGCTCTGCCGCGACGGGCCATCTGATAGCCGTCGATGGCAGTCACCGCCGAGGAGGATTCGCCCGGCATGTTGATGAGGATGGCCGTGGTCGAGCCGCCGTACTGGGCGCCGTAGTAGATGCCGGCAAGCATGATCAGCGAGGAAACCGGCTCGAGCTGGAACGTGATTGGCAACAGCATCGCGATGGTCGCGGTCGCCCCGATCCCCGGCAGGACGCCGATCAAGGTGCCAAGCAGCACGCCGATCAGGCAGAACAGAAGGTTTTCGGGCGAGGCAGCGGTGCTGAAGCCGAGGGCGAGATTACTGACGAGATCCATCGACGCCTCCTAGAACCGGACCCAAGGGCCGAAGCGCTCGAATGGTAAGCCAAGCGCGTAGCTGAAGACGGCGACCGAGAAGAGGGTTATTGCGGCTGCAAGTATGATCGCCAGCGGCACTTTCATCCGCGAGGAAGCGAAAGCCGCGATAAGTGCCACGACAAACAGCGAAGGCACGAAACCGAGACCGCGCACCGTCAATCCAAAGACGATGGGTGCTGGCAGGATAAAGGCCATTCCGCGCAGCGCGATCGGGCCAAGCGGCTCGCCCTGGACTCGTGTCGCCTGGATCAGCACGATCAGGCCGAGACATGTCAGGACGACAGCAAGCAGCAGCGGAAAATAGCCCGGGCCCATGCGAAGCGCGGTGCCGAGTTCAAGGTTCAGACATTGATAAATGAAGAAACAGCCGAGCCCGATGAAGAGCGCGCCACAAAGGGCGTTGGTGCTGTCGAATGTCAATGATTTCATATCTCCCCCTGTGGCGATGCCGTTGTGTTCCCACTGTCACCGCATGCAAAATCCAGACGTTGCCCGCACGAACGGCAAGGGCAGCCAGGTGCTGCCGCGACAGCGCCGCCCGAAACGCATTCCGGGCGGCAACCGACAGTGCCTAGTCGGCGTACTGGCCCGCCGCCTCGATCACCGGCTTCCAGCGGGCAATCTCGGTTTCGAGTTTGGCCTTAAGGGCCGCCGGTGTCGCGTCAGCTTCCGACGACGGCTCGGTCCCGAGTTCGGCAAAGCGGGCAACGACGTTTTGATCCTTGAGCGCAACCTGCAGCGATTTCGACAACCGCGCGGTCACATCCGCCGGCGTGCCTTTTGGCGCATAGATCCCGTGCCAGATACCGACCTGGAAATCGGCAAGACCGCCTTCGACGGCAGTCGGCACATCCGGCAGCACCTTCAGGCGCGCGGGCGAGGTGACGGCGTAAGCCTTGATCGTGCCGCCCTTGATCTGCTTGGTCGTGTTGGTGGTCTGATCGCACATGATGTCGACCTGGCCGCCGAGCAGGTCGGTCATGGCGGGGCCAGTGCCCTTGTAAGGAACCGTGGTCAACGGCGTTTGGATCGCGCTCATCAGCATCATGCCACACAGGTGGGAAGCTGCGCCAATGCCGGCATTGGCAACGGTCACGCTATCCTTGTTGGCCTTGATGTATTCGACGAGGCCCTTGAGGTCGGTCGGCTCGAAATCCTTGCGTGCAACGATGGTCATCGGCACATCAGTCACGAGACCGACATATTCGAAGGAGTTCAAGGTGTCATAGGCAAGCTTGCGGTAAAGCGTGGCGCTTGTCGCCATGCCGATATGATGCAAGAGCACCGTGTAGCCGTCCGGGTCTGCCTGCGCGACGCGGCCTGCGCCAAGCGTGCCACCGGCCCCGCCGACATTTTCGACAATGATCTGTTGGCCGAGATCCTTCGACATCGACTCGGCCACGAGACGGGCGACCGTATCCGTCGGGCCGCCGGCGGCGAACGGAACGACCATCGTGATGGTCCGTTCCGGATAGGTTTGAGCGATTGCGGACGCGGACATGAGCGAAACGGCGGCAACGGCCGTAATGCCCAGCAAGGCATTCAATATTTTCATTTCATCCTCCCAGTAACCCGCCGGAGCGGCTCCCCCCCGCCCCGGTCATCAACTGTTACTGTGGTGCGCTCAATGCGCCCGACAACCGCGCGAGGTGCTGCTTGTCGCATTTTCCTGCATCATATAGCACAAGATGGGTGGGAAAGGGGACAAACGCGCGGAATCATGGGTGGATTTCCACCCATCACGCTTCGAGCTCGTCATCCCCGGCCCCTCCTTTCTCAAGCCCGTGTTTCTGCATCTTCTCATAGAGCGTCTTTCGCGACACGCCGAGCATCTCGTACACCGGACGCAAGCTTCCACCGTGGGCGGCAAGCGCGCTGGCAATGAGGCCGCGCTCATAGGCGGCAACCCTGTCGGCGAGCTTTTGGTTTTGCAAAGCCGCGTCCTCAGGCTGTAGGTCGAGACCGAGAACCAGTCGGTCGGCGGCGTTGCGCAATTCGCGCACGTTGCCCGGCCAGCTTCGCGAGCCGATCTTGCCGATCGTCTCCGGCCGTACCTCCATGTCGCTGCGCCCGTAGCGGGCCGCCGCCTCTCGAACCAGTTGGAGAAACAACAGCGGAATATCGGCCTGTCGCTGCGCAAGCGAGGGCACGTGAATAGTCGCGACATTGAGACGGTAAAGGAGGTCAGGGCGAAAACGCCCGCGCGCCACTTCTGTCTCCAGATCGACTTTGCTCGTGGCAATGAAGCGCACGTCGAGCGATACCGGTTCGTTGGAGCCCAAACGGGTAATAATGCGCTCCTGCAGGACACGCAGGAATTTCGCCTGAAGATCGAACGGCATCGAACCGATCTCGTCGAGCAGGATCGTGCCGCCACGGCCATGCTCGAACTTGCCATATCGCGGTCGAAGGGCGCCGGGAAAAGCGCCGGCTTCATGTCCGAACAATTCACTTTCGATCAGGGTCTCGGGCAGTGCGGCGCAATTGATCGCGATGAACGGCCTGTCGGCCCGGGCACTGGTGTCATGCAGCGCCCGGGCGACGACTTCCTTGCCGACACCGGTCTCACCGATGATCAGTGTGTCGGCATCCGTTGCCGCAATGGCTCGCAGCCGATAGCGCAGGTCCACCATTGCCTGCGTGCGTCCCGGCAGACGAGCCTCGATGTCGTCGCGTTTGCCGGCCACGGCACGCAACCGCCTGTTCTCGAGAACCAGGCTGCGCCGATCCAGCGCCCGTCGGATGATGCCAACAAGGTGCTGGGCCGCGAATGGCTTTTCGACAAAGTCATAGACCCCGGCATGCATTGCGCTGACTGCGAGCTGCACGTCCGCATGTCCCGTCACCAGGATGACCGGTATCTCGGAATCCATCTCGCGTATGCGCTGCAAGAGCGTCATGCCATCCATGCCGGGCATCCGGATATCGCTGATCACTACGCCGTCGAAGCCATATCCGACACGTTCCAACACCGGTTCTGCATTGGCGAAGGTGACCACGTCCAGCCCAAACAGGCTGAGTGCCTGGGCAGAAGAGCGACGCATCTCCTCCTCATCGTCTATCAGAAGTATCCGGCTGCCACTCATTACTCAGCCGCCTCGCTGATTGCCGGCGCAGCATCAAGCACGATCCGGAATTCGGCGCCGCCGTCCTGTGCATTGACAACTGAAAGGCTACCGCCGAAATCCTTGATGATGTTGTAGGAGATCGACAAGCCCAGCCCGAGGCCGCGGCCAACGCCCTTCGTGCTGAAGAACGGATCGAAGATCCGATCGGCAATCGATGGGGGAACGCCTGGCCCGTGGTCGCGGACAGTCAGGACCACCTTGGCCCCGTCGCGAGCGGCCACGATATGGATCCGCCTGTCCTCAAAACCTTCGATCGCATCAGCGGCATTGGTGATGATGTTGACAAGAACCTGCTGCAGGCGCACCGAGCCTGCCTGCACGGCGGCAGACGGTTCGCTAAGATCGATGTCGAGCGTCGCGTCCGCCACTTTCAGGCGTGCAGAAACGATTTCAAGTGTATCGGCCATGACGGCCGCAAGCGAAACTGGACCTATCTTCTCGTTCGGCTTGCGCGCGAAATTGCGCAGGTGCCGGCTGATCGACGCCATCCGATCGATCAGAGCGGAGATGCGAGACAGGTTGTCACGGGCCTCATCGACGCGATTGCGCGCAATCAGCATCGCGGCACTGTCCACATAGGTCTTGGCGGCAGCAAGCGGCTGGTTGAGTTCATGCGATAAGGCTGCTGACATTTGCCCGAGGCCGGCAAGCTTTCCTGCCTGAATGAGATCGGCCTGCGTCTGGCGAAGCTTTTGTTCCGTCAGTCGTCGCTCGGCGATTTCCTCTTCGATGCGCTGGTTAACGCGCGCCAGATCGGCGGTTCGCTCCTCGACACGCTGCTCCAGCTGGTTGCGGGCATCGACCTGCATGCGCATTCTCTCTTGCCCGCGTGCGCGACGCTGCAGCACGATCGCGACGACCAGCCCAAACAGGCCGATGGAAAGCAGGACCGCAATGAGCATTGTCCGTGCCTGTGCATGCACGGAACTTGTGTCCATCAGGACACTGACGGTCCAGTCTGCGTCATTCATGTAGTGAGACAGCGTCAGATATTCCCTGGCGGCACCGTCGTCGGCAATCGTGATCAGGCGATGACCACCCACGCGCTGCTCGCCAATCGGAAGCGGCTTTAAGACGGCTTCGGCATAGCGACGCGATGCCTGGGTGCGTTCAAGGCGCTCCTCTGTCAGTGGCAGCATGCCGGAATACAGCCACTCCGGGCTGCCGGTCATGAAAATAATGCCCTCCGGATCGGACACGAATATCTTGTACTCGCCGCCCTTCCACGAAGCCTCGATCGAATCGATGTCGACCTTGAAGACGATAACGCCGCGTATGGTGTCATTCACCCGGATTGGCGAGGCGAAGTAATAGCCTCGCTTCAGCGACGTGGTGCCGAGCGCGTAGAACCGCGCCTGACTGCCTTTTGCAGCATCCTGGAAGTAGGGCCGGTAGCTGAAATTCTCCCCCACGAAGCTCGTCGGGCCATCATGATTGCTTGCAGCGATGGTATCGCCGTTCATCCTCATCACATAGATGTCGGATGATTCAAGCAGGCTGTTGATCTCTTTCAGATAGGCGTTCGCTTTGTCGCGCAGAGCCTGATTATCGGGATCACTCACGAGTTGCTTGATATCGTGGTGATCGGCGATCAGCTCCGGGAGCGGTTCGTATCGGCTCAGATGCCCTGCAAGTGCCGAGACGGCAAGGCGCAAGGCGGAGCTGGCCTGCGATGAGGCCTCATCCATATAGCTTCGCGTCGCGAATTCTCTGCCGGGAAAGATGGCAGCATAGCAAACGGCCAATAACAGGCAGAATCCCACAAGGACACGAAATCGCTGCGTCACGAACCTGGGCTCCTCCCCTCCCTCGCCGCGGCCACTGCGACCGTCAGGCAAGTCTAGAGTTCAAAGCCGCAGTTTCCAAGAGTGCACGTTAACACCAGTTCGCTTGGACGCTGCACACTTGAAACAAGTGGCGGACATCCTGGCGGATGCAATGTCCGTCTGTATAAGATCGTCGATGAAGCGCTGGGCTTTCACGAACCAGATGGCGAACACAAAAGCGACACCACCTTGATCGCAGTCATCTCGCTCGGGCTGCACATGGTGCGTGTTTACTCCAAATCCCGACGCGCCATTCGAGCAACACAAGGCCGTACCTACCAGGACCGCGGCACCTCGTCCTCCTGATCCGCCGACGCCAAGGCCCGTTGAAAACCGCCTTTACCCACCTCTAATTGATCCACGCCACGCGAGCTCCGCTTTGAACCTGAGCGAAAGATTTTCACTGCCAGCGCTGTCGGTTGGCGTCTCGGAAAGCCATTCCACGGCAGTCTTGGCAACTTCCTTCACGGGTTGGGCAAACGTCGTGAGGTCGTACGAAAGCCATGAAGCCTGCTCGATATCGTCGAAACCGGCGACACATAGCTGTTGCGGGATGGAAATGAAGAACTGGTGGCGGGCCGCATCCATAAAGCCACACGCCAGAAGGTCGGTAGCACAGAAGACGGCGTCTGGACGCTCAGCGCGCGTCAACATCCTTTGCGCGAGCACCTGTCCGGCAGCGTAGCCGGTCCAGCCGTGACGCTCGACCATGACATCAAGCCCGAGTGCCCTGGCCGCAGCGACAAAGCCGTGTTCTCGCGCCATGAGGCTCGGTGTTCCGGCCTCGGAATTCGCAAAGGCGAGCTTGCGACACCCCGCACGGACAAAAGCGGTCACGGCACGCCCTGCGGCCTCGTAATCATCCAGATTGATCTTGAGGGGACCGGGCTGGTCGTCGTCGCGGTTGATGAGGACCAGGCGTTGACCGCTGCGCAGGCAAAGCTGCGCGATCGATTTGTCGGGAAGCCCGGAGAGGATAATCGAGGCATCGGCGCGGTATCGAATAGCTTGGCGCAGCGCCCGATCGACGCTACCGTTCGTAAGGTCGGTGTTGATGAGCATTGCTACCTTGCCGGCGTTCTGCAACTGCAGCGTCAGTTCCCGCAGCAGAACGGACCGGTGTGGGGTCGCGACATCGGAAACGATAAGGCAGACGATCCCACTTTCCCTGCGCATCAACCCGCGTGCAAGCTCGTTGACGTGATATCCGAGCACTTCGGCGGCCTCCATCACACGTCTGCGTGTTTCAGCCGACACGCTGGCGCCGGGCGTGAAAGTGCGCGAGACTGCCGAGCGCGAAACGCCCGCCCTTTCGGCCACTTCCTGCGCACGGACGTAAGCTTTGCTACCCAACGGCCCCTCCCATATCAGCGACTGTGCACAAACTTGCAATCGCGTGCAAGTGTCAGTGAATGAATGATTTGGGTATCTCGGCGCCAAAGCTATTGACAGCCACGTTTGCCTCATGCAGCATTTGCACGCGCTTGCAAGAGCGAGCGGCGTGGAGGCGCCGATATTTCTCAGGAGGAAACAATGCGTACGGTAAAAATTGCCGCGGCAGTACTTGTCGCGAGTGTGTCTTTTGTTGCCTATTCGGCGCATGCTGCCGGTGATCTCAATCTGATCTGCTCGGCCGATGTCGTCATCTGCGAAATGATGAAGGACCGATTCGAGAAAGAGACCGACATCAAGGTGAACATGGTTCGCCTGTCTTCCGGCGAAACTTACGCCAAGGTTCGCGCCGAGGCGCGCAACCCGAAGACTGACATTTGGTGGGCCGGCACGGGCGATCCGCATCTGCAGGCGGCAAGCGAAGGCCTGACGCAGGAATACAAGTCGCCGATGCTCGACCAGCTCCAGGACTGGGCGAAGAAGCAGGCCGAAAGCGCCAATTACCGTACGGTCGGCGTCTATGCCGGCGCGCTCGGCTGGGGCTACAACACCGACCTTCTGACGAAGAAGGGGCTGAAGGAGCCGAAGTGCTGGGCCGATCTGCTCGATGCGTCCTACAAGGGCGAGATCCAGATCGCCAACCCGAATTCGTCTGGTACGGCCTATACCACCCTGGCGACGCTGGTCCAGATCATGGGTGAGGACAAGGCTTTCGATTACCTCGGTAAGCTGAACGCCAACATCTCGCAATACACCAAATCTGGCTCCGCGCCGGTCAAGGCGGCCGCGCGCGGCGAGGCGACGATCGGCATCGTCTTCATGCATGACGCGGTCGCCCAGACGGTCGAAGGCTTCCCGGTCAAGTCCGTCGCGCCTTGCGAAGGTACCGGCTACGAGATCGGCTCGATGTCGATCATCAAGGGCGCCAAGAACCTCGAAAACGCCAAGAAGTGGTACGACTGGGCGCTGTCTGCCGATGTGCAATCGCACATGAAAGATGCCAAGTCCTTCCAGCTACCATCCAACAAGTCTGCAGAAGTTCCGAAGGAGTCGCCGAAGTTCGAGGACATCAAGCTGATCGACTACGATTTCAAGGCCTACGGCGATCCGGATAAGCGCAAGGCGCTACTCTCACGCTGGGACAAGGAAATTGGCGCGAAGGCCAACTGATCTGATCCACAATGACAATGGCCGGCGGCTCCCGGTTGCCGGCCAAAATGCATGATACTGTACCCAAGCGGGAGCGACCGATGAAGAACCACAACCGCAGACTGGAGATCGCTCTCGTCTTTGCCGTTGTCGCCCTGATGCTGCTCCCGTGGTATCGGATCGAAGGCGGCTTCTTCGGCCTTGGCTGGCTGTCTGATTTCCCGGGTGACCCCTCCACGGCGCCCGGCATCGTGCAGATCGTCTCACATGGCCGATGGTGGCTCGCGATCGCTGTCCTCTTTGTTCTGCTTGGCGGCATCGCGCGCTTCCTTCCCGATCATCACCGGCGCGGATCGCTGCTTGCCTGGGCGGGCGGCCTCGGCCTTCTGTTTCTGGCACTTCAGGGATTGGCGATCGGCTTTACCGGCTGGAGCTGGACGATCAGTGAAACGCTATTCGGCGCTCTGCCGGACGGCCAACCTTCGATGGGCGCGGGTGCTGTTGTCGTCGGCCTCGTCTTCGTGCTCTTCTTTTCCTTCGGGCTTGCCGAGCGCGGCGCGATGAAAGGCGATGCCTTTGTCGTCAGCGCCATCGCCATGCTGATTTTCCTCGTCACCGTCTTCGTCTTCTACCCGATCGGCAGCATGTTCGTCGGCGCCTTCCAGGATTTCGACGGGTCCTTCAATCCCAACGGCTTCCTGGGGAATATTCAGGATTCTTCGGTCTGGAGCCTGCGATGTGTGGTGGGCGGCGAGCGTTGCGGCGTCGCTTGGCGGACGCTTTGGCTGGCGATCATGACGGCCGCCAGCTCAACGACGCTCGGCCTCTGCTTTGCCCTTGTTGCGACACGCACCCGCTTCCCTTTCAAGAAGGGGCTGCGGCTGCTTACCATCCTGCCGATCATTACTCCGCCCTTCGTCGTCGGCCTTGCTCTTACGCTGCTCTTTGGCCGCTCCGGCGTCGCCACGCAGTTCGTCTCTTTCCTGCTCGGTGTCGAGCCCGGCCGCTGGCTCTACGGCCTGACCGGCATCTGGATTGCCCAGGTGCTCTCGTTCACGCCGATCTCCTTCCTCGTGCTGATTGGTGTCGTTGAGGGCGTCAGCCCGTCGATGGAAGAGGCCTCGCAGACGCTGCGCGCCGATCGCTGGCGCACCTTCTGGCGCGTCTCCCTGCCGCTGATGAAACCCGGGCTCGCCAACGCCTTCCTGATCGGTTTCATCGAGAGTATGGCGGATTTTGGCAATCCGCTGGTACTCGGTGGTAGCCACGGTGTGTTGTCGACGGAAATCTTCTTTGCTGTCGTCGGCTCGCAGAATGATCCGTCGCGCGCGGCAGTGCTCGCCATGACCCTGCTCTGCTTCACGCTCTCGGCGTTCCTGGCACAGCGTTTCTGGCTTTCCGGTAAAAATTTCGCGACGGTTACTGGTAAGGGCGACTCTGGCCAGCATATCGCGCTGCCGCGCGGGCTTTCGATTGCTGTCCATGCGATCGTCATTCCCTGGATGATCTTCACCATCGTCGTCTATGCGATGATCCTGTTCGGCGGTTTCGTACGCACTTGGGGTCTCGATAACACGCTGACATTCGAACACTACATCCGTGCTTTCTCGGTCGGGTTCCGCGATGACGGCGGCCTGGCCTGGACGGGGGTCGCCTGGAACTCGTTCTGGACGACGATGGAGATCGCCCTGATCTCCGCCCCACTCACGGCCGCTGTCGGCTTACTCACCGCCTACCTCATCGTCCGGCAGAAGTTCGCCGGGCGTAATCTATTCGAGTTCGCGCTGATGATGAGCTTCGCGATCCCCGGCACGGTCATCGGCATCAGTTACATCATGGCCTTCAACCTGCCGCCGCTCGAAATGACCGGCACCGCGCTGATCCTCGTCGCCTGCTTCGTCTTCCGCAACATGCCGGTCGGCGTGCGTGGCGGTGTGGCGGCGATGAGCCAGCTCGACAAGAGCCTCGACGAGGCCTCGCTGACGCTGCGCGCCGACAGCTTCCGGACGATCCGCAAAGTCATCCTGCCGCTCTTGCGTCCGGCAATCACGGCGGCCCTCGTCTATTCCTTCGTGCGTGCCATCACCTCGATCAGCGCCGTCGTCTTCCTCGTCAGCGCCGAGTACAACATGGCAACATCCTACATCGTCGGCCTCGTCGAGAACGGCGAATACGGCGTCGCCATCGCCTATTCCTCGACACTGATCATCGTCATGGTCGCCGTTATTGCGAGCTTCCAGCGTCTTGTCGGGGAACGGCGGCTGCGGCGTGAAAATCGCGTCGCGCTCGCAGCACCGACGGCTACCGCTTCAGCACCTCTCGGTCAGGAGAAAACCGCATGAGCACCAACAAACCTGGTTCCGTCGTCTTTAAGAATGTGCGCAAGAGCTTTGGTGCCTTCACAGCGATCCCGGACCTTTCCTTGACGATCGAGCCCGGTACATTGGTTACCCTGCTTGGCCCCTCGGGTTGCGGCAAGACGACAACACTGCGCATGCTGGCAGGTCTCGAGCATCCATCCGCGGGGAAAATCCTGATCGGCGGCAAGGACGTGACCATGCTGCCCGCGAACGAGCGCGACGTCTCGATGGTCTTCCAGTCCTATGCTCTCTTCCCGCATATGACGGCACTCGACAACGTCGCCTACGGCCTTGAATCCTCCGGCCTGAAGCGCAAGGAAGCCCGCGAAAGGGCTGAAGAAGGCTTGCAGCTCGTCGGCCTTGCCGGAATGGGGCAGCGCCTGCCCGCCGAACTCTCGGGCGGCCAGCAGCAGCGTGTCGCGGTTGCCCGCGCACTGGTGCTCGAGCCGCAGGTGCTGTTGCTCGACGAACCTCTGTCGAACCTCGACGCACGCCTTCGCCGCCGCGTCAGGACCGAGATCCGAGAGTTGCAGCAACGACTTGGCTTCACCGCCGTCTACGTCACCCACGATCAGGACGAGGCACTCGCCGTCTCCGACCAGATCATCGTCATGAAGGACGGCGAGATCGCCCAGAAGGGCGCGCCGCGCGACCTTTACGACCAGCCAGCATCGGCCTTCATCGCCGACTTCATGGGCGAGGCGAATGTCGTGCCTTGCGATATTGTCGGTATCGACGGCGACCATGCGACGATCAACGTCGAGGGCCTGCTGCATCGGGTCGCCAGCCGCAACATGCGTCCGGGTCCGGCGCAGCTTGCAGTTCGTCCGAACGCCATCACGCTGGCGCCGAAGACTGGCGGCGCTTTCAGCGGACAGATCACCCACGCCGCCTACCTCGGCGATCACGTGGAATATGAAGTCAAAACCAATAACGGCACTCTGTTTGTCGTCGATCCTGCGATGGAGAGGGCTTTCCAGCCTTTGACAGAGGTGGAAATCGGCTTCAAGGATCGCGGGATTGCCATCATCGGCGGCTGAGCGCCGCATTTCATCAAGGGAAGATTTTTATGACGTCGCATGTCGTACCAGGGCTCGAGGCGCGCTTTGCACTTGCCGAGGCGGTGGCCCGCGAGGCAGGAGCGGTGGCGCTCGATTACTTCAAGCGCCGCGAGACGCTGGTTATCGAAACCAAACGGGACCCGCAGGATGTGGTCTCGATCGCCGACCGGGATGTCGAAAACCTGATCCGCGCTCGGTTCAACGAAGCATTTCCCGCCGATGGCGTGCTTGGCGAGGAGTATGGCCTTGAAGAAGGCACATCGGGGTTCACCTGGGTCGTCGATCCGATCGACGGCACCAGTCCGTTCGTCAACGGCATGCCGAACTGGTGCGTCTCCATCGGCCTGCTGCATGATGGCGTGCCTGTCGTCGGTGTCATCTCCGCGCCGTGCCATGACGAGCTTTATGCTGCGGCATTCGGCAAGGGAGCAACGCTGAATGGCAAGAAGCTTTCCCTGGACGCGTCGCGGACCATCAGAAACGCCGTTACAGGCATCGGTGCCAATAACCACGTCACGCCGGCGCTCGTCGCTGGGATAGTCGAAAGCCTCCTGGAGGCCGGCGGCAATTTCATCCGCAATGGATCGGGCGCCCTGATGCTCGCCTATGTCGCAGCCGGCCGTCTCGTCGGCTACTACGAGCCATACATGCACGCATGGGATTGCATGGCCGGATACTGCCTCGTGAGGGAAGCGGGCGGCTGGTACCATCCTTTCCCAACGGTCGGGGAACAGCTGACAAAAGGCGCGCCGGTGCTTGCCGCCGCGCCAGGTGCGATCGACGACCTGCGCAAGCTCGCTGGCGTGTGATGCCGTTGACGGACCGGGCCGGCATCGGCGGCTGAGCGTTGCTGTCTATGCCTTTGCCTCTAAGAGCGCGGTCGCAATGTCGACAAACCCAAGGCCCGCCGGCTCCGAGGAAACCCATCGGGGCCCATGCGGGAGCTTGTCCAGGATAGGCACGATGTTGCGCACGCCAAAGGAATTGCGGATGTAGCCGAACATCGGGGCGTCGTTGCGTGAATCGCCCACGAAAGCCGTTAGGGAAGGCGTATTGACGGGATCCACGCCGAATGCCTCACGAAGCACCCGCTCGCTCATGGCCCGCTTGTCGTAGTTACCGATCCATGTGTTGATATGAATGGAACTGATGGCGACGGTCGCACCCGTTTCCCGGATTTGAGCGGCCAGGATCTCGACGTCTTCGTGCGCTACTCCACCAATGTCGATAGCAACGTCGGCCAGCCGGAACGGCTGGTCGTGGGCAATCTTGAAGGGTAGGGTGTTCAGGCTCAGAAGCGCCCTAATGGTCTCCAGATGCTCTCGCTGGCGTTTCGCCTGCGCGATACCGTCCTCCCAGTAATCGAAGCAGACCTGGCCATTTCGCCGGAAGGCCGCGAAGGCACCGCTCTCGCCGATGACCGCAGCCACCGGCCAGGCCCGGACGATATGTTCGCACCAGCCAGCCGATCCTCCGGTGACGGGAACGATCGAAACGCCGGCATGGTAGAGATCCCAAAGCGCCTGGTACGTCTGCGGCAACAGCTGGCCCTCGGTGGTCAGCGTGTCGTCAATATCGGTGAACAGGTAACGCACGTCGCGCAGGTCCACCGGCGATGGCGCAGCGCCTATGAATGTCATGAATGCTCCTCGCCGCACACCACGATGTCGATGCTGCTTGCCGCGCATGCGGCCACAACACCGGGGTCATCAGGCAGTCGGTCGGTATAGAACCGGGTCAGTTTGTTGAAGGGGGCAACGCGCACCGAAGCGTTGCGCGTCCACTTGCTGGCGTCGGCTGCCAAAAAGCAGCTCTTGGAGTTTTCGATAATGGCGTTGGTGACCTGGGCTTCGCTGTAGCTGAAGTCCATCAGGCCGTGAACGGGACTGAGCGCACCGGCTCCGACAACCGCATGCGTGGCATAGAACTTCTCGAAAAACCGGATGACGTCGGCGCCGACTACATCCCGGTCGTCGTGACGCAACAGGCCACCAGTCAGATGCACCTCGATGTTTGACGCGTCGCAAAGGATCAGCGCGACATGGATATTGTTGGTGACGACCGTGAGGCCGCGGTGATCACGTAGCGCCTCGGCCACAAACTGGACGCTGCTGCCGATCCCCAGAAAAACCGTGGAGTCCGGGCCGATATCGGCTGCGACGCGTTTGGCGATGCGCCGCTTTGCAACGCTGTTGAGCTGTGTGCGCGCATTGACGGAGATGTTCCTGCCCTCGACAGGCACATCGACGCCGCCGTGAAACCGCCTGGCATAACCGAGGTCGCAAAGCGCATTGATATCGCGCCGGATCGTCTG
>Ga0075365_10000438_pt1 | contig 15466 bp, 12 predicted proteins | sample EndMetdeltDD1765_FD_71387 | JGI IMG/M metagenome (GOLD analysis project Ga0075365, IMG submission 71387) | Populus endosphere microbial communities from Tennessee, USA - Endosphere MetaG P. deltoides DD176-5 | ecosystem: Host-associated > Plants > Roots > Endosphere | place: USA: Tennessee... | reverse complement strand
TGGCTCGCGGAACGGCATCCCGAATTGGTCTCTTCGTACCTCGGCCTGTATCCCGGCGCGTCGGCGAACGCGCCGAAGCCGTATCGGGCGTGGCTCTCGAAGCGGGTTCGACCGCTGCTGAAGGTGCACGGGCTGGATGGGCGCGCGGAGGACGACGAGCCACGGCGGTCGGCAGTACCGGGGCTCGCGACGAGGCCGCAGTTCGTGACGACATCGCGAGGTCGCGCTGCGGAGGAGACCGCGCGGCTCTTCTGAATCCCGTGCCAGCACGCGCGCGCCGCGAGCCGGCAACGCCATGATGAGAGCGGGAGGTCTCGATGGCCAGGTTCCTGATCTCAGCGATGCCGTTCAGCGGTCACATCGCGCCGATGTGCGCGGTCACGGCGGCCCTGGTCGGCCGCGGACACGACGTGCGGCTCTACACCGGTGCGGCCTTCCGCGAACGGGTGGAGTCCTCGGGTGCTCGCTTCGTGCCCTGGCGGATCGCTCCGGACTTCGACGAGAACGACCTGTCGGCGACCTTCCCCCGACTTGTCGGCAAGAAGGGCTTCGGGCAGCTGATGATGAACGTCGAGGACGTGTTCATCAACACCGTTCCCGGGCAGGTCGCCGACCTGCGCGCCGAATGGGCGCGCGAGCCCTGGGACGCCACCGCCGGTGATGAACTGTCGATCGGGGCGACGCTCTGCGCTGACCTCACGGACTGTCCGCGTGCGACGGTGTCGGTGCTGCCGCTCAACCTGGTCGGTCGGCACGGGCCGCCGAGCGGTCTCGGCCTGGCGCCGGGCCGCAACCCCATCACGAGACTGCGGGATGCCGCGCTCCGCGCCGCGGTTCCGCTGCTCTCCCGGCCGCTGCGTGCCCCGCTCGCGCGGGCGCGCGCCGCGGTCGGCCTGCCGCCCTCGTCGCTCAGCTTCGACAGGGCAGCGTTCTCGCCTCGGCTCATCGTCGCCAGCGGGGCGCCGGTGCTCGACTTCGAGCGCACCGACCGACCCGCCGCGCTGACATTCGTCGGGCAGCTGACCGCGGCGCCCACCGTGGAGCCGCTCCCGTCATGGTGGAGCGACCTCGACGGACGGACCGTCGTGCACGTCACTCAGGGCACCCAGAACATCGCCCCGTCCGACCTCATCCGCCCCGCTCTCACGGCACTCGCCGAACGTGACGTGCTCGTCGTGGTGGCGACCGGAGTGCGCGGGCGCGACACGTTGCCGTTCCCCGTGCCCGCGAACGCGCGGGTGGCCGGCCTCCTGCCGTATGGCGAACTGCTCCCCCGGGTGTCGCTGGTCATCACGAACGGCGGATGGGGTGGCACGCTCGCGGCGTTGAGCCGCGGCATCCCGCTCGTGATCGCCGGCGGCGACCTGGACAAGCCCGAGGTCGCGGCGCGTGTCGCGTGGGCTGGAGCAGGAGTGAATCTGAAGACGGGCACGCCGTCCGCGGCTCAGGTGACGCGCGCGTTCGACCGGGTCGCCACCGATCCGTCGTACCGCGAAGCAGCCGCACGGGTCGGCGCCCAGTTGAACGCGCTGGGCGGTGCGGAGCACGCGGCAGAACTGCTGGAGCGGCTGCTCTAGCGCCGCACAGAGCCTCGGCCGAACCCAGCGCACGACTCCTGCACGGCGGAGACGGGAACGAGGAAGACCCCGGTTTCCCGGGGTCTTCCTCGTGAGGTTGCAGGAGTTGTGCGCCGCCCCACCCTCGAAGGCGCGTCGGCCAGTCCCTACGCGGTGAGCTCGGCGGCGGTCGGCATGCGACCGGTCAGCTCCTCGATCGTGTCGTCGCCGGGACGCACGTTCTGGTACGGAGCGTCGATCTCGGCACGCTCGAGCATCTCGGCCATCTTGCGCTGACGCTGACGCGTGATGAGCGTCACGACGCGACCGGTCTTGCCCGCGCGGCCGGTGCGGCCCGAGCGGTGCAGGTAGGTCTTGTACTCGTCGGGCGCATCGGCCTGGATGACCAGGTCGATGTCGTCGACGTGGATGCCGCGCGCGGCGACATCGGTCGCGACGAGCACATTGACCCGGCCCGAGGTCAGACGCTCGAGGTTGCGCGTACGGCGGGCCTGGTTCAGGTCGCCGTGCAGCGAGACCGCCGGGATGCCGACATCGGCGAACTGCTCGGCGAGCATCTCGGCGTAGGCGCGCGTGCGGGCGAAGACCAGGGTCTTGCCCTCGCGGTCGACGAGCTGATCGAGGATCTGCGCCTTGTCGCGGTGCTCGATCACGAGGATGCGGTGATCGATCGTGCTGGAGGCCTGGTCTTCACCGGCGACCTCGTGCACTGACGGGTTCACGAGGAACTCGTCGACGAGCGCCGAGACCTCGCGGTCCAGCGTCGCCGAGAACAGCAGCTTCTGCGAGCCGTCCGCGGTCTCGCGGAGGATGCGCTGGACGGGCTCGAGGAAGCCGAGCTCGCACATGTGGTCGGCCTCGTCGATCACGGCGACCATGACCTCGCTCAGGTCCAGCTTGCGCTGGGTGATGAGGTCTTCGATGCGGCCTGGCGTTCCGATGATGATGTCGACGCCCTTCTTGAGGGCTCCCACCTGGCGCGCCTGCGGCACGCCGCCGTAGATCTGCGTCGTGAACAGGCCGACGCTGCGGGCGATCGGCTGGATCGTGCGGTCGATCTGGAGGGCGAGCTCGCGCGTCGGGGCGAGGATGATCGCCTTGGGCTTGCGGCCGAACTCGCGCTTCTTGCCGGCACCGGCGCGCAGGACGTTCTCGACGAGCGGGGCACCGAAGGCGATCGTCTTGCCCGAGCCGGTGCGGCCGCGGGCGAGGACGTCGCGACCCGCGAGGATCTCGGGGATGGTCGCCGCCTGGATCGCGAACGGCGCCGCGGCGCCGAGCTCGGCGAGTACGCGGACGATGTTCTCGCCGAGCCCGAGCGAGCCGAAGCTCACGCCGTCGACGTCCGTGGCCTGGATGGCCTCGGCCTGCAGACGCTCGTGGACGACGTCGACGTGCTGTTCGTGCGCCTGGGTGCGGGGGGTCGCGGAGTTCCAGTCGGACCGGCCGGCCGGACGCGTTCCGCTCGGGCGATCGGAGTTCGATCGCTGCGGGCGGTCGTTGCTGTACTCGCGGCGCGCCGGGCGGTCATCGTACGAGCGGGCCGGACGGTCGTTCGTGTACTCGCGGCGGGCGGGGCGATCGTTGCTGTACTCGCGCCGGGCGGGGCGATCGTCGTTCGAGCGCACCGGCCGATCGTTGCTGTACGGGCGAGCGGGGCGCTCGGTGTTCGAGCGCTGCGGCCGGTCGTTGCCGTACGGGCGGGCCGGACGGTCGTCGTACGAACGGGCCGGGCGGTCGTTGCTGCGCGCCGGACGGTCATCGTACGAACGAGCCGGACGGTCGTTGCTGCGCGCCGGACGGTCATCGTACGAACGAGCCGGACGGTCGTTCGTGTACTCGCGGCGGGCGGGGCGATCGTCGTTCGAGCGCTGCGGACGGTCGTTGCCGTGGGGGCGCGCCGGACGGTCATCATACGAACGGGTCGGACGATCGTACGAACGTGCCGGACGGTCGTCGTAGGAACGGGCCGGGCGGTCGCTGGAGCTGTGCGTGCGGATACCGCGGGCTTCGTCGCGGCCGGCGCGCTGGGTCGCCGTCCATCGCGTCTTGGGGGCGCCCGACTTGGGTGCGCCGGCCGGGCCGGAGCCCTCTTCGGCGGCGCGGTAGCCGCGGTGGCTCGGGCTCTTGCTGCCGGGCTTGACGCCGGCGGCTCCGCGCGAGCGCTCGTGGAACGGCGTCTTCTTCTCGCCGTAGCGCGGCTCGAAGTTCTTGGCCGGGCGTCCGCCGGCGGGCTTCTTGCTCTTGGGCATGGTGATGTCCTTCTGGGTTGTCTCGGCTGAGAACAGCACTCCACAGTTCGCGCGCAGCTGCACGACCGCAGTTCGCACTGCGGCACAAGTCACTGCCGCGAACGCCGCATCTGCGGCACGGAGTTGCCCGGACTATCGTCGGCCGGGGGCCATTCAACGTGATGGTCGCCGGAGCGGATTCGCTCCCACCATCGGCCCCTTGGACTCACAAACCCATCCGCACAACACGTGCGGTGTCCAGAGCCGACCCTTCACTCTAGCGGACGACGCGATTGCGACCCTGTGAGGATGCCGGTGGATCCCGCACCGCGCCCCTACACTGACGCCATGACCACGAAGACCGCTGCCACGCACCCGGAGGGCGTCGCCCCCGCACCGACCCTCCGAGCGGAGTCGGAGGCCATCTACGCCGCTGCGGCCGCGGGCGTGCTCGGCGCGCTCTACGGCCTCGTGGTCGCGCTCGTGGTCCCGGACATTCCGCTCGCGGACACCACTGGCGCCTTCGGTCTCTTCGCGGCGATCGGGGCTGCCGTGGTCGCCGCCGCCGCGTCCGGGACGGGCTACTGGCGATCGCGCAACCACCCCGGCCAGGAGTGGCGCAAGTCTCTGGCCTCGTGGAAATTCACGGTCAACACGATCTCGGTCGTCATCGTGCACACCGCACTCGCGTTCCTCGCCACCTATGCAGGGTTCCGGCTGCTCGGTCTGGGTTTCATCGGTCTGCCCGTGATCACGTTCTGGGCGATCGTGCTGATGACCGTGACGCTCGGCCTGACCGCCTACATCGTCTACCTGTCGGTGTCCCGGATGAACACGCAGCGCATGTCGTCGCTGCTCATGGCCTTCATCGTGATCGGGACACTGACGGCAATGCTCACCACGCCGGACCCCGAGTGGTGGAAGGTGCACTTCAGCCAGCTCGGCACGTTCGACGACCTGTCCAGCTGGGTCTTCAACGGCACGCTCATCGCCGGCGGCCTGCTCGTGACGACGTTCGCGGTCTACATCGCCAACGACATGGAGGCACTTCTCTCTGACGGCGTCCTCACGAATCCCCGGTCGCCGCGGATCGTCTCGACGCTGTTCGTGATCATGGGCATCATGCTCGCGTGCGTCGGCATCTTCCCGGTCGATTTCAGCCTTCTGCTGCACAATCTGTCCGCCACGGGAATGGCGATCATGTTCCTGGTCCTTCTGATCGCCGGTCCGAAGCTCTTGCGTGGGATGCCGCGCACGTACTTCCTGTCAGCCTGGGCATTTCTGGCAGCCACGGTGCTGTCGGTGATCCTGTTCGTCGTCACGTACTTCTCGCTGACGGCCTTCGAGATCATCGTGTTCGCGCTGATCTTCGGCTGGATCGCGGTGTTCATCCGGTTCCTCGGGGTCACCGGGCAGCACGAATAGGTCGCGCCCCGCCCCACGATTCGCCCGGAATCGCGCGGAAAGGATACTCTCAAACCAAGCAATGCCTGCTGGGAGGGAGCACCATTGCCTGAACAGCACCGACGATCCGGGGGATAAGCGGCTGCGCCTGGAGTACCTGCAGGGCGGGAGCGCTGACGCTCTCGCCTTATGAAAGGCCGACCGCCGCCGTGGCCCTCCTCGCCGACGCACCCGCACTCGACCGACCGCTCGCGCTCCTTCGGGGCGCCGCGCGACCGCTCCCGCTTCTGCGCGACAGCACCGCATCCCAGCTCGGGTTCGCCACCGCTGCGCTGCTGGCCATCGGACTGCTGATCTCGATCGCCACCACCCCCGACCCGCTGTGGTGGCACCTGCACTTCAGCCGCCTCGGCACGTTCGCGGTGTTCTCGGGCTATGTCTTCAATTCGACGATCATCCTGACGGGCGTCGGGGTCGTGGTGTTCGGCCTGCGCCTGCGCCGCGAGATGAAGCGCCACGCCGGTACCGCCATACTGACGAACCGCCGCGCCGCGACCGTCGTTCCCGTGCTCGTCATCCTGCTCGGCATCCATCTGTCCTTCGTCGGCGTCATTCCGGTCAGCACGAACGAGTTCCTCCACGACCGCGCCTCGACCGGTGCCGTGCTCATGTTCCTCGTCATCCTCGCCTCCAGCCGATGGATGCTGCGCGGCATGCACCGCGTCATCGGACAAGCGAGCCGCCGGGTGGGCCTCGGGCTCGCCGCGACCGTGGCCCCGTACATCGCCGGATTCATCAACCTCGCCGCGTTCGAGCTCATCGTGTTCGTCCAGGTCTTCTACTGGCTTCTGCTGTTCGCGCGCACGATCGGCCGTCCCTCCGACGAACCCGCCCGACCGGTCCCCGCGCGCATCGGCAGCATGCACCGCACCGTCGTGGTCGCCCCGCGGATGCGCCTGGAACACGGCGCCGTGCCGGCGCAGGGCCCGCAGCCCGCACATCGGCACCAGCGCCCCGCGCCGCGGCCGCACCGGAGCCTTCGCGCACGGCGGCGGATGATGCGCGGTCTGCTGGCGCGTCAGCCCGAGCCCGAGCACCCAGGCACCCGCCGTTCGCACTCCTGACGCGCAGAGTCCGGTGGCGAGGCGGCATCGCCGGCGCGACGAGGATGGAGTCATGGCTGAAACCGATGCTCATCCGATCACGGTCGCGATCGAGCGGCGCATCGACCCGGCGCGTGCTGTCGAGGCGACGTCGTGGATGCAGGCCGGCACAGACCTCGCCACGACCTTCGACGGCTTCCTCGGCTCCGGCTGGGTGCGCGCGGGCGAGGGCAGCGACCTCTGGTACATGTTGTACCGCTTCCGCGACATCCCCACACTCGAGGCGTGGGACGACTCGCCGCAGCGAGGCTGGTGGCTCGAGTCGGGGCGCGCATTCGCGAGCGAAGTCCGCGTCGAGCGCCGCACCGGGATCGAGGGGTGGTTCGACGCCCCGTTCGCGACGCATGTCGAATCCCGGCGGGGTGCGGACGCACCCGCGACCGGTCCGATCCAGCAGCCGATCCCCTCGCCGCCGCCGCGCTGGAAGCAGGCGGTGACGATCTGGCTCGGCTTCTTCCCCGTCAACCTGCTCGCTTCGTGGGCGCTCGGCTTCGTACCGGGCTTCGCGGACTGGCCGCTCGTGCTGCGCGTGCTCATGACGACAGTGCTGCTGACGCCCGTGATGACGTATCTCGTGCTCCCGTGGGTGACGCGGATGCTGCGCCCGTGGCTGCAGCGACAGCCGCGCACGCGCGCCTGATCAGACGACCGCGGATGCCGCGCGTCAGGTGCGCGTCGCGGCCGGCGTGCCTGCCAGGGCGGTGACGAAGCGGTCGGCATCCGCGTCGTCGAACGGGCGGCTCCGTGCCGAGGGGGCTGCCGCGCGAGGGTCACATCGGCGACACACCTACGCAGGGGGGTCGCGGTGCTCGTCGTCCGCCACACCCTCGGTTCGCTCGACGGTCGCGTCGACCTCGGGCCCGGCATCCGCGATCTCGGCCGAGGGCTCTTCTGACGGATCGTGCTCGGGCATCTCGACGTCAGGGCCCTCGTCGATGACCGGCACCTCGACCGCAGCGGCGCCTGCCGCTGCCGCGCCGGCCACTGCAGCGTCGGCCGCAGCTGCTTCGCGGGCACGCAGCTCGCGGCGCGTCAGCACGGGCTCGGCGGCACTGTCAGCGCCGGCACCGACCAGCACCGGCTCGAGCGCTCCGGAGCTCGTTTCGGAGCCGCCCGCGCGCCGGAGCGCGCGGCGCTCCTTCGCCCCCTCGACCAGGTTGTAGAGCGTCGGCAGGACGAGCAGGGTCAGCACCGTGGAGGAGACCAGCCCGCCGATCACGACGATTGCGAGCGGCTGCGAGATGAACCCACCCTGACCGGTGATGCCCAGCGCCATCGGCGTCAGCGCGAAGATCGTCGCCAGAGCCGTCATGAGGATCGGTCGGAGGCGTCGCGACGCTCCGGCAACTGTCGCGTGGATGGCCGTGAGGCCCTTCGTCCGGTACTGGTTCACGAGGTCCACGAGCACGATCGCGTTCGTCACCACGATGCCGATGAGCATCAGCACACCGATGAGGGAGGCCACGCCCAGCGGCACGCCCGTGATGATCTGGAGGAGGATCGCCCCGGTCGCCGCGAACGGCACCGAGATCAGCAGCAGGAGCGGCTGACGCAGCGACCTGAAAGTCGCGACCATGACGATGTAGACGATCAGGATCGCCGCGAGAAGCGCGAGGCCGAGCTGCGTGAACGCGTCCTGCTGCTGTGAGACGACTCCCCCGAGCGACGCGTCCGCTGCGTCCGGCAGGTCGGCCTCGGCCAGTGCCGTGTTCACCGATGCGGTCGCGGTCGTCAGATTGTCCGTCGACGGGGTGACGGTGACCGTGGCCGTGCGCCGGCCGCCGACCGTGGTGATCGACGTCGGCCCTTCGCTCTCCTCGACCGTCGCGATGTCCTCCAGCGGGATCGGACCTGTCGCGCTCGGCACGCTCAGCTGCCGCAGCTCGTCGATCGTCGCGGGAGTGTCGGACGCCGCGAGGTACACCGTGAGTGTCGTGTCATCGATCTCGACGCTGCCGATCCCCTGGGGTTGCCCGGAGCCCGCGACGAGTCCGCCCACGGCGACTTCGGAGAGCCCGAGCGAGGCGGCCTTGTCGCGGTCGACGGTCACGGCGATGTAGGGCAGCGAGGCCGAGAGGTTGCTGGAGACCTGACCGACGCCGTCCGCGCCCGTCACGGCCTCGACGACGGCATCCGTCGCCTCCTGGAGCGTCGCGGAGTCCGGCGCGGTCACGTCGATCGCGATGTCACTCGACCCGAACCCGCCGCCGCCCGCAGCGACGGTGATCGTGCCCGCGTCGTCGAGTTCGGCGACCGCGGCCTGCACTTCTTCGCGCAGGGCGACCTGATCGACGCCCGGGGAGGTGGTGATCGAGTAGGTGATCCCGCTGCCGCCGCCGGTGAACGCATCGCGCAGAGCTGAGCCGCTCGAGCCGATCGACACTTGGACGGTCTCGATGCCGTCGATGTCGAGCAGTATCGCCTCGACCTCTTCGGACGCGGCGTCCTCGGCCTCGAGACTCGGCGCGGGGCCGATGTCCTGGGTCATCGTGAAGGTGTTCTGTCCGGAGTCGCCGAGGAAGTTGGTCTTCATCAGCGGCGCCAGAGCGATCGTGCCGACCAGGACGACCACCGCGAGCAGGAGCGTGACCCACGAGTGCGTCAGCGTCCACCGCAGGATCGGCAGGTAGGCCTTCTGAAGGCGGCTCGGTGGCGCTTCCGGCGCCTCCGGGTCGACCTGGCGGCCCTGCGCGTCCAGGAGCGGCTTGCCGGGGCGCAGGAACCAGTATGCGAGCACCGGGACGATCGTCAGGGCGACGAACAGCGACGCTGTCATCGCGATCGTGACAGTGAGCGCGAACGGGCGGAAGAGCTCGCCGGTCACGTCGCCGACGAACGCGATCGGGAGGAACACCGCGACAGTCGTGACCGTCGATGCCGTCACCGCGGCGGCGACCTCTCGGACGGCGCGCAGGATCGAGCTCATCTTGTCGGCATCGCCGACATAGTGCCGCTTGATGTTCTCGATGACGACGATGGAGTCGTCGACCACGCGCCCGATCGCGATCGTGAGCGCGCCGAGCGTCAGGATGTTGAGCGAATAGCCGAACGCCTGGATGCCGATGAACGTGATCAGCACACTCGTGGGGATCGAGATCGCCGTCACGAGCGTCGCCCGCACGGACATCAGGAAGATCAGGATCACGATCACCGCGAAGAGCAGACCGAGCAGGCCCTCTTTCGCCAAGGTATCGATCGACTGCTGAATGTACGGCGCCTGATCGAAGACGACGGTGAACGTCGCGCCGCCGAGGCTGTCCTCGAGGTCGGGGAGCACCGCGAGCACGCCCTCGGACACGTCCACGGTGTTGGCGGACGGAAGCTTCGTCACCGCGATCGTGAGGGCCGGCTCGCCGTCCACGCGCGAGATCGTCGTGACCGGGTCCCGATTCTGCTCCACGGTCGCGACGTCGGCGATCGTGACAGTTCCTGACTGGAACTGCCCGGGTGTGGATGGCACGAGCGGAAGAGCGGCGATCTCGTCGACCGACGTGACCTTCGAGCCGGTCTGCACGGTGAGGGTCTGGTCGTCCTCCGTGATCTCGCCGCCGGGGAACAGCACGCCGTTCTGCTCGAGTGCGTCGCGGATCGCCTGCTGCGTGTAGCCGGCCTCGGAAAGCGCCGCCGGGTCGGGAGTGATCGTGACACGCTGGCCGACGCCGCCGACGATCTGGGCGGCATTGACGCCGTCGACGTCTTCGAGTTCGGGAACGACAGTCGACTCGAGCTGAGCCTGGATCGTGGCTTCGTCGTCGTAGCCCGTGACCGCGAGCTGGATCACCGGGAAGTCGTCGATGCTCGCGGAGATGACTGTCGGATCGATGCCGTCGGGCAGCTGGCTCTTGATGCGGTTGATCGCCTGGTTGATCTTTTGCTCTGCGGTGGCGAGGTCGGTGCCGTAGGTGAACGATGCCTGGACGATCGATGCATTGGTCGTACTGGTGGCCGAGGTCGACTCCAGACCCGGAACCCCCTGGATCGCCGCTTCGATCGGCACGGAGACGTCGTTGCTGACGACCTCGGGCGACGCGCCCGGGTAGGTGGAGACCACGACGAGCTGCGGGAACTCGATCGAGGGGATCAGCTCCTGCTTGAGGCTCGTGAGCGCGAGAGTCCCGAAGATCGCCGCGACGATCGTGATGAGGGCGATGAGCGCACGGTTCTTGAGGCTCAGGACGGCGAGGTTGGACACGGGGGCCTTCACTGTGGTGCAGGTCGGTTGCCCGGGTGGATTCTCCGGGTCGTGGTGTCGCAGAGACCCCTGCGACGGATACGCGAATGTATCGGGGTCTCAGTATCCCATGCGTGGAACAGCGCGATCGCCGATCGCAGGGGCGGAATCCTGCGGGAATCCGGCCTAGAACAGGCCGCCGACGGCGAGCCCCGCTGCGGCTGCGACGACGCCGAGAACGAGGGTCCCGAGCGCGTTCATCCACCCCCGACGCGCTTCACCGGTGCGGATGAGCAGCGCCGACTCGACCGAGACCGTGCTGAAGGTCGTGTACCCGCCCAGCAGGCCGACGCCGAGGACCCACGCCAGGTCGGTGCCGACGAATCCCGCGCCCAGCCCCGTGAGCATCCCGAGCGCGAAGGATCCGGTGACGTTGACCACGAGGATTCCGAGCGGGAAGCGCGCGAGCCTGCCCCCGACCACCAGCACGTCGACAAGGTAGCGCAGCCCCGCTCCGGCGCCTCCGGCCAGGGCTGCCGCGATGAGCACCCACCCGGTCACGCGGCCGCCTCCGGCCGGTCGGATGCCGGCGGTCGGCGGGTCAGGTGGAGTCCGAGCGCGGCCGCGGCAAGGCCGAGCAGCACCGACACCACCGCGAGCACGAGGCCCACGACCGGCGCGGCGGCCAGGAGCGTCGCGGCCTGCAGAGCGAATGCGCTGTAGGTGGTGAATCCGCCGAGCACACCCGTTCCGACGAACGCGCGGGTCAGCGGCCGCCGGTCGGCCAGCCGCCCGACCACGATGCCGAGCGCGAAGGATCCGAGGACGTTCACCACAAGCGTCGCGACCGGCAGCACGAGGGAGTCCGACGCGGCCCGACCGCCGGAGAACGGCAGGAGCAGGAGCTCCCGCAGCGCGACACCGAGCACTCCGCCGAGCACCACGACCCCCAGCATCCGGGCTCGGAAGACGGGTGGGCGCGGCACGCCCTCACCCTATTGCGTCAGCCGACGAGCAGCCGCTGGATCGCCGACTCCGGCGACACGTTGAGCGCGAGCAGCCTGCCCCGCTCGTAGGCGGTGAAGACCGCCGGATCGATATAGCTGCTGCGGGCCACGGCCGGGGTGTTGCCCAGCGCGTCGGCGGTGGCACGGACCGCGAGCATCTCGGCGCGCTTGCGATCCTTCGTCGTATCGACGGTGCCGATGCGCGCAAGCGTCTCGGCCGCCATGATCGTGCCGCGCAGCGTCCGGAAATCCTTCGCCGTGAAGGCCCCTCCGGTGAGCGATCGCACGTGCGAGTTCACGTCAGCCGGGGTCAGGGGCACCCGTCGGCTGCCGCGCCGGTAGGACAGCAGTGGCGAGCGCGGCCGCCCCGCGCCGAGTTCGCCCAGGACGACGGCGAGCTCTTCGTCGTCGATCTCGATGTAGGCGCGCTTCCCGCTCTTCCCGGGGAAGGACAGCGTGATGACGGAGGCCGCCACAGTGGCATCCCTCCGCTGCAGGGTGGTGAGACCCCGGCTGCCATGCTGGGCGAGGTAGCGCGCGGAGCCGATCCTCGGCGCGGCTTCGTCGAGCAGGCGGAAGGATGCCGCGAGCACGCGTTCCCGGTCGAGTCCATCGCGGCGGAGCGCGGTCGTCACGCGACCGCGCGCGTGCGGGAGCGCGGCGGCGAGGTCGAGCGCGCGGGAGAACTTGCGGCGGTCCCTCCGTTCGCGCCATCGCGGGTGATACAGATACTGACGTCGACCGGCGTCGTCGACGCCGACGGCCTGGATGTGGGCGTTCGAGTCGACCGCGATCCACACGTCCTCCCACGCTGGCGGGATCACCAGATCATGGATGCGCTTCCGATCCGACGCAGGCGCCGCGGCACCGCTCTCATCCAGATAGCGGAAGCTGCCGCCGGATCGGACACGGCGGTAGCCCGGGTCATCTCCCGGGCGCACCCGGACCAGTCGTGCCACGTCTGCTCTCGTCTTCGTGCTGTTCAGTGTTCGGCTGCGGCGCTCTCAGGATCTTCGAGGTCCCGATCGCCACCGTTCTCGACCGCGTTCGCGATCGTGGTCGCCTTCTCGATGGAGGCACCCTCGTTGCGCAGTTCCTCGTACAGCTCGCGGTTTCTCAGGCTGCCCGACCCGCGTCCGTTCGACATGGTCTCCTCCTTGGTCGTGAGGACCTTGGTTCAACGACCGTACGACGGCCGCCCGCCGCGACCCGAGGGGTTGACAGGCCTCTGACGCGCGGATACCCGACCGCGGCGAGCCGTGTAGCACCGGCGATCGCCGGTCGTCAACCCCCTCCCCCACCCGGAGAGCGCAGTGGCATTGTCTTATCCGTGCCCCCCGAGGCATCCGGGTCGCGCCAACCTCGCAAACCCCGGCGACAGAAGGAGAACCCTCCCATGAACCTCGCCCTCATCATCATCATCGTCATCGCGGTCATCCTCGCGATCTTCGGCGGACTGAACTCGGCTCTGAGCTGGCTCCTGTGGGTCGCGCTCATCGTCGGCGTGATCGCCTTGATCGTGTTCCTGTTCCGCGTCATCAGCGGCAGCCGCCGTACCTGATCACCACGTGCCGGCCTCCTCGGCCGGCCCGCTCCCCCCGGAGCTCGGATGCCGTGTCCCGACAATCGCGTCGGGACCCGGCATCCGTCTTTTCCCGGTGAACCGGCCGTTCGGTCTCAGCGGGAAGAGAGCCAGATCGTCGCCTCGCCGGGGACGACCCCGATCGGGGTGTCGCAGCTGGCCAGGACGACATCCGGGCGGTCGAGCTCGTAGGGCTCGGTGCCGAAGTTCGTGACGACCGCCCAGCCGTTCGGACGCTCGAACCACAGGACATCCGGGCGGCCGGTGTCGATCCACGTGAGCTGCTCCGCCGACTGCAGTTCGCGACGCAATGCGAGCGCCCGGCGGTACAGCGTGAGGGTCGCGTCGTGATCGCCGTCCTGCGCCTGCACCGAATCGGCCCCGAACCACTCAGGCTGCGGCAGATGGGCTCCGTCGTCGCCGAAGCCGAACGAGGTTCCGTTCCGCGTCCAGGGAAGGGGAACGCGGCATCCGTCACGGCCGATATCGAGACCGGGGCTCCGGAAGTACGTCGGATCCTGGCGTGACGCGGCGTCGATCTCCGCGACCTCGTGCAGGCCCAGCTCCTCGCCCTGGTAGAGATACGCCGAGCCGGGCAGCCCGAGCACGAAGAGAGTGGCGGCCCGCGCGCGCCGAAGTCCACCGGCACGGTCGAGCACCGGCTGCCTGCCCCCCGACAGGAGCCACTCGTTGCCGTGCTTGCGCGCGGGCCGCCCGTCTGCGGTGCGCTCCGGATGCGGCAGTCCGTAGCGCGACGCATGCCTGACGACATCGTGATTCGAAAGCACCCACGTCGTGGACGACCCCGATGACGTCGCCAGCTCGAGGTTCGCCGTCACGATGCGGCGGAACTGGCCCGCGTCGAAGTCCGCTTCGAGGAGGTCGAAATTGAACGCCTGACCGAGGCTCTCCGCGCTCGCGTAGAGCGGGACGCGAGACGGGTCGACCCAGGCTTCGGCGACCGCCGTGCGCGGCGGGTCGTACGAGTTGAAGACCTCGCGCCACTGCGCGTACACCTCGTGCACGTCGTCGCGGTCGACCGTGGGGTGCTGGCCGTCGCGGGGCAGGTCGTCGAGCTGCGCCTGAGAGGGGAGAGGCTCGGAGAGATCCTTCGTCAGCATGTGCGCGACGTCGATGCGGAACCCGTCGACCCCGCGATCGGACCAGAACCGGAGCGTACGCACGAAGTCCGCGCGCACGTCGGGGTCGGACCAGTTGAGGTCGGGCTGCTCCACCGCGAAGAAGTGCAGGTACCACTGCCCGTCTGCGACCCGCTCCCAGGCTGACCCCCCGAAGAGCGAGCGCCAATCGGTGGGCGGCTGCGACCCGTCGGGCCCGGTTCCCTCGCGGAAGATGTACCGATCGCGCGCGGCCGAGCCCCGGCCGGCCGCCAGTGCCTCCTGGAACCACTCGTGCTGATCCGACGTGTGGTTGGGCACGATGTCGACCACGACGCGGATGCCCTCCGCGTGCAGCGCTGCCAGCATCTCATCGAAGTCGGCCAGCGTCCCCAGCCGTGGATCGACGTTCCGGTAGTCCGCCACGTCGTATCCGCCGTCCGCGAGCGCGGACGGGTAGAACGGGCTCAGCCAGACGGCGTCGATTCCGAGTTCGGCGAGATACGGCACCCGCGAGGTGATCCCCGCGATGTCGCCGAGCCCGTCCCCGTCGGCGTCGGCGAAGCTGCGGGGATACACCTGGTACACGGCGGCTTGGCGCCACCACGAGGCGTCATCGAGGTCGAGCGGGCGGGACGGGAGTGTGCGTGCGGCAGTGTTCACAGGGGCAGTGGTCACAGGGACCGGGTTCCTTTCGATTCGGTGGTGAAGCGGATGCCGGGGGCCTCAGCCCTTGACGGCACCCTGGGTGACGCCTTCCATGACCCATCGCTGGGTGAACAGGTAGACGATGATCGCCGGCGCCATCGCCATGAGGTACGAGGCGAACGACACGTTGTAGTTGTTGCTGAACTGCGACTGGAACAGCGAGTTCAGCACCGGGAGCGTCTGCAGCGCAGGGTCGGCGATGATGAGCGAGGGCATCATGAAGTCGTTCCACGCGTACAGGAAGGCGAAGATGCCGATCGTCGCGCTCATCGGCGCCAGCAGCGGGAAGATCATGTGCCAGAAGGTCTGCCACGTGGACGCGCCGTCGATGCGCGCACTCTCCTCCAGCTCGAACGGGATCGAGCGCAGGAACGCCGTGAACAGCAGGACGCTGAAGCTCAGCTGGAACATGGTCGCGAGGATGATCACGCCGAAAGGGTTGGCGAGCCCGACCAGGCCGGTCATCTGCACCTGCGGCAGGGCGACGACCGGGAACGGGATGAAC
>Ga0075365_10000436_pt1 | contig 15482 bp, 13 predicted proteins | sample EndMetdeltDD1765_FD_71387 | JGI IMG/M metagenome (GOLD analysis project Ga0075365, IMG submission 71387) | Populus endosphere microbial communities from Tennessee, USA - Endosphere MetaG P. deltoides DD176-5 | ecosystem: Host-associated > Plants > Roots > Endosphere | place: USA: Tennessee... | reverse complement strand
GCCGCGCGGCGGTTGAAGCGCCTCGGCAGCGGCCCGCCGCCGGTGTTGCGCAGCGCGGAGGTGACGACTGATCCTTCCCGTCGAGCGGTCGACCTCGACGGCCCGGTGGCGCTCGCTGTGAGCGAGCTGTCCGTCCGCTACGGCGGTGTCGTCGCCGTCGATGGCGTCAGCTTCGATGTGCCGATCGGTGCGATCGTCGGCCTGATCGGACCCAACGGCGCCGGCAAGACGACGACCATGGACGCGCTGTGCGGCTTCGCCCGATCGTCGGGGCGGGTGGTCATCGGGGCCGCGTCCCTGGATGGACTTCCCCCGCATCGGCGGGCTCAGCTCGGACTGGGGCGCACGTTCCAGGGGCTCGACCTGTACGAGGATCTCTCCGTCGCCGAGAACGTCGCGGTCGGCAGGTACACCGCTCGCGACGGAGCGCTCGACATGGACGAGTTCCTCGGATCGTTGGGTTTGAGCACGCTCGCCGAGCGGCCGGTCTCCGAGCTGTCGCAGGGTCAGCGTCAACTCGTCTCGATCGCTCGTGCCCTCGTCGCCCGCCCGAAGGTGCTGCTCCTGGACGAGCCCGCCGCCGGGCTCGACACGCTGGAGAGCCTGTGGCTGGCGTCGCAGCTGCGGGTGATCCGCGATCAGGGCGTGACCATCGTGCTGGTCGATCACGACATGGGGCTCGTGCTCGGCCTGTGCGACGTCATCCACGTGCTCGACTTCGGGCGGGTGATCGCCTCCGGTACGCCGACCGAGATACGCGACGACCCGCGTGTCGCCCTCGCCTATCTGGGCACGACCTCCAGTGCCGGCGAGCCCGGCGCCGAGTTGCGGCGGGTGGAGTCGGCCACAACGGTCACGTCGATCGAGGGTGGTGTCGCGTGACGGCCGTGTTCGCCTGTGACAACCTCGCTGTCGGCTACGGCAAGGTGTCCGTCGTGCGCGGTGTCTCGCTGCAGCTGCACGAGCGGGAGATCCTCGCCGTGCTCGGTCCGAACGGCGCCGGCAAGACATCGCTGATCCTTGCCCTCGCGGGGTTGCTCACGCCGATGAGCGGCACGATCACGCTCGACGGCGCCGTCGTGAAGGGGGGCTCGGCGCGCCGTCTCAACCGCGACGGTGTCGTCCTCGTACCGGACTCGCGTGCGTTGTTCACGGCGATGACGACGCGCGAGAACCTCGAGATCGCCAAGCGTCCGCGAGGCATGCCGGTCGCCGAGGTGTTCGACCGGTTCCCGGCGCTGGCGATGCGCACCAGAGTCCGCGCCGGCATGCTGTCCGGTGGCGAGCAGCAGATGCTGGCGGTGGCCAGAGCCCTGGTGCAGGGCCCGAAGGTGCTCATCGTCGACGAGATGAGCATGGGTCTGGCCCCGATCATCGTCGAGCAGCTGATGCCGACGCTGCGCGAGGTGGCCGACTCGACGGCGGCAGCAGTCGTGCTCGTCGAGCAGCACGTGCAGCTGGCCCTGGAGATCGCCGATCAGGCACTCGTGCTCGTCCACGGCGACGTGTCGCTGCACGGCGACGCGGCCGCCATCCGCACCGATCCGCGGCGGCTCGAGGTCGCCTATCTTGGCGCAGGTGCCCATGAACGAACCGGTTGAACCCACCCGGCGGACGCGAACGTGAGGAGGCAGCAATGACCACCCAACCGATGCGCGGCGTGCGCGTGCTGGAGGTCGCCCAGTTCACCTTCACCCCAGCGGCCGGTGCGGTGCTCGCCGATTGGGGAGCGGAGGTGATCAAGGTCGAGCACAACGTGACCGGCGATTCGCAGCGCGGGCTCAAGATCGGCACAGGCGGCGCGGCCGCCGGATCGTTCCAGCCGCTGATGGAGCACCCCAATCGGGGCAAGAAGAGCATCGGCCTCGGCCTCGACACCGACGCCGGGCGGACGGTGCTGTACGACCTGGCCCGCACGTGCGACGTGTTCCTCACCAACTACCTGCCGTCGGCGCGGGCCAAGCTGCAGATCGACGTCGAGCACATCCGCGCCGTCAACCCCGACATCGTCTACGTCCGCGGCAGCGCCCACGGTCCGCGTGGCGCGGACGCCGACCTGGGCGGCTACGACTCGAGCGCGTTCTGGTCGCGTGGGGGGAGCGCGATCGGCTGCACGCCGGATGACTCCCCGACGCTGATGAACCAACCGTCAGGCGCGTACGGCGATTCGTTGGGCGGCATGACGATCGCCGGCGGCATCGCGGCCGCGCTGTTCGCTCGCGAGCGGACGGGCGAGACCTCGATCGTCGACGTGTCGCTGCTCGGACTCGGCACGTGGGCGACAGCGCTGTCGGTCAACACGGCGCTGTTGACGGGTGCCGCGCCCCCCAGGGCGCCCGGCGGCGGCGCGCCGCACCTCACCTTCAACCCGTTGATCGGGAACTACCGCACGTCCGATGGCCGCTTCGTCAACCTGACGATGCTCCAGCCGGGTCGCTACTGGGCTGACGTGTGCCGGCACATCGATCGCGAGGACCTGATCGACGATCCCCGCTTCGACACAGCGGAGAAGCTGATGGCGGACGCCGCCGGCGCAGGCGCGCACGTCGCCGCGGCGATCGCCACCAGGCCGTACGCCTACTGGATGGAGCGGTTCAAGACGCTGTCGGGGCAATGGGCCCCGAACAACGATGCGCTCGAGGTCGGCGCCGATCCGCAGGTGCGCGCCAACGGCTACATCGTGCCGGTCGAAGACGCCGAGGGAAACGTTCGCGAGCTGGTCGCGAGCCCGGTGCAGTTCGACGAGACCGCGTTCACGATCACTCGGGCGCCACTGTTCGCCGAGCACACCGACGAGTTGGTGATGTCGACCGGGCGCTCGATGGACGAGGTGATCGACCTCAAGATCGCCGGCGTCATCACCTGACCGACCGACGTCAGCGACCGCCGGTGAAGTGGAACAGCTCGCGGGCGTTGGTCTCGGCGATCTTGCGCGCGGTCTCATCGGGCACATCGATCAACGACTTCTCCAGCATCGTGCGCGCGTGCGGCCAGTTGGAGTCCGAGTGCGGGTAGTCGCACTCCCACATGATCGACTCCTCGCCGATCAGGTCGATGTTCGCCAGCCCGGCGGCGTCGGAGATGAAGCACCCGTAGATGTGCCCACGGAACAGCTCCGACGGCGGCACCTTCAGGTCGAGGTGCTGGTAGTGGCGATGGCGGTCCCATGTGTAGTCGCAGCGTTCGAGCACGTAGGGGATCCAGCCGATCCCACCTTCCGACATCGCCACCTTGAGATCGGGGAACTTCGTGAACACCGGCGAGAACAGCAGCTCGGTCGTCGTGAACTGCGAGTTCGTGCCGAACAGGGCGATCGCCACAGCGAACGGCGCTCCCGGAGTGGTCGTGGGCGCCCCGCCCGTTCCGAAGTGCATGCACAGGGGCATCTGCGTGGATTGCGCGGCGGCGAGCAGTGGATCCCATGCGTCGGAGTGGAACGAGTCGAACCCGAGCGCCGCCGGGTTCTCGGGAAACGAGATCGCCTTGGCGCCCTTGGCTGCCGTGCGCTCGATCTCCGCGACGCTGGCGTCGACGTCCCAGAACGGCACGAGCACGAGCGGGATGAACCGATCCGGTGCCGATCCGCACCACTCGTCGATCATCCAGTCGTTGTACGCGCTGACGCATGCCCGCCCGAGCTCCTTGTCGGCGATCTGGGCGAACTTCGTGCCGGCAAAGCCGGGGAACGACGGGAAGCACAGCTGGGCCTGGATGCCGTCGAGGTCCATGTCTCGCACGCGCTGGACCGGGTCGTAGCAGCCGGGGATCATGTCGCCGAACGAGGTGGGCTCCATGTCGAACTCTTCCTTCGGACGTCCGGCGACCGCGTTCAGTCCGATGTTGACGTGTTGCGCGCCCGCGAAGTGCCAGACGTCGTGGCCCTCATCGTCGGTGATCACGCGCGGGCCCTGATCGAGGTGCTTCTTCGGCAGTCGGTCGGTCCAGACGTTGGCGTGTTCGATCACATGATCGTCCACGGAGATGAGCTGCGCATCGCTGGGCAACATGGTTGGCCTCCCTCGGTTCGATCCCCCGAAATACTTGACCTATTTAACCATCTTCGGTCGCATGGAGGCAAAACATTGACCTATTTGATCGCGCGGGAACCGCCTCGGCGCGTCGTGGCCGTCGCGCCGGTGGTGCTGCTCGGGAGCTTGCGGCCGGGGCCGACGCTCGTCTCCTCGTCGTAGAACGAGATCAGGTCGTGCTCGGAGTTCTCGATCATGTACGTCATCTGCTTCTGCCAGTGGCTGCGAGCCTCGTCGTCGGCGCCGCTCTCGATCAGCCTGACCAGCTTGGCGTACGACCGGGCGGCGCGCTGCATCAGCGTCTGTGACGTGGCCAGCGCGCCGAGCAGGTAGCGGCTGTCGACGATCTCGTTCAGCAGTTGGGAGTACAACGAGAGGGTGATGTTGCCGCCGCGGTCGACGATCGTGCGGTGGAACAAGCTCGCCGCCGCTGCGAACTCGCGCCGGTCGCCGGCGTTGGCCGCCCGCCGGGCGAGGCGGACGATGTCGTCGAGGACGTCGATGTCGTCCTGGGTGTGCGAGCGCGCCAACCATGCGGCCAGCTCCGGCTCGATCAGCCGGCGCGCCGTGTCGAGATCGGCGAAGGACGTCCGGCGCAGTTGCAGTGCCGCGGCGAACGACTCCGACAGCCGCGACAGGTCCGGCATCGTCACCGTGCCACCACCTCCACGCCCGCGCTTGATGTGGATCAGGCCCTGTGACTCGAGGATCCGCAGTGCTTCTCGCAGTGTGGTCCTGGCGATCCCGAAGGTCTCGGTCAGCTCCTCCTCGGTCGGCAGCTTGGCACCGATCGCCAGCTCACCACTGACGATCCGGCTGCGGAGCATGCCCGCGACGATCTCGCCGGTCTTGTGCACGCGCAGTGCGGGTTCTCGTGTGGGCATCTCGCCACTATGCCTCAAATAGGTTGTCATTTGTAGTATTTTGAGCGAGTGAACGACGAGGGACGACGGGTAGCGCTGGTCACCGGAGCCGGTTCGGGCATCGGCAGGGCTTCGTGCCTCAGGCTCGCTGCTGCGGGTTGTTCCGTGATCGCGACCGACATCGACGAGGTCACGGCGACGGGTACGGTCGAGATGCTGGCGGAATCGCCTGGGGGCGGGTTCGCGATGCGGCTCGACGTCACGTCCTCCGCCGACGTCGATCACTGCATCGACGAGGTCATCGCCCGCCACCATCGCCTCGATGTCGTCGTCAACAACGCAGGAGTGCTCGACAACATGGGCACGATCGAAGAGATCAGCGACGACGAGTGGCAACGCGTGCTCGGGGTCAACCTGACCGGGCCGTTCAACGTTGCCCGCCGCGTGATCGCCCCACTGCGCGAGAGCCGCGGCAGCCTCGTCAACATCGCCTCGGCCGGCGGGCTCGGCGGTGGACGTGCGGGGACGGCCTACACGGTGAGCAAGCACGGTGTCGTCGGGCTCACCCGCAGCGTCGCGTGGATGCACGCCGCCGACGGAATCCGTTGCAACGCGGTCTGCCCGGGCGGTGTGACCACCAACATCGGCGCCAGTGCGTCAGGGATGAGCGAGGCCGGCGTCGAGCGGCTCTCCGGCGTGCTGGGCACCATGCTGCGATTCGGCAACCCTGATGAGATCGCTGCGGTTGTCGCCTTCCTCGCCTCGCCCGACGCGTCGTTCGTCAACGGCGCTGTCCTCACCGCCGACGCCGGCTGGACGGCGGCGTGATCGTGTGATGCTTCGGCGTGTGCCGGCCCTGGCTCAGACGTCCCAGACCAACGGCAACAGGTCGAGTCCGAGCTGGCCGCCGTGCTCGAGGATCTCGGCGCCGTCCGCGATCCGATAGTTCGGGATTCGGCGGTGCCATTCCTCGAAGGCGATGTGCAGTTCTTGACGGGCGAGGCTGGAACCGAGGCAGCGATGCGGACCGGCGCCGAACGCGATGTGCGGGTTGGGGGAGCGGTCGATGATCACCTCGGCCGGCTCCGGGAACGCACGTGGATCGCGGGTGGCCGAGCACAACGGCAGCAACACCATGTCGCCGGCCTTCATCGGGCAGCCATGGAAGTCGACGTCCGTCGTCAGCTTGCGGCTGGGGATGACGAACGCGAACGCGCGCAGGAACTCCTCGGTGGCGGTGGGGATCAGACCCGGGTCGGCCACCAGTCGCTCGCGGTCGTTCGGGTGCGTCGCGAGGTGCAGGAACGACCAACACAGCTGCATCGCCACCGTGTCGAGCCCCGCCATGAACATCAGCAGGCAGAAGGCGAGGATGTCGTTGTCCGGAATCGGCGCGCCATCGATTTCTGCCGCGATCACGAAGCTGACGAGATCGTCGGTGGGCTGCTCGCGCCGCGCCGCGACCATCTCGGCGAAGTAGCCCATCACGGCGAGCATCCCGTTCATCCGTCGGGCACCGGCCTCCTCGGCTGGCATGCCCGGTGGCGGGCCGTGCAGGATCATGTCCTCCCACTCCATGAACTGCTCGGCTTCGGTGACCGGCAGGCCCATGATCTCCATGAAGATCGTCGTGGGGTACTTGCGGGCGAAGTCGTTGAGGAAGTCGCACGCACCCGTGTCGACGAACGCATCGATGAGCTCGACGCAGCGGGAGCGGACGCGTCCCTCCATCTTGGCGATCGCGCCGGGGCTGAAGTACGGGGCCAGCAGCTGCCGCCAGTTCTTGTGGGCCGTGCCGTCGAGCATCTCGGGGATCCACAGGTACGCCGGGTCGGGATCGCTCACGACCACGGCCGCACTGGAGAAGATGTCGGCGCGCTGGAACGCCTCGCGGATGAGATCGGCGCGGGTGACCGTCCACCATCCCTGATCGGCCGTCGACTTGAAGAACGCGAAGCGCTCGCGCAGCTCGTCGAAACGGCGGAAGTGATCGCCGGCGGGCGCGCCGCCGTCTCGGTACTCGAAGTCGAACTCGGCGACGTCGGCGACATCGGTTGCCTCGGTGGCCGGCATGGCCTCGGTCTGATCGACTGTCGCGTCGGCGGTCATGTCGTTCCCCTCCTTCGACTCGGAGCGTGGCCGGCCCCGATAAATTAGGTTAACATTATCACGAGCACGCACGGTGCTCGGCGTCGTGAGATCGACTGTGAAGACAAGGGGGTCCGTCATGGGTCGTGTATCAGGCAAGGTCGCCGTCATCAGCGGGGCAGCGCGCGGTCAGGGGCGCAGCCACGCGCTGAAGCTCGCCGGCGAGGGCGCCGACATCATCGCCCTCGACATCTGCGCCGACATCGCGTCGAACGCGTACGCGTTGGCGACGCCGGCCGACCTGGCCGACACAGCGCGCGACATCGAGGCACTCGGGCAGCGGGTCGAGGCGATCCAGGTCGATGTGCGCGACCGGGCCGCCGTCGATGAAGCGCTCGGCAAGGCGATCGGCACGTTCGGCCGGCTCGACGTGGTCGTCGCCAATGCCGGCATCTGCCCGCTCGGCGACCAGCGCCCGCAGGACGCGTTCGTCGATGCCGTCGACGTCGATCTCGGCGGTGTCCTCAACCTGATCCATTCCTCCTTGCGGTACCTGCAGAGCGGTGCCTCGATCATCGCGACAGGCTCGCTGGCCGCCTTTCTCCGCGGCTCGGTCGACAACCCGGCGACCGGTCCGGGCGGTGCCGGCTACAGCTTCTCCAAGCGGATCGTCGCCGAGTACATCCACGAGTTGGCGCTGCAGCTGGCTCCTGTCAACATCCGCGCCAACGCGGTCCATCCCACGAACTGCAACACCCCGATGCTGCAGAGCGATGTGATGTACCGCGTGTTCCGACCCGATGTCGAGCAGCCCAGCCGTGCCGATGCGGAAGCCGCCTTCCCGGCGATGAACGCGATGCCCGTCGGGTTCGTCGAACCGGACGACATCAGCAACGCCGTGCTGTTCCTCGCCTCGGACGAGTCGCGATACGTCACCGGCCTCCAGCTGCGGGTCGACGCGGGTGGCTTCGTCAAAGCCAACCCGTTCCACGCCTGAACCACCATGGCGCGACTCGGCTTCATCGGCCCGGGGCAGCTGGGCGGCCCGATGGTCGAGCGGCTGCTCGCCGCCGGGCACGAGCTGACGGTGCACGCCCGGCGGCCCAACCGGCGCGATGAGCTGTCCGCACTCGGCGCCGTCGTCGTCGACGACCCGCGTGCCGCCGCGCGCGACGCGGAGCTGTTGATCTGCTGCACGTTCTCCGACTCCCAACTGCGCGCAACGTTGATCGACGACGGTGCGCTCGCGGCGATGGTCGCCGGCACGGCGGTCGTCAGCCACGTCACCGGCGATCCCGTGCTCGTCGACGAGTTGGCTGCGCTGGCGCCTGCCGGCGTGGCCATCGTCGACGCGCCGGTCAGCGGCACGGCCGAGCAGATCCGTCACGCCGCGCTGACGGTGCTGATCGGTGGCGACGGCGCGGTCGTCGAACGCGTCACCGCGGTCATCGGGGCCTACGCCGATCCGGTCATCCACGTCGGCCGGCGCGGCGACGCGCTGCGGGCCAAGATCATCAACAACATCCTCTTCGCGGCCAACGTCCGCCTCGCGGGCGAGGTGCATCGCGTCGCGTCGGCGATGCGGATGGACTTCGATGTGCTCGTCGGCGCGATCGATCGCTGCTCCGGATCGACAGCGGCGTTGAACATCGCCTCGGCCATGGGGAACGAGCGCCTGCAAACCGGTTCCCGCCCGTTCCTGGAGAAGGATGTTGCGGTCGTCGCCGAGGTCGCCCGCACCTCGGGCATCGATCTCGGCGAACTGCTCCGCGTGGCGGCTGTCTATCTGCCGGAGGAGAACCGCGCCAACGCGTCGTAGTGGCGATCGGCCAGCGCGCCCGACGCCTGGCGCAGCAGCTCGTTGTCGCGGCAGACTCGCCGCTGCGCGACCCGCAGTGCGCCAGCCGGGTCGACGGTTCCGTCACGGACGGCGATGGCCAGCTGCCGCCGCCCATCCGCCACGTCATCCGGTCGACGTCCCAACACGTCGGTGAGGTCGAGCAGCTCAGCGGAGGCACAGCCGCGGCCGAGGCGGTCCGCCGCCTCGAGGTACTTGATCGCCCGCGCCAACCCCTTGGTGCGCTGGAGGGCGAAGCCATCGGCGATCCGCGGTGACACGGTCGTCCGCAGCTGATCGAGCACCACTCCGTAGTAGCGGTGCCACTCGCCGGGCTCGTCCGCTTCGATCGGTTCGACGGGGTCGGGTGCGAGTCCCATCGCCTCGAGCAAGGTCTCGACCAGCAGCCGGCGGTGCAGGTGCCCGAAGACCAGACGGGCCCCGGGATCGCCGGCGCCATCGGGGTCGCCGGCGCCGTGGGCGTCGCGCCCGTGGCTCATCGCGATGATCTTCGCTTCGGCCAGCACCCGGTAGTAGCGGATGCGCTCGAGGTCGATCGCGTTGCCCGAGAGGTGGGCGTATTCGGCGAAGCGCTCGCCCAGATCGGTGAACGGCTCCTGCACGGCGCGCAGCGATACCCAGGCGAGGTCGTCCATCGGATCGCCGAGGTGGGCCAGCTCCCAGTCGACGATGGCCGACACCCGGTCGTCGATGAACATGAAGTTGCCCGGACCGGTGTCGCCCTGCACGAGCACCGCCGGCCCGCCGTAGTCGGGCACGTTGCCGCGCAACCATGTCAGCGCCACACCGAGCGCAGTTTCCGGCACCCCGCCACGGAATCGGAGCAGCGCCTCGATCTCGTCGAGCTGGGCCGTCACGTGATCGCGCACGGTGGGGCGGGTCGGATCGGCCAGCCCGAGCGAGGCGACGTCGAGGCGGTGCAGTTCGGCGAGATGGCGCATGAAGTCCTGGGCGATGCGCGTCGCCCGCTGGGCGTCGTCGACCAGCGCGAAGCGGGCGTCGCCCTCGACGACGGTGAGCAGCATCGCCTGCGCGTCGGGATGGAGCGCGATGAACCGGGCAACGGGCAGCGCCGTGCTGCTGAGGGCGCGGTACACCTCGGCCTCGCGGCGCAGGGTCCATGGGTCGCCGGTGATGGCCGGATCGGATCTGTCCCAACGGAAGAACACGCGGTACTCACTGTCGTCGGCCCTGCGCACGCAGACGATCCAGGCCTCGTTGCGCCCACCGCCCGCATGACGGGTCGCGTCGACGATCGACGCGCCGGTGGCATGCTCGATCCACGTCGCCATCTCGTTCGGGAGCACTGGATTCGACAGCATTTGCATGGTCACTCCCTGACGTCTTGTTCGTGTAAATGGGTTAGTATTTTGCCATGACGGACGACGCCGCGCCAGATCGGACACCGTCGACCGATCCCTTTCCGGTCGACGACGCACTGCGCTTCACGGCCGCCGACGATTCGTTGCATCCTGTCGGCGATCCGGCGCTGGACTGGACCGAGACGACGTGGTGGTCGTTCAACGTCCCGCACCGATCGCTGGCCGGCTGGCTGTACACGCAGATCAAGCCGAACCTCGGCATCTCCACGGGCGGGGCTTTCGTGTACGGGCCGGGAGCATGGCTGCCGTGGGACCTGCCCTTCCACGCCTGGTTCAGCCATCAGCCTCTGCCCGATCCGCTCGATCTACGCGACGCCACGTTCCGCAACGGCGTCAGCGTGCGCGTGCTCGACCCGGGCATGTCGTACCGACTCGGCTACCGCTTCCGCGACAACACCGACTTCACCGCGGATCTGCGCTTCGACGGGTTGACGCCACCGGTCCCGCACCTCACCGGCGCACCGCCGTTCACGGGCTCGTCGCACTACGACCAGCACGGGCGTGTCGTCGGCTCGCTGACGTTGCACGGCGAGCGAATCGATGTGGATTGCTTTGCCGTGCGCGATCGCTCGTGGGGGCGCCGACCCGAGCACATCGGCGTCGGTGCAGGGCGTCTGAGCTACGCCTTTGGAACCGTCGCGCCCGACGAGATGTTCTTGATCTTTACGCTGCCGATGTCGGCCGAGCCCGGTGAGACAGCGGGTCGCTTGTCGTCGGGGTACCTCGTGCGCGACGGCGTGTTGCGCCGCCTGGCCGAGGCCACCCGCTGCGATCAGCGCGACCCCGGCACCGGTGCCGTCGCCGCGCTCGAGATCGATGGTTACGACGTCGACGGCCGCGAGCTGAACGTCACCGGGCGAGCGATCAGCCGGATGGCGCTCCCGGGGAGCTCGTTGTGCATCAACACGTTGCTGCGGTACGAGGTCGACGGGCGCGAGGCATGGGGCGAGGATCAGGACGTGTGGCCGATGGCCCGCTTCGCCGCGGCGCGCCGGGCTGTCGGGGGATGAGCGTTCAGCCGCGGGCTGCGGACAGCTCGTTGTGGCGGGCGAACATGCGCGCCGCCAGCTGCTGGACCTCGGCGGGCACCGCCGGGTAGATCGGTAGTCCCGCCTCGCGGCTCGGGAGGGCGACGGTCGCCTTGCCGAACGCTGTTTCGGTGTCGCGCTGGTTGACCATCCGCAGCTGGATGTCGACGACGTGCCGGCCCGAGTCCTCGACGCGCTTGTCGACGATCTCGCCACTCAGGAACTGCACGTCACCCATGTAGTTGAACTTGCGGATCGAGTCGTCCATGGCGACGATGATCGCGTCGTCGCCGGCCCAGTCGGACACGTGGTGGTAGAACCAGCACTGGCGCATGACGCCGTAGTCGTACGCCATCGGGTTGCCGATCGCCTTGGCCCACTCCGAGTCCCAGTGCAGGCGCTGGGCGACGTCCCACACACCCTGCTCGTTGCGCACGTAGAACGGCGCGATCCGCTTGCGGTTCTTGTAACCGACCCGCGACGAACGCAACCCGTAGGGAACGAAGCCGTATCCACCGGCGTGGAAGGCGATCTGTTCGGTCACCGTCAGCGGGCCCTTCACCATCGGGTCGAGAGCATCGCCGACCGCGACGTCATCCCAGTAGCGCTTCTGCGCCCCGCGGGGCCGCTCGGCCGCGTAGATCGCGTCGATCCGCTCGTAGTCGTCGTCGGTGTACGCAGCCGGCTCGATCTCCGCGTACTTCCCCTTCTGGCGCGCGGTGTCGCGCTCGGTGAGGATGCGCAGGACGCGGTAGATGCCGATCACGTCGCCGTGCTGGTTGATGTTCACGTTGCGATTGATCTGGATCACGGAGCGGTTGGCGAACTCCGATTGCTTCACCTGCAGGCTCTCCTCGCCACGGAACGAGAAGACACGATCGCCCGGATACAGCGGCCGGTACCACTGCCACGACCCACCGGAGACGAACACGTGGATGCCACGGAACACGCTCTTGGTCTGCTTGGTGACCTCTTCCGGCATCGGGTCGCCGAGCATCGGCGACTTCACGTGGCCGACCAGCGTTCCCGGCGCGATCTGTGAACCCCACCGCGTGCTCGGGCCGTAGTCCTCGTCGGTGTACAGCGGGTTGTCGTCACCGACCCCGAGCGACCAGTTGCGGATCGCGTCGGGCGTCGCCACCGAGTACAGCTCGCGGGCCTTGCTGGCCGAGTAGTGGCCGATGAGAAGTCGGGCCCGTTCGATGTCCTCGTCGGTCAGCTTGTAGGCGGTCGCGCGGGCGAACTCGGCCGCGACCTTGTCGTCGACCTGCAGACCTTTGGGGGTTGCCGATTGATCGGTTGTCGTCATGGTTGTCGCGCCTCCCGGTCGGATTCAAGAGGAAACACTAACCTATTTTATCGCACCGCGCATCACCGGAATCGCAGCGGGCCGAGTTCGTCCACGGGAGCAACACCAGCTTGCGTTCCGCGGAAAAGGTAACCTATTTTGTGGGCCGGGAGGAGATCGCGTTGGACGACCTGGAAGACTTCCGGCAGCGGGTACGAGCCTGGCTGACCGAGCGCTACGAGCCGCGCGATCCGTCGCGCGACGACGACCGCGTCGACATCATCGCCCGCGCCCCTGACGGCCACCGCGCCATGATCGCAGGCGCCGTCGCGCTGCAGCAGGCACTCCATGCGGCCGGGTTCACCGGGCTCACCGTCGCCATCGAGCACGGGGGTCGCGGCCTGACCCGTGCGCATCAGGCCGTCGTGGCCGAGGAGTTGGCCCGAGTCGATTCGCCGTCGCTGCGCTCGCTCGGCATCGGTCTCGGACTGGTGATGCCGACGATCATGGCCGTCGGCACCGAGGAGCAGAAGCGGCGGTTCGTGCCGAAGCTGGTCAGCGGCGAGGAGGTGTGGTGCCAGTTGTTCTCCGAGCCGGATGCCGGGTCGGACCTCGTGTCGCTGCGCACCCGCGCCGTGCGTGACGGCGACAGCTGGGTCGTGTCCGGCCAGAAGGTGTGGTCGTCACTGGCTGCCGACGCGGCGTACGGGATCCTGCTGGCCCGCACGGACCCGGACGCCGACAAGCCGCACGCCGGCATCACCATGTTCATCCTGCCGATGGATCGCGACGGCGTCACCGTGCGGCCGCTCGTCGACATCACCGGCGGGCATCACTTCAACGAGGTCTTCCTCGAAGAGGTCGTCCTGCACGACAGCGACATCCTCGGCGAGACCAACCGCGGGTGGAACGTCGCCAACGGCACGCTCAGCGGCGAGCGCACCGGCTACGTCGGCGGGTCGGGCGGCGGTCGTCGCCGGCGGCAGGCGGAACGGGCGCTGCACGTCGCCGGGCGCGCCGCCGACCCGGTGGCTCGCCGCCGCGTCGCCGACATCGCCGGCCGCGAGCGGCTGCTCGAACTGCTCGTCGCCCGGATCGAAGCCGGGGCCGTGGCCGGCGGCAACCCGGCCTGCGGATCCCTGGTGAAGCTCGCCGCGGGGACGCTCGAACAGCGTGCCGCCGAGCTCGTCATCGAGCTGCTCGGTGCGCGCGGGCTGGCGTGGGAGTGCAACGATCGCGACGGCAATGCTGCGTCGCACGGTTTGAACGCATCTCGCCAGGCCACCATCGCCGGTGGTACCCATCAGATCCAACGCAATGTGATCGGCGAGCGAGTGCTCGGCTTGCCGCGGGAGCCACGCCCATGACCACGACAGTGCCCAACGGTTTCACGACGATCGAGTTCGATGTCGGTGACGACCACGTGGCGACGATCACGCTCAACCGGCCGGAGAAGCTGAACTCGTTCACCGAGACCATGGCGGGCGAGCTGTCGACGGCATGGGCGTCCGTACGCGACACCGATTCGATCCACGCGGTCGTGCTGCGGGCCAACGGCGAGCGGGCGTTCTGCACCGGCATCGACATCGGCGAGGGCGCGTGGTGGACCGACCAGAACGTCTGGAACCAGGTCGACCCCGGCGCGAGCCTCGGGCCTCGCCACCATCGCGTCTGGAAACCTGTCGTCGCCGCGGTCAACGGGATGTGCGCCGGGGGCGGGATGTACTTCCTCAACGAGTGCGACATCATCATCTGCGGGGAGAGCGCGACGTTCTTCGACCCGCACGCCAACGGCGGCATCGTGTCCGCGCTCGAGCCGATCGGGATGCTGCACCGCGGCGTTCCGCTCGGCGACGTGCTGCGGTGGGCGTTGATGGGCAACGAGGAACGAATCACCGCGGCGACAGCGCTGCGCATCGGCCTGGTCAGTGAGGTCGTGGCCGACACCGACCTTCGCGACCGTGCGGCCGACATCGCGGCGCAGATCGCGGCCCGCCGGCCGGAGGCCGTGCAAGGCACGATCCGCGCGATCTGGGAGTCGCTCGACATGCCCCGCTCGGTCGCTCTGCAGAACGGCTTGGCGTACACCCACATCGGCAACCCGCGGCCCGATGCGCGCGCCGCCGTGCGGCAGGCGAACCGCAAACCCACGTTCCGCTGACGCCCGTCGCTCGACGTTGTTCTCGGAGCATGCCGGCCGACCGCGTCCTGTCACGGGTCTGTCACGGACGTGTCACGCCTAGATCGGTGACAACAACAGAGAGGACGATCCCGTGTTTGCCATCCGATCATTTCGACCAACACTTCGCCGCGCACGAGTCGGCGCCGTCGGCGCCGCGGTTGCCGTCAGCCTCGCAGCAGGCGTGGCGCTGCCCAGCGCGCAAGCAACCAACACAGATGGCGGTGGCGCCGGATCGGTGTTCGTGCCGATCGCGCCGTGCCGCCTGTTCGACACCAGAAGCGCCTCAGCAGTCGGCGCGCGGAGCACACCGCTGTCGGCCGGCGAGACGTACACGCAGAAGGTCACCGGCGACAACGGGAACTGCTCGATCCCGCCGGCCGCGACGGCGGTGGCGATGAACGTCACCATCGTCAACCCCTCGGCGACGAGCTTTCTCACCGTGTACCCGGCGGATGCCCCGCAACCGACCGCGTCGAACCTGAACTGGGTCGGCAACCAGGCCGCGACCCCGAACAAGGTCGACGTGAAGCTGTCCGCAACCGGCGAGATCAAGCTGTTCAACAACGGAGGCACCGTCGATGTCGTCGCGGACATCGTCGGCTACTACGCCGATCACAACCACGACGACCGCTACTACACCAAAGCGCAGGTCGACGCGCTCGTGAGCCCACTGCAGACGATCCTGTTGCCGCGCTCGGCGATCCAGCCCATCGGCAGCGTCATCAACTACTCCTCGACGACGCACAACTGCTCCGGCAACGCGAC
>Ga0075365_10000435_pt1 | contig 15486 bp, 13 predicted proteins | sample EndMetdeltDD1765_FD_71387 | JGI IMG/M metagenome (GOLD analysis project Ga0075365, IMG submission 71387) | Populus endosphere microbial communities from Tennessee, USA - Endosphere MetaG P. deltoides DD176-5 | ecosystem: Host-associated > Plants > Roots > Endosphere | place: USA: Tennessee... | reverse complement strand
TCGCCGTCGACGACATGACCTTCGACGTCGCCTCCGGCCGCGTCACCGGCTTCGTCGGCCCCAACGGCGCCGGCAAGTCCACCACGATGCGAATGATGGTCGGGCTGACCCGGCCCGACCGCGGCGATGTCCGCTACCACGGCGTCAGCTACACCCGGCTCCTCCACCCGGCGCGGGTCGTGGGCTCGGTCCTCGACGCCCGCTGCATGCATCCGGGACGCACCGCCCGCAACCACCTGCTCGCCGCGGCCGCGCTCAGCAACCTGCCGGCCCGTCGCGTCGACGAAGTCCTGGGCGAGGTCGGGCTCGACAGTGCGGCCGACCAGCGCGCCGGCGGCTTCTCCCTCGGGATGCGTCAGCGGCTGGCCCTGGCGGGCGCGCTGCTCGGCGAACCAGAGGTCCTGCTGCTCGACGAGCCGTCCAACGGACTCGACCCCGACGGCATCCGCTGGCTGCGCAACTCACTCAGCGACTTCGCCGCACGCGGCGGCACGGTGTTCGTGTCGAGCCACCTGATCGCGGAGCTGGCGATGTTCGCCGACGACCTCGTCGTCGTCGGCGGCGGGAAGCTGATCACCGCCGAACCGGTCGTGACGACACTCGCCCGAGGCGAATCGACCGTGGTCGTGCGGACGCCGCACGCAACACAGCTCGCCAACCTCCTCGCCCAGCGTCACATCGCCGTCGATGTCGACGGCGACCGACTCACGGCACACGAGACGACGATCGCGGTCGTCTCCCAGATCGTGTTCGACCACCGCGTCCAGGTCGTGGAGATCACCGAGACCTCGCGCTCGCTCGAAGAGATCCTCCTCGACATGACCGGCGCCAGCGCCGAATTCGCTGCCGCCTGATGTCGGCGACAACTGCAACCACCACCTCGACCACCACCTTCACCACGACCTCGAACCAAGGAGCAGTATCCGCCATGACCGCCACCACCACCCGCCCGCCGGACGACTCGATGTCAGCGCCGCGCCCGACGACTTCGGTCGTGCCGATGACCCGTCATCGGCACAGCGACTTCGCCGGCCTCCCGGCCGCTGTCAGGAGCGAATGGATCAAGCTTCGATCACTTCGCTCGACGCCGGCTGTCGTCGGCCTGACCGTCATCATGGGCGTCCTGCTGTCGTGGATACTCGCGACGTTCGTGAAGACCGACCCCGAGACGGACGAGGTCTTCACGATCGGGCAGACGTTCATCTTCTCCACGTGGCTCACCACCGTGCTGGCGGTCGTGATGGGCACGCTCCTGTTCACCTCCGAAGTGCAACACGGCACCTTGGCGAACTCCGTCACCGCCCAGCCGGCGCGATGGGTGATCGTCGCCGCCAAGGCAGTCGTCGGCTCCAGTCTCGGTCTGGTGATGGGCATCGTCGGCATGCTCGCCGGCTTCAGCGGCGCCGTGCTCGGTGGTCTCGAAGCCGGCGACACCTCAGGCATGGCCTCGACTGCGCTGTGGGGCTTGCTGCTCACATCGTTGGCTCCTGTCATCGGGCTGGGCGTCGGCATGATCATCCGCCACAGTGCAGCTGCGGCCTCGACCGTGCTCGTCTGGGCGCTCGTCGTCGAGAACCTGATCAAGGGGTTCGCCCCGGTGAAGGCATCACGGTTCATGCCCTTCAGCGCCGCCAACGGATTGCTCGGCATCCATGCGGCGGGCGACACGCCGGCCACGATTGCTGCCGCCCTCCCCCGCATCCAGGACGCCTTCCTGTTCTCCGGATACAGCCTCGCAGCCGTCGTCCTCGGAACCGTGCTGCTGTACCGACGAGACACGAACTGAAGCTCCCGACTCCGTCGGATGCCCAAGTGCCCGAACCCTCGCGGGTTCGGGCGCTTCTCGTTCCGGGCATTCTCCGATGCCGGCGGAGCTCGCCTGTGGGCGAGAGTCAACCCACTGATAGGAACCACCACATGAAGTCTCGTGCTGCAGTCTTGTTCGAAAGCCCTGGCCGATACGAGGTCCTCGACGTCGACATCGACGAGCCCAAGGATCACGAGGTCCTCGTGAGGTACGCAGCCAGCGGACTGTGCGGCAGCGATGTTCACTTCATCACCGGCACGACCACCGGCCCGATGCCCTTTTGTGGAGGCCATGAAGGTGCCGGCGTCGTCGAAGCGATCGGCCCAGGGGTCACTGCCGTCGCTCCCGGGGACCACTTCGTGGCCTCGTTCATCCCGAGCTGCGGCCGGTGTCGCTACTGCGCCTCGGGACGGAGCAACCTCTGTCAGCTGGGTGCCCACCTCCAACGCGGCCCGATGCTCGACGGCACCTACCGGATGCACTACCAGGGGCAGGATGTGCACCAGTTCCTCTTGATCGGAACCTTCTCTCAGCGCGCCGTCGTGCCCGAGCAATCCTTGGTGAAGATCCCGACTGATGTCCCCCTGGAAACCGTCTGTCTCCTCGGCTGCAGCGTCGGTACGGGATTGGGTTCCTCGGTGAACGCTGCCAATGTTCATCCCGGCGACAACGTGCTCATCCTCGGGGCGGGCGGTGTCGGCATGAACGCGGTACAGGGTGCCGCGCTGGCGGGCGCGGCGACCGTCACCGTCGTCGATCCCGTCGCGTTCAAACGCGAGGTCGCCGAGACCCTTGGCGCGACGCACTCGTTCTCCAGCATTGCTGAGGCGACGGACTTCGTCCGCTCCATCACCGACGGTCAGGGCGCCGACTCTGCGGTGTTGACCATGGGACACCCGACCAACCAGGACGTCGCTGACGCGTTCGACGCGGTGAGCAAGGGCGGCACGGTTGTGCTCACCGGCATGGCCAGCATCCATGAACCGGTGGGGATCCCGGTCCACTTGCTGGCCCTCGCCGGCATGCAAAAGACCATCAAGGGCGCCCTGTTCGGCATGTGCAACCCACAGCTCGATGTGCTTCGACAGATCGATCTGTACCGCGCCGGCAAACTCAAACTCGACGAGATGATCACCCGCCGGTACGCCCTCGACGACATCAACACCGCTGTCGACGACCTACTCGAAGGCCGCAACATCCGTGGCGTGATCGTTCATGACCGCTGAAGGCTGACCACAAAACCTTCCTGACAGATCGCCTCTGCTTCGTACCGTCCAACTGGTGTTGTCCCAATCACGGCGTTATCACCTCGGCTATCAGGCCCACACGTCGGACCTGTTGCTGATCGAACCTGGCAACGACCCGTCAGAACTGACGTTGACGGGCGATTTCACGATCAGCACGGCGCCACTCGTCCGGACTGCCGTCGCCGAGTTGCGTCAGCAGTCACCTGACCGCATCGTGATCGACCTGGCCGGCGTGTCGTTCCTCGACTCGCGAGGCCTGGGCACGCTGCTGGCTGTGCGCAACGAGGGCGGGCTCACCCTGTCTCGCCCGAGCAGCTACGTGCTCCGGCTGCTCGAAGTCACCGGCCTCCTCACCACGTTCAACATCAATTGTGGAGTCAGTTCGACGCTGTAGATGCGTCATCGAGCGATCTGGGCTCCGCGGATCTCGTGCACCAACGCCGCTCAGCGCTGGCCGGGAAGGTCGAGGGTTCGATTGACGACGCGTTCGGCGACGTCGGACAACCGCAGGTGGTTCTGGCGGGCATACGTCCGAAGCAGATCGAACGCTTCGTCGATCGTGAGATTCGATCGCTCGGCGAGCACTCCCTTGGCCTGCTCGATACGGATGCGACTGGACAGTGCGATCTGCAATGCCGCCGCTGTCGATGTCGAACGACTGATCGTCCGCTCCTGCAGCACGCCCACCGTGGCGATGTCGGTCAATGCGTGCACCAAGCGCGCGTCGAGGTCGGACAACCGCCCTTCGTGCACGCTCAGCAGGTTGAGTGCGCCGATGATCTCTTCACGAAGCTTAAGCGGCACGCTGTGGACGGATCGATAGCCGACATCGACGGCCTGCGGCGCGAACCGTGGCCACCGCTCGCGTTCACGCTCCAGATCGGGTGAGGTCACGACCTCACCGGACCGGAACGCGTCAAGGCACGGCCCGTCCTCGTTCTGCAGCTCGAACAGCTCGAGCAGGCGCCCGCGCTCGGACGAGGACGCGACGGCCTGCAGATGTCCGCTTGGGGCGGCCAACATCACGGCTGCTTCATCCGCGGTGCTGAGCTCGACGCATCGCTCGGTCAAGACGTTGAGGAACTCGATGACGTCGAAGTCGGCGACGAGCGTGTCCGAGAGGAACACGAAGGCGTCGATGATGGCCGACTCTCTCACGACGCGCAGGCTGACATCGTTCTCGTCATTCATTGCTCCCCCAACCCTCGATGCGCACACGGCGAGCAACGACGTCGCGAGAGACGTCGGCAACCGCTCGCTCGGTCACGAATGCGAACGTGCGCAGCCGCAAGAGCGCATCGTCGACGCTGATACCGAGCTGTTCGGACATCATCCCGCAGGCGTTGTGGACCACGGCTGAGTGGGCCCACGGTTCCGGCGGCTCGGTGGAGACGCCCGCCGCCTCGATCGCGCTGTCCGCCCGTGCGTCAACCGCGATCGCAGCCAGGTCCGCCAGGAGCGAGGCGTCGTCGTACTGTTCCACTTCCAGGTCTCCCGGAACTCGGGCGTAGAGATCGAGCGCACCGATCGCAACGCCATCGGTCATCAGCGGGAACGAAAAGGCCGCGAAGACGCCCTGATCGAGCGCGCCGCGGCAGAACCGCGGCCAGCGATCCTGGGCTCGGCTGGACGACAGGTCGGATTCGAGGCACGGCCGCTGAGTCTGGACTGCGTCGCGGCAAGGACCCTCGCCGGTCGCCGCCTGCAATTGCTCCACCACCGCTGCGTCGACACTCGACGAGCCGAGCACATCGTGTTGACCGGCGAAGAGCCGGGAGACGGCGGCGCCGTCGAGATCGGTCTCGTGGGCGCACACCACACAGATCCGCTGCAGCACCGGCGAGAACGCGTCAGTGCCATGTAGCGACGACAACATCCTTTCGAGTCGACCCTGATCCACGTTCGCCCTCTCTCGAACCGAATCGTATGCCGCGGATGTCGGGACGAACAGGACCGCTGGCGGAACGGGTTGATTACCCCCGCTCCCACGAGTACCTTGGCCTCACACGAGGTCCCCAGACCCTGCACGAGGTGGGAGGTACGCAGCGTGATCGACCGCGAACCACGCGCCCCCCGCGGCATCGTCGTTCCTCCCCCCGAGCTCCCACCGTTTCGCTATCGGCGCGACGAGCAAGGTCACATCGTCGTCACGGGCGACGTCGACATGTCCTCGGCCGCGGCCTTCAGACCTGTTCTCCTGGCGAGCACCGACCCGATCGTGCTCGACCTGAGCGGCGTGACGTTCATGGATTCGGCGGGGGTCACGCTGCTCCTGCAGGCCCGAACGGTGCGACCCGTCCGGATCGCCGCGGCATCACCACAGGTCGCCCGCCTGCTCGAACTGCTCGGGCTCACCGAGCTGCTGTCGAGCTGAACGTCACCCCGTGGACAGCGCCGCTTTGAGCTGGCGCCGAGACGTGACCGCGAGCTTCCTGAACACTTTGCGCAGGTGGTACTCGACCGTGCTCGGGCTGAGGAACAGTTGGGCAGCGATCTCGGTGTTGGTTCCGCCAGCGGCGGCGAGCTCGGCCACGTGGGCCTCCTGTGGGGTGAGGTTGCTCGAGGTCTCGACCGTTCGCTTCCGTGCGTGCTCGCCTGTCGCGAGCAGTTCGTCGCGAGCTCGTTTGGCGAACGCCTCGGCCCCCATCGTGGCGAACATGTCGTAGGCGATCCGCAACTCGTCACGGGCGTCGATGCGGCGCTTCTGCCTCCGCAACCACTCGCCGTAGAGAAGATGACTGCGAGCGGACTCGACGACCTGCCGCGTGGTGCCGAGAACCTCGATCGCTTCCCGGTACGCAGCCTCGCCGTCGGCTCCGGCGAGCAAGGCTCGCGACCGAGCCGACAAGCCCAACGCCCATGCCGTGCCCGCCGCCGGGGCACGCTCGGCGAGCCGCTCCATCGCATCGCCCGCCGCACGGTGATCGCCGCAGCGAACAGCGGCTTCCACCATGTTCGCCAAGACCTCGTTCCCGAACGGAATCGGGTCTTCGTCGAACACCTGCCGGGCGTGCACGAGGGCGTCGCTGTAGTGACCAACGCCGAGATCGAGGACGACGAGGGCCGATCGAGCGACTGTCGCCGCCAACCCTGCGCCCGTCTCTGCAGCCAGTTCCATGACCTGCCGCGCCCTCGCTCGCGCCTCGGCCTCTCGACCGCGATGGGCGAGGATCGACAATCCCATCAGGCCGATCGCCACCCGGTCTCCGCCGGCCGCAGAGCTGACGTCGACCGCCTGGGCGATGGACGACTCTGCCGCGGCGAACCTGCCCTGCCAGACCTCGCTGCTCGCGTGCGACTGGAGCGCCGATGCCAAGAAGGACAGCGCTCCCCGCTCGCGCGTGACGGAGGCAAGACGAGCCATCAACTCGTCGTGGGCGTCCTGGTCCCACAGCACGCGAGTCGCATCGGAGGCGAACCTGCACCACCGGACGAGATCGTCGGGCGAGACGTCGTCGCGTCGCATCGCCGTGACCGCATCGCGAAGGAGCGGCGCGGCCACCACGAAGCCGTCTGCAACGTGACACGCGAACGCATCGAGCAACTGGTCGAGCAGGCCGCGCTCATTCGTTGGACGAGCGCGCGCCGCTTCCGCAGCCGACCTGCTGACATCGCCGGTCGCGCCGTCCGAGCGGCCCGCAAGGAACGCGGCCTCGAGCGTCTCCAGCAACGTCTGACGACCCAACGGCGGATCGGAATCGATCACGGCGAGAGCCGCCGAAAACAGAATCGGTGCCGCCACGCCGGGTCGTCCGAGACGCGTCCAGGCCGAGCCCTCGAGCCGCCGGGCGGCCGCGTGCTCCATCGAACCGTCGAGGTCGGGCGTCGCCAGCGCGATCAGCGTACGGGCCTGCAGCGGCGCGCCACCGTTGAGCGCCGCCGCCGCTGCAGCGATCCGGCGCTCGGCGGCTCGGCGCGGATCGGGAGTGAGCTCTGCAGCTCGGCTGAGCAGAGCGACGGTCGCCGAGTGCCCGCCGCGCTCACCGGCCTGAGCAGCGCACCGCTCGAGGATCAGTGCAACCTCTTCATCGCTTCCGATTGTCGCGGCCGCGAGGTGCCATGCGCGACGGTCCGCATCGCGGAGGGGGTCCGTCGCGGCAGCGAGCGCCCGGTGCACCGCCCGACGGTCAGCCGGGCGGGCGTTGGCATAGACGGCTGACCGGATCAGCGGGTGCCTGAACGCCACTCGCGTGTCGAGAGTCAGCAGCCCTACGGCCTCCGCCGGCTCGGCGGCACTGGCCTGCAGACCGACGAGCGTTGCGGCCCTCCACAAGAACGCGGCGTCGCCGGTCGAGTCGGCGGCGCACAACAGGAGCATCATCTGGGTCTCGACCGGAAGTGTCCGTCCGAGGCGGACGAACCGTTCTTCGAGCCGACGGCTCACCGGGAGTGGGCGGGGCGCGGCCGCGGCACCGATGAGCTCCCCGGCGGTGAGCTCCAGCCCGAGCTCGACGAGGGCCAACGGGTTGCCGGCCGTGTCGGCAATGATGCGCTCGGTCACGTCAGGATCGAGATTGATCCGAGCGACCGAGCTCAACAGTTCTCGAGCATCAGCGTCGGCAAGCCCCTGCAGATGAAGCACTGGAAAACCGTCCAAGGAGGTCGAAGGCTTCGACTCGTCACGCTCGCCGAACACCAACGCGGTGCCGTCAGCGTGAAGGCGTCGACCCCAGAACGCGAGCGCATCGAGCGACTCGCGATCGATCCACTGCGCATCGTCGATGACACACAACAGGCGTTTGACCGCACGCACGGCATTGGAAGCGAGGCTGAGCACGCCGAGACCGAGGAGAAAGCGATCTGCGGGCGGGCCCGCGGCGAGGCCCAATGCAGAGTTCAACGCGTCGCGCTGTGGTGTGGGGAGCCGCTCGATCTGGTGCAGGATCGGCGTGAGCAGCCGGTGCAACGCGGCGAACGCGATGTCGCGCTCGGATTCGACGCCAGTCATGCGCACCAGCAGGAAGTCGTCGGCGCGCCTGATCATGTGGTCGATCAGTGCGGTCTTGCCGATCCCCGCTTCACCGCGAACGACGACCGTGCCACCCAGACCGCGCCGCGCAGAATCCAGCAGCTCGTCCAGCTGGGCGCATTCGTCCATGCGACCGATCAGGCTCACGGGAGCCGACCCTACCGGTCATCGCGTTCACGTGGTCTTGATCAGACCGCCGTCGATGACGAAGTTGGCGCCGGTGACGTTTGCAGCCCGCTCCGACGCCAACATGACGACGAGCGCCGCAACTTCCTCGGGTGTTGTGAAACGTCCGGTCGCGAAGCCACCCATTCCGGCGACGATCCGCTCGCGGGCAGTGCCCGCGTCGACGCCCGTCGCCCGCCCGACCGTTGCGGCAACACCGTCGTCGCCGAGCCACAGGTCGGTGCTGACCGGACCGGGCGACACGGCATTGACGTGGATGCCCTTCGGCCCGAACTCTTGCGCGAGCGACTTGGTCAGGTTCAGAACAGCGGCTTTGGCTGCCCCATAGTCAACAGTGGCGCCATCGGGTTGATAGAACGCGTTGACGGACGCAACGTTGACGATCGCCCCGTAACCCTGCGCGACCATCGGAACGATGGCCGCGCGGCTGGCTCGCACAGCCGTGAGGAAGTTCATCTCCATTGCCCACATGAACTCGTCGTCGCTGACGTCGACGAAACCGGTGAGACGAAGCCTGACCGCGCCGACGTTGTTGACGAGGACGTCGATGCGGCCATGGTCGTCGAGTGCCCGTTGAACGAGCACCGCCGGCGCGCCCGGGTCGGCGAGATCGAGAGCGACACCGGTGACGCGGGCGATGTCGGCCAGGCTTGCGACGGTGTGCGCGCCGCCGATCACGACGGCACCCTCGCTGACGAGCGCGCGGGTGACGGCGAGCCCGATGCCTTTGCTGGCACCAGTCACGACGGCGACCTTGCCGTCGAGCATCAGGTCCATGACTGGTCCCGAGACCGAACCTCAGGCTTGGTCGCCGCCGTCGCCGCCCACTCCAGCGCGTAGTCGGCGACCTCCTCCCAACCCGGCTGACCGATCGTGAAATGTGACCGACCGGCGAACTCCTTGTAGTCGGTGATCGCGGCGGACTTGCGGTACTTGCGCGCGTTCGACTTGTTGATCGACGGTGGGCTGACGTGGTCGATTCCCCCGGCGATGAACAGCAGCGGCGCTCGTCGATCGTTGGCGAAGTCCACCTTCGTCGCGGCTGCCTTGGTGAAGTTGGCCATGGCACCCTCGAAGAGCACGTGGCCGGCGCCGGGTACGCAGTAGCGGTCGTAGAGCGGAGCAGATTGCTCGAGTGTCAGGTCGTTGGTGAACCGGTAGTGGAACTGCTTGGGAGTGATCGAGACCGCCCTGCGTCGGTTGGCCGGGTTGCGCAGGATCGGCCAGCCCGTCCGCAGCGTGGAGAAGGGCAGCCTCGTGACCCCCTTGACCGCGGCCGAGTCGACCGCGACGCCGGCAGCGCCCAGCCCGTCATCGAGCAGCACCTGTGTGAAGGCACCACCGAACGAATGGCCGATGATGATCGGCGGCCGATCCAGCCCGCGAATGATCGTGGCGTAGTGATCGACGATGTTCGCAATCGTCAGCTCGGCGATCGGCGCCGGATCCCGCCGCAGCGCGTCGACTTCGGCGTCCATGCCGGGCCAGCCGGCAGTGATCACCGTGTAGCCGCGATCGCGGTATCGATCGGCCCAGAACTCCCAGCAGCGGGATGTCATCCACAGTCCGTGGATCAGCACAACGGTGTCAGGCACTTCGGTCATCGGGCTCTCCTTGTTCGTCCGCAGCCATCTTCCGCGACCGATGGCCCGGCTCGAATCCTGGGGAACCCGTAGTCGACTCGGGATCAAATCAGCGGGGCGGCACCGCGTGGCTTCGTTTCACCGTCTTCATCGCCAGCTGTGACGTCAGCGTTTGCACGTGTGGGAGTGCAGCCAGGTGATCCATGTAGAGGGCTTCGAACGAGTCCGCGTCTGTGGTTGCGACGCGCAGCAGATAGTCGGGCTGACCCATCATCCGCATCGCTTCGACGACATCGTCGACCTCCTGGACGGCGTTCTCGAACTCCGACAGGGACTCGCGCGTGACTCTGGACAGCGTGACCCAGACCAGCGGCTCGTAGGCACGGCCGAGGGTGCGCGGGTCGATGAGTGCCGTGTAGCCGCGGATGACTCCGCTCGACTCGAGTTGTTTGACACGGCGCAGACACGGCGACGGGGTGAGGCCGATGCGATCGGCCAGTTCGATGTTCGTCAGACGACCGTTCCGTTGCAGTTCGACGATGATTGCGCGGTCTATGTGATCCACGGCAGAACATGCTACAAACAGGGCCGAAGCGTGGCGAGTTCGCAATCCGCTGCCCACCACGTTGGCGCATACTGGCTTCGCTGCGCGTCGGCGCGCCGATCGGAGGAACAAACAGTGGATCTGACCAAGTACACGGCCTTGAGCTTCGATTGCTACGGCACCTTGATCGATTGGGAGACAGGCATCCTCGGCGTGCTCCGTCCATGGGCCACCGAGACCGGGCTCGACGTCGACGATGAGCAGATCTTGCTCGCCTACGGCGACCACGAGTCCGCGGCCGAGCGCGAACAGCCGTCGGCTCTGTATCCGACGATCTTGGCCGAGGCGTTTCGTCGCACCGCCCGATCGCTGGGTGTTGCGGTCGACGAGACGTGGGCGGCCCGGCTCGGTGAGTCGGTACCGGATTGGCCGGCGTTTCCTGACTCGAGCGCGGCGCTCGCCGCGTTGGCGAAGCACTACCGACTGATCATCGTGTCCAACGTGCACCGCGCCGGCTTCGCCGGCAGCAACCTCCACCTGCGGGGCGACTTCGCGGCGATCATCACCGCCGAAGACGTCGGCGGGTACAAGCCGGCGGACAACCACTTCATCGCACTCGACAAGACCGTCGGCGAGCTCGGGATCGAACGAAGCGAGTTGCTGCACGTGGCCCAGAGCCTGTTCCACGATCACGTCCCCGCCCGGCGTCACGGGCTGCCGTCGGTATGGATCAATCGCCGGCAGGATCGGCCCGGATCGGGAGCGACGCCTGAGCCGAGCGAGGAGTACTCGTACGCGTTGGAGTTCGCCTCGATGAGCGAGTTCGCGGCGGCGGTCGACGCCGCGTTTGCGGCGGCCCGAACCCGGTGATGATCGACGCGCAGGTCGAGCGGGGTGGGCCGATGGTTGCGCGTCTGTCTGTTCCATCGCCTGGGTAGAAGGGGGCGACCGCGACCCGCGGCGACTTCACTCCAGGGGGCAATCTCGTGGCGACCGCCAAGAAGCCTGCATCATCGAACAACGGCTCCGCAACAAACCAGAAGCCGATACTGACGCCGAGAGGGAGCAAGGTGCCGGCCCAGGACAGCGACTTCCTCACGACCGCGCAGGGGGTCCGCCTCTCGCACACCGACGATTCGCTCAAGGCCGGACCGCGCGGTGCGACCCTCATGGAGGACTTCCACTTCCGTGAGAAGATCATGCACTTCGATCACGAGCGCATCCCTGAGCGCGTGGTTCATGCTCGAGGCGTCGGGGTGCACGGCGTGTTCGAGTCGTACGGCGCGGCCGAGGCGTTCACGTCCGCGGACTTCCTCAAGGCCGGGCGAACCACGCCCGTGTTCACGAGGTTCTCCACCGTCGTCGGATCGAGAGGATCGGCCGACACCGTGCGCGACGTGCGTGGGTTCGCGGTGAAGTTCTACACGGATGAGGGCGTCTTCGATCTCGTCGGCAACAACATCCCGGTCTTCTTCATCCGCGACGGGATCAAGTTCCCCGACTTGATCCATGCCGCCAAGCCGGAGCCCGATCGCGAGATCCCGCAGGCCCAGACCGCGCACACGACGTTCTGGGATTTCGTTTCGATGATCCCCGAATCGCCGCACATGCTGATGTGGGTCATGTCGGACCGTGCCATCCCGCGTTCGTACCGGATGATGGAGGGGTTCGGGGTGCACACCTTCCGGCTCGTCAACGAGGCCGGGCAGACGGTGTTGGTGAAGTTCCACTGGAAGCCTGTGCTCGGCGTGCACGGCTTGGTGTGGGACGAAGCCCAGACGCTGTCGGGCGTCGATCCCGACTTCCACCGTCGTGATCTGTACAACGCGATCGGAGCGGGAGCGTTTCCGGAATGGGAGCTCGGCGTGCAGGTGATGCCGGACTCGGACGACCAGACCTTCGAGGGGATCGACCTGCTCGACTCGACCAAGCTCGTGCCCGAGGAGCTGGTGCCGGTGCAGCCGATCGGCCGGATGACACTCAACCGCAATCCCACGAACTTCTTCGCAGAGACCGAACAGGTCGCGTTCCACACCGGCCACGTCGTGCGCGGCATCGAGGTCACCGACGACCCGCTGATGCAGGCCCGGTTGTTCAGCTACCTCGACACGCAGCTGACCCGGCTCGGTGGCCCGAACTTCTCGCAGCTGCCCATCAATCGGCCGATCAACCAGGTCAACGACAACCATCGAGATGGGATGCACCAGTCAGCCGTGCACCACGGGCGAACGCCGTACCTGCCCAATGCCGTCGGCGGTGGTTGCCCGTTCTTGGCCGGCGACCCGGACCGCGGATACATCCACGTGCCCCGCATGGTGAACGGGCCCAAAGTCCGCGAGCGAGGACCCGATGATGAGTACTCGCAAGCGACGCTGTTCTGGAACAGCGTGTCGGAGGTCGAACGCGATCACATCGTCGATGCGTACACCTTCGAGCTCGGCAAGGTCGACATTCCCGCCGTCGTGGAACGGATGGTCATGCGGCTTGCGCTCGTCGACGCCACACTGGCGGCGCGGGTGTGCGTCGGGCTCGGCCTTCCCGCCCCGGCCGATCCGGGGTCACACGCCGACGAGCCCGCACTGCCACCGTCGCCGGCCTTGGCCATGGTGAGTGACAATGTGTACCCGGTCGACGGCCGGGTCGTGCACATCCTCGCCAACGACGGCGCCGACATCGCCGGGATCCGCGCCCTCAAGGACGCGCTGATGCAGGCTGGGGCGACACCCCATGTCATCGCCACGCACAAGGGTGCGATTGCCGGAGGCGGGCGCCGTCCCGACGAGGTCACGGTCGATCGCTCGTTCCACACATCGTCGTCCGCCGAATGCGATGGTCTCGTTGTTGCCGGCGGGGCTGGGCTGGCGGCCAACCCGGCGGTGCTCACGTACGTGCAGTCCGCATATCGTCACTACAAGACGATCGCGGCGTGGGGAGACGGCACCGAGCTCCTGCAGCTCGCCGGAATCGCCTCGGACGAGCCGGGCGTGCTCGTCAGCGACAGATCCAGCCGCGCCTTTGCCAAGGATCTCGTCGCTGCGCTCTCGGCGCATCGTCACTGGGGGCGAGCCGCCCCCCATCCGACCCTCGCGATCGTCTCGAGTGCAACGGAGCTCTCACATGTCTGACGGAATCGATCTCATCCTCGCCGACCACGAGCGGGTCAACGCGTTGTTCGCGCGATTCGCCGAGACTGCAGATGCGTCCGTGATCGGCGAGATCATGGACGCGCTGACGGCTCACGACGAAGCCGAGCACTCGGCTCTCTATCCGCTGGCAGGCCATGTGCTCGGAAGCGTCGCGTTGATCGAGCGGAGTGCGGCGGCCCACTCGGCGATCAAGAAGCAGTTCGACCACATTCGCCACCTCGAGGGTCCTGCGCTCGTCGAGGCGGTCGGAGTGCTCCAACGGATCGTCACCAAACACGTCGCCGACGAGGAGAAGAACCTCCTGCCGGCGCTGCGCACCAAGGCCACGACGGCACAACTCGACGGCCTCGCCGCGCGCATCGAACAGACCAAGCAGCGCGTGGGCTGACGAACCGGCCGCACGACCCCGTCGTCTGCTCGTTCGCCTGCGTGGGTACTGACGGCCATGCCCGAGCGCTGGTTTCGTCAGGCCGTCATCTACTGCGTCGATGTCGACACGTTCCAGGACTCCAACGGCGACGGCGTCGGCGATCTCCCGGGATTGATCGACCGCCTCGATCACCTCGCCCGGCTCGGCATCACCTGCCTGTGGTTGAACCCGATCCACCCGAGTCCCGATCGCGACGACGGCTACGACATCACCGACTTCTACGCGGTGCACCCGTCGCTCGGCTCGCTCGGCGACTTCGTCGAGCTGATCCACCAAGCCGGCAATCGCGGCATCCGGGTGATGATCGATCTCGTCGTGAACCACACGTCCGACGAGCACCCATGGTTCCGGTCGGCGCGCAGTTCGCCCGACTCTCCGTACCGTGACTGGTACGTGTGGTCGGCGGACGAGCCGTCCGACCTTCGCCAGGGGATGGTCTTCCCCGGCTATCAGGACACGACGTGGACGTTCGACGACGAGGCCGGCGCGTGGTACTACCACCGCTTCTACGACTTCCAGCCCGACTTGAACATGGCCAACCCTCGCGTGCGCCAGGAGATCGAGAAGATCATCGGATTCTGGTTGCAACTCGGTGTCGCCGGGTTCCGACTCGACGCCGCGCCGTTCGTGATCGAGCTGACCGAGCCCGGCGTGGCGGAGCCCAGGCGCGACTTCTCGTGGCTCGAGGACTTCAACAAGCAGCTCTCGTGGCGGCGGGGCGATGCCGTGATCCTCGCCGAGGCCAACGTCGAACGCGAAGAGCTGATCAAGTACTTCGGTGACGGCCATCGGCTACCGATGCTCTTCAACTTCATCCTCAACCAGCGCACGTTCTTGGCCTTGGCTCGAGAGGAGGTCGGACCGATCTTGCAGGCCTTGGCCGAAACGCCGGCCATCCCCGACACCTGCCAGTTCGCGACGTTCCTCCGCAACCACGACGAAGTCGATCTCGGCCGCCTCGTCGGGCACGAGCACGACGAGGTGTTCGCCGCGTTCGGTCCCGATCCGAAGATGCAGCTGTACGGACGCGGGATCCGCCGCCGGCTGGCACCGATGCTCGGCAACGACCGCCGCCGAATCGAGATGGCCTACGCGCTGCAGTTCTCGCTCCCCGGCACTCCCGTGATCCGCTACGGCGACGAGATCGGGATGGGCGATGATCTGTCGCTCCCCGAACGCAACGCGATGCGCACGCCGATGCAGTGGAGCAACACCCGCCACGCCGGGTTCTCGACATCGTCGCGCAAGAGCGATCTGCGCCGGCCGGTGATCTCGGGCGGCGAGTTCGGGTTCGAAACGGTGAACGTCGTCGACCAGCAGCGCGACCCCACCTCGTTGCTGAGCTGGTTCCAACGCGCCCTGCTGATCCTGCGCGAGTGCCCGGAGTTCGGCGCGGGGAAGTGCTCGTACATCGACACCGGTCGTCGTTCCGTGCTGGCGCTCATCCACGACGCGCCGAGTGGAGCGATGCTCGCTGTTGTCAACCTCGCCCACACCGGTTGCAGCTTCGATCTCGGCCGTCAGCAGTGCCAGGACGGTTCACCCATCGACGTGTTCGCCGACAAGAACTACCC
>Ga0075365_10000434_pt1 | contig 15503 bp, 16 predicted proteins | sample EndMetdeltDD1765_FD_71387 | JGI IMG/M metagenome (GOLD analysis project Ga0075365, IMG submission 71387) | Populus endosphere microbial communities from Tennessee, USA - Endosphere MetaG P. deltoides DD176-5 | ecosystem: Host-associated > Plants > Roots > Endosphere | place: USA: Tennessee... | reverse complement strand
CCTGTCGCACATGCCTGGCGCGGAGCGCCGAATTCAAGATTGTTGAACGTATCGCTCCGACCTTAGCGCGAAAAGCCACTTCGAAGCGGCTTTTCTTTTTGGTCGGCCTCACGAGGTTCGATAGGCTTGACGCGTCTGCTGTTGACGCGATCGGACTAGCCTCCGAGGCGAGGTTGAACCGGGCCGTAACGGTTGAGGCCGCCCAGCTCTGGCGCTATTCGCTCGCCGTAGCAATTGTCCGACGCAGGATCAGGCGTGAATGTCGCGAGAACTGCGACGACGATGCCGAGGCCTTCGGCGTGAAGCGCTTCCTTGATTCCGATCAATGCGAGTTCAATGGCGCTCGCGCACCAACGTCGAAGCTTGAAAGAAGCTGCTGACCCGATGATGAGAGTGGCATAGATGAACACGGTCGATCTGATCTATAGATGCAGCGCTGATCCCGTTACGATCAAACCGCCGCCACACGATAGCAGCGCTGCACTCCAGCGGTTGCTGCGAGGCAACCGGGATTTTGCCGCGCTTCTCGACCAGATTGATGATGAGAGCGGCACGATACAACAGATTGTACCAGTCGACCCTCGCGATCTGGGTTTGATATCGGGCCTGCCAAAGCAGCATCCATTTGCAGTCGTGCTAGGATGCTCGGATGCCCGCGTACCCGTCGAGTTGATTTTCAACGAGGGCCCCAATGATCTCTTTGTCATCCGTGTCGCGGGCAATGGCCTTGGGTCCGAAGTCCTTGGCAGTCTCAGCTATGCAATTGACAACCTTGGGGGCAGTCTCAAGCTCATCGTGGTTCTGGGTCACAGCGGATGCGGCGCCCTGACGGCAGCTGTCGACATTTTCCTCGATCCTGCAGACTATTTGCCGATCGCAACAAAACATCCGCTTCGGAGCATTCTCGATCGTCTGCAGCTCGTCGTGCAAACTTCCGCCAGAAAGCTCGTCGGCACGTTCGGTCCCGATGTTGCGCTTCGTCCAGGGTACCGAAAAGCTCTGGTCGAATTGTCCATTGTCACCAACTCAGCACTGGCGGCTTATTCGATCCAGCGGGATATCGGCTTTTCCCATCCGACAATGCGGACTGTTTACGGTGTCTACCTGCTCGAGACCCGGGAGGTCTGGGCGCCTCGTTCCGGCGATGTCGAGGGAACCGGGTTGGCTCCGGCGCCCGAAGAGTTGAGCGCTTTTGTTGAGCTTGGAGATGCAATCGTCCGATCGGCCCGGATTGCATCATATCTCAATTCAGACAGCTAACCTGCAAAAGATCGTGGTGTCTGTGGGTGGAATGGAACCGCCAGCAGGTTGTGAACGCCATGCGATCGCATATTGCCGCGTTCGTCCCATGGGCGCCGTCAAGTTCCACAAATCTACGACCTTCGGATGGGTCAACGTCGCTGGCATTTTTTCACATTGTCCTTGGATGTTGCCATTTTGGCACGGTCTCTCGGGAGGATTCGGCATAGAGTCAGACTCATGGCGGGGGTGAATGCACCACACTCTTTGGGGGTGATGAAAATGAAGAAGTTTTCGCTGATTGCACTTGGTCTGCTTGCTCTTGGCCTAACAGCGCCTGCGTCGGCCGCTGATTTGCCGGTCAAGGCCCCACCTCCGGTGCCGGTCGTCACAGTCTACAATTGGAGCGGCTTCTACATCGGCGCCAACGGCGGCTGGGGCCAGGTCCACAACTGTTGGGACTTCCAGCTGGTAGCTGGACCACTGTTTTCTGACGGCTGCGCCGATCGATCCGGCGGCCTTTTCGGCGGTCAGATTGGCTACCGTTGGCAGAGCGGCGGGTTCGTCTTCGGACTCGAGGCTCAGGGTGATTGGGCGGATCTCGAGGCCACGCGCGTAAGCCTTCTCAATGCGGCGTTCTCGACCCGCGCTTCGACCGATGCCATCGGCCTTTTCACTGGCCAGATCGGCTGGGCCTGGGACGCGGCGCTGCTGTACATTAAGGGCGGCGCGGCGGTGACGAAGAGCGATTTCGGCATCCTCACCACGCTTGGTGGGATTGAACTTGCTTCGGCGAGCTCGACCCGTTGGGGCGCTACCGTGGGCGTCGGATTCGAGTATGGCTTCGCTCCGAATTGGTCGGTCGGCGTTGAATACAACCACCTGTTCATGGGCGACTCAGACCATTCGTTTGTCGTTCCCGCCTTTGCCATTGCGTCCAATCGCATCAGTCAGGACGTGGACATGGTCACGCTACGCCTGAACTGGCGCTTCGGTGGTCCGGGTCTGGGCCGCTTCTGATTTCGTAGTTCATGGTGGCCTCCTGGCCCCGGCTTCGCCGGGGCCTTTTTCTTGCCTCGACGGGCGATTTCAACGACGTGCCTGTGAGGAATTCTTCCAATGTACTGTCGGAGCCCGCAGCGCGATGCGGGAGTCATCCGCACCAGTGGCGGCTGGCGCACCAGGAGAGCGCCAACAGTGCTCCAACTGCGCAAGAGTACAATCGGTAGATGATCTCAGCGCCGCGATTGAACAGGCGCGTTCATTATCGCACTCCATTCACATTTGGCTGAGCGGTACACCGCATTAAGACTATGTCTAAAATTTCCGCGCGCGTTGAAGGCTTCGCAGTTGCGACGGGGTGGCTATCGCAGCGCTATTGGCAATGCGTGACGGTTTGGGCAACATGCTGAGGCGCTGTCGAGGTTACCGGCGCGTTTTTTTTCGTTGGGGTCGGCATGGCTGTGGCAGGAACGGCGCGGTGGACCTGGATCTGGCCCGCACTCGCATGGGCGATTCTGGTGATCACACTCCTTCTTGGCGGGGGCGGAGTCATCTACTCGGCAGCCGGAGCAGCTCTGTTCGGCACAGTCTTTGCGGCGGTTTACCACGCGGAGGTGGTTGCACACCGTGTTGGTGAGCCATTCGGCACGCTTATTCTTGCCTTGGCCGTAACCGTCATTGAAACGGCACTTATCGTTTCGGTTATGATCGCGGCGCCTGCCGAAAAGGCCGGACTGGCGCGTGACACGGTTTTCGCGGCCGTCATGATCGTCTGCAACGGCATCGTCGGTGCATGTCTGCTGTGGGGCGGCGTCCGCCACCACGAACAGGGATTTCAGGCTCAAGGCGCGAGCGCGGCCCTGGCGGTCCTCGTTGCGCTGACCAGTCTCACGATGGTTCTTCCGAACCTTGCGGCCCCGGAACTCGGTCCGTTGTACAGCAAGCCGCAGCTCATCTTCGCTGCCATCGTGTCGCTGGTGCTCTATTGCGCATTCGTCTTCGTCCAGACGGTGCGCCATCGCGACTATTTTCTGCCGGTCAGGAGTTCAAACCCGGAGGAACATGTATCTCCCCCGGACGACAGAACGACTGCCCTGAGTGCAGTTCTGCTCGTCGTCTCGCTTGTTGCAATCGTTGGCCTCGCCAAGGTCCTGACGCCGACGGTGGAACGAGGAATCGATTATCTCCAGGTGCCAAAAGCGGTTGTCGGCATCATCATCGCTGCACTGGTTCTGCTGCCCGAGGCCGTGGCGGCTATCAAGGCGGCCCAAAGCGATCGCTTGCAAACCAGCCTGAACCTCGCACTCGGCTCGGCGCTCGCGACCATCGGTCTGACGATCCCGGCGGTGGCCGCCGTTTCGATCGTGCTCGGGTACCGTCTCGAACTGGGGCTGGACGGGAAAGAGCAGGGACTCCTGGCGCTGACGCTTCTTCTTGGCGTGATCACTCTGGGCACCGGTCGGACGACGGTGCTTCAGGGGATCGTGCATCTGGTCATCTTTGCCGCGTTTCTGTTTTTTGCGGTGGTGCCGTGAGCCATCGCTTCGACCACGCCGCGCGAATGTCAGCCCGCGTCAGGTCTGCTTGCGGGAACTCCGTTATCTGAAGACCGGCTGTCTCCAAGGGAAATCGCTGGACGGACGATCGGTCGTCGAGATGTCTCGCGTGGCGCCGGGGTGCGGAGAGGCGCCGGGGAACGGTTTCCACCAGGTTTCCTCGCGTTCTCGTTTGCAGGCGTCCAAATCGGCCCGGTCGCGCAGGCCTTCGCACGCGGTCACTCCGCGTTGCTCGGGCAAGGCACCAGGTGCCCGGCTTGCAGCGTGCGATCGACGGGGCGGGTGGCGTCGAGAGGCAGCTTGCGTCGCGGATCGGGAGGCATGGTCCCGGTTTCGAACCTTCCTGGAGTCTGCCTTGGAGTCTGCGTGCGAGCCCACCTGTGCCCGCGCGTTCCTCCCGGACTCCCACGCCTGAAATTGCCGGAAGAGTGCTTCCTTGTCGGCCTGCGACTGGATGTTGGCAGTGGCCGGGTTCTCTTGCAGGAATGCATCGAAGCGTTGCTTTATGAGGCCGTTCTTGTCGAGCCATTGCTGCGCGAGGGGCAGGCGATTCCAGCCGGCGAGCGGTGCCGCCAGGGAGACCTCCTTCCACTTGGGATGAAAGGGCGGGTCCTGCAAAGTGGCGAACTTCGTGAAGAAGGCGTCAACGAACCGGGCAAGCTTGCGACCGCGTTCAGTGTTGGGCGCCCAATTGTACGCTGCAAGCACCGCCGGCACTGCGATCGTGTCCACCGTCTCCCCCTCGGGGATCAGGTTCGGATAGTCCTTCGACGTCAGCGTCGCCGGCAGATAATCGCTCTGCAGGGGCTTCGAATAGCCCACCGCAGCAAGATGAAAGCGGCCATCATTGCTGAAGGTGGTGACGGACACGTACGGCTTGCCGCCCACCACGATCACGGCGTCGAGTTCGCCGTTCTTCAATTTTTCCATCGCGATCCGCTGCTCGATATAGACGAAGTTTGCCTTGATGCCGAGGCGCTCGAAAACGGTCAGTGCAGTCACGAACGTGCCGCCATTGGGCAGGTCGACGCTCACCGTCTTGCCTTCGAGATCGTTCAGACTCTTGATGGTCCTTGGTGCGACGACCTGCATCTCCTCATTGTAGAGCTTGGTCACATAGGTGAACTTCTTCCTGATGTTGTCGGCGAAGCCCTTCTTCTCGAGGTAGTCGAGCGTGTCGGCGCGCACGATGCCGAGATCGACGCCCTTCAGGAAAAGGGTGTCGGCGATGCCCTGCACCGAACCACGGCCGACGATCGGCAAGACGCGCAGATGACCGCCGTCGTCGAGCACGGAAGCGAGGTCGGCACCGAACTGCACATAGGTGCCACCGATCGTGCCGGTCAGCAGCGTGACCGTGTTGGCGTTCAGCGCCTTCCTGGTCGAGACCGAGCCGAACTGGAAGATCGCCTTCAGGCTGTCGCTGACTTTGGCCGGATCATAGTCGATCTGTTCAGCACGGGCCGCAACGCCGGAAGTCATCATGATCATCGCGGCTAGCATATTAAGATAATGACGCACGGCATCCTCCCGATTGTGGTGGGATCAGTTCTGAAGTTGAGTGAGACGTTGTTGGGCGTCCGCCGAGCCAAGGCCGGCGGCCTTGCGATACCAGTCGAGCGCCAGCACGGGCTCGGGTGCGACGCTGCGCGTATCCCGCGCTCCGCGCACAGCCGGATCATAGGTCTGGGCCAGCAGGAAAGCCGCAGTGGCGTCCTGCGAATCGGCGGCGCGTTCAAGCAGCAATCGCGCCGCAGCGATGTCGCCCAACGCCAGCAGGCTCTTTGCGCGTGTCACCAGCGCTGCCAACGTTTCGGCATCGAGCGTTTTCGAGCGCGCTGCGGCTTCATGCCCTGTCCGTGTGGCCGGGGCCTCACTCTGCAGCGCGGTGTGATAGGCGCTTACGATATCCTCGCGGCTCGGGGCTCCCGTTCGCGGTCCGCTGTCATTGACGCTCACCGACACGCGAGACGTTGCCGATTGATCTCTGGTCGCGCCGCCCATGGATATCCTGGCTTTGTCGACAAGGACGCGCGTGACATCGGGATTAAACACCGCGACCAGGATCGCGAGCGCCGACACGACCAGTCCGCCAACCAGAACCCGCGTCAGGATGCTTGTCCGAAGTTCCCGCGGATCAGGCCGATCCTCGAGATCGGACAGAAACAATGGAATGGACTCATCCGAGGAGAAATCCGTGGACGGCCCGGACGTGCGGGGTGCGTGCTGCGGATCACTTCGGGGTTCGTCGAACACCCGGGCATTCGACCCCGGTGATCGGCGATATGTCGTCCGCTCCATGGCGTTCACATGCTTCCCTTCCTGGCAGGGAGCCCCCGGTACTAAAATGCCGGGGCCATTCACACACAGCGGTAACAGGAACATAACCTCCGCGCCCGTTCATCGTTCCTAGGCAAACAGCCTCACGGGCGGCGCGCACAGCAGCAATGCCGCCGCCATTTAAAGTCAGGTTGCTGCGCGTAAACAGCGCTACCTGGCGTGTGCCTTCGCAAAGCTCCACGTCATGACAACGCAACAGAAAGACTGCAACTGCCTTTGATTTCGCACGACGCGTCGTTGGGGGCGGTCTTCTGACGTCGAGAGCATCCGGCTGCTACTCGATCGCCGGACGTGCGGATCCATCCCGGAGGTCGAGTTGATGTGCCATAACCAGCTGTGAGCAACTGCAATAAATTCTCGGGCGCGGTGTGGCCCCCTGGCTCCCCCCAAGCTCATACTCGGCAGTCCTGGATAGAGGTTCGTGTCCATGGGAGCGCGAGGCCGAGTGCATGAATGATAGGGTGCAACGCCTGCGACGCGACTTGACCGAAGCGATTGCGCCGCCGACTTGTCCGACGGGTTATCGCGTGCGGACGTTTGCCGCTGACGATGCGCCGACGGTTCACCGCCTGCTTGAGGTCGGCTACGCTCAAGGCGGAGGCCATGTCGAGGCATTTGAAAAGTGGTGGCCCAGCCTTCGAGATGACGACGAGTTTGCCCCCGACCTTTGTTTCCTCGCGGTCAATGAGCGGCAGGACATTGTCGGCGTCGCCCAATGCTGGACCAGTGCCTTCATCAAGGACGTGGTTGTCCATCCACTGGCGCGTCGGCGCGGAATCGCGACGGCCTTGCTGACGAGCGTATTTTGGGAATTTCGACGTCGGGGCGCGAAGCGCGTCGATTTGAAAGTTCAAATGGACAATCCTGCGGGAGCCGTCCGCTTGTATAAAGAACTCGGAATGCGAGAAGTCGCGCTCGACGGGTCGTGAGGGCTTTGGTGGGGGGCGAACTTCACTTTTCTGCGACACACCCTCATTGTTGAATCCCGCCGAATGGTGCTCTCGTGTGCCATGCCGGCCATTTTACCCAGATGGAAGACCTGTTCGTGACGAGACCACAATCCCTGCGGCCGGACCTGATCGACGCTGCGCTCACATCCGCTCGCGGCGTGGGCACGCCGCTCTGGCTCTACGAAGCCGAGCCGATCCGGCAGCGGGTCAGGCAATTGTCAGGATTCGATTGCGTCCGCTTCGCCCAGAAGGCCAACAGCAACACGCATATCCTGCGTCTCCTCCGGTCCATGGGGGTCGCGGTCGACGCCGTCTCCCTCGGCGAGATCGAACGAGCCCTGCGGGCAGGCTACGTGCCAGGCACGACCGCGCATGAGATCGTGTTCACGGCCGACATCATCGACGAGGCGACGCTGGCACGCGTCCTCGCCCTGGGAATTCCCGTCAATTGCGGATCGCCCGACATGCTGAGGCAACTCGGTCGTATGGGGCGAGGCCATCCGGTCTGGCTCAGGATCAATCCAGGTTTCGGACATGGTCACAACCGCAAGACCAACACGGGTGGCCCTTCGAGCAAGCATGGAATCTGGCATGAGGAGTTCGAGGACAGCCTGCGTCTCGTCGACGAATACGGACTGTCCCTGATCGGACTTCACATGCATATCGGCTCAGGCGTCGACTACGCGCACCTGCATCGTGTCTGCGACAGCATGCTGGATGCCGTGCGGCGCGCCAATCGGCCTCTCCTGGCAATCTCGGCGGGCGGCGGGCTCTCTGTCCCTTATCGGCCGGGCGAACCGGAGATCGACATCGCCGAATATCATACAGCATGGAACGAGACGCGGCTCGAGGCCGAGCGGATCACGGGCAGCCGCGTACGCCTCGAACTGGAGCCAGGCCGATATCTCGTGGCCAATGCCGGGCTTCTCGTCGCCGAGGTTCGCGCGGTCAAGAATGTGGCCGGCAAACATTTCGTGCTGCTGGATGCGGGCTTCAACGAACTGGCCCGTCCCATCATCTACGGCAGTCACCACGAAATCTGCTTCGTCACGCGAGCCGGTGCGCCGGTTGCCGGTCCGACCTGTCCCATCGCGGTCGCCGGGCCGCTCTGCGAAGCGGGAGACGTCTTCACCCAACATGATGGCGGCTTCGTCGAGTTCCGCGAACTCCCGCTACCGGAAGCTGGCGACATCGCGATCCTGCGCGACGCGGGGGCCTATGGCGCGACCATGTCTTCAAACTACAACACGCGGCCACTTGCGCCCGAGGTGATGCTTGATGCGGGAGCGCTCACGATCATCCGCAAGCGTCAGTCGATCGAGCAACTGCTTGATCTTGAAGCCGATGGAGCACCGCTCTGATGGTTGCGCCAGCGGCCATTGCGGCGACAGTGCACTCGATCGGGCATGGCCCAGTTTGCTGGCCTGCTTGCAGAGAAGGCGAGGGGCGGTTGTGGCCCATCACGTCGTTGTGGCCCATCACGTCGATCCTGGAATTGATGGAGACGACCGCTACATCAGGTCGCGGATAACGATCAGGCGCCAGTGATCTCCACGGCCTCCAGAATCAGATTGATCGAGCAGCCCGAGCGTGGGGCGTTCATGTGCACGCCAAAAACCAATTGCGATATGAAATCAGTCGATCTAGGTTACAACCGGTTGCATAACGCAATCAGAATCGCACCGATGTGCCGCGTGAGGAAAGGGAAGTGGTATGGCGAAGCTCGTGTTCGGAATGAACCAGTCCCTGGACGGCTACGTCGACCATATGGCGTTTGGGCCAAGCCCCACGCTCTTCCGCCACTTCATCAAGGAGGCTCAGGGGCAGGCGGGCAGTGTCTACGGTCGCCAAATGTATGAGATCATGCGCTACTGGGATGACGATCATCCTGAATGGAACGCAGAGAGACACGCCTTCGCGGCGGCGTGGCGGAACCAGCCGAAATGGGTCGTCTCGCGCTCGTTGAAGTCGGTCGGCCCCAACGCCAGGCTCGTTGAGGATGATCTCGAGCGCGCGATCCGCGAGTTGAAGGCCGCGCGCGACGGCGAGATCGAAGTTGCTGGCCCGGACCTGGCGCAAAGCCTCACCGAACTTGGCCTGATCGATGAGTATCGAATCTACCTGCACCCCGTCGTGCTTGGTCACGGCAAGCCATATTTCGCCGGACCCCGGCCGCCGCTTCGCCTTGTGACTCATGATCGGATTGGCGAGGATGTGATCAGGCTGACCTACGTTCCTGCTTGATCTCGCGACTTTTCGGACGGAAATCGCACAAGCGCCCCCCAGTTTTAAGGCCCTGACTTCGGTCAGGGCCTTTTGATTTTTTTGATATGGGGCCCGCAGTTTGTATGCGTTGCCTGAAAAAGTGTGCCGCGCATCACGGACGCATCCTGCGACAAGCCGCATAGTCCCATCACGAGCCGCGATTTGCGCGACCAAACCAATGGGAACCACACCAATGCCCACACTGCTCACTCACGTTTTTACGCTCGTGGTTGTCCTGGCCGCCGTACCGTTCGTCTGGGCAATGCTCGAAGCTCGGTTGCTGCCGCGCTCGAACTAACGGCGGCACTGTCTGTCAGCGTCGCTGAGACTGCGAAATCGATCCCATGCGTTCGCAGCACTTGACCTTCCATCCAGAGAAGCAGGCGCGTTGGTCTCGCACCACGAACCCCCTTCGGCACCGGCCCTCGCAGAAGGGGCTGGTGCCATCCCAATAGCAGTTGCCGTAGCGGACCTGGGCCCCGGCAGGGTCGGTATAAGAACCCATAAGCGCGAGAAGTGCGACCGCGCCGGTGGCCAGCAGGCGTGCCATGATGCAGCTCTCCATCCATTGAGGCCCGCAAGCTTCGCTTGCTGGCTGCAATGCGAGCAACCTCCGTTCGGATGAGGACACTTCCGGGACGTTGAAGGCGTCGAGCCGCCAGACCGCGTGCGACAAAGGCCGAGCGGAGGAAGGCGGCGCAAGCGAAGCGGAATTCCAGTGGCAGTGCCAATTCCTAATTCAGCCCGGACTGGATGGCTTTGAGCAGCCGGAAGCGCATTGTGCCGTCGTTGTTCGTGAGCGCGATCACGACGCGTACTTGCCCATGGTTGGAGGTGTCGGCATAGCCTGCCAGGGTGCGGACACCGGAAAAGGTGCCTGTCTTGAAGCGGGCGCCTTCGCCGCGGCGGAGCAGGGTGGCATGGGGCTCGAACAGGTGCAGCACCTCCGCAAGGCCGCGGGCCGTAAAGCGGTTGCCGCGGCTGATGCCCGAGCCTTCCTCGAGGTGGATGGACTCGGCGAGGCCGTGCCTGGCGAGCATCTCGTTCGCGACCTTGAGCGACTTCTCGAGGCTGACGGGCCCGCCCAGGCGATGCCCGCCGATCTCCAGGAAGACCTGGTTGGCGATGTAGTTGTTCGAGCCGAGGAGCAACCCGGCAAGGAGCTTCGAGAGCGTGCGCGATTGGCGGTGAACGTAGACCGGCTCCAGGCCCTCGGGCACGGCTCCGGTCGAGATCTTGCCCTTGACGCTGCCGCCGGCCCGCTCGACGAACGCGGCGATCAGCTCGCCGGCATATTGCACGCCCACCGCAGGGTCCTGGGCCAGGCTGATGCGACCGCGACCCTTGGGGCCCCGCGCCAGGAACTGGCTGATCGCGAGCGGCGTGATCGGGGTCTGCTTCTCGGCAGACTGGACCGTCTTGCCCTTGCGCACGGCGTGGATCGTGTTGAAGTTCACAGCGAGCGCGGAGTTCAGCGCGTCGTAGGCCTCGTCGGTGTCCTCGATGCCCGGGATACGGATGTCGGAGGGGTAGTAGCTCGCGTCGAGCACGATGCCGCTCAGCGGCTGCTTGCCGATTGCGGCGACCAGCGCCGAGGCGAGCTCAGCCAGCTCTTCGGAGATCAGAAAGGGATCGCCGCCACCGCGAATGTAGAGCACCCGGTTGGCGTCCAGGTAGAAGCGGGTCTCGAAGCGGTAGTCGGCGCCCAGGATCTCCATCGCCAGCCATGCGGTCACGATCTTGGCGACGGAGGCAGGCACGAAGGGCTTGTCGGCGTGCTGAACCACCAACTCGTTGCCCTTGTCGTCCAGCACGAGCACCACCCCCGACGGCGCGAGCGCGGCGACCTTCTCCCTGGCACCGGCCAGGGCCTGGGCGGGCAGCAGGAGCAGAGCGCAGGCGAGCAGGTGAGACCACATGACGCCTCCCATTCGTCGTTGCTTGCATCTCCGCAGTTGGCTCAACATGGCGCTGTGGCCGTTATTGGACCTTCTTAAACACATGACGTTCAATGCGCTCCGCGCGATTGGCGTCATCGTAGTCCCGGGTCATGGCGCCAGCTCTTTCCGCAGATTGATTGCGTAATCGCGATAGCCGAGCGCCGTGTAGAGACGATGCACCCGATCGCTTCCGGCCAGCACGCCAATTCCGATGCGCTTCAGGCCCCGCGCGCGCGCCGCGTCTTCCATCGCCAAAATGAGCTGTCGTCCGATGCCGCGGCTGCGATCGCTTTCGGAAACGACGAGTTCGGCGACATTGTAATACCAATCGCGAAGTTCGGGCTCCTCCTCGGGAAAGCCCGCGACGAAGCCGCAGGGCACGCCATCCTTCGTCGCGACAAGGAGCAGTCCGTCATTGTCCTCGACGACCCGCAACAGGCGATCGATGTACCACGCCGCAAACGCGCGATCGGGAATGGCCCGATCGGCGAACTGACGCTCGAACTCCTGGAGTTCGATCATGAGCGCCATCAGCGCCTCGCGATCAGCGGCGACGGATTTGCGAATGGCGATTTCTGCAGACGACATGGTGGGCGGATCGTGGGGGCTGATGAGAGGGACGCAGATTTTCGCGGGCCTGCTGCGCCTTTAGAGCTGCCCGATGGGCACGAATGACCATCGGTAACGAGGAAGCACGGGAAGACATCCAGTGTGGATCGCTGCTCTGCTGAAGTCAAACCATGCAAGCCGCGGCGCGTGCATGCGACGCGGGGCTGGATCGTTTCGGACCAATCGAACTCAATCGTGTTTTTCAGGGCATAAATGTCCGGGAGTCCTTGTCAACCCGGCAAACCAGCTATCGCCGATACCGTATCCGTTCCGCGGCTTTTCTTTTTGAGGAACGATGCGTGTCGACACCGCGTTGGCCGCTCAGGAACCAACGCGAGGTACCCATGGCAACCGAGTTTCATTCGGGCGGATCGCTCGAGAAGGACGACGTGACACGAGGGGCGATGAACCCGCCGGCACGCGTTGGGGATGTCCGCCATTGGAGCACAATCGTCATACTGGCAATGCTTGCCATAGTTGTAGCGATCGGGCTGATATTCTCGATGCGAGACGCGACTACGACCGCATCGGACGCCACGCCGGGTGTGACGACCGGCATTTCTGTAGAGCCGTCGCCGTCGAACTCTCCCCCGGCACGTAGCCCGCAGGGACAGGGCGAGCGTAATTCAACACGGTAAGGCCGAAGTCGGACGGCCCCCGCCTGACTTGCGGCCGAGTGCCCCGACTAGGACTTACATGCCCCTAGTCGGGGTTTCCACATGGCGGAAATAACATTCAGCCGACCGGCTGCTGCGGCCCGAGCCGCAGCATATCGTCGCTGGCGCCTGAGGCCGAAGGCCGCATGAAAGAAAGAAGCGCCGCGATCGAAACCGCTGAGGAACGTTTCTTGTCGGATGGAAATTAGCCGGTGTCCCGTGCGCTCATGCAGATCAGGCGTGCGGGCCTTTCTGGAAACTTGGCCCCGGCTCACGCCGGGGCTTTTTCGTCCGATGTCGGAGAACGCGGCCATCGCATCGTCGCCAACTCGCGCCTTGCGCCAAAGGGAGCCCTGAACCCTTAAGCTGCAGGGGGTGAGGCGGGAGCTGCAGGCGGTGAGGCGGGGTCACCGCCCCGCGCGCGGCGACGCAGCTGGTTGATTGATGGAAATTTCAGACCGAGTTCGAGCGCTTTCGCCCTCACAGCCGCCTCGGTCCGCTTGAATACCCCTGTTGCTCGTGCGGCCGAGCCGCCGCGATCGATGTGCAGCCGCAGCCGCTCGATGTCCTCAACGCTCCAGACGCCTCTGTTCGGTCGTAGTGTCATGAAGGACAAACGAACATGTGAAGACTTTGTTCCTTAACATGGATTAGGGACGCTCGGTTTGCCGGTCGTCACCCGGCCGCTTCGCGCAATCTCAAGGTACCAGGACACAGACTACGCGGCCGGTTCGCGCGGCAGTGCTGAGAGGATCTTCCTCACGGCGAAATAGATGTCCTTGAGGGTATCGTGGAAGAGATCGTCCAGCGTCTTCGCCTGGGTCATTTGCGCTCCGGTCGTCCAGTCAGCAGTGTTCGCCGGAAGCGTTGGGCGATCCTGGCCGTTCCACACGATCCGTGCGCGGTCCTAACGCAGATCAGTCGGCGCAGGAATTCCAGTGCGGGCGCGGCGGACGCGAACAGCGACCGCTTCGGCCTCGGCTCGCGTCGGGAGGAACAAAGCGGTTTGCGCGCGACTTCCCTGCACACAAACCTCACGAGGACCTCTCATCATGGTGCAGGATCAAGATCGCTCGGTCGTCGAGCTCCGACGCGAGTCCGAACGGACGCGCGCCGAACTTACGCAAACGGTCGCAGTCTTGAAGGACAAGATCGCCGACACCGCGGCCGATATCCGGCAGACCATCTCACCGGAGAACATCAAGGCCGAGGTCTCCGACTATGTCGCCGAGAAACGCCGCCACTGGATCGACACCTTGAAGCAGCAGGCGATGGACAACCCGATGCAGGCGGTGGCTGCCGGCACCGCGATCGCCCTGCCGGCCCTGAAGCTTGTCAGGAGCGTACCGCTGCCGCTCCTGATGATCGGCGCCGGACTTGCCCTCAGCTCCCCGCGCGTGCGCGGGGCCATTGTCGACAAGGTTTCCGCCAGCCTGGAAACGCCAGACGGCGCCAGCGTCGTCGACGAGGCAAGAAACGCGGCTCAGCGGGAGTGGCAATCGGCCACTGCCCGGGCCGAGGGGGCTGTCGAGCACGTGCGCGGTGCGCTGGAAGAGACCCGCGACGCTGTTGCTGCCCGGGTCGGCGATCTGCGCGACGCCGCGGCCGAGCGCGTCGGCGACCTGAAGGAGCGCGCCGCCGGGCTGACCGACAGCGCCAGGGACACGCTTCAGTCAGGCTTCTCGGCTGCGTCCGAGCACGCACGGAACACATTGCATGGGACCGGCACCAAGGCAGCCGAAGCGTTGAGCCGAGGCCGCGAGCAGGCCGAGACGATCGTGCGCGACAACGCGGTATGGGTCGGCGGTATCGGACTGGTGATCGGCGCGCTGATCGCCTCTTCGTTGCCCACGACGCGAGCGGAGCGAACGGCGCTGGGGGACGCCAGCGAGGCGCTGCGTGACAGAGTTGCCGAGGCAGCCGACGAGACGTTCGACAAGGTCAAAGGCGCAGCGATGGCCGCCGCGAATACGTCCACCGAAAAGATCGCCCAAGCTGACCTGGGCGGGCGAGCCGGAGAACTCGCGGAACGCACCGCCGAGAAGCTGCAAACGGTGGCGGAAGACGCCATCACCACGGCCTTCGAGCCGTCCCAACACGATCAACACTGAAAGAGGTCGCCATGAGCACCATCGACACCAGGACTAACAATCGCCCAAGCACGCAGGATTTCACCGGCAAGCTGCAGCAGGCGGGCGAAGACGTGAAAGAGCGGGTTTCGCAGACGGCTTCGGCCGCGACCGATGCGGCGAAGCAAGCCTTCGACGAGATCGGCGCGGCCGCGAAGGACACCGTGTCGCATGCCAGCGACAAGCTCCAGGAACAGGCCAGCGCCGGGCAGCACGCCGGCGCCGACTACGCCCAGCGTTTTGCCGAAAACATCCGCGGCGCAGCGAAGGCGTTCAGCCAGGATACGCCTGCAGCCGCCCGCGCGATCGAAATGGCGGCCGGCTATGTCGAAGACGCCGCGACGAAGATGCGTAACGGCTCGTTGCAGGATCTGATGGACGGCATGACGTCGTTCGCACGCCGGCAGCCCGCCGCTTTCCTCGGGCTGTCCGTGCTCGCGGGTTTCGCGGCGGTGCGCTTCCTGAAAGCCTCAGCGAACAGCGCTGACGACGTCCGGTCGCCCGATCAGCGGAGGAGCTCATGACGGACAAGTCCGATTTCCGCGCGATCGCCTCGCTGATGGGCGACGCGCTGGCCCAGTTCTCCAAGCTGTTTCAAAATGAGGTCGATCTCGCCAAGGCGGAGCTTGGCGAGAAGGCGCAGCAAGTCGGCGTCGCCGCCGGGTTGATGGTGGGCGCAGCCGTGCTGGTCATTCCTGCGATCATCATGGCCTTGCTTGCGCTGTCGGCGGCGCTGATGAACGCAGGTTGGTCCAATCCGCTCGCCTACCTGGCTTCGGCCGCGGTGGCGGCCGTGTTCGCCGCGTTGTTCATTGTC
>Ga0075365_10000433_pt1 | contig 15505 bp, 16 predicted proteins | sample EndMetdeltDD1765_FD_71387 | JGI IMG/M metagenome (GOLD analysis project Ga0075365, IMG submission 71387) | Populus endosphere microbial communities from Tennessee, USA - Endosphere MetaG P. deltoides DD176-5 | ecosystem: Host-associated > Plants > Roots > Endosphere | place: USA: Tennessee... | reverse complement strand
CTCGGCGTCCAGCGCGGTTTTCCGACGCTCGGCGCGGAGGCCTTTCCCGGCCATCTGAACTTTAACAACCAGATCGTCAAGTTCATGGAAGAGGGCGGCAAGGTCTATGCCTGCCGGTTCGCGCTTCAGGCGCTCTACGGCCATGGCGAAGGCGCGCTGATCCCCGGCATCACGCCGATCAACCCGCTCGACGTTCTGGATCTGGTTCTGATCCATCGCCGCGACGGTGCCTTCATCCTCGATACCTGGACCCTTTGATCCGCTGGGCGGAGCACCCTGCTCCGCCTCTCAATTCACTGACCGAGGATTTCGTCATGGAGAAAAAATCGACCGTCCGGGTTGCTGCTGCCCAGATCTCGCCGGATCTGACGTCGCGCGAAAAAACGCTTGCCGGCGTGCTGGACGCCATCCGCGAGGCGGCGGCCAAGGGCGCCGAACTCATCGTTTTCCCGGAGACCTTCGTTCCCTGGTATCCGTATTTTTCCTTCGTCCTGCCGCCTGTTCTTTCCGGCCGCGAACACATCCGGCTCTATGAGGAAGCGGTCACCATCCCGAGCGCTGCTACGGAAAGTGTAGCGGCGGCGGCGCGCGAACACGGCATCGTCGTGGCGCTGGGCGTCAACGAGCGGGATCATGGCACGCTCTACAATACCCAGCTTCTGTTCGATGCCGACGGAACGCTGATCCTCAAGCGCCGCAAGATCACGCCGACCTTTCACGAGCGGATGATCTGGGGTCAGGGTGACGCGTCCGGCCTGAAGGTCGTCGACAGCGCCGTCGGCCGTCTTGGCGCGCTCGCCTGCTGGGAACACTACAATCCGCTGGCCCGCTACGCGCTGATGGCCCAGCACGAGGAAATCCACATCGCCCAGTTTCCGGGTTCGATGGTCGGGCCAATCTTTGCCGAGCAGATGGAGGTGACGATCCGCCACCACGCGCTCGAAAGCGGCTGTTTCGTCGTCAATTCCACAGGCTGGCTCACGGACGAGCAGGTCGCCTCGATCACTCCCGATCAGGGACTTCAAAAGGCACTGCGCGGCGGCTGCATGACGGCGATCATCTCTCCGGAAGGCAAGCATGTCGTTCCGCCGCTGACCGAAGGCGAAGGCATCCTGATTGCCGATCTCGACATGAGCCTGATCGTCAAGCGCAAGCGGATGATGGATTCAGTCGGCCACTATGCCCGGCCGGAACTGCTGCATCTGGTGATGGACGGCCGCGCCACCGCGCCGATGACGGATGCATCCCTTTTTTCAACTCCCGAAATCGCACCGACAAGGACAAAGACCGATGGAGAACTCCCTCTCGACGGAAACGCTGATCAACGAGTTGCAGTCCTTCGGAGCCCGGCTCGTTGATCCGAAAGCCGGCCATGAAAGCCGGCGCGGTGGTGCCGGGCCTCCGACCACAAGGCGATCACAATCGACGGCATGACCGTGATGGTGCCGGTGCACACGGCGCCTGCCTTCGAAAGCCCCTATCTGGTGGAAAAACCGGACGATGCCGGCAAAAGCCGGATCAGCCGCGACGGCCGGGTGTTGGGTGAAGTCTCCTTCCCCTTGCGTCCGCGCTTCTATGAGCGCTCAACGGCGGATGGTATCCCCTATTCGCAGATCGCCGTTCTGCACGGTAAGGACGTGCTGGCAACGACGGTGCTGCAAACCTGCATCCGCTATCAGAGCCGAACGAAGACCTGTCAGTTCTGCGCCATCGGCCAGTCGCTCGCAGCCGGCCGCACCGTCGCGCACAAGACGCCTGCGCAGCTCGCCGAAGTTGCCAAGGCCGCTGTGGAGCTTGATGGCGTCAAGCACATGGTGATGACGACCGGCACGCCGAAAGGCGACGACCGGGGGGCCGCCGTTCTGGCGGACAGCGCTCGCGCTATCAAGGCTGCCGTCGATCTGCCGATCCAGGCGCAATGCGAACCGCCGGAAGACGACATCTGGTTTCAACGCATGAAGGACGCCGGCGTCGATGCGCTCGGCATGCATCTCGAAGTCGTGACCCCGGAAATCCGCGCCCGCATCATGCCCGGCAAGGCGCAGGTGCCGATCGAGAAATACATGTCTTCCTTCAAGGCAGCAGTCGACGTCTTCGGCCGGGGTCAGGTCTCCACCTATATCCTCGCCGGCCTTGGCGATACACGCGAGGCCATCCTCGATATCTGCGAAAAGCTCGTCGCGCTCGGCGTCTATCCCTTCGTCGTGCCCTTCGTGCCGATTTCCGGAACGCCGCTCGAAAGCCACGCGGCGCCGAAACCTGAGTTCATGCATTCGATCCTCGCCCCGCTCTCAAGGATGCTGGTCGAGAGCGGGTTGAAGGCCGTGGACATCAAGGCCGGCTGCGGTAAATGCGGCGCCTGCTCGGCCCTTTCCACCTATGAAAGGATGCTGACCAGATGATCTTCGAACCTTTTGCGCCCTATCGCGCCAGCGAATTCCAGGTGAAATTCGCCACATCCAGCTGGGAGCGGCAGGAAGCCCATGCGCTGCGCCGCGCGGTCTTCTGCCAGGAGCAGCAAATCTTCAAGGACGACGACCGCGACCCGATCGACGATTACGCAACGCCGATCGTCGCTCTGTCGATGCTCGGAGTGGCAGCCGACCGGCTCGTCGGTACGGTGCGTATTCATGAGGCAGAACCGGGCGTCTGGTGGGGCTCGCGCCTCGCCGTGCACGAAGATTTCCGCAAGATCGGGGCGCTGGGGGCGACACTCATCAGGCTCGCCGTCTCGTCCGCCCATGCCAGGGGCTGCCACACCTTTATGGCCAATGTACAGGTTCAGAACGGCCTCTTGTTCCGCCGTCTGCATTGGGACCTGCTCGACGAAATCGAGATCCACGGCAAGCCGCATCTGAGCATGAAGGCCGATCTCGATTTCTATCCGCCCTGCATCACGCCCGAGGCAGGCTTCGTCGCACTCCCCAAGAAGGCGGCATGACCATGGGGGCGATCGACATCGAGGCACTGGCCGCCACATTAGCCGCAAGCAGCGGCATTGCCGCCAAGCAGGATATCGGCTCGGTGGCAGCAAGCCTCGGCCTTCAGGGCCAATCCGTCGCCGTTGGCGACGATTGCGCCGCGTTGCCGGACGTCGATGGTTATCTGCTTTTTGCAATCGAAGGGTTCATGAACGAGTTCGTCGCGGCCGATCCCTGGTTTGCCGGCTGGTGCGGCGTGATGGTCAATATCTCCGACGTGGTTGCCATGGGCGGACGTCCGGTCGCCATAGTTGATGCCGTCTGGGCGAATGGCGAAACGGGGGCCGCTCCTGTGCTTGAGGGCATGCGGGCGGCGGCAAGAACCTTCGGTGTTCCCATTGTCGGCGGGCATACCAATATCCGAACCGATCGTGGCCAGCTTTCGGTCGCGATCCTCGGCCGGGCTCAAAAACTGCTGACAAGCTTCGATGCCCGACCCGGCGATGTTCTCATCGCCGCCATCGATCATCGCGGTCGCTACCGCGAGCCGTTCAACAATTGGGAAGCTGCGACCGACGCGCCGTGCGCGCGGCTGCGGGCTGATCTCGAAATCCTCCCCGAGATCGCGGAGGCCGGATTGGCGCTGGCGGCAAAGGACATCAGCCAGGGCGGCATCGTCGGCACGACCATCATGCTGGCCGAATGCTCGCGTGTCGGCATCGATATCAACGTCTCCGCCATCCCCCTGCCCGCGGGTGTCAGCCTCGATCGCTGGCTCGCCACCTTCCCGAGCTTCGGTTACCTGCTTTCGGTCGCACCGGACAAGGTGGACGCGGTTATCGCCCGCTTCACCGCGCGCGGCGTCACCGCTGCCGCCATCGGATCGGTGGTCGTTGGCCGCGAGATCGCACTAATCGACGGCAAGAGCCGCGCAGTAGTGCGCGACTACGCCGATGCGCCGCTGCTGCAGCTCGGCCGAAAGGAGGTTGCCGCATGAGTTGCCTGTCCTACCCACCCTTGCGCATCGCCATGCTAACCCATTCCACCAATCCGCGCGGCGGCGTGGTGCATGCCATGCAGCTGTCGGAAGCGCTGACCGCGCTAGGCCATAGGGTGGTGCTGCATGCCCCCGATGCGCGGGGCAAGGGGTTCTTCCGCAAGGCCAGCTGCGAGACGGCCTGCTTTCCTGTCGAACCTGCCGCGTCAGACATGACTACCATGGTCGAACAGCGCATCGAGGACTACGTGCAATACTTCGAAAGCCTGGGCGCCCGCGACTTCGATTTGTTTCATGCCCATGACGGCATTTCCGGCAATGCGCTGGCGACGCTGAAGGAGCGCGGCCTGATCCGCGGTTTCGCCCGCACCGTGCATCATATCGACACGTTTACCGATCCGCGGCTCATGGAATTGCAGGACCGTTCGATCGACCGGGCCGACCTGTTTTTCTCCGTCAGCGAAATGTGGCAGGCGACCTTGCGGAACAATCGGGGCATCAGTTCCACGGTTGTCGGGAACGGCGTCGACACACACCGTTTTGCCCCTACATGGAGCGGCGATCAGACAGAACTGCACGACCGGCTCGATCTGCATGCCGGCCCTGTCTTTCTCAGTGTCGGCGGTATCGAAGCACGCAAGAACACGCTCGCAATCCTTGACGCCTTCCGGCAGCTGCGCGCCGTCCAGCCGGAGGCGCAACTGGTCATCGCCGGCGGCGTGTCGCTGCTCGACCATCGCGGTTACCAGGAGGAGTTCCAATCCCACCTGCGGACATTGCGGGCGGATGCCGCCGCCGTGCACGTGATTGGCGCCGTGGCGGATGAGGACATGCCCAACCTCTATCGGCTTGCAGACGCTCTTGTTTTTCCGTCGCTGAAGGAAGGATTCGGGCTTGTTGTGCTGGAAGCCATGGCGAGCGGTGTTCCCGCCATCGTCCCGTCGATTGCACCGTTCACCGAATATCTGAGCAGCGAAGACGTCATCTGGTGTGATCCGTATCATTCGGCTTCGATTGCCGAAGCCATGGCGCTCTCGCTTTTAACGCCGATCCGCGACCGCGTCATTTCCCACGGGCTGGAGGTCGTCGGCCGCTTCAGTTGGCACCGTGTCGCCGAAGCTCATCTTTCCACCTATGCAACATTGAAGGAGGCAGCCCATGCCTGAAATGCGCTTTGTCATCACCTGGCCCGATGGTCAGGAAGAGAGCTGTTATTCCCCCTCTCTGATTATACGTGAGTTTTTCACCGAGGGCGAAAGTTATCCGGTTGCAGATTTCGTCGATCGCAGCCGCAAGGCGCTGACCATCGCCAGCGATCGCGTCGAGGCGAAGTATGGATTTGCGTGTTCATCTGCAAACGACCAGCTCGCCCGCATCGAAAGTGCCGCTGTCCCCTTCCTGAACGACGCAGATAACCGTGTCCGCTGCGAAACCTTTATCCTTTGAAAGGACCCGTCAATGCCCCATAACCTCAAGCAGCACTACAGTGCAGTTGTCATCGGCGGTGGCCAGGCCGGGCTCTCGGCCTCTCACTATCTGAAGAGGCACGGAATTGATCACGTGGTCTTCGAGAGGAAGACCGTTGCGCATAAATGGAAGAACGAACGCTGGGACGCTTTCTGCCTGGTGACACCGAACTGGCAATGCCAGCTTCCCGACCACCCCTATGACGGCAGGGATCCGCACGGTTTTATGGTCAAGGACGAGATCCTCGCCTATGTCGATGGCTTCGTGAAGAAGGTCGATGCGCCGGTCTTCGAGCAAACCGGCGTGACGTCGCTCGAAAAGCAAGGGGACCTTTTCCGCGTCGAGACCTCGGCTGGCACGGTGACCGCCGATGCCGTGGTGGTCGCCACCAGCCTCTATGCCGATCCAGCCATTCCGCGTGCCGCCGAACGCCTGCCGGAGGAGATCGTCCAGCTTCACACTGCCGCCTATCGCAATGCCGATCACCTGCCGGAGGGCGGCGTCATCGTTGTCGGTTCGGGCCAGTCCGGCTGCCAGATTGCCGAGGATTTGCATCTGGCCGGCCGAAAGGTGCACCTGGTCACCGGCAATGCGCCGCGTTGCGCCCGGTTCTATCGCGGTCGCGACGTGGTCGATTGGCTTTCCGATATCGGCCAGTACGACATCACGGTTGAACAGGATGGCATGACGAAAAAGAAGCACGACACCAACCATTATCTGACCGGCCGTGACGGCGGCCGTGACATCGACCTGCGCAAATTCGCGCTGGAAGGTATGGCGCTTTATGGTCGCATGTCCGGCGTGTCCGCCGGCCGGATGCTGTTTGAGCCGAACCTGAAGGCCAATCTCGACGGCGCCGACCGTGTCTATAACAGCATCAATGCCCTGATCGACCGGCATATCGCCGAGAAGAACATCAAAGCACCCGACGGTTCTACCTACACGCCTATATGGGAGCCCGAAACCGAGATAACCGACCTCGATTTGAAGGCGGCGGGCATCACCTCCGTTATTTGGGCCACCGGCTTCAGCCCTGACTGGTCCTTCGTCGGCCTGCCGATCTTCGACGGCAACGCCTACCCCGTCCATCGCCGCGGCGTCACTGCCGTCGATGGTATCTACGTGCTCGGCCTTCCCTGGCTGTGGACCTGGGGCTCGGGCCGTTTCCTCAGCGTCGGCAAGGATGCCGAACATGTGGTCGGGCATCTCGCAGCTCGACATTCGGCACGGACATCTTCTCTCAAGCAAGCGGTAAACGCCTGATCATGAGCGCAGCCCTTCTGAATTTCCCGCCCGCAGGGACTTCGGCACGCGACTTGATGGAACGTGCCCTTGATCCGCATATTCTTCTCGGCATGCCGCATCTGAATGGAAACGGCCTGTCGGAAACCTGGCTGATGAAGGAGCTCGGCCATCGTCACTGGCTGATGCTTGCCCGTCGTCTCGGGATGGACAATGCAGATTTCAAAACAGCCGATGGAGAAGAAGCCTATGCTGCGATCTGTGCAACGTCACTCACGGCTGCACGCTTCAACCTCGTGCGTGCGAACGACATTCTGACCATCCATTCGATAATGTCCGCAGTCTCGCGGACCCAGACATTGACCCGACACGAGTTGTCTGTTGATGGCCGAAGCGTTGGCAAGGTCGAACTGATCTCGACTTTCGTTCACAGAACGATCAAAGGCAAAAATCACTCCATTGCACGTGTGACATTGTGTGAGCCGCGGGCACAGTGGTTCGAGCTGAGCCCTCTGGCAAAGAATGCTGCAGACATTCGGAATGGGCGGTTGGGTAGGCATTTCGGGTTTCCTTTACTTGCCGACAAAGCAGTCCGAACCTTTAAGTTTCATCCCAGCATCTCGCAGGAGTTCAACGGCGCAGGACTATTTTACTTTGCCGAGTTTCAGGCACTTGCCGATCGCGCCTTGGAAAATTGGTTCCCCGCCAAGGGGCCAGTCATTCGAAAAGAGGTTTTCTTCCTTGGTAACATCGAGAAAAACGAAAGCATTTGCTTCGATCTTATTGATTGTTCTGAGGAACAAAGAACTGTGTATGGGCAACTGCGACGCGAAAATGGGAAAGTGATTGCCAAAATATTCAGTACGTGGAAGGTTCCGTGCTGATGTCAGCCATGCGCCCGAATACCAGCGGGATGACCTTTGATCCGTAGAGCTCGATGCTCTGCATGAGTTTGGCATGCTCCATCGGGCCTGCCGAGTATTTCATCTGAAACCGCGAGATCCCGAGCGTCTGCACCGTCTTGGCGACCTTCCGGGCTACCGTCTCAGGCGATCCCGCATAGAGCGAACCATGCTCGATCTCGTTCTCGAAGTCCCGCTCCGTCACCGGAGGCCACCCGCGCTCGCGGCCAAGACGGTCGCGAATCTTCTTGAAATGAGGGAACAGGTCCCGCCGGGCCTGCTCGTCGGTCTCGGCAACATAACCCGGCGAGTGGATGCCGATATCGCCCACCGTTCGTCCAGCCTGCGCGGATGCCTTCTTGTAAAGTTCAACATAGGGCCCAAACCGTGCCGGATCGCCGCCGATGCCGGCCAGCATCAGGTTCATGTCGTGGCGTACGGCACGGATGACGGATTCCGGGCTGCCGCCGACACCGATCCAAGTCTTGAGTCGGCCCTCGGAAATAGGAGGATAGATGCGCTGGTCTTCAAGCGGTGCGCGCCAATCACCTCGGTAGTTGACGACATCTTTCGACACGATCTCCGAAAACAGGTCCAGCTTCTCCTCGAACAGCTCCTCGTATTTCGAGAGGTCGTAGCCGAAGAGCGGGAAGGATTCGATGAAGGAGCCGCGGCCAAGAATGACCTCGGCGCGCCCGTTCGAAATCGCATCGAGCGTCGAGAACCGCTGGAACACACGGATCGGGTCGTCCGAACTTAGAACGGTTACGGCAGAGCCGAGCCGGATCCTGCTGGTTCGGGCCGCGATGGCAGCCAGAACCACTTCCGGGGCGGAGACCGCGAAATCCTTACGGTGGTGTTCACCCACGCCGAAGAAATCGATCCCATGCCGATCGGCCAGAACCGCCTCCTCGACGACATTGCGGATAATCTGGGGCTGAGGAAGCAGCTCACCATCCGGGCCGGTGGTGACATCGCCGAACGTATCCAGGCCGAATTCAAGAGGGATGGTCATGAGATATTCCGATCGAATGCATGGGGATGAATATCAGCGCGCATCAGGCAGCGAGGATGACGGCGAGCGGGAGTGTGCTGGCGGGGTCGAGTTCTTCGTCCACGGCCACTGGCCGTCGATCTCGGCTTCCAGGGAGAAGCTGAGAAACGTCCGGATAAGCACGATCAGGCCAAGAAGACCGACACTTTCCCACGTAAGGGGAGCGATTATCGTGGCGATGATGTCCGCACCGATCAGGATTTCGAGCCCCAGCAATATTCCGCGACCGAGATTGGCGCGATAGCGTTCGTAAGCCTCGCGTTGCTCGGTAGAGAAGACATCACGCACGTAGCCGACGGTTGCGATCAGAACGCCGACCAAAATCACGCCAACGCCGAAGAATTCCAGCCCGGTCGCAAGCGGTTTCAGAATAGGGGCGATCAGGCTGGCGACATGACCTGCTTCACTATCGATGTCCATAGTGGTGTCCTTTTAGATTCGACGGATCAATATCGAAGATGTGTCGGGTTTCAGGACTCGGCACCTGCGCTGCTTGCAAAGAGCGCGACCGTGGCAAGTACCGCAGGCAGGCTGAACGCCGCTGCGGGAGCGTACATGTAACCGACAGCGCCGACACCGCAGCCGAGGGCGAAGGTCGCGACGGCTGCTGCCATCTTTTTAACCCGTGCTTTCGCTGTCACGACTTCGTCGGCTTTCGAATCGGCCAGAATGTCCGCGAGATCGAGCATGATCTGCGTGGTCGTGCCGGTCATCAGCGTGGAAGGCGGCGCTTTCGACAGATGCGCCTTGTGAAGCCCGTTCTGAATAGCCATCGCCGAAACCAGGGCCATGCCGACCGCCAGCGTGACGGCGCCTTCGTCAGCCCGAAACGGGCCATGATAGAGTGCGTAGGCCGCAACTCCCACAAACAGCAGCAGCTTGACGACCAGCATTGGCCGAATGGGTGAGCGATCCCGACTTTGAAGTTTCAGGCAGACCAGACGTGATACAAAAACGACCAGACAGAACATCGGTAGTGCCAGGAGTTTTGACAATGCTCCGTCCAGGCCGTGCGCCAACGTGGCACCTAGTGTCACGAAGTTTCCAGTGACATGGGCGGTGAACAGCCCGGAAAGCGACAGGAAACCGAGTGTGTCGACATAGCCGCCATTAAAGCTCAGGAGTGTGGGAAGGGAAGGAGATTTCATGATCGTGATCTCGATTGATGCCGATGCCGCGATGTCGTGTTTCGCGGGGTAGGCAAGTTTTGTCACCGAACGTCTGCTCTCACAATTGCATCAATTGTTTCGAATTCATGCGCCAGGCGACATAATGGAAAGGGCGGCCGAAGCCGCCTGCCCTTTGCGTTTTCGTTATGCGGCACCAGGCCGATTGATCGTCAGGAAGTGACGGACAACAGGTTTCTCGGGACCGACATGGTAGGTCAGCACCTTGCCCTGCAGGTCGGCGTCGGCATTGGAGACCCGCTTGTGCTGGCGAAGATGTTCAGCCCAGGATTCCACCATGAACCATTCGACGATCTTCTCCGGGTCAGCCGAGTCCTCGGTGACACCCCAGCCATAGGCACCATCGCGGCGGCGTTCGTTGGAAAGATGATCGATGGCGTGCAGGAATGCGCTGCGGTGCTGCTTCTCGACCTTGTACTCGATCAGGATCAGAACCGGACCACGGTCATGGGCAACGGGTTCCGCAACAAGTGGCTCAGGCCAGTGGTTGGACGGCACCATGTCGGCATCGCCTGCAGGAAGCTTCACGCGGTGCATGATGAACCCGGCGACAAGCAGTCCGGCGGCTCCGATGAGCAAGGTAGACCGGATGCCGACAGCTTCGGCGACAGCACCCCATCCGAGGCTTCCAGCAGTCATCGCACCATTGAAGACGGTCAGGTAGACGGCAAGACCACGACCGCGCACCCAGTTGGGTAGAACAGCCTGCGCTGCGCCGTTGAGCGTGGTCAGGGCGGTGATCCATGCGCCCCCGAGGAACATAAGAACGATGATGGCGACGATCTTCGGCGGGGCAAGCGACAGAACACCCAAGACGACTGCGGTGATCAGTGCTGCGCCAAGAAGCAGACCGTCCGAGCTCAGGCGTTCGCGAAGCCTCGGCATGACCAAGGCTCCACCGATCGCACCAGCTCCGACGGCACCAAGTAGGATGCCGTAGAAGCTGGCATCACCACCGAGCAGTTGCCGGGCGACGAGAGGGAGGAGCGCCCAGACGGCGCTGGCGAAGGCGAAGAAGATGGCGGCCCGCAGAAGGACGACATGCAGCGGTCTGCTGGAGCGGGTGTAGCGAAGTCCGGCACGGAAGGCACCGAAGAAGTTCTCCTGAAGCGCGTCGTTTGCATTCTTCGCCCGTGGCCACCAGACCAGAGCTGCGATCACCACGGCGTAGCTTGCGACATCCGCGCCGTAGGTGATCCCGGCTCCAAAGGCTGCGAGAAGCAGGCCGCCCGCGGCAGGCCCGATGGAGCGGGCAATGTTGATGCCGAGCGAGTTCAGCGCCACGGCGCTCTTGACGTCCTCGCGTTTGACCAGTTCGGGAACAATGGCCTGCCATGTCGGTCCCATCAAAGCAGCGCCAATGCCGCCGAGGAAGGTCAGACCGATCAGCGCGCTGACCGACAGCATGCCCGTCTGGGACAGGACCATAAGCGTGATGCTGACGGATGCCAGCAGGAGCTGGACGGCGATCAGGAACTTGCGGCGATCAAGGATGTCGGTGAGAACGCCCGCAGGAATGGCAAGCAGGAAGATCGGCAGGGTTCCGGCCGCCTGGACCATGGCGACCGCGGCCGGCGATGCCGAAAGATCCGTCATCAGCCAGGAGCTGGCGACGTCGCGCATGAAAGTTCCGGTGTTGCCAAGGACGGTGGCGATCCACAGAACCGCGAAGACTGGCTGTGCGAGGGGCGCGAAGGTTCCGCCGGATGATTTTGCGGCACTCATTTGCCTGCTCCCTTGGTGAGGTCAAACGCTGCAACGAAGACGAAGGCGCCGGCGAGGCCGAGATGTTCAAAGAAAGCGTTGGTCGCCATCATGCGATCCATGCCAGGAGCCATCTCCCAGAAGCGTAGGGCGATGAACGTTGCCATGAGCGTGAAGCCCGCGAGGGCCAATGCTCCAGCCCAACGGAAGAAGCCCGATACCACCATGGCAGAAGCCGTCAGCTCGAACACGATGACGGCGACCGCGAAGAACGCGGCAGGATGAAGACCGAAATGATCCATCTCAGCCAGTGCGCCGTTGAAGTCGAAGATCTTGGTAAGCGGACCCTGTATGTAGGCAGCGCAGAGTGCGAGCAGCGAAACGGTTCGCGTGATCGGAGAGGCCATGATGCGCGTCAGGCCGCTTAGGATCGGGTTCGACGTGGGGGATAGGTGGGTCATAATCTGCTCCTGCATGTTCGCCGCGAGCGGCTGCTTTTGATGGAGCGATATTGACTGGTTGCAGCGGCGCCAACAATTGCAGCAATAGTTTCGATTTAATTGCAAAAGCAGCAATTATGAAGTGATGCTCGGGTGACTGGATGCCACCCGAGCTAAGGCTCGTCAGACGGCCCAGCAGGAGCAACCGAGTGCGCCAAAGAACCCCTTGAGGTCGGCGATCGGAAGCTTGGATGTCCAAGCTCCGGCATGGTCGTGGCCGTGCACGCCGCAATCGCTGGCGCATCCGCATGTGGAGATGGCGGTGCGGCGCAAGGATCGAGCGCCCGCGCCCTCCGGTTCGCCCCAGGCCGCGTAGCCGCCGAACTTGCGTACTGGAGACCAGTCGGGCATCGCGGGCGGGATGTCGTTCTTGTCGAGCGTCTTGAAGTCGCCTGCACCGTAGACGATCTTGCCGCCGACCATGGTCAGTTCCGAGGTGAGGAACGAAATCTCGTCCTCGGCGCAGGAGAAGAAGTCCTTGTCCGGCACCACCAGATCGGCGAACTGACCCTTCTCGATGCGGCCCTTCTTGCCCTCTTCATTGGAGAACCACGTGACCTTCTCAGTCCACATGCGCAGCGCGGTCTCCCGGTCGAGGCAGTTGGCTCGCGGATAGAGTTGCATTCCGCCGATAGTCTTGCCGGTGACCATCCACGACAGCGAAACCCACGGATTGTAGGAAGCAACGCGCGTCGCATCGGTGCCTGCGGAGACATTCACACCCTTGTCGAGCATGCGGCGGATCGGCGGCGTAGCCTCGGCCACGCCGTGACCGTATCGCTCGACGAAGTATTCGCCTTGGTAGGCCATGCGATGCTGAGTGGCGATGCCACCGCCGAGTGCGGCGATGCGGTCGATCGAGCGATCCGAGATGGTTTCGGCATGGTCGAAGAACCAGTTCAGTCCTTCGAGCGGAATGTCCCTGTCGACCTTCTCGAACACATCGAGGGCGCGGGAGATGGTCTCGTCATAGGTGGCGTGGAGACGCCAGGGCCAGCGGTTTTCTGCCAGTACGCGGACAACCTCTTCCAGCTCGCCTTCCATTTCCGGAGCCATTTCCGGACGGGGCTGGCGGAAATCCTCGAAGTCGGCAGCCGAGAAGACGAGCATCTCACCGGCACCGTTGTGGCGGAAGTAGTCGTTGCCCTGCTTGTATTTGACCGACTGCGTCCAGTTCAGGAAGTCCTGCTTTTCTTCCTTGGGCTTCTGGGTGAAGAGGTTGTAGGCCAGACGCACCGTCATCTGTTTCTCATCGGAGAGCTTCTGGATGACCTCGTAGTCGTCCGGATAGTTTTGGAAGCCCCCGCCCGCATCGATCACGCCTGTCACGCCGAGGCGGTTCAGTTCGCGCATGAAGTGACGGGTCGAGTTGACCTGGTAGTCCAGAGGAAGCTTTGGCCCCTTGGCGAGCGTCGAGTACAGAATGCCCGCATTCGGCTTCGCGAGCAGCATGCCAGTCGGGTTGCCGTTGACATCGCGCGTGATTTCGCCGCCGGGCGGGTTCGGCGTGTCCCGGGTGTAGCCGACTGCACGGAGAGCCGCACCGTTGAGCAGCGCCCGATCATAGAGATGCAGAAGGAAGACGGGTGTGTCGGGCGCGACAGCATTGATCTCCTCGATGGTCGGGAGGCGCTTTTCCGCGAACTGGTGTTCGGTGAAGCCGCCGACGACGCGAACCCATTGCGGCGCGGGCGTGATCGCCACCTGGCGCTTCAGCATGTCCATCGCATCGGCGAGCGACCGAACGCCGTCCCAGCGCAGCTCCATGTTGTAGTTCAGGCCACCACGAACGACGTGGGTGTGGTTGTCGATCAGACCCGGCAGGACGCGCTTGCCCCTGAGGTCGACGATCTTCGTGTTGGCACCAGCCAGCGCCATAATCTCGCTATCGGATCCGACTTCGAGAAACAGGCCATCCTTGATGGCGATCGCCGTGGCGTTCGGATTGGTCCGGTCGAGGGTCGTCACGCGGCCGTTGTGGAGGATCAGGTCGGGATGCATGGTGTCTACTCCGGTCTGGTTGGGATCGGCGGCTTTCGCCGGGGAGAAGAGGTTCGAGAACGCCAGGCTCGACGCGCCCCCAAGAAAGGATCGACGAGTCGTCATCAGCTCCGCTCCTCCGCTTTTACCGCTGCCTGATGGGCGAGGTCGATCCGATCGCTGCCCTTCGGTAGGTGGCCGAACATGTGCGGCTTGATCTGATGAAGCCATGAAACGGCTGCAGGCTCCCTGCTCCACAAGGTCTTTGCGAAAGGGATGATCTGTTCGCCGACGAGAATGCCGAGAAGGCCGACCAAGGCGATGACAGGCGGAGCCGGCGAGCGGACGTTCAGGAGGCTGTAGACGATGCCGACCAGCAGGCCTGCGCCGAGAGACAGGAGATAGATTTTCACGGGATGTCCTCCACGGTTAGAGAAAGGCCGCTCCGACGGGGTTATCGGAGCGGCCTGATCAGGCCGTTACTTGGCTGGGTTCGGTCCGATGCGCTTGCCGTGCTTGACGCGTTCCTCTGCGCCGTGAACCATCGTGTAGGCGTAGTCGATGCCCATGCCGTATGCGCCGGAATGCTCCTTCACGAGGGTGGTGACAGCATCGTAGGTTTCCCTGCGGGCCCAGTCGCGCTGCCACTCGAGCAGGACCTGCTGCCAGGTGACAGGGATCACGCCTGCCTGAACCATCCGGTCCATCGCGTATTTGTGCGCGTCTGAGGACGTGCCGCCGGAAGCATCCGCGACCATGTAGATCTCATAATCCGGAACATCATGCAGAGCCGAGAGTGCGAAGGTTGTGTTGCACACTTCCGTCCACAGACCGGAGACGACGATCTTCTTGCGGCCCTCGGCGGCATTCTTCGCCAGCGCGTCACGGACGTTCTGATCGTCCCAGGAGTTCATGGAGGTGCGTTCGAGGAGGTCGTTCTCCGGAAAGACGGCAAGCAATTCCGGAAACGTGTTGCCCGAGAAGGATTGCGTCTCGACCGTGGTGATCGTGGTCGGGACGTTGAAGATCTTGGCGGCCTTGGCGAGGCCGACGACATTGTTCTTCAGTACCTGGCGGTCGATCGACTGAACGCCAAAAGCCATCTGAGGTTGTTGGTCGATGAAAATCAACTGGCTGTTGGCGGGAGTGAGAACTTCGAGCTTGGACATGAGATTTTCCTCTTCGGTTGTTTGGACCGCGAATGCGGCGGGTTATAAACTGGGCAGGGCCTGTCGGACGGACACCATGTCCTGGAACACGGCTCATAAGGCCCTGAGTAGGTCGAAACCGATGCTTTCATTCACTCGTTGCCTCGGCTGCTGAAAGGAAACGTAGTGTGATTTGCGCTTGTGCAAAATTGCAATATTAATTGCGAATGAGTTGCCTTTCTCGCAATAATTACTTGGAAGTTCGGTTGACCTGCGGACGTCGCACGAGGCTGCTTTACGCGACCATTCGGTCCAAAATTTACTCAAGAAAATTTCATTCGGACTGGCGGCCCTGAGGTAGTTTGCAGTGTCGCTGTTCACGCTATTCGGCGTGGAGCGATTT
>Ga0075365_10000432_pt1 | contig 15535 bp, 16 predicted proteins | sample EndMetdeltDD1765_FD_71387 | JGI IMG/M metagenome (GOLD analysis project Ga0075365, IMG submission 71387) | Populus endosphere microbial communities from Tennessee, USA - Endosphere MetaG P. deltoides DD176-5 | ecosystem: Host-associated > Plants > Roots > Endosphere | place: USA: Tennessee... | reverse complement strand
GGGCCGGGGCCGCCCCGGCGGGCGCGGGGACGAGCAGGGCGGCGAGCAGGGCGGTGGGCAAGGCGGCAGTGGCGAGGGCGGCGCGCATGGCCGGTCCCTACCCAGGTACGGCGCGCGCAACCCTCGACCCGTCGCCCGCCCGGCCGGCCTTGCGCGCCGCCCGTCGATCTATATGCTTGCTTGCGCAAGCAGGTATCTGGGCGGGGCGTCGACGTACGTCGGCCGCGCGAGCAGGGGCGAGGAGGGTCGTGCCGGACGGGTCAGCGGTCCTCGCCACGGTTCGGGGAGCCCGTGTCGTGGTGGGCGATCGCGGTCAGGGCCTCGGTGAGCGTGGCCAGGTCGAGGTCGCGGAGGTGGTCCACGACGTGGCGCCGGACGCTCTCGAGATGGGCCGGCCAGGCGTCCTCCAGGCACTGACGTCCGGCGGGGGTCAGGACGGCCACCTGGCCGCGGCCGTCCGACGCGGAGCGCACCCGGCGTACCCGGTCCTCACGCTCGAGGCGCTGGATCGCCCGGGTCAGGCCGCTGACCGAGATCCCCACGCAGTTCGCCAGCTCGCTCATCCGCAGCGACTGCTCCGGAGCCTCGGAGAGGTTCATCAGCACGTTGTACTCGGTGGCGTGCAGCCCCTGGGCCCGCATCAGGTCGGCGTCGAGCATCCGCGGGATCACCAGCACCGCACGCGCCAGGGCGCGCCACGCGGCCTCCTCGTCGGCCGCGAGCGGAGCGACGTTCCTCGGTACGTCGCGTCCAGCCACCCCGTCAGGCTATCCGTCCCGAACCGCACCCCACGACAGGAGACACCATGACCGACGCCCGCATCGAGATCGTCGACGATCCCGGCCGACTGCGCTACGAGGCCCGCATCGACGGCGACGTGGCCGGGTTCGCCCAGTACATCCTCACCGACGACCTGGTGGTCTTCACCCACACCGAGGTCGACCCGCGGTTCGAGGGCAAGGGGGTCGGCTCCGCGCTCGCCTCCTTCGCCCTCGAGGACGTGCGCGCCGCGGACCAGCGGAAGGTGCTCCCGATGTGCCCGTTCATCAAGGGCTGGATCGCCCGCCACCGCGAGTACGCCGGCCTCGTGTACGGCGTCCCGGAGTCGACGGCCAAGGACTGAGCGATGAGCGCCAGGACCTACACCGGATCCCTCCTCGACGTGTCCTTCGACAAGGAGGTGTGCCAGCACGCGGCCGAGTGCGTCCGGGGCATGCCCGCCGTGTTCGATCCCGCGGCGCGCCCCTGGATCGACGCGGACCGCGCCGAGGATCCCGAGGCCGCCGAGATGCTGCGCGAGGTGATCGGGCGCTGCCCGTCGGGCGCCCTGCGGGTCGTCGAGCACCAAGACGGGAGCCCGTTGTAACGCCGACGCAACAACACTGCCCTCTACTACTGTTCAACATTGATTCCTGATGGTGAACAGAGGTAGTCATGGCTGGCAGCTCGACCCTCGCCGCGCTCTGCGCGGCCAGCGAGACCACGTTCGTCCTGGCGCTCTTCGTCGACCTCACCGGCAAGCCGTGCGCGAAGCTGGTGCCGGTCGAGGCCGTCGAGCAGCTGGCGAGCGAGGGCGTCGGCTTCGCCGGGTACGCCGTCGGCGCGATCGGCCAGGAGCCGAAGGACCCCGACATCATGGCGATGCCGGACGTCACCTCGTTCACGCCGATCCCGTTCGTGAAGCCCGGGCTGGCGATCGTGCACTGCGACCCGTGGGTGGAGGGGAGGCCGTGGCCGTTCGCGCCCCGGGTCATCCTGCGCCAGGTCGTCGCGGACGCGGCGGCCGCCGGCTTCACGCCGTACGCCGGCGCGGAGGTCGAGTACTTCCTGCTGCGGCGTGACGAGACCGGCGCGCTGGTCCCGGCCGACCGGGACGACACCGCCGCGCAGCCCTGCTACGACGCGCGCGGCGTGACCCGGATGTTCGACCACCTGGCCGCGATCAGCACGGCGATGAACACGCTGGGCTGGGGCAACTACGCCAACGACCACGAGGACGGCAACGGGCAGTTCGAGCAGAACTTCGCCTACGCCGACGCGCTCACCACCGCCGACCGCGTCATCACCCTGCGCTACCTGCTCAGCATGATGGCCCACGAGCGCGGCATGATCGCGACCTTCATGCCCAAGCCGTTCGGCGACCGCACCGGCTCGGGCCTGCACCTGCACCTGTCCCTGCGCGACGCGGGCACCGGCGAGCCGGTCTTCCCCGCGGGCGACGACGCCGAGCTCGGCCTGTCGGCGACGGCCCGCTCGTTCGTCGCGGGTCTCCTCGAGCACGCGACGGCGCTGCAGGCGGTGATCGCGCCGACGGTCAACTCCTACAAGCGGACCGGGACGGTCGCCTCCAGCGCCAGCGGGGCGACCTGGGCGCCGACCCTCCCGACGTACGGCGGCAACGACCGCACCCACTACGTCCGGGTCCCCGACGACCAGCGCGTCGAGCTGCGCGGCGGCGACGGCTCGGCCAACCCCTACCTGGCCATCGCGGCCGCCGTCGGCGCCGGCCTCGACGGCATCGCCGGCGGGCGGGTCCTCGGGGCGCTGGGCACCGGGCCCCACACGCCGTTCCCGGCGACCCTGCTGCACGCCGTCGAGGCCTTCGAGGGCGACCCGGTGGTCCGCGGCGTCCTCGACGCCGCCGGTCCGGGGGTCGCCGACTACTTCGCGGACCTGAAGAAGAAGGAGTTCTTCGCCTACCACGCCGCCGTCTCCGACTGGGAGATCGACCGCTACCTCACGGCCTTCTGAGCCGCAGCGAGAGGACAGAGACCATGTGCGGAATCGTCGGGTTGCACCTGCGCGACCCCGAGCTCCACCCCCGGCTGGGCGAGCTGCTCACCGGCATGCTGTGCGAGATGCAGGACCGCGGCGCCGACTCGGCCGGGATCGCGGTCTACGGGCACCAGGGCTTCTCGCCCGCCGGGCGCTGCACGATCAGCCTGATCGACGAGCGGCTCGCCGCGGACGACGTCGCCGCCGCGCTCGCGACGGCCCTCGGCACCGACGTCGGCACGTCGGCGGTGGCCGGGGTGGTCCTCGCGCACGCCGACGTCGCGCCGGCCGCGCTGCTGGCCGCCGCCCGGGCGTGCTTCCCGGACGTCCTCGTCGGCGGCTTCGGCGAGGACCTCGCCGTCCTGAAGGGGGTCGGCACGCCCCGGGACCTGGCGGCCGCGTGGGGACTCGCCGCGGTCCAGGGCTGGCAGGGCGTCGGGCACACCCGGATGGCGACCGAGTCCGCGGTCACCCCCGCCGGCGCCCACCCGTACGCCGTCGGCCCCGGCGAGTGCCTGGTCCACAACGGCTCCTTCAGCAACCACGCCACCATCCGCCGCGAGCTGCGCGCGGCCGGCATCGCCTTCGACTCCGAGAACGACACCGAGGTCGGTGCCCGCTTCGTGGCCCACCGGCTCGCGCAGGGCGACGACGTCGCGACCGCACTCACGACGCTGACCCAGACCTTCGACGGCTTCTACACGCTGCTGGTCTCCGACCGGGACTCCTTCGCCGTGGTTCGCGACGCCATCGCCTGCAAGCCGGCCGTCATCGCCGAGACCGACGCCTGGGTGGCGATGGCCTCGGAGTACCGCGCGCTCGCCCACCTGCCCGGCGTCGAGGACGCGCGGCTGTGGGAGCCCGAGCCGGAAGTGATCTACGCCTGGACCCGGGCGGGGGTCCCCGCGTGAGCGCCACGACGTTCGACCTGGCCGCCGTGCCGCTGCGCGAGGTCAACCGGGCGCTGCACGCCCCCGGCCTCGCGGGCGCGTACGTCGTCGACCACCCGGCCGGCGCCCACAACGTCGCCGTCGGGCTGGACGCGCCGGTGTCGGTGAGCGTCAACGGCCACGTCGGCTACTACGCCGCCGGGATGAACCAGCAGGCCGAGGTCACCATCCACGGCAACGCCGGCACCGGCCTGGCCGAGAACATGATGAGCGGCTCGGTCCACGTCACCGGCAGCGCCTCGCAGTCCGCGGGCGCCACCGGCCGGGGCGGCCTGCTGGTCATCGACGGCGACGCGGGCGCCCGCTGCGGCATCTCCCTGAAGGGCCTGGACATCGTGGTCGGCGGCTCGGTCGGCCACATGAGCGCGTTCATGGCGCAGCGCGGACGGCTGGTGGTCCGCGGCGACGCGGGCGAGGCCCTGGGCGACTCGATCTACGAGGCCCGCCTCTACCTGCGCGGGACGGCGCGCTCGCTCGGCGCCGACTGCGTCGAGAAGCCGATGGGGGCCGAGCACCTGGCCGAGCTGGCCGGGCTCCTCCGGGCGGCCGGGTACGACGACGACCCGGCGTCGTACCGCCGCTTCGGCTCGGCCCGCACGCTCTACCACTTCCACGCCGCCAACACGTACTGAGGAACCCCGATGACCGCCCACCTGCGCGAGTCCGCGACCTTCGACCGGGCCACGATCGCCGCCATCCAGCGCGCCGCCGAGACCGGGATCTACGACATCCGCGGCTGGGGCGCCAAGCGCGCCCTGCCGCACTTCGACGACCTGCTGTTCCTCGGCGCCTCGGTGTCGCGCTACCCGCTGGAGGGCTACCGCGAGGCCTGCGGGACCGACGTCGTGCTCGGCGCCCGCAACGCGGCGTACCCGCTGCACCTCGACATCCCGGTCACCGTGGCCGGGATGTCCTTCGGCGCCCTGAGCGGGCCCGCCAAGGAGGCCCTCGGCCGCGGCGCCTCCGCGGTCGGCACCTCCACCACCACCGGCGACGGCGGGATGACCCCCGAGGAGCGGGACAGCTCCGAGCACCTCGTCTACCAGTACCTCCCGAACCGCTACGGGATGAACCCCGACGACCTGCGCCGCGCCGACGCCATCGAGATCGTGCTCGGCCAGGGCGCCAAGCCCGGCGGCGGCGGGATGCTGCTGGGCCAGAAGGTCTCCGAGCGGGTCGCCGGGATGCGCGACCTGCCGGCGGGCATCGACCAGCGCTCGGCGTCGCGGCACCCCGACTGGACCGGCCCCGACGACCTCACCATCAAGATCGCCGAGCTGCGCGAGATCACCGACTGGCACAAGCCGATCTACGTCAAGGTCGGCGCCTCGCGCACCTACTACGACGTGAAGCTCGCGGTGCACGCCGGCGCCGACGTCGTCGTGGTCGACGGCATGCAGGGCGGTACGGCGGCCACGCAGGAGGTGTTCATCGAGAACGTCGGCATCCCGACGCTCGCCGCCATCCCGCAGGCGGTCCAGGCGCTCCAGGAGCTCGGTGTCCACAAGCGGCCGGACGGGGTCCAGCTCGTCGTCTCCGGCGGGATCCGCAACGGCGCGGACGTCGCCAAGTGCCTCGCGCTCGGCGCCGACGCGGTCGCGATCGGGACCGCGGCGCTGATCGCGCTCGGCGACAACGACCCCCGCTACCAGGCCGACTACGAGCGGCTCGGCTCCGCCGCCGGGTTCTACGACGCCTTCCAGGCCGGCCAGGACCCGGCCGGGATCACCACCCAGGACCCCGACCTGCAGCAGCGTCTCGACCCCGTCGAGGGCGGGCGCCGACTGGCCAACTTCCTGCGGGTGCTGACCCTGGAGGCCCAGACCGTGGCCCGCGCGTGCGGCAAGGCGCACGTCACCCACCTGGAGCCCGAGGACCTGGTGGCCACCTCGATCGAGGCCGCGGCGATGGCGCGGATCCCGCTGGCCGGCACCAGCTGGATCCCCGGCCAGAGCACCGGCGGCACCCGGTGATGACCGGCCGCCGGGTGGTGGTCGTCGGGGGCGGCCTGATCGGCCTCTCGATCGCCCGGGCGCTCACCGCCCGGGGGATCGGGGACGTCCTGGTCCTGGAGCGGGGGCTGCTGGCCGGCGGCGGGACGGGCAAGTCGAGCGGCATCGTCCGCGCGCACTACGGCGTCCCCTCGATCGCCAAGCTCTCGTGGAACAGCGTCCCGACCATGGAGGCGCTCGGCGCCGACATCGGCTTCCGCCAGGTCGGCTACAGCGTCATCGTCGGCGCCGACAACACCGCGGCGCTCGCGGCCAACATCGCCCGCCAGCAGGCGCTGGGCATCGAGACCGAGCTGATCGACGTCGACCGGCTGGCCGCGCTGTGGCCGCTGATGGAGACCGGTGACGTGGCGGCCGCGGCGTACGAGCCCCGGGGCGGCTTCGCCGACGCCACCCAGCTGGCCCTGCACTTCGGCCGGGTGGCCCGCGACGGCGGCGCGCGGATCCGCCAGAACACCCCCGTCGCGCGGATCCTCACCGCCGGCGACCGGGCCACCGGCGTCGAGCTGGCCTCGGGCGAGGTGATCGAGGCCGACGAGGTGGTCGTGGCCGCCGGCTGGTTCTCGGCGCGGCTGCTCGCCGGCCTCGGCGTCGACTTCCCCTGCGAGGCCTACCGCTCCGAGCTGCTGGTCGTCGACGCCGGCGCGCCGCTGCCGGACCTGCCGGTCGTCTCCGACCTGGTCAGCCTGCAGTACGCCCGCGTCGAGGGCAGCGGTCAGTTCCTGGTCGGCAACAGCGACCACGAGGCCGCGGAGAACAGGTCCGTCGACCCCGACCACTACTCGAACGTGGCGGCCGAGGCGACCGTGGAGAAGTACGCCGGCAAGGTGCTGCACCGCTTCCCCGGCTTCCCCGACCCGTCGGTGAGTCACACCTACGCCGGCGTGTACGACGTGCCGCCGGACTGGAACCCCGTCATCCAGCCCCTCGCCGCCGTCGCCGGCCTCACCCTGGCCGCCGGCTTCGCCGGGCACGGCTTCAAGATGAGCCCGGCCGTCGGCGACCTGGTGGCCGACCTGCTGCTGGAGGGCGACAGCACCGACCCCGACATCCCCGCCGCGGACTTCCGGCTCGAGCGGTTCGCCGAGGGGGACCTGCTGACCAGCCCGCACCCCTACGTCGGCGCCGGCGAGATGCGCTGATGGGGGTCACCGGCCTGCTCGAGGAGATCGCGGCCATCGGTCGCGACGGCGCCACCGGCGGCTACCGGCGCTACGCCTGGACCCGGGCCGACGCCGACCTCCGCGCCTGGTTCGCCGGCACCGCGGCCGGGCTGGGGCTCGACGTCGTCGAGGACCGGGTCGGCAACCAGTGGGCCTGGTGGGGCGAGCCCGACGCGCACCCCGGCGTGGTCACCGGCTCGCACCTCGACTCGGTCCCCGACGGGGGCGCGTACGACGGCCCGCTCGGCGTGGCCTCGTCGTTCGCGGCCGTGGCGCGGCTGCGCGCCGAGGGGTTCGCGCCCGCCGTGCCGCTCGGGGTCGCCAACTTCGTCGACGAGGAGGGCGCCCGCTTCGGCGTCGCCTGCTCCGGCTCGCGGGTGCTCTCCGGAGCGATGAGTGCCGAGCACGCCCTGGGGCTGCGCGACGGCGACGGGACCACGATGGCCGAGGCGCTCGCCGCGGCCGGCCGCGACCCGGCGCACGTCGGGCGCGACGACGAGGCCCTCGCGCGGATCGGCACCTTCGTCGAGCTGCACGTCGAGCAGGGCCGGCTGCTGGCCGGTCCGGACGAGGGAGCCGGTCGGCCGGTCGCGGTCGGCTCGTCGATCTGGCCGCACGGCCGCTGGCGCTTCGAGCTGGCCGGCGAGGCCAACCACGCGGGCACCACCCGGCTCGACGACCGGCGCGACCCGATGCTGGCTCTCGCCGCCCTCATCACCGGCGCCCGCTCGACCGCCGCCGACCTCGGCTGCGTGGCGACCGTGGGCAAGGTCGTCGTCCGCCCCAACGGGGTCAACGCGATCCCCTCCTCGGTCACCGGCTGGCTCGACGCCCGCGGCCCCGACGAGGACGCCGTACGCCGGCTGGTGCCGCTGCTCGAGGAGCGCCTCGGCGTCGCCGCCACGACCGAGTCGTTCACCCCCGACACCCGCTTCGACGAGCCGCTGGCCGCCGACCTCGCCGCCCTGCTCGGCGACGTCCCCGTGATCGGGACCGGCGCCGGGCACGACGCCGGGGTGCTCGCGACCCGGGGCCTGCGGACCGCGATGCTCTTCGTCCGCAACCCGACGGGCGTCTCGCACTCGCCCGCCGAGCACGCCGACGAGGCCGACTGCGAGGCCGGCGTCGACGCGCTGGTCCGGGTGCTGCGGCACCTGGCCGGATGAGTGCCGGATGAGTGCCGGATGAGCGCCGGATGGGTGCCGGACGAGCGCGGGACGATGCGGGGCGTCCGGGCGGACCTCGGCCAGGTCGTGCCGTGGCGCAACGGCCGCGGGACCACCCGTGAGGTCGTCCGGGTCCCCGACCGCGACGACTGGGACTGGCGGCTGTCGGTCGCGACCAGTGCCGCGGCGGCGCCGTTCTCGTCGTACCCCGGGGTGGAGCGGGAGCTGCTCCTGCTCAGCGGTACGGCGCTCGAGCTGCGCGTCGCCGGCAGCCCACCGGTCCGGCTGGTGCCCGGGCAGAGTCACCGGTTCGCGGGCGAGGCGGCGGTGAGCGGCGTACCCGAGGGCGGGCCGACGACGCAGCTCAACCTGATGTGGCGCCGGGACCGGGTGGCCGCCCGGCTGGTGCTCGGTGCGGCGCCGCCGCCCGCGGTCCCGGTCGAGGGGCTCGACCTGGCCGTGCACGTCCGGCTCGCGCCGAGCACCGGTTAGGTTCGTCCGATGCCCGAGAACCCCGAGCTGCTGCGCAACGAGACCGGCAGCGCCCGCGAGCGGCCGCACGGCGAGCCGGCGACCGCGCTCACCCTGGAGGCGGCGATCGCCCGCAACGTGCGCCAGCTGCGCCGCCAGCAGGGCCTCTCGGTGGCCGACATGGCTGCCCGGGTCGGCATCTCGAAGGCGATGCTCTCCAAGATCGAGAACGCCCAGACCTCTTGCAGCCTGTCCACCCTGGGCCTGCTGTCGGAGGGCCTCGACGTCCCGGTGACCTCGCTCTTCCGGGGCGCGGACACCGAGCGCCCCGCGTCCTTCGTGCGCGCCGGGCAGGGCACGCCGATCGTGCGCAACGGCAGCCAGGCGGGTCACGACTACCACCTGCTCGGCTCGCTGCGCGGTGAGCACAAGCGGCTCGAGTGCCTGCTGGTCGAGCTCACCGAGGACAGCGAGGTGCACCCGCTCTTCCAGCACCCCGGCACCGAGTTCATCTACATGCTCGAGGGCGTCATGGACTACGGGCACAGCCGCTCGGTCTACCGGCTCGAGCCCGGCGACTCCCTCCAGCTCGACGGCGAGGGAGCGCACGGACCGACCGCGCTGGTCGCGTTCCCGATCCGGTTCCTCTCCGTCGTCGCGTTCCCCGACTCGACGCTGTGAGCCGGGGAACGTGACCGCTGCCAGGTCTAGGCCAGGGTGTCGATGTCGATGACGAAGCGGTAGCGCACGTCGGAGGCCAGCACCCGCTCGTAGGCGTCGTTGACCTGGTCGACGCCGATCACCTCGACCTCGGCGGCGATGCCGTGCTCGGCGCAGAAGTCGAGCATCTCCTGGGTCTCGTCGATGCTGCCGATGCCCGAGCCGGCGAACGAGCGGCGGTTGCCGAACAGGGCGAAGACCTGGATCGGCAGCGGCTCGGCGGGCGCCCCGACGTTGACCAGGGTGCCGTCGAGGGCGAGCAGCGACAGGAGGCCGTTGATGTCCAGGCTGGCGCTGCTGACGGTGTTGACGATCAGGTCGAAGCTGCTGGCCAGCTGCTCGAAGGTGGCCGGGTCGCTGGTCGCGAAGTAGTGGTCGGCGCCCAGGCGCAGGCCGTCCTCCTGCTTCTTCAGCGACTGCGACAGCACGGTGACCTCGGCGCCCATCGCGTGCGCGATCTTCACGGCCAGGTGGCCGAGGCCGCCGAGGCCGACGACGGCGACCCTCGTGCCGGGGCCGGCCTGCCAGTGGCGCAGCGGCGAGTACGTCGTGATGCCCGCGCAGAGCAGCGGCGCAGCGGCCTCGTAGGGGATGGCCTCGGGGACGCGCAGGACGAAGTCCTCGACGACCACGATGTGGGTGGAGTAGCCGCCCTGGGTGACGGTGCCGTCGCGGTCGGTGCTGGCGTAGGTCTGGGTGTTGCCCTGCAGGCAGTACTGCTGCTGCCCGGCGCGGCAGTTCACGCACTCGCGGCACGAGTTGACCATGCAGCCGACGCCGACCCGGTCGCCGACCGCGTGCCGGGTCACCTCGGACCCGACCTCGGCCACGACGCCGACGATCTCGTGGCCGACGGTGAGGGGGTAGGGGACCTTGCCCCAGTCACCCCGCACGGTGTGGATGTCGGAGTGGCAGACGCCGGCGTACCGGATCTCGATCAGGACGTCGTGGGGGCCGACCTCGCGGCGCTCGATCGTGGTGGGGACCAGCGGCTCGGTGGCGGACGGGGCGGCGTAGGCGTTGACGATCATGGGGTTGCTTCCTCTTCCTTCGGGGTTGCGGAGGGCGTGCGTCGCCACCGCGGTGTCCGCGGACGGCGCGCGCCGGGACGTGGGCTAGGACCGGCCGACCCGCTGGAGGTCGTCGGCGAGCTTGCGGGCCTCGCCGGAGAGCAGCTCGGCGCGGGCCTCGTCGCCGGCCTCGGTGGCGCGCCAGTAGTCGATCTTCAGCGCGACGTAGCGCTGGCGCAGGGCGACCTGCTCGGCCTCGACCGCGAGCCGGCGCTGCTGCTCGGTGAGCAGCGCGACCTGCTCGCGGGCGGCGGCCGGGCCGATCCGCCCGTTCGCGACGTACTGCCGCATGTCGGCCACCGACATGCCGGTGGCCGCCAGGCAGGCGACCCACATCAGCTGGTCGAGGTCGTCCTCGTCGTACACGCGGTGCCCGCTGCTCGCGCCGCGGCTGATCGGGGCGATCACGCCGATCGACTCGTAGTAGCGCAGCGTGCTGGCCGGCAGCCCGGTCAGGGCCGCCGCCTCCGTGATCGTGTACTCGTGCCGACCGGTTCGCGTGCTCACCCCGACGACGCTAGGAACTTCGAGTACTCGAAGTCAAAGGTCGCGCGGGTCACACCGCCTCGAGCTCGCTCTCGGGCAGGTGGACCGGCGTCGAGCTGCGGAAGTGGCCCAGCGCCGAGAGCAGCAGGCCGGCCACGACCCAGCCGCCCAGCACGACCCACTCGTGCAGCGTCGAGGCGTCCGGGAAGTAGCTGACCTCGCGGAACAGGCTCTGCGCGGCGCCCGGGACGAAGAGCTGACCGATCTCGCCCCACGGCCCGGCGATGAACTGGTACGGCGTGGTCCCGCCCGAGATCGGGTTCGCGACGAACATGGTGACCAGCGCGCCGACGCCGATGCCCGGTGCCCCGATCAGGGCGTTGAGGCCGACCACCGTCGAGGCGGTCGCGAGCATCGAGACGGCCAGGACCAGCGCGCTGATCGCGAACCCGCCCGCGGCGATGCCCAGCAGCGGGCCGGTCACCACAGCGGCCAGCAGACCGCCGGCGCCGGCGTACACGACGAGGGCGAGGAGTCGGCGGGTGACCCCGGCGACCAGCAGCGAGACGAGCACGCCGCCGACGATGCCGCCGAGCACCAGCGGGAAGCCCATGGCGCTCAGCCCGGCGCCCGCCGGGTCGTCCGCGGAGAGCGGGACCACGTCGGTCACGGTGGGCGTGACGCCCTGCGCGGCGGCCAGCTGGGTCCCCAGCCCCTCGACGACCGCGTTCGCGGCGGCGTGCCCGGCCCCCGCGACCAGCACCTCGGGTGCCGGGCCGCCGAGGACCAGGGCGCCGTACACCTCGCGCTCCTCGATCGCGCGGACCGCCTCGTCCCGGGAGTCGTACGCCGTGGCCTCGACCGGGAGGTCGCCGGTCTGCGGGAGCTCGGCGCCGACCACGCCGACGGGCAGGTCGCGGGGCTCGGAGGTGGCGACCGGCCACAGGAAGGCCAGGACGACGAGGGCCACGACCAGGCCGGCCAGCAGGCCGAGAGCGACGGCGATGCGCGGGCGGGTGCGGCGGACGGGCGTGGGGGTGGTCATGGGTGCTCCCTAAACAGAATCGACATTCTGTTTAGAGCCTACGCCAGGTTAGGCTCGGGCGCATGCCGCGAGTGAGTGACGCCTATCGCCAGGCGCGCCGCGACGAGATCGTGGGCGCGACCCTGCGGGTGCTGCGCCGTCGCGCGCTGCGCGACCTGACGATGGCCGACATCATCGAGGAGTCCGGCCTCTCGGCCGGGTCGGTCTACTCCCACTTCTCGCGCAAGGACGAGCTGATGGAGCTCGTCGCGAGCCAGATCGTCGCGACCCGGCTCGACCGGCTGCAGGTCCCGGCCGACGAGCCGCCGCTGTCGCCGCGCGAGGTGGTGCGGTGGTGGCTCACCGGACTGGAGCAGCAGGCGGTCCCGTTCCCCACCCTGCTGCAGATCTGGGCCGAGGCCGCCTCCGACGCCGCCATGAGCGAGATCGTCCGGCGGCGGGCGGTCGACATCGAGGCGGCGTTCGCCGGCACGGCCGAGCGGTGGCTGCGCGCCGAGGGACGGGACCCGGCGGCGGCGAGCGCGACCGCCCTGGCGATGCTGACCCTCTGCCAGGGCTACATCACCCGCAGCGCGCTGCTCGGACCGCAGGACCTCGAGGCGTTCCTGGCGGGCCTGGACCTGGTCCTCCCCTGATCCGCGAGGGCCGTCAGGGCACCCGCCGGACCCTGCGGCTGCTCGAGGTCTCGTCGAGCCTCTCCCACGCTGTCGCGCACCAGCTGCTGGTCACGCTGGTCGTGGCTGTGGTCGCGGCTGTGGCTGTGGCGCTGCGACGTCCACGTCGCGGCCGGCACCGGCAGCCACGGGATGCTCGACGCCGTGGCCGGCGCGGGGATCGTCGCGCCGGCGTCGGCGCTGCTGGCGAGGGCACCCGGCTGGGAGCCGTCAACGAGCCGTCAAGTGCCGGGCCGGGCAGCGCTCAGGCGGCCGCCAGAGGCTGAGGGCCGTCAACGGACCCGCTCCTCGAAAGGCACCCTCGTGGCCACACTCCTCTACCGGCTCGGCGCTCTGGCCGCCCGACGCCGGCTCACCTTCCTCGGCTCGGCGCTGGTCGCGCTGACCGCGCTCCTCGTGACGGGCTTCGGCTTCGCCGGCTCCTTCGCCCCGAGCGACTCGATCCCCGGCTCGGCGGCCCAGGTCGCCCTGACCAAGCTGGACGCCCACTTCCCGGACTCCGGCGACGGCCCCAGCGGCGAGGTGGTCCTGGTGGCGCCGGCCGGGGAGCAGCTCACCGAGGGTGTGCCGGCCGAGGACCTCCGCACGACGTACGAGCAGCTCGGTCTCGTCGACGGCGTCACGGCCGTCAGCGACCCGGCCGAGACGCTCTCCGAGGACGGCCGGACCGCGGTCGCCCAGGTCACCTTCGAGGGGGTCGAGGACGCCGACGTGCCGGTCGGCACCCTCGACGCGGTCCGCGACGTCGGCTCCTCGTTCAGCGACGGCGGAGGGAGGGTGCTGTACGGCGGCGACGCCTTCGAGGACTCCGAGCCCCCGATCGGGCCGATGGAGGGCATCGGCGTGGCCGTGGCGCTGCTGGTCCTGCTGGTGACCTTCGGCTCGATCGTCGCCGCGGGCATCCCGCTGATCACCGCCATCCTGGGCGTGGCCTCGACCGTCGGCGGCGTCCTGCTGGCCGCCAACGTGTTCGGCATCGCGGACAACGCGCTGACCCTCTCGGTGATGCTCGGCCTGGCCGTCGGCATCGACTACGCGCTGCTGATCCTCTCGCGCCACCGCCGGCAGCTGGCGCAGGGGATGAGCGTCGACGAGTCGGTCGCCCGGGCCACGGCCAGCGCCGGCAGCGCGGTCGTCTTCGCCGGTCTCACCGTCATCATCGCCCTGGCGGGGCTCGCCGTCGCCGGCGTCCCGATGCTCACCTCGATGGGCATGGCCTCGGCCGGCGCCGTCGCGATGGCCGTGCTCTTCTCGCTGCTGGTCCTCCCGGCGGCCATGGCCCTGATCGGTGAGCGGCTGCGGCCCGCGCCGGGCTCCCGGGCGGCGCTGCGCGAGGTCGAGGCCGACGGCCGGGCGGGCCTCGGCGTCCGCTGGGTCACCGCCGTCACCCGGCACCCTCGCAAGGTCATCGCCGGGACCGTGCTCCTGCTCGCCACGCTCGCCGTCCCGGCCGCCTCGCTCCAGCTCGCCCTCACCGACGCCGGCACGGACCCGACGTCGTCGGAGTCGCGCCACGTCTACGACGAGCTCGCCTCGGCCTTCGGGCCCGGTGCCAACGGTCCGCTCGCGGTGCTCGTGGAGGGCGGCTCGGAGACCGAGGTCCGGGAGAGCGGGAGGATCGCCGCCGCCGAGGTCGCGGAGCTGAACGGCGTCGAGTCGGTCGGCGACGTCCAGGTGGCACCCGACGGCCTGGCCGGGGTCATCCAGGTGCTCCCGAGCTCCGGCCCCCGCGACCCGGCCACCAGCACGCTGGTCGCCGACATGCGGTCGGCGGTCGCCCCGGTGGCCGACGAGACCGGCTCCTACGTCGAGGTGACCGGCCAGACGGCCGTGAGCATCGACGTCGCCGACAGGCTCAGCGCCGCCCTGCTGCCGTTCACCCTGGTCGTCGTCGGCCTCTCGCTCCTGCTCCTCATGGTGGCCTTCCGCTCGTGGACGATCCCGCTGAAGGCGACCATCGGGTTCCTGCTCTCGGTCGGGGCGGCGTTCGGAGCGGTGGTCGCGGTCTTCCAGTGGGGCTGGCTCGCCGACCTGCTCGGCGTCGCCGGGACCGGCCCGGTCGCGAGCTTCGTCCCGATCATCGTGATGGCCGTCCTCTTCGGGCTGGCCATGGACTACGAGGTCTTCCTGGTCTCCTCGATGCGTGAGCACTACGCCCGCAACCGCAACGCCCACGAGGCGATCTGGGCAGGCAGCCGCAACGCCGGCCGCGTGGTCGTCTCCGCGGCGCTGATCATGATCTCGGTCTTCGCCAGCTTCATGCTCTCGCCGGACAGCGACATCAAGCAGATCGCCTTCGCCCTCGGGTTCGGGGTCGCGGTCGACGCCTTCGTCGTCCGCCTCACCCTGGTCCCGGCGGTGCTGGCCCTGCTCGGCGACCGGGCCTGGTCGCTGCCGGGGTGGCTCGACCGTCTGGTGCCGACCGTGGACGTCGAGGGGCACGACCTGCCCGAGGCCCTGCCCGAGGCCATGCCCGACGCCCTGCCGCGACCCGTCCCCGCCTAGGGCCGCTGCGGCCCCGCGACCGCCTACCGGTTCGCCTCGTGCGACCGGCCCGAAGGCCGCGGGGCAGTCGTCGACCCCCGTCGACTCCGCTTCCTGGGTGTCGAGACATGACCACCATCTCGGCCGAGCCGACCGTCCTCCACGACGAGCGGCGCCTCACGCGCGAGCACAAGGTCGGCATGGCGGAGGTGGTGACCAGGCTGACGATCATGTCGGAGGAGCTCCGGCACCTGCCCGACAGCAACCCCGTCGACCACGTCGTGCCACGGCTGAAGTCCGCCGCAGGGCTCCGCGGCAGGATGGGCGGCCAGGGCCTGCCGGTCGACGGGTCGGCCGGGTGGGACCGGGCCCGCAGCCGGATCCGCGACGTCGCCCACCCCGAGCCCAGCGGCGACCGCAGCCTGCACGCGATCGTGCAGGTGCCGGTGTTCCTCGCGGCGGGCTCGGCCGAGTCAGCAGCAGTGCTGCTGACTCGGCCCGTGACGTCTGCTGACGGGG
>Ga0075365_10000431_pt1 | contig 15544 bp, 13 predicted proteins | sample EndMetdeltDD1765_FD_71387 | JGI IMG/M metagenome (GOLD analysis project Ga0075365, IMG submission 71387) | Populus endosphere microbial communities from Tennessee, USA - Endosphere MetaG P. deltoides DD176-5 | ecosystem: Host-associated > Plants > Roots > Endosphere | place: USA: Tennessee... | reverse complement strand
CCCTTGTCGTGACCGCGCTGCTGGTCGCCACCCCGGCCCTCGCGGCCTGCACCGAGAACTCCGACAGCGCCGGCGGTGGCGACACCGGCGACGCCCGGTCGCTCAGCGTGGCCTCCTCCGCGGACGCGTGCGAGCTGTCGGCCACCGAGGCGCCCGCGGGCACCCTGACCTTCGACGTCACCAACACCGGCGACCAGGTCACCGAGTTCTACCTGCTCGGCGAGGACGGGCTGCGGATCGTCGCCGAGGTCGAGAACATCGGCCCGAGCATCAACCGCAAGCTGACCGTCAACGCCCCGGCGGGCGAGTACGTCACCGCCTGCAAGCCCGGCATGACCGGCGACGGCATCCGCGACACCTTCACGGTCACCGAGTCCGACGAGGAGGTGGCGGTCTCCACCGACGAGCAGGAGCTCATCGACACCGCGCAGGCCAACTACGCCGCCTACGTGCAGGACCAGTCCGACCAGCTGCTGGTGAAGACCCGCGAGTTCGTCGAGCTCTACGAGGCCGGCGACCAGGACGACGCGGCCCGGGCGCTCTACCCGGTCGCGCGCACCCACTGGGAGCGGATCGAGACGGTCGCCGAGTCCTTCGGCGACCTCGACCCGATGATGGACGCCCGGGAGGCCGACCTGGAGCCCGGCCAGAAGTGGACCGGCTGGCACCTCATCGAGAAGGACCTCTGGCCGGCCCGCGCCGAGGACTACACGGCGCTGACCCCCGAGGAGCGCACGACGTACGCCGAGGACCTGCTGGCCAACACCGAGACCCTCGACTCGCGCATCCAGGAGCTCGACTTCACCGTCGACGCGATCGCCAACGGCTCGCGCGGCCTGCTGGAGGAGGTCGCCACCGGCAAGGTCACCGGCGAGGAGGAGTTCTGGTCGCGCACCGACCTGTGGGACTTCCAGGCCAACGTCGACGGCGCCAAGGTCGGCTACGACGGCGTCCGTCCGCTGGTCGAGCAGAAGGACGCCGAGCTCGCCGAGCAGCTCGACACCCGGTTCGCCGAGCTGCAGGAGCTCCTCGACGCGCAGCGCGACGGCGACGGCTTCGTCTTCTACGACGCGATGACCCCCGACGAGGTCAAGGCGCTCTCGGACGCGGTCAACGCACTGTCCGAGCCGTTGTCCCGGCTGACCGCCGCGGTGCTCGCCTGAGGTGTGTCGGATGATGGTCGCGTGACTCGATTCTCCCGACGTGGCCTCCTCGGCGGCGGCGCTGCCGCCGCCGGTGTGGCCGGGGCCTTCGTGGCCGGCCGCGCCTCGGAGGCGGCGCCGTCCGACGGGGTCGCCCCGCGGGCCACCGTCTACCCGTTCCGCGGCGCGCACCAGGCCGGCATCGACACCCCGGTCCAGGACCGGCTGCACTTCGCGGCGTTCGACGTACGCACCGACTCGCGCGAGGAGCTGGTCGCCCTCCTGCAGGCCTGGACCGAGGCGGCGGAGCGGATGACGCAGGGCGGGCCGGCCGGGCCGATCGGCCCGGTCGAGGGGTCGACCGACCTGCCGCCCGACGACACCGGCGAGGCGATCGGGCTGCCGGCGAGCGGGCTGACGATCACCTTCGGATTCGGGCCGTCGCTGTTCCGCGACGCATCCGGGAAGGACCGGTTCGGGCTGGCCGGGCGGCAGCCGGCGGCGCTGCAGCCGCTCCCGCACTTCCCGGCCGACAACCTCGACCCGGCCCGCTCGGACGGCGACCTGTGCATCCAGGCCTGCGCCGACGACCCGCAGGTGGCCGTGCACGCGATCCGCAACCTGGCCCGGATCGGCTTCGGCACGGTCGCCGTCCGCTGGTCGCAGCTCGGCTTCGGCCGCACGTCGTCGACGACGGCGGGGGAGGACACCCCGCGCAACCTGTTCGGCTTCAAGGACGGCACCGCCAACGTGAAGTCCAGCGAGGCGGCCGCGCTCGACGAGCACGTCTGGGTCGGCGCCTCCGACGACCCCGGTGCCGCGTGGCTGGCGGGCGGCTCCTACCTCGCGGCCCGCCGGATCAACATGACGATCGAGGTCTGGGACCGCCAGCCGCTCGGCGAGCAGGAGAACTTCGTCGGCCGCACCAAGGACTCCGGCGCCCCGCTCTCCGGCGGATCGGAGTTCACCGAGCCGGACTTCGACCTCCCCGGCTCGAACGGCCCGGCGATCCCGGTCGACGCCCACGTGCGCGTCGTGCACCCCGACCTGCACGGAGGTGCCCGGATGCTGCGCCGCGGCTACAACTTCGTCGACGGCACCGACGCCCTGGGCGGGCTGAACGCCGGCTTGTTCTTCATCGCCTACGTCCGCGACCCCCGCACCCACTTCATCCCGATCCAGAACGCGATGGCCACCGGCGACGCGCTGATGGAGTACCTCAAGTTCACCGGCTCCGCGCTCTTCGCGGTCCCGCCCGGCGCGGGGCGGGGCGAGTACGTCGGACAGTCGCTCTTCACCTGAGGGTCCGGCGGGTCCCGGACCCTCGGCTGCGACGCGGTGAGGAAGGTCATGAAGACAGTCCGACATCTGTCGGAAACCGAGGCGTAATCTAGTTGAAGGTTGAACCGCTGCGGCGCTCGTGACCGGGCGCCCCCGACGATCAGCGCCGGCGGTCCCACAACGAGAGAGGCACCACCATGACCACTGCGCAGGTCGCCGTCCTGACCGGCACCGACCGCCCCTTCGAGTTCCGCGAGGTCACCCTCGACGCGCTCCGCCCCGACGAGGTGCTGATCCGCGTCGTCGCCACCGGCCTGTGCCACACGGACCTGGCCGTCCAGCACGGCGACATCCCCGGCAACTTCCCGATGGTCCTCGGCCACGAGGGCGCCGGCGTGGTGGAGGAGATCGGCTCCGGCGTGACCACCCTCGCCGTCGGCGACCGGGTCGCGGCGTCGTTCGCCTCGTGCGGCCAGTGCGAGAACTGCCTCACCGGCCGCGAGGCCTACTGCCTGAACTTCATGGCCCTCAACATCGGCGGCACCCGGCTCGACGGCTCCGTCACCCTGCACGGCGCCGAGGGCGAGGACGTGCACGGCTCGTTCTTCGGGCAGTCCTCGTTCGGCACCTACGCCATCGCCAACGAGCGCAACCTGGTCCCGGTCCCCGACGACGTCCCGCTCGAGCTGGTCGGCCCGCTCGGCTGCGGCATCCAGACCGGCGCCGGCACCGTGCTCAACTCCCTGCAGGTCCCCTCCGGGTCCAGCGTCGTGGTGAGCGGCTCCGGCGCGGTCGGCCTGTCGGCCATCATGGCCGCGAAGGCCGCCGGGGTGACCACCATCGTCGCCGTCGACGTCCTCGACGAGCGCCTCGCGCTGGCCACCGAGCTCGGCGCGACCCACACGATCAACGGTCGCCAGGAGGACGTCGTGGCCCGCCTGCGCGAGCTCAGCGGCGGCCTCGGCGTGGCGTACGGCGTCGACACCACCGGCATCCCCGCCGTCATCCAGAGCGTCGTCGACGGGACCCGCTTCGGGGCCACCATCGCCGTGGTGGGCGTCGGCAAGCCGGACGCCGTGCTGCCGCTCGGCCTGGTCTCGGGCGCCGGCAAGACCCTGGTCGGCGCGATCGAGGGCGACGCCGTGCCGCAGACGTTCATCCCGCGCCTCATCGCGATGTACCGCGCCGGGCTCTTCCCGTTCGACCAGCTGGTCACGACCTACCCCTTCGCCGACATCGAGCGCGCGATCGAGGACACCCGGACCGGCGCCGCCGTGAAGGCCGTCCTCACGATGTGACCACCGGCGGAAGGGCTGCCGGGGCGGGCCCCGGTCTCAGCCCGGCCTCAGCCCGGCAGCCCCTCCGCACCAGCTCGACGTACCCGTCGGACCCGGCCCGCCCGAGCCTCACCGAGGCCGCTCGGCCCAGTCCTCGGCGGTGAGACCGAAGAGGGCGGACGGGGTCGCGTACCACTGGTCGGTGACGCCGCGATCGCACATCCCGATCCGCCGCATCACCGCCTGGGACCGGTGGTTGTCGGTGGCGAGACCGCGAGGATCTCCGGCAGCCCGCCGGCGAAGCCGTGGGCGAGGACCGCGGTGGCCGCCTCGCTGGCGTAGCCGTGGCCCCAGCAGTCGGGGTGCAGGGGCCAGCCGATCTCGACCTCGCCGTGCTCGTTGTCCGGCAGCGGCACCAGCACGGCCGGCTCGCCGTCGCCGAGCCACGCCACGACCTCGACGCGGCTCTGGATGTCCAGCAGGCGCTCGGCGTCGTCGTGAACCCACCGGCGCAGCAGCAGACGGACGGTCTCGAGGCGCACCCGAGATGCTGGCACGGGAGACGGTCGCGCGCACCCCACGGACGAGCCGGACCGCGAGGACCTCGACCCTCACGGGGAGGAGGTGCCGCGCTGACCGCCGCGGACCTCACCCGTCCACGGGATCCGAGGCGACGCCCAGCTCGAGCAGCCGCTCGACCCCGATCTCGGCCAGGAACGCCGCGTCGTGGCTGACCACCACCAGCGCGCCGCGGTAGGAGCCGAGCGCGGAGACCAGGGCGTCGTACGACGCGAAGTCGAGGTTGTTGGTCGGCTCGTCGAGGAGCAGCAGCTGCGGGGCCGGGTCGGCCAGCAGCACCGCGGCCAGCGTGGCCCGGAACCGCTCGCCCCCGGACAGGGCGCCGACCGGCCGGTCCGCCGCCCGGCCGCGGAACAGGAACCGGGCCAGCCGCGAACGGACCTCGGTGCGGTCCGCGCCCGGCGCCCGCTGCACGACGTTCTCGGCGACCGTGAGCGCGTCGTCGAGCAGGTCGAGTCGCTGGGCGAGGTGCCCGACCGGCACCTGGGCCCGCCCCACCAGCGACTCCAGCAGGGTGGTCTTGCCGGAGCCGTTCGGGCCGACCACCCCGACCCGGTCCGGCCCGCTGATCTCGAGCGGCTCGCCGGCCAGCACCACCCGGCCGCGGGGCACCTCGGTCCCGGGCAGGTCGACCCGGATCGAGCGGTCCTCACGCAGCCGCGACTCCGCCCGGTCGAGCCGGTCGCGGGCGGCGTCCAGCCGCTCCTCGTGCACCTTCCGGTAGCGCGAGGCCGACTGCTCGGCGGCGTTCCTCCTCGCACCCGCCACGATCCGCGGGATGCCGCCGCCGAGCTGCGCCTGCCGGCCCTGCCGCCGCCGCTGGGCCAGCACCCGCTCGGCCTCGGCCCGGTCGGCGCGCTGTCGGCGCAGGTCGGCCCGGGCCGTCGACACCGCCTGGGTGGCCGCGTCCTGCTCGGCCGCCACCTGGGCCGCGTACGCCGAGAGGCCGCCGCCGTACCAGCGCACCGAGCCGTCGCGCAGGTCGCCGATCCGGTCGACCCGCTCCAGCAGCTCGCGGTCGTGGCTGACCACCAGCAGGGTGCGGGTCCACCCGTCGACGACGTCGTAGAGACGCTCGCGCGCGGGGCGGTCCAGGTTGTTGGTGGGCTCGTCGAGCAGGAGCACGTCCGGTCGCCGGAGCAGCAGCCGGGCCAGCCCCAGGCGGGTGGCCTCGCCGCCGGAGACCTCGCCGATCCGGCGGTCGAGCAGTGCCCCGGCCAGGCCGAGCCGCTCCAGCTCGGCGACGGCCCGCTCCTCGACGTCCCACCGGTCGCCGATGACGTCGTAGAGGGCGGGGTCGGTGGCGCCGGACTCGACCGCGCGCAGGGCGCGCCGGAGCGCCCCGACGCCGAGGAACTCCTCGACCGGCTGGGCCACGTCGAGGGTGAGGTCCTGGGGCAGGTAGCCGACCTCGCCGCTGACCTGGAGGTGGCCGGCGGTGGGGGAGAGGGCGCCGGCCACGAGCCGGAGCAGCGTGGACTTGCCGGCGCCGTTGACGCCGACCAGCCCGGCCCGGCCGGGAGGCACGAGCAGGTCGAGGTCGGTGAGGACGGGGGTGCCGTCGGGCCAGGTGAAGCCGACAGCGGACAGGCTGATGGGTGCGCTGGGCACAGGGGTCTCCTGGAGAGGTGTCGGTGTGGTGCGGACGACCTCAGAGGAGCAATGCGACCTGCCTGCGGACGGGGGTGGGACGAGGGCCACGGTAGGGCTGGGGACGATTCCGGTGCCACCGAATATCTCGGGTACTGTGGCGACCGGCACAGCGTCGTGCACCACCGCACCCAGAACGATCGACCTGTTGAGGACATCCGCTGTGAGCAAGCCCGTCGTACTCATCGCCGAAGAGCTGAGCCCCGCCACCGTCGAGGCGCTCGGCCCGGACTTCGAGATCCGGAACTGCAACGGCGCCGACCGCGCCGAGCTGATCCCCGCGATCGTCGACGTCGACGCGATCCTGGTCCGCTCCGCCACCAAGGTGGACGCCGAGGCCCTGGCCGCCGCCACCAGGCTGAAGGTCGTCGCCCGCGCGGGCGTCGGCCTCGACAACGTCGACGTCAAGGCCGCGACCCAGTCCGGCGTCATGGTCGTGAACGCCCCGACCTCCAACATCGTCTCCGCCGCCGAGCTCGCCGTCGCGCTGATGCTCGCCGCGGCCCGCCACGTCTCGCCGGCCCACGCCGCGCTGAAGAACGGCGAGTGGAAGCGGTCGAAGTACACCGGCATCGAGCTCTACGAGAAGACCGTCGGCATCGTCGGCCTCGGCCGGATCGGCGTCCTGGTGGCCCAGCGGCTCTCCGCCTTCGGCATGAAGGTCATCGCCTACGACCCCTACGTGCAGGCCGGCCGCGCCGCCCAGATGGGCGTGCGCCTCGTCGACCTCGACACGCTGCTCGCCGAGTCCGACTTCATGTCGGTGCACCTGCCCAAGACCCCCGAGACCGTGGGCCTGATCGGTGCCGAGCAGCTGGCCAAGGCGAAGTCGAGCCTGGTGCTCGTCAACGCCGCCCGCGGCGGCATCGTCGACGAGGCCGCGCTCTACGACGCGCTGAAGACCGGCAGCATCGCCGCCGCCGGCCTCGACGTGTTCGCCAAGGAGCCGTGCACCGACAGCCCGCTCTTCGAGCTCGAGAACGTCGTCGCCACGCCCCACCTCGGCGCCTCGACCGACGAGGCCCAGGAGAAGGCCGGCATCGCCGTGGCCAAGTCGGTGCGGCTCGCGCTCTCCGGCGAGCTGGTCCCCGACGCCGTCAACGTCCAGGGCGGCGTGATCGCCGAGGACGTGCGCCCCGGCATCCCGCTCACGGAGAAGCTCGGCCGCGTCTTCACCGGCCTCGCCGGCGAGGTCGCCCAGCAGCTCGACGTCGAGGTCCGCGGCGAGATCACCGACTTCGACGTCAAGGTGCTCGAGCTGGCCGCGCTGAAGGGCGTCTTCAGCGACATCGTCGAGGAGCAGGTCTCCTACGTGAACGCGCCGCTGCTGGCGGCCGAGCGCGGCACCGCCGTACGCCTGGTCACCGAGGCCGAGAGCCCCGAGTACCGCAACCTGATCACGCTGCGCGGCACCCTCGCCGACGGCTCGCAGGTCTCCGTCAGCGGCACCCTCGTCGGCATCGGCCAGCGTGAGCGGCTGGTCGAGGTCAACGGCTTCGACGTCGACATCGAGCCCACCGACCACCTCGCCTTCCTGACCTACAGCGACCGCCCGGGCATGGTCGGCACCGTCGGCCAGATCCTCGGCGACGCGCAGGTCAACATCGCCGGCATGCAGGTGGCCCGCGATGCCAAGGGCGGGCAGGCCCTGGTCGCCCTCTCGGTCGACTCCGCCATCCCCGCCGACGTGCTCGGCGAGATCCAGTCGGCCATCGACGCGGCCTCCGTCCGCGCCGTCAGCCTGGTCTGACTCGTGGCGGCGGGGCGGTCCGTCACGCCGGGGCGACGGATCCGCCGCCCTCTCCGGACGTCTGTGTGACGCACCGCCCCGACGCCGAGGACCCCACCTACGCCACCAGGACCCGTCCAGCGGTCCGGGTGGGGTGGTTCGGGCGCTCCCGGACCACCGCCCACGCCTCAGCCAGCCGGCGTACGGCGTCCTGCAGCTCGGCCACCGGGCGGCCCCAGGGGATCCGCACGTAGCGGTCCAGGCCGCCGTCGAGCGAGAACACCGGGCCCGGCGCGAGCGGGACCCCGCGGCCCTCGGCCTCCACGGCCAGCGCGGTCGCCCGCGGCGTGGGGAGCTCGCACCACAGCGACAGCCCGCCGCCGGCGAGCCGGAAGCGCCAGTCCGGCAGCTCGGCGGTGAGCGCGGCGGCCAGGGCGTCGCGCTGTTCGCGCAGCCGGGCGACGTGCTCGGGCAGGGCCGGTCCCTGCTCGAGCAGCCGGGCCAGCACCAGCTGCTCGAGCACGGGGGCCCCGAGGTCCAGGGCCAGGCGGGCCCGGGTCAGCCGGTCCACCAGGGCGTGCGGCGCCCGGAGCCAGCCCAGCCGGAGCCCGCCCCAGAAGGCCTTGCTGGCCGAGCCGACGGTGACCGCGTCGGCGGCGTACGAGGCGAACGGCCGCGGCATCTGCTGGCCGTCGAGGGCCAGCGCCTGCAGCGACTCGTCCACGACCGCGACGGTCCGGGCGCGGCGCAGTGCGGCCGCGCACTCCGCGCGCTGCTCGTCGCTCATGAGGTGACCGGTGGGGTTCTGGAAGTCGGGGATCAGGTAGGCCACGGTCGGCGCCGCCTGCCGGACCGCCGCGGTCAGCGCGGACACGTCCCAGCCGTCCGGGTCGACCTCGGCCCCCACCAGGCGGGCGCCCGTGAGCCGGACCGACTCGGAGGCGTTCGGGTAGACCGGGTTGTCGACGACGGCCCGGTCGCCGGGGCCGGCCAGGGCCCGGACCGCGATCGCGGTCGCGGCGAGCGCGCCGGCGGTGACGATGATCTGACCCGGGTCGGTCGGGAGGCCGCGCTCGTCGTAGCGCCGGGCGATGACGGCCTGCAGCTCCGGCAGCCCGGTGGGGAAGTAGCCGTGCCCGCCGAGGTGGGCGGGCAGGTCCGCCACCGCGTCGACGTACGCCGCGGCCAGGCCGGGCGGGGCGGTCGCGGACGCGCAGGTCAGGTCGACGGTGTCCCGGTCGCCCTCCGGCCAGGGCATCAGTGCCTTGTCGTGCACCCGCTGGCGCCCACCCGGCACCCGGGTGAAGGTGCCGGCGCCCTGCCGCGCCTCGGCGTACCCGCTGTCGCGGAGCACGGCGTAGGCCCGGGTCACGGTGGTCCGGGAGACGCCGAGGGTCTCGGTCAGCTCGCGCTCGCTCGGGAGGCGTACGTCGAGGCCGATCCGGCCGTCGCCGACGAGCAGCACGAGGGCGTCGGCGAGACCGGCGTACGCCGGGCTGCGGTCGAAGTCGCCGACGAGGGTGGCCACGCGGGCGGCGGAGATCGAGGCGGGCATGCAGGCCACTGTCCCAGGATTGGCTATTCAGCACCAGTCCAATCGTGGCCAGACTGGAGCCATGAGCACGTTGGTCGACCTCGGTCCCGTCACCCAGCTGCGCGCCGGTCGGCTGGCCCGCCGGCTCCCGCAGCTCTACGTCGGCCTGGTCCTGTACGGCGTCAGCCTCGCGGTCATGCTGCGCAGCGACCTCGGCCTGGCCCCGTGGAGCGTCATGGAGTCCGGGCTGGCCGACCACCTGCCGATCACCCTGGGCCAGGCGGTGATCGGGGTCAGCTTCGTGGTGCTGCTGCTCTGGATCCCGCTGCGGGAGCGGGTCGGTCTCGCGACGATCTCGAACGCGCTCATCGTGGGGCTCGCGGCCGACGCGACCCTGGCGGTCCTCGGCGACGCGACCGGGTGGGGGAGCCGGATCGCGTTCATGGCGGGCGGGGTGCTGCTCTGCGCGGTGGCGACGGCGCTCTACATCGGGGCGCAGTTCGGCCGTGGTCCGCGCGACGGGCTGATGACCGGGCTGCACCGGCGCACGGGGCGCTCGATCCGGCTGGTCCGGACCAGCCTGGAGCTCACCATGATCGCGCTCGGCCTGGCCCTCGGCGGGGCCCTGGGCCCCGGCACCGTGCTGTTCGCGCTGACCATCGGACCGCTGACCCAGCTCCTGCTCCCGCTGCTCACGGTCGACCTCTCCCCCCCTCACCCGCAGGCATGACAGACTCCCCCCACCACGATCGGGAGGGGACCTGAGACATGTCTGAGCAGCAGGGCGAGGCCGCCGTCGCGCCGCTCGCACCGCCGGAGCCGGTGCTCACGCTGACCGCGCCCGAGGCACCCGCCCCGGTCGCCGCGACCGCCGCGCCGAAGATGGCGCCGCAGGTCTCGGCCGAGGCGCTGCCCGAGCTCGACGCGAAGGTCGAGTCCTTCCTCGCCGCGCTCGGGACGTCCCAGGCGGGCAGCCCCGAGTTCGCCGCCCAGGCCGAGAGCGTGCGCACCATGGGCGACGCCGACATCCGCAAGGCGGCCGAGACCTCCAACCGGATGCTCGAGCAGCCGGTGCGGGCGCTGAAGGAGGGCGGCATCGCCCAGGGCTCCGAGGTCGGCAAGACCCTGCTGGAGCTGCGCCGCACGGTCGAGGACCTCGACCCCAGCGAGGCCACCGGCTCCAAGAAGCTGCTCGGCTTCCTGCCCTTCGGCGACAAGATCACCGACTACTTCCGCAAGTACCAGTCCGCGCAGAGCCAGCTCAACGGGATCCTGCACAGCCTGCGCAACGGCCAGGACGAGCTGACCAAGGACAACGTCGCGCTCAACCTGGAGAAGACCAACCTCTGGGCCGCGATGGGCCGGCTCAACCAGTACGTCTACGTCGCCGAACGGCTCGACGCGAAGCTGTCGGCGCGGATCGCCGAGCTGGAGCTCTCCGACCCCGAGGCCGCGAAGGCGCTGAGCCAGGACGTGCTCTTCTACGTCCGCCAGAAGCACCAGGACCTGCTCACCCAGCTGGCGGTGTCGATCCAGAGCTACCTGGCCATCGACATCATCATCAAGAACAACATCGAGCTCATCAAGGGCGTCGACCGCGCCTCGACCACCACCGTGTCCGCGCTGCGCACCGCGGTCATCGTGGCCCAGGCGCTCGGCAACCAGAAGCTGGTCCTCGACCAGATCTCCGCGCTCAACACGACGACCTCCGGGATGATCCAGCGCACCTCCGAGATGCTGCGCGAGAACTCCGCGGCCATCCAGGAGCAGGCGGCGTCGTCGACGATCGGCATGGAGCAGCTGCAGGCCGCCTTCCAGAACATCTACGCGACGATGGACTCCATCGACGAGTTCAAGCTGAAGGCGCTCGACTCCATGGCCCAGACCATCGGCGTCCTCGGCAACGAGGTCGACAAGTCGAAGGCCTACCTCGAGCGGGTCCAGGCCCACGACGCCCGCAACGCGGCGGGCACGCTCGACCTGTCCTCGCTGCCGACCCGCTGAGGCGCCGGATGGGCATCCGGTCCTGGTTCGGCCGCCGGCAGCAGGAGCCGGCGCACGTCGTCCCCGCCCCGCCGACCGAGCAGGACATCCTGGCCTCCCTCAACCGGGTCAACGCCCTGCTCGTCGAGGGCAACGCGCCGCCCGTCGTCACCTCCCGGGTACGACGGATCGCGCGCACCATCAACGACACCCTGCCCCGCCTGCGCCACCTCGGCGCCGGCTCGGCCGACAGCTACTCGGTCGTGGCCACCGCCACCGACTACCTGCCCGAGGCCGTCGGCGGCTACCTCCGGCTGCCCCGGGACTGGGCCGACACCCGCCCGATCGACGGCTACAAGACGTCGCTGATGGTCCTGGTCGACCAGCTGGAGCTGCTGGCCTCCACGATGGACAAGATCCTCGACGCCGCCAATCGCGCCGACGCCCAGGCACTCGTCGCGCACGGCATGTTCCTGCAGGCCAAGTTCGGGCCGGCCACCGGCACCGACATGACGCTCGGATCACCCACATGACGTCCTCCACGAAGTCCCTGTCCGACACCCTCGCCGCCCTCGCCGAGGCCGCCGCCGCCGCCGGGCTCGACGCCGACACCGCCCGGGTCGAGGGGGAGGCGCTGGCCGCCACCGTCGCCGAGGCCGCCAGGGGCGCGTTCGTCGACTGGTCGGCCCAGACCGGCCGGCCGCGCTCGGCCGAGGAGTTCATGGACGCCGCCTCGCGGGGCCGCCGCTACCGCGTCGCGCCCACGCCGACCATGGCCCAGCTCCAGCTGACCCGCTCGCCGCACGCGCCGTCGTACGCCCAGGCCCTGGCGGACGTCGCCTTCGCCGCCACCGCGCTCGGCGAGGCGAACCCGCGCACCGTCGGCAACGCCGCCACCGCGGCGGCCGCGCAGCTGGGCGAGAGCGCCGCGGTGGCCCTGCCGCCGGCCCAGCGGCAGCCGGTGCCCGACGTCGGCGACGAGATCACCCGTGGCCTGCTCAGCCAGCTCGGCAGCATCCAGCAGCGGTTGGCCGGCTCGCTCGACCTGGGCGTCCCCACCCCGCCGACGGCGCAGCCGGCGGACCCGGTGCAGGCCGCCCCCGCCGAGCCCGCGCCGCCGGCCGAGGAGCCCGAGCCGGAGCCGGAGGAGGACCCCAAGAGCGTCGAGGAGCTGCTGGCCGAGCTCGACACGCTCGTCGGGCTGGCCGACGTGAAGGCCGAGATCCACCGCCAGGCCGCGGTGCTCCGGGTCGAGGGGCTGCGCCAGCAGGCCGGGCTGAAGGCGCCGACCATCACCCGGCACATGATCTTCAACGGCAACCCCGGCACCGGCAAGACCACGGTCGCCCGGCTGGTCGCCGGCATCTACCGCGCGCTCGGGCTGCTCTCGAAGGGCCAGCTGGTGGAGGTCGACCGCTCCGAGCTGGTGGCCGGCTACCTCGGCCAGACCGCGATGAAGACCGCCGAGGTCGTGAAGTCCGCCGAGGGCGGGGTGCTGTTCATCGACGAGGCCTACGCGCTCGCCGGTGACCAGTACGGCCAGGAGGCCGTCGACACCCTGGTCAAGGAGATGGAGGACAAGCGCGACGACCTGGTGGTCATCGTGGCCGGCTACCCCGTCCCGATGCAGGTCTTCGTGGCCCAGAACCCCGGCCTCGAGAGCCGCTTCCGCACCACCATCGACTTCGCCGACTACACCGACGACGAGCTCGCCGACATCTTCGGCGTGATGGCCGGCTCCGCCGAGTACGACGTCGACGACGCCGTCCTCGGCCGGCTCCGCGAGATCCTCTCCGGGGTCCAGCGCGGCCCGACCTTCGGCAACGCCCGCTACGTCCGCAACGTGCTGGAGGCCGCGATCGGCCGGCACGCCTGGCGGCTGCGCGAGATCGAGCAGCCCACCCTGGAGCAGCTGCGCACGTTGGTCGCCGACGACCTCGAGGTCGAGCCGCTCGACCCGCCGGTCCAGCCCGCGGACCCGGGCGTGGTTGACCCGTTCGCCGACGGGGAAGGGACCGGAGCGCAGTCCGAGCAGTCCGAGCAGTCCGACCAGTCCGACCAGGAGGAGACGGCGTGACGCAGACGGCCGGTGCCCCGGCGCCCACCACCGTGGCCACGGCTCCCGCGACACCCGCCGTACCCGCCCCGGCCGCGGCGAGCGCCCGCGACCTCACCGAGGACGTGCCGCGCCTGCTCAACCGGCTCCAGGTCCTGGCGGTGGCCGCCTGCGTGCTCTTCGGTGCCCTCGCGGCGATCCTGCAGGTGCTGTCGTGGCAGGCGAACGGCCGGGCCGCCGACAACACCGAGCAGGTGGTCCGGGTCCAGCAGATCCAGTCGCTGCTGCTGCGCGCCGACGCCGTCGCGACCAACTCCTACCTCGTCGGCGGGCTGGAGCCGGCCGCGGCGCGGGCCGAGTACGACGAGTCGATCGAGACCGTGCTGCGCCTGGTGGCCGACGCGGCCGAGGCCCAGCCCGCGGACCGGAGGGTGCTCGCGGACCTGAACACCGCGATCTCCTCGTACACCACCTCGGTGGCGCAGGCCCGCGACTACAACCGCCAGCAGCTGGTCATCGGCATCGCCTACCTCAACGACGCCCGGACGGCGATGCGCTCCGACGTGCTGCCGATCACCGAGGCGCTGGCCGACGCCAACGCCGAACGGGCGACCGACGAGATGGGCGGTCAGAGCCCGCTCTGGCTGCTCCTCGCCGGCGCGGTGGCGCTGGGCGCCCTGGTCGTGGTCAACCGGCAGGTCGCGCAGCGCTTCCACCGGCGCTACAACGTCGGGCTGGTCGTCGCGGCCGTGATCGTCGCCGCCGTCACCCTCGCCACCGCCTGGCACGCGCAGTCGGAGCACAACGACAACGAGAGCCTGCAGGCCGGGGAGTACGCGGCGGCGGTCGACGCGGCCTCGGCCCGCACGGCCGCCAACAACGCGAAGGCCATCGAGAGCCTGGGCCTGGTCAACCGGGGCTCGGGCGAGTCGGTCTACGAGCCGCTGTGGCAGGACCAGGCCGAGATCGTGCGGGACACCGCCGACGCCCTGACCCTGATGGACTGGGAGGCCTACGTGGAGGCGCACGCGGCCATCCGCGACGCGGACGACGGGGGCGACTGGGACGCTGCCGTCGCGCTCGCGACCGACACCGCCGACGGCTCGGCCACGGCCCTGCTCGACCAGGTCGACGCCAGCGCCGCGCTGGAGGCCGAGACGAACGGTGCCCAGGCTGCGGAGGGATTCCGGTCCGGGGGGTCGTTCTCGCTGGTGCTGATCGTGGTGACCGGGCTCGGCGCCCTGATCGCGGCGTTCGCCGCCAGTCGAGGTATCGGCACCCGACGGAGGGAGTACGCATGAGGCGTCGCCTGGCCGCCCTCGGCCTCGGCCTGGTCCTGCTCGCCGGCTGCGGCGGGTCCGACGACACGGTGGTGCCCGAGCCCGAGGCGGCCCCCGCGGCACCCGCGGCACCCGCCACGACCGAGCCTTGCGAGAACGACGGCTCCCAGGTCGCGTCCTACGACCCGGGCGAGGGCAGCGTCGACGGCGCCGCGGTCGAGCGGATCCGCGAGCGCGGCCGCCTGATCGCGGGCGTCGCCGCCGACACCTACCTCCTCGGCGCGCGCAACGCCGGCTCCGGGGTCATCGAGGGCTTCGACATCGACATGGTCAACGCGATCGCCGCGTCGATCTTCGGCGAGGCGGAGGGGCACGTGGAGCTGAAGGTGATCACCGCCGCCGACCGGATCCCGTTCCTCCAGGACGGCACGATCGACATCGTCAGCCGCAACATGACCGTCAACTGCACCCGCTGGCAGCAGGTCGCCTTCTCGCAGGTCTACTACGCCGCCGGGCAGAAGGTGCTCGTGGGCAGCGACACCGGCATCGAGACGATCGAGGACCTCGCGGACAAGCGCATCTGCGCTCCCGCCGGCACCACCAGCATCGACAACATCCAGACGATCCAGCCCGACGCGATCCCGGTCAGCTCGACCGACAACTCGGCGTGCATGATCCTCTTCCAGAACGGCGAGGCCGACGGCGTCAGCACCGACGACACCGTGCTCGCCGGCCTGGCGGCGCAGGACCCCTACGCGACGGTGCTGAAGACCGACGTGCTGAGCCCCGAGCCGTACGGGATCGCCACCAACAGCGACGACGTCGACCTGGTGCGCCTGATCAACCGGACGCTGGAGCAGATGCGGCGAGACGGGCGCTGGCAGGAGTCGTACCAGACGTGGATCCAGGGGCCGCTCGGCGTCGCCGGGGTCCAGCCGGAGCCGGTCTACGGCCGATGAGCACCCGACGATGAGCACCCGACGATGAGCACCCGACGATGAGCACCCGACGATGAGCACCCGACGATGAGCAC
>Ga0075365_10000430_pt1 | contig 15572 bp, 20 predicted proteins | sample EndMetdeltDD1765_FD_71387 | JGI IMG/M metagenome (GOLD analysis project Ga0075365, IMG submission 71387) | Populus endosphere microbial communities from Tennessee, USA - Endosphere MetaG P. deltoides DD176-5 | ecosystem: Host-associated > Plants > Roots > Endosphere | place: USA: Tennessee... | reverse complement strand
AAAACGCACGCAATACGAATGCGACCCGGGTTATTTAAACGGCAATAACGCAACGGGTGCGTTTTTCCGCATTGCGGCACAAAACGACAAAATGGCCGAGGTGTATGCAAACTGCTTATCGGCCGATACCGCCGCTACACCTGGCGCTTGCCCAAACCTGCCGCACAAAGACGGCGCGCACTATAAAACGATTGCCATAATCGATGATGGTTCAATATTTAGCGTGGGCATGGCTGATAGCATGGCCGACCAGTGGAACGCGCGCAGCAAAACGCCCGTGGCATATGGTCCGGTATCGGTCAGTGGCGATCGCGTGGGCGAGGATATCAATGCTCGTTTGAGCGAAATTGCCCAAATGAATGTCACGCCCGACTTGATAGTTTTTATTGGCACCTACGAGCATTCGTCGGTCCTGAACGATTTGCTAGCCAAGCATACAGAGCTTAATGCGGCTGACGTGGCCTACAGTACGTCAATTATGAATGTTTCGCCTGAGACTAGTTTTTTGTCGCACGTGACAGGCACAAACGCCTCGCGTTCATACTATGCAGTGGCGCCGCTTATTAGCCTGAAAGACAATAACAATCCGGCCGCAAAGAAGTTTTTTGATGAATATAAAAACGAATACGACAAAGCACCAAACCCTTACAGCGCGACTGGCTATGATGCTGCAAATATTCTCATCGAGGCCATACATAAAGCCGTTCGCGAACGGTCGCCCGTACCGCAAACAACCCTTCTGGACACGTGGCTTAAACGGACAGGTGACGACACAAAAGCTTTCCGCCAAGCAGTTGTGAACAAAATTCGCGACGGCGGTAGTTACGACGCCGCTTCGAGCGCTACAGGCATGTATTCGTTTGCGCCAAATAGCAATGGCGATGTGCGTGACGCATTTAAGGCGGCCGTATCGGTTTTCCGCTGGGACCCTGCAAACTATAGCGACGACAGTGTCAACGGCTGGCAATTCCAATAGCGTATCAGCTACAATAAAAAGACGACTAAAAGGAGTGCCAACATGCCAAAAGCCACCTGGAACGGCCAGACCATCGCTGAAAGCGACGAGACAATTTTGATTGAGGGCAACCATTATTTTCCACCAGAAACTGTTAATCGTTCACTCTTGATTCCAAGTAGTACGCACACAACATGCCATTGGAAGGGTGAAGCCAGTTACTACAGCGTCGTGGTGGATGGTCATATAAATGACGATGCGGCATGGTATTATCCTACGCCCAAAGACGGCTCAGTTAAACGCGTTGGCAAAGATTTTACCAACTACGTGGCCTTTTGGCACGGTGTGGAGGTGCAATAATGTTGGGCGCGCCAAATTCGCTTTTTCGTATCTATGCCTTTTCGCTTATCGCAACGGCGCTGACTTTTTTTGTGGTAGCCTATGCGGGCGGGCTGCCTGCAATTGTAACGGTTTTGGTATTGAGCGCGCTGGAGATTACCTTTAGCTTTGACAATGCCGTTGTAAACGCTAAGGTGCTCGAAAAAATGCCGCCATTTTGGCAAAAAGCCTTTTTGACGGTAGGTATTTTGATAGCAGTATTTGGTATGCGCCTTGTTTTACCGGTTGTGTTGGTTGCCGTTACGGCCAATCTGGGCGTGGGCGATGTCGTACGCTTGGCGCTTGATCGCCCCGAAGAATACGCGCACCATTTGGAAGATGCGCACCCAGTTATTGCTTCATTTGGCGGTATTTTCTTGCTGATGATTTTTATCGAATTTATTTTGGATTACGGCCGTAAGGTACACTGGCTGAGCGTGCTCGAAGCGCCTCTGGTTAAGATTGGCCGTATTCGTCAGGTCGCACCGCTTTTAGCGTTGGTCGCGTTGGCAGCGGTGACGCATTTTTTGGCTGGGGACCACAAATTTGAGGTTATGAGCTCGGGTATTTTAGGTTTGATTTTGTATCTGGGTATTCGCAGCCTGGCGGAAGTGTTTGAAATGAAACACGAGAGCCAGATGAAAAAGTCCGGACTCGATAAAGCCGCACTTATGCGTATGGGCGCAATTAACTTTTTGTACCTAGAACTGCTCGATGCCAGCTTTAGTTTTGATGGGGTGATTGGCGCGTTTGCTATTACAAATATGGTGCTTTTGATTGCTGCCGGTTTGGGCGTGGGCGCAGTGTGGGTGCGCTCTATGACTATACATATCGTTCGCCGCAAGACACTGATGAAGTATCGCTATCTTGATCACGGTGCGCACTATGCGATTGGTGCGCTGGCCGCCATGCTCCTGCTTGGTATGAAGTATGAAATCCCAGAGGCGGTAACTGGCACTATTGGCATTGGTATTATCGCTTTTGCGTTTTATAGCTCCTGGCGTTATAACCAAAAGCACAAGCCCATCGAAGCCACAAAACACAGTCTGTAGATTACTTTGTTCGACGTCGACGACCTAGCCGCTCGCTTGAAAGGGCGGCTGGTTTGTGTGGGGGGGATGATTTGGTTTTTGAGTTCGCAGAGCTTTACGAATCCATCGGCAATGACCGTGACGCCTATAGCTTGACCGCGACCTTTGTACGGTTCGCCGGCCTTAATATCGGTGAGGGACCGCAGCACGCCGGAGCGTTCGAGTGACTCAATAATAAAATCACGCTCAAAATCAGCATTCGGGTGAATCTGGTGTGTAATTTGCCCATTACGCCAACGGATGGCAACGGGGCCAGAATCGTATATGGCCGCGCCTACCCACACCGAGTATTTGCGCCGCAGAAAACGGCGGAAAAGTGAGCGCCAAAACCCTTGATGCTCATTAAAGATGGGTGACTGGTCGGGATCGTTCCGGGCATCTACTCGCCAAAACCGAACATGGTGGCGATGGCGAGGGCTGTTTCCGACCGGTATCTGAAAGCCCAGGTCTTGCTTGCGCCCAAACAGGTATAGGTTGCTAAATGGTGCGGTAACGTAGGGTTGATTAAACAGGAGCGCCCAGCCTTCGCGCAGTGTGTTTTTAAGGCTGCTTTTATCGGCAATGTGCCACCCGGATTTTTGCATGGCCCATATAAAATCGCGCTCTGAATGCGCCAAAATAGCGATGTTAACAGGGTCCGATGCCCAGCCGTCGCCCGTTGTTGTAAAGTGTGGCACGTGATTTGGTTTGTATACAAAGCGCAACAAACGTATCGCCGCTGGAATGCCTATATAGGCCATAATGCTGTAGGTTACCAGCGCCGCCCAGAGCGCTGGAATACGCCGATCAAAAAAAGGAAATAGCTCAAAAGTGGTGAAGTAGGCAAGTGCCACCACCACAACTAAAATGCCAAGACGGCGCAAAACCAACGCAAAAAACCGAACCATCGTCACTATAGTATACCTGATTTGTTGGTCGCGGCGCAGAGGTATATAGTGACATGTGGTCCGATTGGCATCGACGAAGGGTATACATTGTCTAGCCGAACATTGCGCGTTATGACTGCGGATTTGATAGCGCTCGTTGTGACCGCCGTGCAACGAGGCGCGATTGCACTTGAGCTCCAGGTCACGCCGGAAGGCGGCGTGTTGGTGCGCCGTAGCTATGGCAATCAGGCCTTTGCTCAGGAAACATACGAGCTGGCTGACTATCCGTCTATCTGCCCGCTCTGCCTTGTAGAGCAGCTCATGTGCCTGCTGATTTACAGCGAAGAGCAGGGCCAGGAGCTGATTCTGGACTTCCGTGGTGAACTGGGACGTAACGTGCCGCACAAAATCGAGATGCGGTACGTGAACGGCGGCTGGGCCGCCAGGCTAGTGGCCCTTCCCGCCGACCAGCTGTACCGTACGCCCCTCTGCGCGCATCACGCCTAGGGCGGCAGCGTCGACCGGTGCTTACGTTTTGTGAGCACCGGTCGACGAGTGAATTTGTTGCAACGCACATCAGCACGAGCTATGCTTAGTGTGATGCAAGCAGCATTTGATATTATTATTCGAATTATGGCCGACGCACTGGTAGTACCCATTGTATTGATTGCTGCGTGGGCGCTCTGGGCAAAAGTACCCAAGACTGCACGGTTTGAGCGGATTGCTCGGGGCGTGGTGGCTGGCCTTATTGCGCTTTTTTTGGCTAAAATCTTGAGCCTCACGTATCAGGAGGGTGAGCGGCCCTTTGTTGAACTGGGGTTGCAGGCAAAGGCTGCGTATCTCAATAACCCTGGTTTTCCATCTGATCACGTATTGTTTGTGTTTTGTATCACGCTTGTGGTGTGGGCGGCCACAAAAGACAAGAAGATTAGTCTTATTCTCCTTGTATTAAGCACCCTCGTTGCGGCTGGCCGCGTATTGGCGCTTGTACATACGCCTATGGATGTTTTGGGCGGTGTGTTTTGTGCGGTTGTGGCGGCGAGTGTTGTATATGGCAGAACTCTTTATACTTCTCGGTTGCCCAGATAGGCCACCTGGCGGTACAATTGTAAGCACTAAGACCTAATAATGGGGTGAGTAAAGCAATGGCCGAAGAAGGCGTGACTGTTCCGACTGTCGAAGATACTGAAAACAAAGTCCTTGTAATTCCAGAAGGTAAAGAGCTGCTGCGTGTTGCGCTGCTGGGTGTTTTTGTGGGCGTGGCAATTCCGCTGCTCGCATGGATTATGCAGAAGTATTTTGTGAATCCTATTTTTTGCCGCGAAACAACTGTAGGTATTTGTGCGGCTGCTGACGCCACGACGTATTATGTAAGCACTGTCGTTCTGGCGGTTATTGCCATTGCGCTGATGGCCAATTGGCAGGTATTTCGTCCGCTCCTCATTGCCGTTGCGGCTGCCGCAGCCTTGTGGGGCGCGCAACGATACGTGCCAGATATGATTGCTAAATCGGGTATAGAATATTATGCTTTGAGCGCCGGGCTGTATGGGCTGATGTATGTTTTGTTTTATTGGCTGATGCGGCTGCGAAGTTTCGCTTTTAGTATTATTTTGACTGTCGCGGCTGTTGTGCTGCTACGCTGGATTTTGTTAAGCGCCTAAGTACAGGCGCAACTGGGGGGATGTAGATAATGGTAACAACTATTTTGATCGTACTACTTGTGCTAGTGGTGGCGGGGTTTGGGTTTGTTGTGTATACGCTCGACCAGCGTATGAAAGAGCTCAAAGAAAACGCCGGCGCGGCGCTTTTAAAGCAAGACCTTATCAGCCTGACCGACGGTGTAGCGCAACTAAAAGATGGTTTGCAGTCACATCTAACTGATAGGCTAGACAAAAACCACACGCTCATGCGCGAATCTATCATGAAACAGTTTAGCGAAAGTTCAAAACTTATTTCTGATGTCACGCAGCGTTTAGCGAAACTAGATGAAACAAACAAGCGTGTCGTTGACGTAGCAGACGAGCTGAAGCTGCTGCAAAATGTGCTGCAAAATCCAAAGCAGCGCGGCGTACTGGGTGAATATTATCTACAGTCGGTACTCGAGAATGTTTTGCCGCCTGATCGTTTTCAGCTGCAGTACAAGTTTAGTGATGGCGAGATTGTAGACGCTGCGATTTTTTTGGATAAGCAAAAAGTATTGCCAGTAGACTCTAAATTTAGCCTAGAAAATTACAACCGCCTGATGGACGAAAAAGATAAAGTCCGTCGCGACGCACTCGCCAAATTGGTCCGAAATGATCTAAAGGGCCGTATCGACGAGACAAGCAAATACATCCGCCCGCATGAAGGGACTATGGATTTCGCATTTATGTTTATCCCGAGCGAGGCAATTTATTACGACTTACTGACAAACAAGATTGGTGCGGCGTCGGCTGGCTCACGTGATTTGATAGAATATGCGTTTCGCGAAAAACATGTCATTATCGTGTCGCCAACATCGTTTATGGCGTATTTGCAAACGGTCCTGCAAGGTTTGCGCAGTTTGCAAATAGAAGAGCAAGCCAAAGAAATCCAGGTGCGTGTTGGCCAGCTTGGCCGCCATCTTGAAACCTATAATGTTTTTATGCAAAAACTTGGCAATAGCCTTGGCACCACGGTTGGTCATTTTAATACCGCTACAAAAGAACTTAAAAAAGTCGACAAAGATGTAGTGCGAATTGCTAAAACAGAATCGGTCATCGAAGAGTCGATACCGCTCGAGCGTCCTGCACTCGAGGATTAGTTGTTGACTAAGTCATAAAAAATATTCATAATATGTTTGTCTAAGAGACATCGACCGTACTGATTCCGGGAGGAATTGTGCCTGATTTGCATGCCGACACGCTGGCGCCGCTCGTGATCCTGCTGCTTTTCCTGGTGGTGTTGGGACTGACCCTTTGGGTCCTGTACCGCAAGCACCTTCGCAGCCCTGTGAACATGCCGGGCTACAAGCGTCACATCATCTTCGTCTCGGGCCTTCTGGCCATCGCGGTGATCGGCTGCTCGTGGGCGGCCATCCACACCGAGCGGGATCTGGACAAGCGCGATGCTGCAATCGCCGCTAGGCTGTCTAGGAGCGGCGTCGAGCTGCTCGCGGTCGACGGCAACAACAACCGTGTGAAGGTTCGCAGCGGTGACTGCACGGCGTGGTTCAAGATCAAGGACGGAACGTTCTGGAACGGCAAGGGCTGGCCCTTGACCGGCGCCGCCATCGATCAAGCGGGTGACTGCACGGGCCGGGAATTCATGCCCCGGTAGTCGGCTCTCTCGGACGGCGCGCGGCGCATTTTTGTAGACGCCCGTAGCCTTTTGTGCCGCGCTCGATGTATTTCGGGCGCGGCACAGCTAACTGTATTTATTTGATTATCTAAGAAAAAACGATATAATCGGTTTTGTCCAAGAAAACTCCGAGGTAAGGAGATGCAAGCCATGGAAGTCGTGGCTGCAGAGGAATACTTCCATATGGATTCGGTGGCGTGTTGGTTGCCGGCGGCCGCTGGCATCATCGCGCTTGTTGTGTCGTTCCTGTGGGCTACTCGTCCCGGGCAAGCCAAGGACGTGCGTCGCAGGCTGCCCGTTTTCGGAATCTTCGCGCTGGTCGCAGTGGTGTCTGGCCTCGGCTCGGCCTTCTGGTACGCCAACGCCGAGAAGACGAAGGATGCACGAGACCAGTACGTGATCAAAGCATTGGCCGCTGGTGGCGTGAAGTTCGAGGACTTCCAGGACGAGGACACCGAGCGCGTTCGCGTCAGTCGCCAGGTCAAGGGCAAGAAGTGCTCTGCCACGTTTGACGTCGTCCTCGGCGACTACGGCGGTGCCTGGCCGCTGAAGCGGGGCACCGGTCGTTACGCGAGTGACGACTGCGGGGTGAACGACGTCGACAATGACGACGGCCTGCTCGGCTCCAAGGGTCCGGGCGCGCGGGCGTACTACCTCGACGATATCTTCAGGCCCGGAAAGGGCTTCAAGACGACGAGGTAGTCAGACTGCCCCACGGCTGCGCTGCGGCTCCGAGTGAACTAACTCGGGGTCGCAGCGCAAGATTACAGAGATATTATATTTGACGAACTAAGAAAAACAGTTATAATCGGTTTTGTCCGAAAAAACTCCGAGGTATTGGAAACGGCAGTGAATTTCGCAGTGGAAGAGCACTTCCATCTGGACTCGCAGGCGTTGTGGCTTGTGGCGGTCGCGGGTGTGGGCATCATGTATGCGGCCTACAGGTGGCGCAACTGGTCGTTCGACAAGGAAACCCAGCGCCGGCGAACCGTCCCGGCCGCTATCGCCATCGTGATCGGGCTGGCAATGCTCCCGATCTCGTACTTCGCGTACAACTCCGTCGAGAGCGGCAAAGACGCGCGCGACCGCTACGTCGTGACGCAGCTCGCGGACAGCCCGGTCAAGTTCAAGGGCTTCCCGTGGGAGGACACCGAGTACCTCGACGTCGAGGTCATGGTTCAGGCTGGCGCGCCCAAGCCCTGCACTAAGGGGAAGAAGTGCCAGCCGTGCCGCGCAACGTTCGACGTCATTCTGAGCGACTACGAGGGCAAGTGGCCGCTCCAGCTCGGTTCGGGTAGCAGCCCCTCCAAGGGCTGCAACCTGGACGACATCAAGGACACCGGGGGGCTGCACGACTCAGACACAGTGGAGTCGCGGTACCTCGATGACTTCTTCGTTCTGCCCTTCCTGGGCAAGTACGAGAAGGCGAACAAGTAACAGCGGCTACACGCAAGAGGGTGAGCGCTAGGCTCAGGCGCTTATCCGCTGCACTGCGGCCCGATTTGGTTCGGGCCGCAGTGCAAAATAGTACATGATATTATATGCATTTTGACGCATGGTGCATCGGCGGTTATAATCGCGATGCCGGTATGTCTTTGGAAAAGGAGTGGGTACCCGTGTCTGATGTCCCATTGCATATGGACCCGATAATGCCCTGGTTGCTTTGGGCCATGGTGGTCGCAGCACTTTTGGCTGTTGGCGTCGTGGCAAGAAGTCGTGGCAGGAACCTCGTCGCCGTTGTTTGTGCGGTAGCTATCGTTGGCCTGACGGTGAGCTCTTACGCTGCCTCAACAGCAATCATACGCACCGATCAAGCTCGCGACCGCTACGTCCGCCAGCAGTTGTCTAGGGGCAAGGTGACGTTGGTCGGTTTCGTGGGCGATGACCATCGGTCGGCCCGCGTCAGTCGTATCTATCAGGGCACGAGGTGTACGGTGACGTTCAACGTCGTCGTTGACGAGCCCTCGTCGTGGGTTCTTGAAGATGGTTCGGCACGCGCCGCCAGCAAGGGGTGTGAGCTTGCGTCGCGCGTTACCGACGATGAAGTCGGCGGTAGCCGCCAGGTGGCGGTCCAGCGCTTTCTGAGCGCACTGTTTTCGCCCTCTCAGCCGCGATTCCCGGCCTGACAGAGCGCGACCTTGGTGCTTATTTGCACCGAGGTCGCGCTAAAAATTTATGAACTTATATTTCGCCGCGTAATTTACGCAAATATTGTTGATTGTACTGCTCGGCAGAATAAAATTTGCCAGCAGGGATAATCGCGGTAGTAATCGGCTCCTCATACTTTTGTTGCTCGTGCGCTTTGGAGGCTTCGGCGAGCTCGCGCTGGGTTTCATCAAAATAAAATATGGCCGAACGGAACTTGGTCTCGTATTCGGCAGTTGGCTCGTGTAGTTTCCAGAATTTTTCGAGGAGATCTTCGTAGGTGATAGCGTGCGGGTCAAAGTCAACTCGAACAGCTTCGCTGTGGTCACCAATGTCGTGATATGTTGGGTTGGCGCTTGTGCCGCCAGTATATCCGGCTTCGGTTTCAATGACGCCATGCATTTTACTGAACTCGTATTCGGGTTCCCAGAAGTTTCCCAACGCAAATAGTGCGGTTTGTTCGGAAGCGGTTGTGCTCATATTGTTATTGTAGCAAAGCTGTAGCGTATGCAAACTCTCAGGTTGACGTGGTATACTCACGATATCACATACATAAACCTACGGAGGGATCCTACAGTATGGCGAAAGCTTCTACACAAAAAACAACCGGCACGTCGGCTTTTGGCAACATGTCGATTGGTAAGCACTTGACGCTTGGGGCGTTGATTGCGGAGTTGCTCGGTAGTGCCGTGCTGGCATTTGCCGCATTGATGTCTGGTAACAATCCAATTATCGCAGCAGTGGCTGTGATTGTTTTGACCCTGGTCTTCTTTGAAGTTTCAGGCGCCGTTATCAACCCAGTGGCAGCAGTTGCTGGTGCTGTGCTCAAGCAGTTTAGCTGGGTTAAAGCACTGGGCTTTATCGTTGTGCAGGTACTTGGCGCAATGCTTGCCTACGTGATTGTGGCTAAGTTTATGGCTGGCGACAACGGCGCAAGCGGCGTTTACACGCTCTTTACTAATCCGTCAGACGCAGCTTCGAGCCTGAGCCCTCGTGCACCTGGTGAATGGAAGCCAGTCTTTGGCGAATTTGTTGGCGCGATTGTCTTTAGCTTTGGCCTTGCCAGCGCAATGCTTTACAAAAAGGTTGGCTTTGACCGTGCCTTTACTATCGGTGGCGCATTGATGATCGGTTTGATCGGCGCGCTTGCTGGTAGCTACGGCGTTTTGAACCCAGCAGTTGCTGCTGGCCTCAGCGGTTACGCGCAAGGTGGCTTTTGGTCATTTGCGGCATATGGCTTAGCACCACTTGCTGGTGCCGTAGTAGGCGCTGGTTTGTTTAAGCTCATTAAGCAAGACGTTGACGCAGCGGACAAGAAATAGCAACGTGTTATTTCAAAAAGAGCCTCGGGGGCCCGGGGCTCTTTTAATGTGGTAAGCTTTTACATATGGGATTATATTTGAAACAAAATGAGCCACGGAGCCAACTGCAAAGCAAAATTGCCGCCGACCTAGCTGATCGCTTGAATAAAGGCGAGATTGACAAAAACGATAAAATGCCAGCCGCGCAGCCTGCGTTTATGGATGATCAGCAGCTCACAAGCAGATTTGCATGGGTGTGGTTAGTACTAGGGATAATTGCATTGGGCGGTATCGTTTTTGTCTTAGTGAAGTAAGTTGTACGACAACCCAGGTGCGGCTTTGGGGCGCGGGTTGGCAGTAGTGCCATCCCGCGCCCCGTTTCAGCTACGGCATCTCGTACTTCAGGTGCGAGATCCAGCCGGCGTCGTCAGAGCAGGTACTGACCTGTCCCGTGTTGTAGCCTTGGGACCAGGCGAAGTCCAGAGACTTGGCATCCGGCTTGGTGCCTTCGCCGATCTCGACCATGACCTGATGCGCATATGTCAGCGCACGGTCGAAGTCGTCGGCGTCGCTGATGGGGTATGCACCGCGAGCCCAAACTCCCGCCAGGCATGAACTGCCCAGGTAGGGGTCGAGCAGGCTGCCGTCCTGGTGAAGGGCGAGGGTGCGGTTGAGCATTAGTCCGCCCGCCCGTGAGGCCACGATGGCCGCCACCAAGTCGCCTGTCTTTTGGTCGTGCCCCTTCCAGAGTGTGGCCATGGTTTCGACCGGGAAGGCGATCTGGTCGTCTCCGACGCGAGTTGCGTTGGGGCAGTACAGCACGGTGGCCGAGGTGGCCTTGACGATGACACCCTTGGTGTCGTCGCCGATGGGCTGGATGGGGCAGTGGGTCTCGAGCCGCTCGGAGCCGGCAACGATGTCGGCCTTGAAGTTGGGCACGTCCACGCCGCTACCGGCGAAGTAGGCATTCCAGACGGTCCGCTGCGAGTTCATGACTCCCAGCAGGAACGACTGGACATTGACCGTGCCGTTCAGCTTGGTGCTGTGCGGGGTGCTGCCGGCGCGGTAGGCGATCTTCTTGTTGGTGTTCGGCGTGTACCACGGGATGTCGTTGCAGTAGGCGTCCATCTTCTTGTTTGTTCCGGCGAGTTCGGGGTCGTTGCAGAGGTCGCGGCTGCCGTTGTTCTGGCCGGCCTCAGGGCCTGCCTGACGTGCACCGTCGCTGTCGTGATTGCCCTGCTCGACTCCGGTGGGCATGCTGGGTTCGCTGCTGCTCTTGTTGTCGTTGTTGGAGCAGGCGGTCAGAGCCAGTACCGGTGCCAGTGCCAGTGTTGCCAGCGCGGTTCGCCATGAGCGTGCCATGAGGATCTCCCTTACGTCTGAGATGTAAGTTGCGAGCACACTCTAAAACAGAGTGCGCCATGGATTGTCGTACGCTGTATATTTTATAATAATTATAGTATAACGTCAACGGTAGTTCGTAAAGCTGAGCGGGAAGTCAAAGTCCTGCTGCTCAAGGAGCTGCATAGCGGCTTGTAGTTCGTCTTTTTTGGCACTTGTGAGGCGCACGGAGTCGCCCTGGATTTGCGCTTTTACTTTGGGGAGGTCTTGGCGAAGGAGTGCGGTGATTTTTTTGGCTTTGTCTTGATCGAGGCCTTTTTTAAAGGCGACGTCTTGGGTGACTTTGAGGTTGCTCGTCACGGGATCTTTGCTTGTGTCGAGGATTTTTTGGCTGACACCGCGAGAGGCGAGTTTTTTGCGCAAAATATCAAGAATCGCGTCTACGTGATACTCGTTGTCGCCGGTGACAGTCAGGCCGGTTTTGTCGCCATCGCGAAACTCGAGGGCGGCGTTTGTGCCCTTCATGTCGTAGCGGTTGCTTAGTTCGCGCTTTGTTTGGTCGACTGCGTTAATAACTTCAGCAAGGTTGTACTCGGATACGATATCAAATGAAAATGTAGATGCCATAACAATAAGTATAACAGATGTGCGTACCATGCCCGCCGCCGCAAAGTCGCGGGGCGGACATGGTACGCGGGGTCAGTCCCGGGCGGCCACGGTGAACAAGCCGGTTGCCAGGTGTCGCGGTGCCGGGTCGACAACGCCTACGGCGGCCGCATCCTTGAGGAGCTTGGGCCGCAAGGCAGCGTCGTAGCACAGTACTACGGCTACGGGCTGTGGTATGCCGCGGTCTGTGGTGCCGATGATACGGCAGCCAAACGGTACCAGATCGAACTCGGCCTGTACTAGCTCGAACTCAGCTCGCACTCTTGCGCGCGCCATCTCCAGCGTGAGCTGGAGGTATTCGGCGAACGTTCGCGGTGGTTGCACGGTCAGCTCGCCCCGTAAGGCATGAACGTGAGCGAGGTCATCGGGAAGTTTGTGTCCTCGGTCATGATCCGTCCGTAGGGCTGCAGGCTACTCCTGCAAGCTGCGATGTCGTCGACGGCGCACGTCACGGCCAGTTGTCCTGTCAACGACTGGTCATCGTTGATCACCTGGAAGATGCCCCAGCCGACGCTGTCGTCCTGGTGTCCAGCCTGGCGTCCGGCGCGTGTTTCCTGAATGATGCGCTCAAGGTGCTCCGTGAAGACGTCGCTGTTGAACTGCATGATGAATCCCCTCGTAGGGCTTTCACTGACCCGCATACTTTACGCCATTATGGCCGTCTTTGCAAGTTGCTAGGCTGGCAGTTTGATCGTGAAATATGTGTCCATTCGCCGGTGAGGCTGAAAGCCTGTGATGATCTCGCCCAGCTTCATGCACTGTTGCCGGGCAGTCTGGGCGGCGTTAACGCCATCAAAGACGATGAGTACGCCTTCAAGCTCGCCTCCGCGAGATTGCGTGGTGACCTCCCACGAACCATCTGGCGCCAAAAAACGGCAGACCACCCCCAGCTTTGCTTGATCGATTGCGAACCGTACATAATCCTCGAACGGATGGAATCGCACCGTGTTAAACTTCACGTCACGCGTCCTTTGTGGGCCGAAGTGTAGTCAGAACAGGTTATTTTATACGCAGGACTACAGTTTTTACAAGAGAGGCGGTATACTGGAAATCAGTATGCAAGACCTTATTAACACTGTTCGCGCGGAACTACTGAATCGGTTCGATACGCTTGAAAACAAACGTGATATTTTAAAGGCGCCTGAGGTGCGTGATTTATATTCGCGCATGAAGGATCTCGGCCCCGAAGACCGTCCGGCATTCGGCCAGGCTGTTAACAATTTGCGTCAAGAGCTTGAGGCAAAAGTTGTTGAGGCAGAAACCGCTGCCGAGGCGGCAAACATCACGCCAATTGACGTCACGGCACCATTCGACCTCAACGTTCCGGCCGATAAGCGCCCGCGTGTCTTGCCGGCCGGTAGCGGTAGCCGCCATCCGCTCATGACTGAGCTTTCAACGGTGCTCGATATCTTTTATCGTATGGGTTTTACGGCGGTTGAGAGCCGTCAAATTGATGACGATTACCATATGTTTAGCGCGCTCAATTTCCCAGAAGGTCATCCGGCGCGTGACGATTACGACACCTTCATGACCGTCGAAACCGACAAAAACGGCAAGCAGTTTATTGCCCCTGCTCATACCTCAACCATGCAGACCCGTGTGCTGCGCGACTATCAAGACAATTTAGCCCAGGGCAAGCCAATTGCCGTGGTGCTGCCTGGCCGCGTGTTTCGCAACGAAGACCTCGACGCTCGCCACGAGCATACCTTTCATCAGTTTGAGGGCGTATATGTTGATAAAAACATTCACGCCGGTAACTTGCTGGCTACATTTAAAACGTTCCTGAGTGAGTATTACCAGCAAGACATCGAAATTAAAAGTCAGCCGTTTTATTTCCCGTTCACCGAGCCGAGCTTTGAGCTCGCGCTTAGCTGCCCGTTCTGTCAAAAGAAAGGCTGCACGGTTTGTAGCTACACTGGTTGGATTGAACTACTTGGCATGGGTATGATTCACCCCAACGTTATGAAAGAAGCCGGTATCGACCCGAGCGTTTACACTGGTTTTGCTTGGGGCTGTGGCCTAGAGCGACTGGTAATGATGAAATACGGCATCGAAGACATCCGTTATTTTGAATCTGGCAAACTAGAATTTTTGAGGCAATTTGCATGAGAGTTCCACTATCACTATCAAAGTTTTACGGCAACATTAATTTGACCGATAAACCGGTTAATGATCTGGTTGAGCGTATTGGCTCACAGCTTGGCGCGGTAGAAGAAGTTATTTCGCTACGCGAGCAATACGCTGGCGTGATTATTGCGCGTGTTGTGAGCTGCGAGGACCATCCAGATGCCGACCGTTTGCATGTCTGCAAAATCGATGACGGCGGCGTTGCCCAAGGCGTCGAGCGCGACGAAAACGGCCACGTACAGGTTGTGTGCGGCGCGCCAAATGTTCGCGAAGGTTTGCTGGTAGCGTGGCTGCCACCCGGCGCAACCGTACCCGAAACATTCGCGAGCGGCGACCCGTTTGTACTGGACGCACGCAAGCTCCGGGGCGTACTGAGTAACGGCATGCTCGCCAGTAGCCGCGAGCTGGGTATTAGCGACGAGCACGACGGTATTTTAGAGGTCGACGAAGACGTTGCGCCTGGCGCTTGGTTTGTCGACGCGTATCACCTAAACGACCACGTCATTGATATCGAAAACAAAATGTTTACGCATCGCCCAGACTGTTTTGGTGTGTTGGGTGTGTACCGCGAAGTCGCCGGTATTTATCACCAGCAATTTAAAAGTCCAGACTGGTATGTTGGCGATAAATATTCGATGCAGCCTGAAACAAAAGAGCTCCTGCCTCTGGCTTTTACTAATGAACTGCCCGACCTAGCTCCGCGCTTTACGGCAATTGTGATGCAAAACATCGAGGTCAAACCAAGCCCGGTTTGGTTGCAGATGCATCTGATGCGTGCTGGTATTCGGCCTATCAACAACATTGTCGACATCACCAATTATCTGATGTTTTTGACTGGCCAGCCGTCGCACGCCTACGATTACGACAAAGTAAAGGCACTGAGCGGCGAAGCTGCTTTGAATGTTCGCTATGCACGCGAGGGCGAAAAGATCGTATTGCTAAATGGTAAAGAAATCACTCCTCGTGCCGAGGCAATTATGATTGCGTCTGGTGATCATTTGCTTGGCGTTGGCGGTGTGATGGGCGGGGCGGAAACAGAAGTCGACGCCACCACCAAAACAATTATTTTGGAATGTGCCACATTTGATATGTATTCTGTCCGCCGCACAAGCATGGCGCACGGCTTGTTTACAGATGCCGTGACTCGGTTTAACAAGGGGCAGTCGCCGCTCCAAAACCTGCGTGTTTTGGCTAAAGCGGTACACGAAGTTCGTACTCTGGCGCATGGCACAGTTGCAAGCGAGATTATAGACGACAACCACGCCCATGAGGCAACTGAGCGCGGGAGCCTGTACGCGCCTGTCGTTGTTACGACAGATTTTGTGAACGTTCGCCTGGGGCTACATTTGACCCCTGACGATATGGCGCAGTTACTGCGTAATGT